>JGI24890J29729_1000020_pt1 | contig 178788 bp, 172 predicted proteins | sample FreactcultureFD7_FD_29729 | JGI IMG/M metagenome (IMG submission 29729) | reverse complement strand
GATTCACGAGGTGTTATGAATTCTTTGGGGGCAAATTTGAGGGCAATTACATTTTTTGAGCGTGACTTCATGCATAACAGCGTCGTCTCCGGCTTATAGGGTGACTCTTCTATTTTTATTTACTACGAGTAACTTAGGAAATGTGCAATAATTGTCGCAACAACGGTTTGGTAGTAATTGGGAGTTGGCTTTGTGCCGACTCCCTTTTGCTTCCCACATTAATTCTTATAAACAGTTACCCCCACTAAATATTCGTTAAGTTTGGGAACAACGTAACTTCGCTTCCGTGTTGGGGGCGTGTTGTAATTGGCAGCCTAATTGTTTACCAAACTGTTGGAGCGGGTTCGAACCCCGTCGCCTCCACCACAGCCTCATCCTTTCAGCTCGATCTATTGGTAGCGATCAATGCAGCTGTGATGGATTTGCATGGGAAGGCCTCGAGAAATCGGGGCCTTTTCATCGCCCGCCTTTATGTTGGTACGAACTTGCGGAATACTTATCCCATGCTTGAGTATGAGGACGAAGGCGAGGTCTGGTACTCAGATGACTTCGAAATCACCCCACCCAAGCGTAGAAAAATCGGCGTGTTCGCTGTAGCCACTCTCATGCTGGTGAGTGGAATTTTCCTCAAGACCACATTAGCGGCAAACATAAATCTCGTTACAGGTGGGCCTATTGAATTTGGCCAAGGTCTATTAGCTGCGACTGCTTGCGACGATGCGATCACCCTCACACCTCAAACATCGTTCAACAATGGCAGCGGAAGTACTGGATTATTCAAACTAGCCGGCGTTGTACTTTCTAATCTGAATACCACTGCACAAGGATGCGCCGGTCGCACTTTAACGATGAATGCTTACGGTCAAACAGGATCGTCTCTGATCACCTTTGCCCTCGCCATCGCTTCAGATGGAACTTTCACATCAAGCTCAGGAACAATAAGCAACCAAGGGTCTCAGGGAGCCAATAGTTCCGTCTCCCTTACGCTTAGTTCAAATACCGCCGCTACAGGTGTTTACAAAATATCTATAGAAAGTAGTTCAACTATCCTCACATGTGCCACGGGAGGTTCATGCGCAGTCGGCAATACTGGGCCTGGCGGCGGAATCATCTATTACGTTGATAACGGAAGTGGATTTAATTGTGGTGTCACATTCACCTCCACTTGCCATTATCTGGAAGTTGCGCCAAGTGGGTGGAACACAGGATCTGATCCATCGGTCCCGTGGGCGATAAGCGCGTACCAAAGCACAGCCGTTCCGGGGATCACGAGCAGAAATCCTGTCTTTAACGACGCATCAGAAATAGGACTTGGCTATAAATATTCGCTCGCCATTGTTGCGCAAGGAAATGACCTCACTACAGCCGCCGGTCTCTCTCGATCATATAGCGGTGGTGGTAAAACGGATTGGTACTTGCCAACCACCACCGAACTCAACCTTCTCTGCCAGTGGAATCGCGGCATTGCCCAAAGCGCAACCACGGTTTGTGCTGGAGGCACGATTAATTCTGGCGCTGGCGCCTCCACCTCCGGTTTCACCGGGGATTACTACCAATCCTCATCTCAGGCAACATCGATTATGACTTGGGTCCAACAATTCGGATCGGCAAATGGCATTGGCAATCAAGGTGGAGCTATGAAATATGCCAATTACCTCCTTCGACCTATTCGCGCCTTCTAACATGACCACAATTTTTCAAGAAGGCAAAGATAAGTCCCAAGGCGAAATTGATTACTGGCTCAATCTGTGGAGTCAAAATCGAGGAGATAGAAGATCCGCTTATGAAGAAGATCCGATATATGGATAAATTGGTGGACGAGTTAGCAAAGGGTCGTCCAATGGAGAAAATTCTTCGTTCTAATTAACTTATTCATTTTGAATTGCGAACAAGCACCTATAATTAGCCTGTGGCAAAATACATAATTTATTTTAATCAACAGTGGGTTGGTGACCATAGTGAAGCATGGTTCGCCTCGCGGGGGCCCTTAGCTAAAGCAGTTGTGGCTGAAATGAAGGAGGCTGGAGTTTTAGTTTTTGCCGGCGGTTTGGTTGAAGAAATAGGAGAGGCATTCGGTGCTGATGAAAATGGCAAGATTCTCGCTCCGATCACTACCGATGGGGAGTACATCGGAGGCTTAACAATCATTGATGTTGCCGGAGATGCTGAAGCTAAGGCTTGGGGCGCTAAAGTTGCGGTTGCCTGCGGGTGGCCCCAGGAGATTCGAAAGTTTAAGGGCTAAGTTACTAAATTTAGGAGGAGTTATGTGCAGTCCTGTTAGATGCGAAAAATGCAACAAGGTAACTTGGTCGGGTTGTGGTCAACATATCGAGGAAGCGCTTGCACCATTTTCTGAAGCCGAACGCTGTAAGTGTGACGCTTCAAATTGAAACCAATCGGCTTCACTGCCGACCATTAACTCTTCAAGAGTATTCAATATTTGAATTAGGCCAAGAACCTAAGTGGGTAGATTTACTAAATCCGCATCGCCATTTAGTTGAAGGGCCGAATCCTTTAAGACATCGAATAACTAGGGTTAAGAAAGATCCAAGTTTTGCCGAAATTGGGTTAGTTCTCGCTATAGAGAAAGAGTCAAAGGAATTAGTTGGCTCGGCTGGATTCCACGACTTTCCTAACGAAGTTGGAATGATTGAAATCGGATTTGGAATCGTTCCTGAAAGACAGAACAGGGGATTTGGTCAAGAGTTGCTCTTAGGGATGTGGAAGGCAATTTCGGCCAGGAATGATGTGAAAGTACTTAGATACACAGTCGCTCCTGATAACGCACCTTCCTTGCACATAATAAATAAGCTCGGCTTTACTCAAGTGGGGCAACAGATGGACCCGGAAGATGGACTAGAACTAATATTCGAAAAGAGTTCTTTAGATTTCCTCAAAGATTTTTCGACCTAATTTTTCTATTATCGATAAACTTTTCTCATGACTTCAGATTGTATTTTCTGCAAGATTGTTGAAGGCAGCATAGATTCTTGGAAGATTTATGAAGACGCAAATTTCGTAAGCTTCTTAGACCGCACTCAAGTCCGTGATGGCCATGCTTTAGTAATTCCGAAAAGCCACTTTGCCGATATCCATGAAACACCAGATCAAATGTTGGGCGATCTTGCTATAACAACGAAGAGAGTCGCCAATTTAGTCAAAGAGACCATGAAATCAGATGGAATAACTATTTTGCAATGCAATGGCGTTGCAGGTTTACAAAGTGTTTTCCATATCCACTTTCACGTGATTCCCGGCTGGGATAACGATCATATGAACGAGCCCTGGGAAGCTCGATTCCTAGATGCCGAATATATGGAAAAGGTTCACGCAAGATTTAGCAATTAGTTGAGAATCGAGGGTTGGTAATGAGATTTTTAATATCTGTGAGAGAAAATTTCAGCGGTTTTTGGCTCATTGAAGCGAATGATTTAGAAAGCGCGCGCACCCTAGCTTTTGAAGGTTCGAAAGCATGCAATCGAAAGGTCGAGCTGCGACCTCTTCTGGGTTAATTTTCCTCTGCATCTTTGATAAAACTCCAAACATCCAGAGCATCTAGATCAATGTGAATTCCATTCTGCTTCAATATTGTTGAAATTTGACCTTTATGTTCTGCGGCATGCATAACTGCCTGAGAAAGGATTAAAGAGCGTCGTGCGGTAATAATTCCTTCAGCGCTGTCTATTTGAAGTAAATCGTCTGGAAGTTCTAGATTCTCAAGGAGAACTTGGTCGAGCGAAGAAATGATTGGTAAATAATCGAGGGCTATCTGACCAGAGGTAATTCGAACTAGATCTGAACCTTCAATTCCAGTTAGGCAATATCGATACCACTCGCCACTTCCTGCCAGGTGGGTCAAAATACGCCCAATCGGCCATTCGTTTTCCGATGCCTTTAACGCAAAGACGGTTTCTGGTTGTTCGCCAAAAAATTTGAAGAATTTTTGGTTAGACCACGCGAGGTGTTTTAAGGATGTCTCTAATGAAATCATTTAATTCGAACCAATTCGACTAATATGTTTACATGAAGAAGCCTACAGTCTTATTTGTTTGTGTGCACAATGCTGGCCGGTCTCAAATGGCAGCCGGTTATATGCGTGCACTCTCCGGTGGAAAGGTCGAGGTCTTATCGGCAGGTTCTGCGCCAAAAGAGAGTATTAATCCTCAGGCGATAGAAGTAATGGCCGAAGAAGGCATTGATATTGCAAACCAGCAACCAAAGATCCTTACACCAGAGGCAGTGATGGAATCTGATGCTGTTGTAACTATGGGATGTGGCGATGCCTGTCCGTTCTATCCCGGTAAACGCTATGAAGATTGGGTTTTGGATGACCCAGCGGGTCAACCAGTAGAAAAGGTTCGGGAAATTCGAGACGAAATTAAATCCCGAGTCGAAAAGTTATTGTTCGAAATTCTGGGGGAGTAAGCGAGTCTCGGCGAGTTACCTCAAACTTATTTGCCGTTAGGAATTCGTTAAGAACTCTTGGTGAGCCCCTCTTTCCCTGATTTTGCCAACTTATAAGACTATTTTTCCTTCATGGCAACTTTGGAAAAGCCAGATTTTTGGGCAAAGCTTCGTTGGTTTGCTCCACTAACAATCGTTCTCGCAGTTATGCCGGCCACTTTACTTTTGTTTCACCTAATTTTTGGAATAGCCCTAGGCCTCACATCCAGCACACTTATTCTGTTGCTAGTAACTGTCTTTTACTCACTTGGTTTTGGGGTAAACGTTTCGTGTTTTAACAGGGTCTCAAGAGATTTCCAAACCTCAAGTTGAAGCAAAAAGTGATCTGAAAATTTCGTCGGATAAACCGGTATTAGTAGCTTATCCAATTGAAATTAAAGAATTTCCATTCCTCCACTATGAGCCAAACTTAAAGAAGATTGGATTGGTTCGATTCCGTCAGCGTTCGCATGTTCTTGGACAAGTTATCTCGATAACCTCATCTAGCGCCGTGGCTGCGGCCTTAGATTTGGAGATCTGGGATGAGACTGGCGGAATAACCTTGCGATTTTTTGGTCGAAAGGAACTTGCAGGCGTAAAAGTCGGGACTTTCTTAAAAGCTGAAGGCATGGTTGGTGAAATAGAGGGTCGATTAACAATTATGAATCCGGAGTATGAAATTATCCTTTAGGATAATTTGGTGCCATTTAAGGAATTCACTTCACTTTTAAATTCGCATTCAAAACGAGTCATCCTCGGCATCTGCATGAATGCAATAGGTAATGGAATGACGATGTCGTTACTACTAGTTTATTTCCACAGCATTAGGGGCTTTTCCAACACATTCGGCGGGCTATTGCTTGCAGGCGAGGCGATCGCAGGACTATTGATATCTGGTCCACTAGGTGCAGCCGTGGACAAATTTGGACCAAAGAAAGTTATGTTGCCGGGTTTGGTCTTGGCAGCGAGCTCAGCAGCAACTTTTGCTTTCATTACCCAGAAATGGCAAGCAGTCGTTGTTATGTCCCTATTCGCTTTTGGCGGACAGTGCATTTGGCCTTCGCAGATGGTGATTTTGACGCGAGTAACTCCAGAAGGCGACCGCAAAAAGATCTTTGGCTTCCAGTTTATGATTTTGAATTTAGGAATTGGTTTTGGTGGCCTTCTTTCAGCCCTCATAATCCAAGCTGGCTCTTTGCGCTCCTATCAAATTATGTACTGGGCTGATGCAGTTACCTATTTGGTTTATCTCGGAATTATTCTGGGCCTTAATACTCCGCATGCGGAGAAGTACATCGCCAAAGAAAATGAGCCAGAGAATGGATCCTACAAGGAACTCTTTGCGATAAATGAACTCAGGTTGCTATTAATCGCGGGAATTATTCTCTTAACTTTTGGGTATGGCGGAATTCAAAGTGGAATTCCAATCTTTGCTACCCAGTATCTGCACCTTTCGCCTAAATGGCTTGGAATCATCTTCGGAGTAAATACATTTTCAATAGTCTTGCTACAACCCCTCGTCCTTCGGATTTTAGAGAAATTTAGTAAATACACGGCTCTCATCTCCATCGGAATCATTTGGGCGCTTTCGTGGACATTTGTCGGCGTTTCACCATTTGTTCCGCTCTTTGCTGGTGGTCTACTACTTTGCGCAAGTCAACTTGTTTTTGCCTTTGGCGAAATGTTTCATGCCCCAACTAACCCAACCTTGATGCAGGAACTTACCCCCGAACATATTCGGGGTAGGGCAAGTTCATTGATTAGTTTGCAGTGGGGTATTTCGGGAATCCTTGGACCAGCAATAGCGGGAAGCATGATTGGTAATAGTCTCGATAGGCAATGGGTTCTAGTGATGATCATCGGATCGCTGATTCCAGTACCGCTCTTTATTAAGGTAAGGAAGGAAGCGCTAAACTCGCGTAATGGCCACAAATAAACGTGTTGATCTATTTCTAAAGAAAGAAGAGAAATGGCATGAGGAGTATTCGGTCCTAAGGGCACTTGCTCTTAACACTGGATTGACCGAAGACCTTAAATGGGGCCAACCTTGTTACACGCTGGACGGAAAGAATGTATTTCTGATCCATGCGTTTAAAGAATATTGCGCTGTTCTTTTCATGAAAGGCGCGATCATGAAGGACCCAAAAAAGATTCTGATTCAACAGACGCCCAATGTCCAATCGGCTAGGCAAATTAGGTTCAAAGACTTAAAAGAGATTACAAAATCAAAGGCAATAATTTCTGCATATATGAAGGATGCCATTAAAGTTGAAGAAACCGGCGAAATTGTGCCGGTAAAAAAGGCAGCCGAATTTGTTATTCCAAAAGAAATCTTGGCAAAGTTTAAGAAAGTGCCGGGCCTAACTCCAGCTTTTAAGAAACTTACTCCGGGGCGTCAGCGGGCCTATGTATTGCATTTCTCTTCTGCCAAACAGGAGGCAACGTTGATATCCAGAATCGAGAAATGTGCACCATTGATCCTGAAAGGCAAAGGGCTAAACGACTAAGCCAGTTATTGGGCCAAGATCGCATCGTGGACGTACTGGGAGAGTCCCCGAACTCTTCCATCATAATATTTTTTAAATCGATCATCTGAAATGTATAGAGACGCCAATTGTTTCTGCATATCGACAGAGCAATCATAAAACCACTTAGAAATTGCCGCTCGATGCGCCTGCACAATCTCTTGCACTTCTACAGATTTAAAATCGACGCTATTTCCAAAGGCAGTTGCAAATCTCTCCGTTACGGCTTCTTGATCTACTTTTGCTGCTTGAAAATCTTCAGTTTTATATTTCGATTTACGTAATTTTGACTCTTGAAATTCAGAGGATTCTCCCCAACGGGCCTCAGCCTCTTTTGCATAAGAATCCATAGTTTAAGTTTAAGGTAGAGTCAGAACATGACCTCAATAAGCCACATGCTTTGGTTTGATGACCAAGCTGAAGATGCAGTTAATTTCTACACCAGTATTTTTTCTGAGAGCAAAATTAACGATATTGCGCGTGGCCCAGATGGCAAGGCTTTTACAATCAATTTTTCAATCCTCGGAGCCAATTACATTGCGCTAAATGGTGGCCCGATGTACAAGTTCAGCGAGGCATTTTCAATATTTGTTACTGTCGATGGCCAGGCCGAAGTCGATAAATACTGGGGCGCCCTAATTGCCGAGGGCGGCGAGCCGGGTCGATGTGGTTGGCTTAAAGATAAGTACGGAGTTTCTTGGCAGATCGTTCCAAAACAATTGGGCGAAGCGCTGGGCAACCCAGATCCGGAAAAAGCGGGTAAGGCGATGCAGGCGATGATGCAGATGTCTAAGATCGTTATAGCTGATCTAAATTAATAATTTAATCTGCGTCTGGATTTAAGAGAACTCGATACTGCACTTTTCCAGATTCGGGCGTGTAGGTGTCATACAACTTTCGAGCGGTTTCATTTGTTCTGTCAGTATTCCAATAGAGGCGACTTGAGCCTGCCTTAATGGCAATATCTTTTACGGCGTCAATCAACTTTCGACCAAGTCCTTGACTGCGAGATTCTGGCGTAACGAAGAGGTCCTCTAGGTAGCAATAATTCTTAGTTGCCCACGTTGAGTTTTGAAATGAGAAGTGTGTCAATCCTTGCAACTTTCCATCAACTTCAACAACCTTGCAGAAGAGATTGAAATCAGGATCTATTAGTCGATTCCAAGTTAATTCCGTCTGTTGATCGCTTAATTCAGTCTTATAGAAAGTTAAGTAGCCGTTCCAAAGCGGCAGCCATTGAGCCTTATCATCGCTCTTTAAATCACGAATAGTTGTATTCATTTAAATGGTAACTCTGTAGGTAGCGAGCGAGGGATCCGTGGCATATGCAATGCGGACTCCGGCGGCCTTGGTGGTTGCTAGACCAGAAATTATTTGTTCGGTGAGCACTTCGCCAGGTGCAACTACGGCTACGCCAGGAGGATAGGGCGCAATGAGATCGGCACTAATTCGACCAATGGCATTTGCTGCGGAAACTATTTCGGTATTTGAGAAGTAGGCATCGCGCATAGAGATTGCCTGGGTAGGAACTACCGACCAGCTAAGTGAAGTAGCTGACTGGCGAGGTGTTGATTGAAGTTTCTTTAGGATTGGAATGAGGACTTCTTCAAGTTTTGAAAATTCATCTTTTGAGTCGGCCAATGTAGCGAGAAATACAACTGTATCTCGATCAGCCATTTCGACTCGGATATTTGCTTTCTGTAACTCTTTCTCAATATCAACACCTGAGGCGCCTAGTTGCCCAGCGCGCAGAACTATCTTTGTTGGATCAAAACGGTATGGCAGAAAGTCGCTGGCATTTAGGAAGATTGGCAGATCAAAATTACTTTGAACATTTACCTTAAAGTTATTTATATTTATAAGTAATTCACCAATTAATTCTTCGCCACGCATTTCAAGAAGTGCCCGGCAGCCATCGATTGATGCAAGTGGGGCCCCGGCTGGTGAAGTTGTGTGAGTAGTCTCAAAGCTTTGTTCGATTCTATCCAAATTTAAATACTTTCCAGATGCCAACAAAAGCGCTGATGCGCTGTATCCAGGAAGGGCCTTATGGGTTGAGGTAATTAGGGCATCTGCGCCAAGTTGAAAGGCATGTTTTGGCAGATCTTTGTGGAAACCAAAGTGGCCACCCCATGCTGCATCGAGAATTACTGGAATGCGATGAGCATGCGCCTCATCAATTAATAATGGTAGATCAGAGATAGTCCCGAGATAGCCAGGTTCAGTAAGAAGAAGTGCAATTGGTTTTTGATTTACAACTTTGCGAAACTCATCGACGCTAATTCCGGTAGGTACGCCAGTAGCGTGCTCAATTTCTGGTGACAGCCAGAGTGGTTCAAGTCCAGCCAAAACTAAAGCGCTAAGGACTGATCGGTGTGCAGTTCTTGAGACTGCGATCTTGTCACCGGGCTTTCCAAGAGCCAAAATGATTGCCTGATTTGCATGAGTGGAACCGCCCGTTGAGAAGCGGGCGAAATCTGCGCCCCACAACTTTGCCGCCAAGGCTTCCGCCTGCTTTAGAACTTGATTGGTTAGTTTAATTTCATCTAAACCACCATAAAGGGGAGTATCGCGATCAACGATTGCGCCTAAGCCAGCATCCAACTTGGCGGCTTGCTGCTTGTGTCCGGGGATGGTGAAAGGAGTTCGGGCGCTCTCGAAGTAGGAGAGGTAGGCGTCAAGCAGTGGCGCATCTTGACGTAACTCACGGCGCGAATTCACAGATCAAGCCTAACTTCAATTCCGATCGAGAGGAAATGGGCTCTAGACTTTATCCATGACCACAACCACCAAATTGTCACAAGAACGTCGTTTGGTTACCGCTATTCCGGGACCAAAATCAACAGAGGCGCTAAAGCGTCGTACTGAAGCGACTTCTGGTGGACTTGGTATGGCAATTCCAGTAATCATTGAACGTGCAAGTGATGCGATCTTGCTTGATATCGATGGCAATCAAATCATTGACCTGGGTTCAGGAATTGGTGTTACCAACGTAGGTAATGCGGCCGAAAGAGTTGTCGATCGAGTTATTGAACAAGTGCAGGCTTTTACACATACCTGTTTCACGGTTGCGCCTTATATGAATTACATCGAAGTTTGCGAAATTTTAAATCGTATAACCCCAGGAACTTTTAAGAAGAAGTCGCTGCTCGTTAACTCCGGAGCAGAAGCTGTTGAAAATGCGGTAAAGGTCGCCAGACATTACACAAAGCGTCCGGCCATTGTTGTCTTTGAGCATTCGTATCATGGTCGCACCAATCTAACGATGGCGTTGACTGCGAAGAACATGCCTTACAAAGAAGGCTTTGGCCCATTTGCTCCAGAAATTTATCGAGTACCAATGCCATATTCACTTCACTGGGTTGGACCAAAAGAAACAATTACGCAAGATGCGCTCGCGATGGTCACCAGCAAGATTGAAAAAGAGATTGGCGCACATAATGTTGCGGCAATTTTGATAGAACCAATTCAAGGCGAAGGAGGCTTTGTAGTTCCACCAAAGGGATTCCTTCCTGGCCTTTCAAAGTACGCTGCAGAAAATGGCATTCTTTTCATCGCTGATGAAGTTCAAACAGGATTTGCCCGAACCGGAAATATGTTTGCCGTTGAAGATGAAAACGTAGTTCCAGATATGTTGATTACCGCAAAAGGAATCGCTGGCGGCTTGCCACTAGCTGGCGTAACCGGAAGAGCGGAAGTTATGGATTCGGTCCATGCCGCCGGCTTGGGTGGAACTTATGGTGGAAACCCAGTTGCTTGCGCCGCTGCGCTTGGCACACTTGAAACTTTAGAGAAAGAAAATTTGGTCCAACGTTCTCGCGATCTTGGAAAGGTCTTAACCGATTCGCTAAATAAGTTAGCGAAGAAGTATCCAGTTATCGCCGAAGTTCGTGGCCGCGGTTTGATGCAGGCAATCGAATTGATCGTGCCGGGCACTAATGAACCAAATACCGCTGCCATGCAGGCTGTTGTTAAGTATTGCCAAAGCAAGGGCGTTTTGGTTTTAACCGCCGGTACATACGTGAACGTGATTCGCTTCCTGCCACCGATTGTTATTACTGAAGAATTACTCCTAGACGCCATGAGCGTTTTGGATGAAGCCTTCGCCTCGCTTTAATTTTTACTTAATTAATTTTTTCGCTTAATTTAATGAGGGCTTTAAGAATCTCGGTGTAGCTAGTTGCGCTTGGATCAATAATCTCAAAGTGCCCAACGCTCTTTATTGAAATCAACTCTATATTCGCACCAGCAGCTTTAGCTGCCTGAACATAATCAATACTTAAATCAATCGGGACTCTAGAATCTTGATCGCCATGAAGAATGATGGTCGGGGCATTTGGTTTCGCGGATATTTTTGGATCTAAATCGGGGTAGTTATCAGCTGATTGCGGCAACCATTCTTGTGTGGCGCCATCGCCAAGTCCAAGCTCCTCGGTCTTAAGTAGATCGGTTACCGGGGAGATGCATAGGATCGCTTTAATGTTGGCGAAATTATTGGCGGTCAACAGTGCAAACTGCCCACCGGCTGAAAATCCAACAAGAATTACCTCGCGGCTGGCGTAATTGCCGAGAATTGAATTAACGCTTTTCAAAGTTAGATAAGGATCACCCGGCGCTCGTTGGTACTCCGGAGTTTCTACTTCAAAACCCTCCAGGCGAAGAGCGGTAGCAAGGGCAGCTAAGTGTTCTGGTCCATGCTGCGGGCGCCAATAACCGCCATGAAGCATCACTACTAATGGTCTACTTTGCAATGACATCGATATACCAACTCTCGTTAGAGGATGCTGAAACAAGGGAACAAGAGAACTCCTTTTTAAGCATCTTAAATAGTTCAATGGGAGTTTTCGGTGGAGTTCGTTGTGAAATCAAAAATCGGGCTACGTCTCCGCGGGTCTTTTTAGACATGTGAGTAATAACTTTTTTCTTGCCCTTTACTAAGGTGAATACCCGAATAGCAACGGTTTGTTCTGGGTTAGGTTGCCACATCGTTTGATAGGTGGATGATCGGCATTCGACAATTAATTCATCGGATATTTCTTCCAAAGTTGACGCTAAGGCCTTTCGCCAATATTTGGCATTTGGCTTGAATTTATATTGCGCAATGGGATCAGAAATTGCGACAACACCGTAAGCGGCTGAAAAAATCAGAATAGATTTATCCGCCCGCTTCTTTGCGGACGCGCTTAAGGATTGATATCCAAGAGCTTGGTAGAGAACGCCGGAGTAGATATTGAATGCAAAATCGGATCTCTTCTGGTCTATCTCTTTATGCGCATCTAAATTCTGCTGGCGAAGTACTCGCAAATCATTTGCATATGCAAGTTTCTTCAGATCCAAATTTCGAAGTTTCTTGGGTGAATTCTTGCCTTCACTTGGCGGCAAGAGGATTCTCATGAGTAGATATTAGGCCAGTCAATCTTGGGATTAAGGTCACATAAGTCGAATTAGGGAATAACTTCAAAGAAGAGTAAGTTAGTAGTAATTGAAAGTTCAACTAATTAAATCAAAATTTAGGAGCAGTTATGTCATCACTATTACATATTGAAGTTAGCCCTGGTGGCGAGCATTCAGTTTCACGTTCTATCAGCGCCGAATTTCTTTCAGCCTGGAGCGCTAAGAATTCTGGTGGAAAAATCATTTCGCGCGACTTCGCTAAAGATCCAATTCCTCACCTAGATGGCGAAGCAATCTTTGCTGGTTACACCCCCGAAGAAGGTCGTTCAGCAACTGCGGCAGCAAAGCACAACTTCCGCCATGAATTGATTAACGAGATTACTGGCGTCGATGAGATTTTGGTTTCCACACCGATGTGGAACTGGGCGATCCCATCAGTACTAAAGGCGTATTTTGATCAGATCATCGTTCCAGGAGTCCTAGATGGTTCCGGCGCAGATGGACTTAAGGGTAAGAAAATTACCTTCATCGTTGCTCAAGGTGGATCTTATGCCGAAGGCGCGCCACGCCATGGTTGGGATTACGAAACCGGTTACCTAAAGCTTGTTGCAAGTGCACTTGGTTCAACCGATGTAGAAATCATTCTTGCTGAATTAACTTTGGCTGGCGTAGTTCCAGGAATGGAATCGCTAATTCCAAAGAAGGAAGAATCAATCGCAGCAGCAAAGGCGAAGGCCAAGGCTCGCGCTTCTGCATAAGTTCTAATAAGTTTCTAATAAGTATCGACTAACCGGGTTCTGCAGAAAATGCAGGGCCCGGTTTTCATTAGTAACCTATCCTCGTGCCGAAATTCCACAACTTCTTTCTGACGAAGCCGCTTGCCGATAAATTTCGCGAAAATGTTTCTGGTTCCAAAGATGGCCGCCCAGATTGGGTGGAAAGTATTGCGCAGGGTGGCGTTGGGCTCTTTGCCGCCGATGGCGCGGTCTGGCAAGTTCATGGGTGTATTGCGACGCTAGTTGGTGGAATCCGCGCGCTACTTTTGCAAGCAGCGCACCCGGCGCCACTTGCAGGAGTGGCCCAACATTCAAGATATGAAAGTGATCCAATGGGTCGCTTAGCTGGAACTACGAGATGGCTAACCATTACTACTTTTGCAAGTAAAGAAATTGTCGAGCGCGAGGCGGCCCGCGTAAATGCGATGCATAAACAAGTAAGTGGCGACTTTGAAAGTAAATCTGGCGCTGCCGCGAATTACAGCGCGCAAGATCCAAGATTTCTATTGTGGGTTCACTGCGCCTTCACCGATTCATTTCTAAAGGCTCATCTGGCTCTTGGATATCCAATCACAAGTGGCGCCGATGAATATGTGCGGCAGTGGGCGCAAAGCGCGGTTCCACTTGGGTTAACAAATGCTCCGAGTTCGGTTGCCGAACTTGAACAAGCACTCAATGATTTTCGGCAACACGATTTAGCCCGGGTAGCGCAAACCGAACAGGTCGTTAATTTCATCCTGAACCCACCCTTTGGAAGGGGCGGAATATTTTTCTATCGGATTTTGGCCAATGCAGCTATCGCGACTTTGCATCCAAATGAGCTAGCCATTCTTGGGCTAAAGCCAAGAAGCAAGGCTTGGCTCAAAGTTGCTCGTTTTGCACTCAATATTTTCATCGCAATCCTTGGCCCCGAATCACCCAGTCAACAAGTTGCTCGCGAAAGGTTGAGTAAACTAAATCCATGATTATTGATGTGTGGTCCGATGTAGTTTGCCCTTGGTGTTTTATCGGCAAGCGCAGATTAGAGAAGGCGCTTTCAACTTTCGAACATAAAGATAAAGTCACAATTCGCCATCGCGCTTTTCAATTGCAACCGGATATTTCTGAGACTGTGCCAACTAAAGAGTATTTGGCACAGAAGTATCAGCTTCCTGCCGAGAAAGTTACCGAGATGCAGGCAAATGTCTGCGCGATCGCCGATGGGGAAGGGCTTTGCTACGAGTTAGATGAGACTCTTTCTGGAAACACATTCGATGCCCATCGTCTGCTGTTATGGTCGGCAACAATTGGAAAGCAAGATGATTTATTAGAGGCGATGTACTCCAGTTACTTTGAGAAGTCGCGCCCGTTGTTTTCGCATTCAGATTTAGTTTCAGTTGCCCTGTCAGTAAATATTGATGCTGTTGATAGCGAAGCAATTTTGACTACAGATAAATTTGCCGATGAGGTAATCGCGGATAGAAATTTAGCCGCACAACTTGGCGCATCAGGGGTGCCCTTCTTTGTCTTCGATATGAAGTTCGGAATCTCTGGCGCTCAGCCGCTTGAAACTTTTACTAAGACGCTAGAAGACGCTAGAAGACGCTAGAAGGAGCTTGGGAGCAGCATCTGACAGGGAATAAGGCCGAATAACTCTTTGTTTAAGTAGTTGAAGATTCAACTACTTAAGGAGTAGGATTTAGCCATGACAACAAAGGCACCGGCCCTCTACATCGGCCACGGAGCTCCACCATTACTTGATGATCCAATTTGGAGCGCAGAGTTAAGTAATTGGTCTGCGCAATTTGAAAAACCTAAGGCAATCCTGATTGTTAGCGCGCACTGGGAATCGGCGCCGCTCTCTTTAAGTTCGACAGAGACTGGAACCCCATTAATTTATGACTTCGGTGGTTTCGCGCCGAAGTTTTACAACCTGCAATATCGCGCGCCCGGTGCGCCGGATTTAGCCGCTCGAATAAAAGGTTTAATGAACGAAGCTGTTGCCGAACATCGCAGGGGACTAGATCATGGTGCCTATATTCCATTGATGAAGATGTATCCCCATGCTGATGTTCCGGTACTACAGATGTCGATTCCGACGCATGATCCCGAGAAGTTATTTGAAATTGGCAGAAAGTTAGCGCCATTGCGCGATGAAGGCGTTTTGATTATCGGCAGTGGCTTCTTAACACACGGCCTGCCATTCCTAACCGAATTTAGAATTGAAGCGACGCCACCAAAATGGAGCGTCGAATTTGATCTGTGGGCGAAGGAAGTTTTAGAACGTGGTGCAGTCGATGAGCTAATGAACTATAAGAAATTAGCGCCGGGACTGCCATATGCACACCCAACCGTGGAACATTTCGCGCCAATATTTATAACACTTGGAGCTGCAACGGATGCTGAGGTTGCGCCAACTATGGAAGTTGAAGGTTATTGGATGGGGCTAAGCAAGCGATCTTTTGAGGTTGCTTGAGTAGAAACTTCCAAGGAATTCCTTCTTGAATTCATGGAAATCACCGGCGATCAATCGCTGACGCATCTGATCGACCAAGCGAACAATGAAACGTTCGTTGTGAATCGTTGCAAGTGTTGATGCCAGCATCTCTTTACTGCGGAAAAGATGATTTAAGTAGGCCGCGGTGTAGTTCGTACAGGTATAGCAATCACAATCTTCTTGAATCGGTACAAAAGCACGATTGAATTTGGCATTTGTTAAATTAACCCGGCCAGTCTTAGTAAATACGGCGCTGGTGCGAGCCTGCCTTGATGGGGCAACGCAATCAAAGGTATCAGCGCCATTTTCAACGCCGACAAAGAGATCATCTGGTTCGCCGATTCCAAGTAGGTGACGTGGCTTCTCGCGAGGAAGTTCCTCGGTCATCCAACTAACGATCGTTCCCAAATTTTCTTTATCTAGTGCGCCACCTAGACCAAAGCCATCAAAGCTGATGCCATCTTCATTCAATTCCGATAAATCTTTGGCGCCTTTGCGACGTAAGTCTTCGTACTGAGCTCCTTGCAGGACCCCCCAAAGTGCTTGGCAAGGCTTGGCACTTCGTTCGCGAGTTAATCTTCCGTGCTCGACCAAACACCTCTTGGCCCAAAGGCGAGTGCGCTCTAGGGATTTAACTTGATACTTTCGAGTGTTATGCAAAGTGGTGCATTCATCAAAGGCAAAAATTATGTCGGCGCCTAATTGGTGCTGAACTTGCATTGAAATTTCTGGTGTAAATCGGTGCATCGAACCATCTAGATGCGATTTAAAAGTAACGCCATCATCATCGACATGGGCCAATCGCTCTTTATGGTCGGCAATTACTTCATCAGACCGAAAGGTCTGTTCATCCATTGCGATAACTTTCTTAAAGCCAACGCCAAGGGAGAGAACTTGAAAGCCACCGCTATCGGTATAAGTGGGGCCAGGCCAATTCATGAACTTTCCAACACCGCCAGCCTCATCGACAATCTCCGGTCCGGGTTGTAAGTAGAGGTGATATGCATTGGCAAGTAAGGCTTGGGCGCCCAACTCTTTCATCGCTTCTGGCAGAACTGATTTAACGGTTGCTTTGGTTCCGACTGGAATGAAGGCAGGGGTTTGAATTTCACCATGTGGCGTGTGAATCACCCCAGCGCGGCCCTGCGAATTGGTTAATTCGGCTTGGACCTTGAAACCAAACTCGCTCATATGACTATTATCTACCTTATGACGGCTATCGCTGAACCAAGAAAAGAGTTGGCGCAACGCAGTCCACGCCAAATCGCCTGGATGCGATTGAAGCGCAATAAGGTCTCAATGGTTGCAGCAGGGGTCGCGCTATTTTTCGTATTGATCGCTTTCTTAGCCCCCTTAGTTACAAAGATTTTTAATGTAGATAACACGACTGTTTACCCAAATGTCTTGGGCGATGGCGGAGTCCCAAAGGGATTTGGTGGCGGAATTAGTTGGCATCACCCATTTGGCCTAGAACCCGGAGTCGGCCGCGATTTATTTGGCTTACTAATTTATGGCTCACGAATCTCATTCTCGATTGCAATTTTGACCAGTATCGCTTTTGTGGCAATCGGATTATTCCTCGGAATTTCAGCTGCCTTTATCGGAGGGCTATTGGATAACACTTTGGGACGTCTGGCCGATTTCTTACTCGCATTCCCAACAACATTTATGTTTGTAGCTTTGGCTTATCCACTTTCACTTCGAGTAGAAGCGATGGGACTTGCGCATCACAATGGCGCCAGAATTATTGTGATGGTTAGCGTGCTAGTTGTATTTAGTTGGCCTGGTTTCTTCCGTGTGGTGCGCTCGCAGGTTTTATCAATCCGCGAAAAAGAATTTATCTTGGCCGCAAGGACTCAAGGCGCCTCAAATATGCGAATCATCTTTAAAGAAATTTTGCCAAATCTTTGGCCCCTTGCCATTGTCTATCTCTCAATCTCTCTGCCCGGTTATTTGGCGGCAGAGGCGGTCTTCTCATTCCTGGGAGTCGGCGTGCAGGCACCTGGATCTACTTGGGGCTTGGTCTTAAATGACGCCACCAACTTCTGGCAACGCGATCCGGCCTACCTAGCTATTCCAGCCGGAATGGTGATCATCGTCGTCCTTGCCCTTAATCTTTTCGGCGATGGTTTGCGTGATGCCTTGGACTCAAAGAGCGATCGCTAACCCGGCCTTTTAACCTCCCTTTTGTCTTAATTTTTGACGAATTTCTGGTTAAACTCGCCAGTAACTTAAGTGGCAATTGGCTCTCCCTGCGGTGGCCTTGCCTCCAAATGTTTGAAACCTTGGAAGGGGAATAAATGGCCATTCGCCAACTTCGTTCCAGCAAAGTTCGACTAATCGCTTCACTCTCTGCAGTAGCACTTGTTGCAACCGGAATGGTTGCTACAACAGCATCTTCAGCAAGCGCAGCAAGTCACACTGGCGGAACACTTATCTATGTAACAAATGCCGATTCATTTGCACATGCAGATCCAACTCGTGTTTACACCGGTGAAGATATTGCATTCCTAAACACCTATCTATTTCGTACGCTACTTAGCTACAACCCAACAGTTGGACAAGCTGGCTTCCAATTAAAGCCAGACCTGGCAACTGATACTGGTCGCGTATCTGATGGTGGAAAGACTTGGGCCTTCACTCTGAAGTCTGGCATCAAGTGGCAAGATGGCTCAGCACTTACTTGCGAAGACGAGAAGTACGGTGTCTCACGTGCCTTCGCTACAGATGTCCTAACCGATGGACCTACATATGCGATTCAATATTTAAATATTCCAAAAGATGCTGATGGTTCATCTTCATACAAGGGTCCTTACAAGAAGACCGGTCAAGCACTTTTCGACAAGGCTGTTGTATGTAGTGGAAACACAATTACCTTCCACTTGAATGCGCCAATCGGTGACTTCAACTACTTCGGAACCTACCCAGCAATGTCACCTGTAAAGGCAAAGGCTGATACCGGCGATAAGTACGACATGAACCCAATGGCCCTTGGACCATACAAGATCAAGACTTACAAGTCTGGCGCCGAAATGATTCTTGTCCGCAATCCAAACTGGAGCGCGGCAACAGATTCAGTTCGTACCGCATATCCAGATCAGGTCACCATGCGCTTTAGCATCTCTGAAGATGTGCGCGATCAGATCTTCCTAAAGGATTCAACGCCAAACGCGGTTAACTATGACCAAGTTATGCAACCTGCTAACCAAGCAGCATTCTTTAACAGCTCAGCGTCAGCTGGCCGTGGAATGAACGTAACTGGTCCATACACTCGTTACTACGCAACAAACGTAACTCCAGGGCACATGGATTGCTTGGATGTCCGTAAGGCCGTCTTCTTTGCAATCAACAACAAGGCGCTAATCGACCTTGCTGGTGGCGTTCGTTTCTACGGAAAATTGGGCGATAGCGTTATCAATCCACTTGCTGGAATTGACTATGCGCCAACACATGGTGGAATCCACGATTCAAACTTCAACATCGCTGGAAATGCAACATATGCAAAGACTGTTTTGGCAGATGCAAAGACAACCTGCCCAGATACTTATGCACGTGTAACAGATCCTAAGAAGGGTATTACTTGGGACGTTGCTAATACTGCAACCGGCCAAAAGGCGGCAACCTTAATTAAGTCAGCACTGAACGCAGCTGGAATTCAAGTTAACTTCAACTTCATTCCTTCAGCTCAGTACTACCCAACAGTTCAAAACCCAGCAAAGCAAGGCGATATCTCAACCGCTGGTTGGGGAGCTGACTGGGCAAATGCATCAACCGTTATTCCACCACTATTTATTAAAGAAGGTGGCTTCAACGAGAACCAGAACTGGAACTGGACAGGTAAGACAACTGCCGATCCAGGAATTGGCTACGATGCATGGCACTCACGTGTTGTTGCAAATATGGGACAGACAGATCGCGCAAAGCAATCTGCTGAGTGGAAAGCACTTGCTCAGATTGTGACTGATGAATACTGGACGATCCGTCCATTGTTCTCAATCGAACAGGAGTACTGGGGTTCAAAGGTCGGCGGCGCAAGCTTCTGGCTACCTCAGGGTGCGCTCTTGTTCCCAGCTCTATATGTAAAGTAATTATTTAAAAATAATTCTTTACTGCAATACCTGAAAAACAATTAGTTCTAGGGCGGCTCGAAAGGGTCGCCCTATTACTACGAGATACTAGGAGATACTTGGAGATACTTGGAGAAAGGAAGCGATGTTTAAGTATGTAAGTCGGAGATTGGCATATGCCATCTTCTTATTGTTCTTACTAAGCATCGTTGTTTATTTAATCTTTGGCTTGTTGCCAATTGATCCAGCTCGAATTTCCTGTGGGGTTCACTGTTCTCCCGCAACAGTCCTGGGCAATCGCCATAGACTTGGCCTAGATGTTCCGTTGTACGAACAATGGTGGCGCTTTATCTGCGGTATTTTTGCCGGTCGCACCTATGGTGATGGCGCAGCGCAATTTACCTGTCCAGCACCTTCTCTTGGCTATTCATTTCCACATAACGAGTGTGTAACCAATGTAATTGCTGGCGCTTTTCCCTTCACCCTTAGCTTGGCGATCGGAGCATTCATACTCTGGATGACGATCGGAGTTAGTTTTGGAATCATCGCAGCACGTTTTCGCGGCACCTTCATCGACAAGGCGGCAACTGCCTTCGTTTTGATTGGCTCCTCACTTCCAACATTTATCGTCGGCTTATTGGTTTATATCGCAGCCTTCTTGATGCATTGGATTGACCCGATTTCACAAGGCCTCTGGGTATCACCATTTTCTGATCCATTTGGATTTTTTAAGAACTTCATATTCCCGTGGATAACCTTGGCCCTTGCCTTTGCCGCGATCTATACCCGTTTAACTCGTGGAAATGTCATTGAAACCTCGAGCGAAGATTTCATTCGTACCGCGCGCGCTAAAGGCGTTTCCGAGCGACGGATCCTAATCAAACATAATTTGCGAACCTCACTTGCCCCATTAGTCACAAACGCTGGTTTAGATTTCGGCGGCTTACTCGGTGGCGCAATCATCACCGAATCAATCTTCCAGTTGCCGGGCCTTGGCATGATCTCGCTCAAAGCAGTTCTACATGATTATGACTTGCCGCTAATTATGGGAACAACGTTGGTTGCCGCGACTTTTATCATCCTCTTTAACCTAATTGTTGACTTGGCATATGCCTACCTAGATCCAAGAGTTCGGATTGCGTGAGTAATTTATGAGCTCCTTTTTAGAAGTTAAAAATCTCTCTGTCGCATTCCCGACTGAGGATGGAATTGTTCAAGCAACTAACGAGGTAACTTTTAGCGTTGATCTAGGCCAAACCTTGGCAATCGTTGGCGAATCGGGCTCGGGAAAGTCTGTATCGAATTTGGCGATCATGGGACTTCACAATCCAAAGAGCACAAGGATCTCTGGACAGGCCATTTTCAATCTAGAAAGCGGCCCAATAGATGTTTTAACAGCCCCAACCGAGACCGTTCGCAAAATGCGCGGATCCACCATGTCGATGATCTTTCAAGATCCAATGTCATCCTTGCATCCATTTTTTACAATCGGCAATCAAATTGCGGAGTCTTGGCTTTTGCACAACGAGGGCGGTAAGAAAGAAGCCAGAGCCAGAGCGATCGAGATGCTTGATCTAGTTGGCATCCCTTCAGCTGACCGTCGCGTAGATGATTACCCACACCAATTTTCCGGCGGTATGCGCCAGCGCGCAATGATCGCCATGGCACTCGTAAATAATCCAAAATTACTTATAGCCGACGAGCCAACCACCGCTCTTGATGTGACGATCCAAGCCCAGATCATCGAACTCATTAAGCAAGTTCAAAAGGAATTCAATATGGCGGTTATTTTGATTACGCACGACCTGGGGGTTGTGGCCGAAGTAGCTGATCACATCAATGTCATGTATGCCGGTCGACTAGTTGAAACCGGCCCAGTTGATGATGTTTTCTACAATTCTGACCATCCTTACACACGTGGATTGCTAAATTCGATTCCGCGAGTAGATAGCTTCCACGGCGGCAGACTTTCAACGATTCCCGGCCAGCCACCTTCACTAATTCATCTACCAAATGGTTGCTCCTTCCAGCCACGGTGTTCGTATGCAAAACATGTATTTGGAAATAAGTGCGAAATTTCGATGCCGGAGTTAAGTCAAAAAGCGGCAAACCATTTAGCACGTTGTCATCTAAGTGAAGCCGAGATTATTAGCGCTACTAAGGCAGGTGCTTAATATGGCTACGCCAATTTTGAAAGTATCCGGATTAAAGAAATATTTCTTATCTAGCGGTGGATTTACTGGACGCAATAAGCAGGTAATCAAGGCAGTTGATGGCGTTGATTTTGAAATTTACCCAGGTGAGACCGTTGGCTTAGTAGGGGAATCTGGCTGCGGAAAGACCACGGTTGGCCGCACAATTTTGAAGTTATATGACCCTACCGAGGGAAGTATTTTCTTTGAAGGTCAAGATATTGCCCACGCATCAAAAGATGAGATCTTTTCAATCAGATCCAAGATGCAGATGATCTTCCAAGATCCATATGCTTCGTTAAATCCGCGTCATACCGTTGGTGAAATTATTGGTGCGCCATTCCAAATTCACACTAAATTAAGTAAGGATGAGATTAAGAACGAAGTTCAATCCTTGCTAACAAAAGTGGGGCTAAATCCAGAACATATCAATCGCTTCCCACATGAATTTTCCGGGGGACAACGCCAGCGAATTGGAATTGCCCGCGCGCTTGCCTTGCGTCCCAAATTAATAGTTGCCGACGAACCCGTCTCGGCGCTAGATGTCTCTATCCAGGCCCAGGTGGTAAATCTTCTAGATGACCTCCAAGATGAGTATGGCCTGGCTTACCTGTTTGTTGCTCATGATTTATCTGTGGTCCAACATATTTCAGACCGGGTAATTGTGATGTACCTCGGCAAGGTAATGGAGATCGCCAAGACCGAATCACTATTCAAAGAGCCTCGCCACCCTTACACAAAGGCCTTGTTGTCAGCAGTTCCAATTCCAGATCCAAAGCTAGAACGTTCACGAGAGCGAATTACTTTGGTTGGCGATTTACCAACTCCAGNAAATCCGCCAAGTGGATGTGTCTTTAATACCCGTTGTTGGAAGGCAAAAGATATTTGCCGTACAACGGCGCCAGAATTGCTAACTGTTGGTTCATCAACAGTTGCCTGCCATTTCCCTGAATAGGCCTTAAAACCCCCTTAAAAGGCGAATTTGCGCTATTTAATGGCCAATATTTAGTTTTCGTAGACGAAATTTGGTTACCAGATGCGAACTCGCTCATTTTCCGGCAGATAAAGCGCATCTGACTCTTTCACATTGAATGCTCGGTAGAACTCATCAAGATTTCGCACGACTTGGTTGCAACGAAATTCATCAGGGGAGTGGGGATCGGTTGCTACCCGGCGGCGGACTTCTTCTGGGCGCATCTTCTGGCGCCAGCATTGAGCCCATCCCATAAATAAGCGCTGCTCGCCAGTTAAGCCATCGATAACCGGGGCAACCTTTCCTTTGAGTGAGAGTTCGTATGCCTTAATCGCGATCGTCAGGCCACCAAGGTCACCAATATTTTCACCAATGGTTAGCGCACCATTGACATGAACCTCGGGCGCTTCCAAGGGATGTAGCTCTTCATATTGGGCGATCAACTTGTTGGCACGTTTTTCAAATTCGCTGCGATCAGAGTCGGTCCACCAATTTTTTAAATTTCCATCGCCATCATATTTAGAGCCTTGATCATCAAAGCCATGGCCGATCTCATGTCCGATAACCGCACCGATTCCGCCATAATTGGCGGCATCATCTGCGGCGAGATCGAAGAATGGTGGTTGCAAGATTGCGGCCGGAAAGACAATCTCGTTCATACCTGGGTTGTAATAAGCATTAACTGTTTGTGGCGTCATCAGCCATTCACTGCGATCAACCGGGGCGCCGATTTTCGCAAATTCATACTCTTGATTGAATTTTGTGATTCGCTCTAAATTTCCCATCAAGTCATCGGCCACGATTTCCAATTTTGAATAATCGCGCCACTTCTCCGGATAACCGATTTTTGGCGTGAATTTCGCTAGTTTTTCAAAGGCCTTGGCCTTGGTCTCGGGTGTCATCCAATCAAGGGCCGCAATATCTACGCGATAGGCCTCAATTAAATTTGCTACTAATTCCACCATTCGAACTTTCGCCTCAGGTGGGAAATGCCGGTCGACATAAACTTGCCCAACTGCCTCGCCGAGTGAACCTTCTACCAAGCCAACACCGCGCTTCCATCGCGCTTTTAATTCTGGCGTTCCCGAGAGAGTGGTTCCGTAAAATGCAAAATTTTCACTAACAAAATCCGAGCTTAGATAGGAAGCGGCTCCTGATAGGAGATGCCAGGCCAACCACGAACTCCAAGCAGCAGCATCGAAATTCTTTAACAATTCGCCAACACCGGTGAAGAAAGATGGCTGCCGGACAACGCAACTTTCCAGGACCTTTTTTGGAGTACCGGATGCGCTTATCCAAAGATCCCAATCAAAGCCAGGTGCGCAGGTAAGCAACTCGGAATAACTCATTTTGTTATAGGTCAAAGTGGCATCACGATCGCGCACCGCATCCCAATGGCAGGCGGCAATTTGGGTTTCTAAAACGAGAATTCGCTTTGCATGCTCTGGTGCGTTTTCAATCTTCGCCAAGTTAAACATCTTTTCAATATGCAAAAGAAGAGCGCTTCTAATTTCCGCGAATTCTTCTTCCCGGTAATAAGCCTCATCTGGCAAACTCAAACCAGATTGGCCGATGTAGGCGATATTGGTATTGGAATCCATATTGTCGGTGGTTATGTATTGATAGAAGAGCCCGCCAAGTCCACGGGCCTCAAATTCACCTAGCGCTTGGAAAAAATCTTGACTATTGGTAATGGAAAGGGCGCGGGTAAAGTCTTTAGAAATTGGGGCGATTCCGAGTAGATCAATTCGAGCCTCGTCCATAAAAGACCGATATAGATCACCGATCTTGGCTGATATTGAGCCGGGTGCGCTGTTGCTAGCTGCAGCTTCCTCGATAATTTCTCGAACTTGTGCTTCGGCTTGTTGATAGAGGGCATAAAAGGCGCCATCGGAGGAGCGGTCATTTGGAATGATGGCTTGATCTATCCAACTTCCATTGACGTGGCGATACAGGTCATCTTGTGGCCGGACCGAAGATTTCAAATGGCTCAGATTTATGCCGCTCTTTGAGTTACTCATGGGACGAGCCTATAACCTCGGCAACTAATTCAACTTTCAACCAAATGAGTTCTGATCTATATTTGGATTATGTCCGCTAACTCCACTAGTTCAGATAGAACCGGCAAGACCCCCAAGTGGTTATCTCCCAGAGAGATGAAGGCTTGGCGCTCTTACATCATCGCTTCTAGGCGGCTATTAGATGCTTTGGATGCTGACCTGGCCGGCCACGATTTAACAATGGCTGACTATGAAGTCCTAGCCCAATTGAGCGATGCGCCAGATCGCAGAATGCGCATGAGCGAATTAGCGAAGATTGCAATGGTTTCTAAGAGCAGACTCTCTCACCGAATGAAGGTTATGGAGAAGGCTGGCTGGGTAAGACGTGAGGAATGCGAATCCGATAAGCGCGGCTACTTTGCGGTCATGACCGAGAAGGGTTGGAAGGCAATTGTTAAGGCTGCCCCGGATCATGTCGATAGCGTTCGAAATAGATTTGTGGATCATTTAACGGTGAAGGATCAAGAAGAGCTTGCAAAGATTTTTGACCGCGTTCAGTCAAACCTTCGTGATCAATATATCGCGGAAGACAAGTAACCTTTTAATTCCTCTAGATCTTTTAAATCTCTTAAGCGTTTAATCTTTCAGGGAATATTGCAATGAAAAAGCCCGCTACTTTCGTAGCGGGCTTTTTCTAAAAGTAGCGCTAATTACTTAGCAGCTGCCTTCTTGCGACGACGCTTCTTTGGAGCAGCCTTTGGAGCTGCTGACTTTGAAGCTGCCTTCTTGCGACGCTTTGGAGCTGCCTTCTTAGCAGCTGCCTTCTTGCGACGCTTTGGAGCTGCCTTCTTAGCAGCTGCCTTCTTGCGACGCTTTGGAGCTGCCTTCTTAGCAGCTGCCTTCTTACGACGCTTTGGAGCTGCCTTCTTAGCAGCTGCCTTCTTGCGACGCTTCTTTGGTGCTGCTGTCTTTACAGCGGCCTTCTTACGACGCTTTGCTGGAGCTGCCTTAGCAGCTGCCTTCTTGCGACGCTTTGGAGCAGATTTCTTAGCTGCAGCCATTTACATCTCCTAATCAGAATAGTTCGATCCGTCACCGAACCTGTTCATGGAATAGCGTGTCATTAAATGCAAAAACTTTCCACTATTTTGAGTGAAAAAAACATCGCGTGTCGCAACATTATTTTTTTAATTTTTTGTGCATTTTGAAAAATATTTTGCGATTTGCTCCGAATTTTTTCCAGATTTTTCTAATTTTTTGGAATTTAATCGAAATTTTCGGTCGAATTTTCCGCAGATTGGCGAATTTTTCGTTGTTCGACGGCAAATTTATTGGTTCTTGCGTCATATTTACGGAAATCTGGCAATGCAGAGGCGGCAAATGAAACAAATCCGATGCAAAGTAGTCCGCCACTTACGACAGAAGTGCGCAGATTTGTCCAAGCTGCAACTCCTCCGGCGCGCATCTGACCGCCCAATGGACCTACTGAGTAGGAAAGTAATTCGATTCCGGCAAGACGTCCACGAAGATGATCTGGGATGGATTGATTCCAAATCGCTCCTCGAAATAGCGCGCTAACCATGTCTGAGGCACCAGCGATTATTAAAAATAGGATGGTCAGGATCAGAGATTTGGTACTTCCGGAGAGAGTGATAGCAATTCCCCATCCGAGGGCAGCCAACATAACCGCCCGGCCATGATGTGGGTAATTCTTTATCCAGCCGCTAGTCAAAGTTACGATAATTGAGCCGATGGTGCCGGAGGCGTAAAAGAGCCCCAAAGCCCAGCGGGCGTGGAGTTGATCAGCCCAGAAAGGGAAGAGGGCATTTGGCATCGCAAAGAACATCGCCGCCAGATCTACTAGGTAAGTGCCCAATAAATCTTTGCGAGAAGTTGCATATTTAATTCCCTCAATCAGACTATGAAAGGTTGGGGCCTCATTTTTTGAAAGAGGTTTAACTGATTTAACTCGGGCCAAGAAAATTAGCGAGATTACAAAGCTAGCAACGTCTACTAAATAAGCCGCTGAGATACCGGCGCTGGCCAATAAAATTCCAGCGATAGAGGGGCCAATGATTACTCCGGTCTGCCATCGAAGTGACATAAGTGCGCTAGCTGCCGGCAGGTCGGCGTGCCCAACCAACCTTGGCAAAATCGCATCAGCACTTGGTCGTTGTAGGCCATCTAGGGCGGCAAAACTTCCCGCAACTATGTAAATCCAAATTAAATGTGGATGGGCCAGTCGGGAATTAATGATTAGCGAGATCACCATGACCATCAAGAGAAATTCAGTTGTGATGATCATCTTCTTGCGATCAACCCGGTCTGCTAGAACACCGCCATAAAGCCCAAAGATGATAAGCGGAATTAACTCAGTCGCGCCAATGGCTCCGACGGCGAGATATGAGTTGGTCAAAACTTTGATCTGAAATGGCAAGGCCACATAAGTGACCATAGATCCCATATATGAGATTAGTCCCGAGCTCCAGAGTGATCGAAAATCTGGGTATTTTTTTAGGGGCGTTAAATCAACGGCCCATTTACGTTTTACCGGTTCACTCATTGGAAATCACTTGAATAACCTATCGTCTGAGCAGTTTAGATTTACTTAAATGATTGTTCTGGCCCGGGAAATTGACCGCTGGCAACATCGCTGGCCCATTCTTTAGTTGCTGCAAGCATTTCGGCCCGAAGGTTTCGGTAGGCCTTGGCCAATTTTGGCGCGCTTGGGGTAAGTCCCATCAGGTCGGTCCAAACTAAAACCTGAGCATCACAGCCATTTCCAGCACCGATCCCAATTACGGGGATCGAAAGTTCTTGCGAAATCTCACGAGCTAAATCTTCAGGTACTAGTTCAAGGACTAACGCGAATATGCCCGCATCAACTAAAGCCTTGGCATCAGATTTGATTTGTGCGCCAGCTTTCCCTCGCCCCTGCACTTTAAATCCGCCCAGAGCATGGACCGATTGCGGGGTTAAGCCAAGGTGACCCATAACTGGAATTCCAGATTCAACTAACTTTTTAATTTGTGGCGCGATACGCGCACCGCCTTCAAGTTTTACCGCCTGCACTCCAGATTCTTTAAAGAAGCGGATCCCGGTTTCAAGAGCGAGATCGGCTCCGGATTCATAAGATCCAAAAGGGAAATCTGCGATGACCATGGCGCGCGAAGTTGCCCTCACGACAGCTCGGGCGAGTGGGATTAATTCATCAACGGTGACGGGGATGGTGTTCTCTTGGCCAAGAAAATTATTGCCGGCGCTATCGCCCACCAGAAGTACTGGCATTCCGGCTTCATCAAAAATGCCACCCATCATCGAGTCATAGGCAGTTAGCATCGCCCACTTTTCGCCGCGCTTTTTAAAGGCCGCTAAATCATGTGTGGTTATGCGCCGGGCGGTCACATTATTTTGATTGCTCATCGTTCTCTCCTTCGCTCAAGGCCGCTGGCGGTCCCTGGCTATTTACTCCTAAATAAGTGGAGTGAGGTAAGCGTATTGCATTACCCTCGACTTGTGAGCAGCCCATCGCAAGCCTTAGCCCAACTACGTGTGGGCCTTGCGCAAATCAATCCAACGGTTGGCAACCTTGCGGCAAATTCAGATTTGGTCTGCGAATACCTTGCCAAAGGTAAGGCCGCTGGCGTTCATGTCATGGTCTATCCAGAGATGGTTATTACCGGCTACCCGGTTGAAGATTTAGCCCTCCGCCAAACATTTAGAAAAGCCAGTCGCCAGGCAGTTTTAGATCTGGCAACACGAATTAACGATCTTGGCTTTGGCGAGATTCTTTCGGTAATTGGCTACCTAGATTCGAGCGAGGATGGCAAGCCGCAAAATGCAGTTGCGTTGATATATCGAGGTGAGATTGTGGCTAGGTATATCAAACATCACCTGCCCAACTATGGCGTCTTTGATGAATTTAGAAATTTTATTCCTGGGGATAGTTCGTTGGTTGTTCGCTTTCATGGCATTGATATTGGTTTGGCAATTTGTGAAGATATTTGGGTTGATGAAGGTCCTGTATCAGAGCTGGCGGCAAGAACACCTGGCTTGGTTTTGGTTCCAAATGGCAGCCCCTTTGAACGCAGCAAGAATGACGTGCGACTTGATCTAGTTAAGCGACGCGCTCGCACCATTGGCGCACCATTGGCTTATGTAAATATGACCGGCGGGCAAGATGACCTGGTCTTTGATGGGGATAGCATTGTTGCAACGCCCGATGGGGAAGTCTTGGCGAGAGCGCCACAATTTTTTGATGGCCTAATGGTTGTGGATTTGGATTTGAAGGTTGCAAGTAGCAAGCCAGATATCGTTATTTCAGAGACGCCAATCGCGCCTTATCAAAAGTTAACTCACGGCAAGGCTTTGCGAATGGCAGATGCCGCACAGGTCTGGCAGGCACTAGTCACCGGAGTTCGTGATTATGTAGAGAAGAATAAATTCCCATCTGTATTAATTGGTTTATCTGGTGGAATTGATTCAGCCGTCGTGGCTGCAATTGCCGCCGATGCGATCGGTGCCAAGCGAGTATTTGGCGTGGGTCTTCCAAGTCGATACTCCTCAGAGCACTCACTAAGTGATGCCGCAGAGCTGGCCAAGAACATCGGGCTCAACTATCGGGTTATTGAAATCGAACCAATGGTTGCCAGCTTCCTTTCCAACCTTGGCTTAACCGGAGTTGCAGAAGAGAATGTTCAGGCCAGAGTTCGTGGAATAACTTTGATGGGGCTCTCAAACCAGGAAGGCCACTTAGTTTTGGCAACTGGAAATAAGTCCGAACTAGCAGTTGGTTACTCAACACTTTATGGCGATGCCGTTGGGGGATATGCCCCGATTAAAGATCTCTTCAAAGGCGATGTCTGGGCTTTGGCTAAATGGCGAAATCAATATGCAATTGAACATGGCGCAGTTGCCCCGATTCCGGTTAATTCCATAACCAAGGAGCCAAGCGCCGAACTTCGCCCGGGTCAGAAGGACAGTGACTCGCTGCCAGATTACAAAGTGCTCGATCAAATACTTTCGATTTACATCGATGATGATGGTGGCCTAAATGGCGTGTTGGCTGCCGGGTTTGATGAAGAGCTTGCAACCAGAGTCCTACGGATGGTTGATGCCGCTGAATATAAGCGCCGGCAGTATCCACCCGGAACCAAGATCTCCAAGCGCGCCTTTGGAAAAGACCGACGCCTGCCAATTACTTCGGCTTGGCGCGAAAGCAAGTAAGCCAATTCCAATAAGAGATGCAAAATGATTGCAATTAGACAAGAAAATATTTCTTTCCTAAAGTTCTCCTAGGTCACGAGTTCCAGTTGTTAGCCCCGGCTAACTGGACGGCAACCCTCCACCACGGTGGGGTGCTCCGGGTGAAGACCAGGTCGATTGCAAAGTGCAATCGTCAAGCGTGGGTAACTCGAGAAATCTAATTACCCCCTTATTTTCTGGGAGGTTTGTAATGTCATTTGAATTAAAGAGCGCAGCTTTTGAAACGCTACAAGTACATGCTGGACAAGTACCGGATCCAACAACCGGCGCTCGCGCACTTCCGCTCTATCAAACAACTGCTTATCAATTCCGCGATACCAAGCACGCAGCCGATTTATTTGGACTCGCCGAACTTGGAAATATTTACACCCGCATCATGAACCCAACCCAAGATGCCGTCGAACAACGCATCGCGGCACTTGAAGGCGGAGTTGCTTCACTTCTAGTTGCCTCAGGTTCTGCCGCAACAACTTATGCAATTTTAAACGTTGCGGAAAATGGCGACCATATTGTCTCTTCACCAAGTCTTTATGGTGGAACATATAACTTGTTCCATTACACCTTAAAGAAGTTTGGGATCGAAGTTACCTTCGTTGACGATCCATCAGATCCAGCTTCATGGCAAGCGGCAGTTCGCCCAAATACCAAGGCCTTCTTTGGTGAAACAATTGCAAATCCAAAGAATGAAATTTTAGATATTAAAACCATCGCTGATCTAGCCCACAAGAACAATGTGCCACTGATCGTTGATAACACTGTTGCAACTCCATTCCTAATTCGCCCAATCGAACATGGCGCAGATGTCGTTGTCCACTCAGCAACTAAGTTCCTTTCAGGTCATGGAAACTCAGTAGTTGGTGCAATTGTTGATGCCGGTACTTTCGATTATGCAAAGCACCCAGATCGCTTCCCAGGATTTAACCAACCAGATGAGAGTTATCACGGCTTGGTCTACTCCCAAGCACTTGGCGTAGGTTCGCCTTTCGGTGCAAACCTGTCATACATTTTCCGAATCCGTCTGACTCTATTGCGCGATACTGGAGCAGCGGTTAGCCCATTCAACGCTTGGCTTTTGGCGCAAGGGCTAGAAACTCTCTCCCTTCGCATCGAACGCCATGTGCAAAATGCCAAGGAGCTCGCAAGCTGGCTAGAGGCGCAACCACTTGTTGAAAGCGTTAACTACGCATCATTGCCATCAAATCGATACAACGCTCTGGCCAAGAAATATGCGCCAAAGGGGAGTGGCTCCGTTCTCTCATTTGAAATCAAGGGTGGGATCGAAGCCGGCAAGAAGTTTGTCGAAGGCCTAAAGCTTCACTCACACGTGGCAAATATTGGAGATGTCCGATCGCTCGTTATTCATCCAGCTTCAACTACTCACTCACAATTATCTGCAGAAGAACAAGCAAGTGCCGGCGTAACACCTGGCCTGATTCGACTATCTGTGGGAATTGAAAATATCGAAGATATTAAGGCCGATATTTTGGATGGTTTTGTCGCTTCAAGTAAGTAAGCAACAATTGACTTATGGCAAATGACTGCAACTGTCATATCACCGGGGCGTGGCTGGAGAGCCATCACCCCGGTGATCGCCATTTCCTAAAGATCGGCGACCTGGAGTTAGAGTCGGGTCAGAAATTATTAGATACCAAAATTGCCTACCAAACTTGGGGCAAATTAAATGAAGCGGGCAATAACGCGGTTTTGGTTAATCACGCGCTTACTGGTTGGTCTGATGTTCCAGCATGGTGGCCCTCAATAGTTGGGCCTGGTCTTCCGCTTGATACTGATAAATATTTTGTGATCTGTCCAAATGTAATTGGCGGATGTCAGGGAAGTACTGGTCCTTCAACAATTGCGCCAGATGGGAAACATTGGGGTTCGCGTTTCCCAACAATCACGATTAGAGATATGGTCGCAGCAGAATTAGCGTTAAGCGATGCCCTTGGAATTTCACACTACGTTTTGGCGGTCGGTCCATCCCTTGGAGGCATGCGCTCTCTTGAGTGGGCGATTCAGCACCCAGATCGCGTAAATGCGATTTGCACGATCGGATCTTCAGCTGTGGCAACAGGGGATCAGATCGGCGCGGCCTCGATCCAAATTCGAGCTATTAAGAGCGATCGACATTACAACAGTGGGGATTATTACGAACAAAAAGTTGGACCAACCGAGGGCATGGGAATTGCCCGACGAATTGCACATTTGACCTACCGAACCGAGACCGAGATGGATGTTCGCTTTGGTCGCGAACTTCAAGGTGATGACACTGGGCGCTATGCCGTGGAGTCATATCTGGACCACCAAGCAGCTAAGTTGGCTAAACGCTTTGATGCAAATACCTATATCGCATTAACCGAAGCGATGAACTCCCATGATGTTGGCCGCGATCGCGGGGGAGTAGCCGAAGCTTTAGCTGGAATTACCATTCCAGTTGTGGTCGTTTCGATTGATTCTGATCGCCTCTTCCCGCCCAGACTTCAGGAGGAGATCGTGGAATTGACCCCTACGGCGTTGCCGTTAGTGACTATTTCTTCACCTTTTGGCCACGATGGCTTCTTGATCGATGTCGAAGCAGTCGGAACGGTCCTTAGAGAGGCGCTTGAAATCGGAGTCTCCAGGAACTCTTGAGAGATTTGCCGAAAATAAAGGCCTCAATGTGGCGTTTTTCGATGTGCAAATTCTGCCCGGACCAAATTATAATATGTTCAAGAACGCTTCGCTGATCCGAAGAGAGATCAGAAAAACAAAAGGATGATCTGTGCCTGTAACTCGTGCGCCTAAAAACAGTAAGTCAGCAAAAAAGGCTGCAGTAAAGAGTGTTGCTAAGAAGAGCGTTTCAAAGAAGACGGCAAGTAAGGTCGCCAAGAATGCGGTAGCAAAGAAGGCGCTAGCAAAGAAGGTTGTAGCAAAGAAGGTTGTAGCTAAAAAAGCTCCCGTAAAAATTCCACTTAAAAAAGATTTAGTCGCAAAAGATGTCCAGATGATTGTTGATGCAAAGAATGCAACTATCAGATTAAAAGAACTTATGGCAGAAGCCGAATCTCGCGGTATTACCTCGATCAATCGCATCCCTAAAAAAGTTGATAAGGGTCTGGTTGATGAGATTCGCGCGTTAAATACAACCGTTCCAGTGATGACCGAGAAGCTTCGCAAGCTAGGTCTTGGTTCGCCTTACCGCATGCTTAAGAAGATCGAACTCGCTCTGATTGCACCACCACCCGCCCCAATTGTGGCTGCGCCTGCCGAAGCTAAAGCTGATAAAAATGGCAAAACCGCGGTTCTTAAAATTGATGGCGAGGAAGTTGAACTTGAGGAAGTTGAACTTGAGGATCTAGATTCTCTAGTTGAAGAAGTAAAAGAGATTATTGAAGAAGAGAAAGACAACGAGATCCGCGTAGTCAACGTTGCTGAAGAGGCTAAGGATGATGAAAACTCATTCACCATCAAGGATTCAGAAGAGGATGATGCTCCTGCCCAGACTGTCCTAACCGCAGGTGCAACCGCTGACCCAGTTAAGGATTACCTAAAGCTAATTGGCCGAGTCCCACTTCTAAACGCGGAAATGGAAGTAGACCTCTCCCTTCGCGTTGAGGCCGGTCTTTTTGCTGATGAAATCCTCACTCACGAGAAGAAGCTTGATAAGAAGTACAAGCGCGAGCTTGAACAACTAGTTCTAGATGGCAAGCGCGCAAAGAATCACTTATTAGAGGCAAACCTTCGCCTGGTGGTATCACTTGCCAAGCGTTACACCGGTCGCGGCATGTTGTTCTTGGATCTAATTCAAGAAGGCAACCTCGGCCTCATCCGCGCCGTTGAAAAGTTTGACTACACAAAAGGTTATAAGTTCTCAACTTACGCAACCTGGTGGATTCGTCAGGCGATTACCCGTGCGATGGCAGATCAGGCACGAACAATTCGTATTCCAGTACACATGGTGGAAGTCATCAACAAACTTGCTCGTGTACAACGCCAGATGCTTCAAGATTTAGGCCGCGAACCAACTCCCGAAGAGTTGGCTAAAGAATTGGATATGACACCTGAGAAGGTTGTTGAAGTTCAAAAATATGGCCGCGAACCTATTTCACTTCACACCCCACTTGGTGAAGAGGGCGATTCTGAATTCGGAGATTTGATTGAAGACTCTGAGGCAATCGTTCCGGCTGATGCAGTTTCATTTACCTTACTGCAAGAACAACTTCACTCAGTGCTTGGAACGCTCTCAGAGCGTGAAGCAGGGGTTGTAAAGATGCGCTTTGGACTTACCGATGGACAGCCAAAGACTCTTGATGAAATTGGCAAGGTCTATAGCGTTACTCGCGAGAGAATCCGCCAGATTGAATCAAAAACGATGTCCAAACTTCGTCACCCATCAAGATCTCAAGTTCTACGCGATTATCTAGATTAATTATTAGTTAGCTATGTCGCAAAATCCAAAGATCTTTATTAATCCAAAGAGTGGCTCAATTCGAATTACCGGCAGCGCCGATTTCGTAGATGCTGATGGAAATTTAATCGAGACCATGACCGACTTTAAATTATGCGGATGTGGGCGTTCGAAAGAAAAACCGTACTGTGACGGTTCGCATAAAGAGAAGTAGTTATTCAGCGTCGCTAAATGTGACGGCAGCAGGTTCTAGCTTGCTGGTCTCATCTTGAATGGTCTTAACGACTGGCTTTAGCTTCTCGGCATATTCCTTAGCGTGGTGTCCACAGAACAAGAGCTCGCCACCGTTTAACAAGACCGCACGAACATAAGCCTGAGCTCCGCAACGATCGCAACGATCGACTGCATTGAGGGGGGTTTGTTCGAGGATAAGTTGCTCGGTCATTTCGCTCCCTTTTACTGAACTCGGTGTTGCGCTTGATATTGCATTCTTGATGTTATTCGTGTGGTTCACGTACAGGGGAACATCAAACCACTATTTGTTTATTCCCCGCTCATCAAAATACCCTTTTCCACGCTCGGGCGTGTCATAAATCCCATAATTCTTGGTCACAGAGCCCTGATAAATAATTAAATCGTGCAAAGGCGCCGCATTTACCCGAATTCTCACCATGTGAGAGATAACCTTCACCACCGTGGCTACTGATGAGCAAATAACCGACAATGGCTATAGCGCCAAAGATCTAGCCGTACTCGAAGGTCTAGATGCTGTTCGCAAGCGTCCGGGAATGTATATCGGCACCACTGATTCTCGTGGACTTATGCACTGTCTCTGGGAAATTATTGATAACTCGGTAGATGAAGCCCTAGCTGGGCATTGCAAAAAAATTGAAATTAATCTCGAATCTGACGGATCCGTTGAAGTACACGATGATGGTCGCGGAATCCCAGTAGATAAAGAACCAAAAACTGGTTTAACCGGTGTTGAAGTTGTTATGACTAAGTTGCACGCTGGAGGAAAATTTGGTGGCGGGTCTTATGCCGCATCAGGTGGTCTGCATGGTGTTGGAGCTTCCGTGGTTAATGCGCTCTCATCACGTTTGGATGTAGAAGTTGATCGCAACGGCAAGATTTATTGGATGTCTTTCCAACGTGGAAATGCTGGAATCTTCGATGGTGATGGACCGAAGGCACCATTTAAAGAGAGTTCGGGACTTCGCGTAATTGGAAAGGTTGCCGCAAAGGTAACTGGTACTCGAATTAAATATTGGGCCGATCGTCAGATCTTCCTTAAAGAGGCCGAACTTGCGATCGAAGATATTTATGCCAGAGCTCGCCAGACCTCATTTTTAGTTCCTGGTTTAACTCTGATCGTTAATGACAATCGCACCAAGGCCAAGACGTCTGAGACCTTCTTCCACAAAGGCGGGATTTCTGAATTCTGTTCTTTCTTGCAGAAAGATCCACCACTTGGCGAAGTAATTCGAATTTCTGGTTCTGGCGAATATACCGAAACCGTTCCGGTCCTTGATGAAAAGGGCCACATGATGCCAACTGAAGTGAATCGTGAGATGGGCGTTGACATTGCAATGCAATGGGGAACTGGCTACGAATCAAATGTTGCTTCTTTTGTAAATATTATTTCAACTCCAAAGGGTGGCGCCCACGTCCAAGGCTTTGAACGCGCAATTACCAAAGCATTTAACGACGCCCTTCGTGCCACCAAGACTTTGAAGAATAATGAAGCCGATGTAATTAAGGATGACGTTCTTGAGGGTCTGACAGCGGTTGTAACTGTACGTATGTCAGAACCACAATTTGAAGGCCAGACTAAAGAGGTCCTAGGAACAGCGGCTGCAACAAAGATCGTTGCCAACGTTGTTGGGGAAGAGATGAAGAAGTATTTCGCCTCAACCAAGCGAATTGAAAAAGCCACCGGCCGTTCTGCGCTAGAAAAAGTTGCCGGCGCATCTAGAACTCGTATCTCAGCTCGCGCGCATAAGGAATTGCAACGCCGTAAGAACGCACTTGAGAGCTCATCACTTCCAACCAAGCTTTCGGATTGTCGTTCCGATGACACAGCTCGCACTGAGCTTTATATTGTTGAGGGCGATTCCGCTCTTGGGACTGCAAAGGCAGCCCGTAATTCTGAATACCAGGCGATCCTTCCAATTCGCGGAAAGATCCTTAACGTCCAAAAGGCCTCACTCTCACAGATGCTTGAGAACTCTGAATGCGCCTCAATAATTCAAGTTATCGGCGCTGGTTCTGGCAAGACCTTTACCTTGGAAGATGCTCGCTATGGCCGCGTAATCTTGATGTCAGATGCGGATGTCGATGGCGCTCATATTCGTTGCCTACTTTTAACCCTGCTCTCTCGCTATATGCGACCACTTATCGAAGATGGTCGAGTCTTTGCTGCGATGCCACCACTACACCGAATCGAAGTTGTCGGCGGCAAGCGCGGGGAAGTTCATTACACATATTCCGATGATGAGATGAGGAAGCTGACCGCTGAATTAACTAAGGGCGGAAAGCGTTGGAAGGAACCAATTCAACGTTACAAAGGCCTTGGTGAAATGGATGCCGATCAACTACGTGAGACCACGATGGATCCAGAGCACCGGACCCTGCGCAGAATCACTATGAAGGATGCCAGCGCCGCAGAGGCTATGTTCGAACTGCTAATGGGCAATGAGGTAGCGCCTCGTAAAGAGTTTATTTCGAACGCGGAGATTGCCCGCGATCGAATCGATGCTTAATTAAATTTCTTTAAGCAAGTTATTAAGCAAGTTATTAAGCAATGCGCGTGCGACGTGGGGTCGCAAAACTCTTAGCTGCCTGATCCAACTCAGCGCTTACTTGAGCCTTGATGGCATCTTCCGAGGCAAGCAAGGCCTTTAGCTTGGTAACAATCGCTTTGAGTTCCTTTGATTCAGTTTCAAGTTCGAGCTTGCTCATCTTGGTTAGACGGCGAAGTGGCATATCAAGGATGTAGGTAGCTTGTTCATCGCTCAACTTAAAGCCCTTAATTAAAGCGGCCTTTGCCTCGGCAGCATCTTCGGAGCCACGAATGATCTTGATGACCTTATCGATATCAACGATGGCCTTTAGTAAGCCATCTACCAATTTAAGTCGAGTCTCCGCCTTGTTCTTGCGGAATTCGGAACGGCGACGAATCACTTCGATTCGGTGATCGATAAATACTTGCAGGAGTTGCTTTAAGCCAAGGGTCTGTGGTTTTCCACCGACTAGCGCAACGGCGTTAATGGAGAATTGATCCTCCATTGGAGTTAATTTGAATAGCTTCTCCAAGACATCTTCTGGTTCAAAGCCATTTTTAAGTTCTACAACAACTTTGGTGCCTTGTTGACCATCGGAGAGATCGACGATATCGGAGATACCTTGGATCTTCTTTGCCTTTACTAGATCAGCAATCTTTTCAACGATCTTCTCAGGCCCAATGTTGTAAGGAAGTTCGGTAATTACTAGTCCTTGCTTTCGCGCTGTCACCTTTTCAATTGCAACGGTGGCACGGACTTTGAAAGCACCGCGACCGGATTCATAGGCCTCAGCGATTCCCTCCTTGGCAACTATCTCACCGCCGGTTGGAAAATCAGGGCCGGGCACAAATTTCATTAACGCTTTAAGGGTTGCCTTTGGATTTTCAATTAAATGCTTGGTAGCGGCGATTACTTCACCGAGGTTATGTGGCGCCATGTTGGTAGCCATACCTACTGCGATGCCGGTAGCGCCATTTACTAAGAGATTTGGAAATGCGGCAGGCAGAACTTGTGGCTCAAGTAGTTGGCCATCGTAGTTCGAGCCAAAATCAACGGTGTCTTCATCAGATTCATCAACCATCGCCATTGCAGCGGGTGCCAATCGTGATTCGGTATAACGCATTGCAGCAGGACCGGCATCTAGCGAACCAAAGTTTCCGTGACCATCAATTAGTGGCAGGCGCATAGAGAAGGATTGGGCCATACGAACCATGGCATCATAAATTGCACCATCACCGTGTGGGTGCAATTTACCCATGACTTCACCAACAGCTCGCGCACACTTAACGTGACCCTTATCTGGACGAAGACCCATGTCATTCATCTGATGAAGGATGCGACGTTGTACTGGCTTTAGTCCATCGCGCGCATCAGGAAGAGCGCGTGAGTAAATTACTGAATATGCATATTCAAGAAATGAATCTGACATCTCTTTAGATACATCGATATCGATTATTCGACCTGGGTTCTCTCCTGCTTTCGGGAGAACGGCTTTGGGTGTGCGTGCCATGTGGCGTATCTTGCCAATGATTCGGTGGATAACTCGGTAGCGACAAGCCCTCTTGCAACTATTTCAATCAATTATTCGCAAGTAGGGCAAGATATCCTTATGAAGGCCGATCGGAACCTTGCCGCGCTATCGAATTCGATATTTGCCAGTTTGCAACTACCCGATGCAGTAAATCAGCTAAATATAGATATAAATGAGGGCGCCCGAGAATGCCTACTTTTAGTCGACGGCATGGGTTTAATCGCACTAAAAGAATATGCTGAAGAGTTTCCAATTTTTAGAGAACTCAAAACTCTTAGCAATTTAACTTCACATTTCCCATCTACTACCGCAACAAATATCTCTTCACTAGGTACCGGAGTAAAACCCGGAGTGCACGGAATGCTGGGTTACACCGTTCGAGTCCCTCGAAGTGGCGAGCCGGGTCGGCTACTGAATTCCTTGAAATGGGATGAACGAGTAGATCCAATTATGTGGCAGAAAGTTCCAACACTTTTTGAGCGAGCTAGCGCTGCCGATATTTCGGTCTGGCATGTTGCTGCAAAACGATACGAGGGATCGGGCTTTACTAGCGCGGCGCTTCGGGGGGCAAAATATTTAGGCGCTAATCAGATAGCTGAATTAATCGAAGGTGCTAAAGCTTCACTGGCAAAGCCCGGAAGTTTCGCTTACTTGTACATAAATATTCTCGATCATGCTGGCCATGAAGATGGAGTTGGGTCAGATGCTTGGCTTTCCGCGCTTTCCACCATTGCAGAATTGATAACTGGATTGCGCGATCAATTGCCAAAGGGTTCGCGCCTCTGGGTCACAGCCGATCACGGAATGATAAATGTTGAAGAGAAGTTGGTCTTGGGGCAAGACAATGAATTAATGCAAGGAGTTTCGCTGGTCGGAGGTGAACCTCGGGCTCGCCATATCTATATCGACGCGGAGAAAGTTACTGATGTAGTTGCCACTTGGCGCCAAACCCTGGGAAGCGCTGCTGATATTTTCACTAAGCAAGAGGCGATTGATGCGGGACTTTTTGGGGCGGAAATTTCTGCGGATAGTTTTGATCGCATGGGCGATCTCATAGCGATTGCTAATCGGGGAGTGGTCTTAATCGATCAAAGCCGAGTTAAAGAAGAGAGCAAGATGGTTGGTCATCATGGTGGTTTGCTTGAGAGTGAAACCGCAATACCTTTATTGACGACCCAGCTCTAGAATTTAGAGAGTTTTATTCGTCATCTTTCTTAGATCCGCCGAACATAATGTCATCCCACGAAGGAAGCTTTGGGCGAGATGAGATGCCATCAGAGACTGGATCGGTTTCATCCGGAATCTCTAATTCAAGTTCTTCGATGAAACTCTCTTCGATCTCAACTTCTGACTCGTGACGGTGAATTGTTACCTCTTCGCGAACTGCCACTAGACGAGGCGCCGGAGTTTGTGATGGATAAACCAAACCATGTGAAGGTGCCTGGGTGCGGGCGGTCTTGTTCTCGCCAAGAATCCAACGAGATGTGTCATCGGTTGCGCTAACGCTTCGATTTGAAAGGTCGTAACTCCAGTTTGCAGAGGTTGCGCCATCATTATTTTGATAGTGAAGGATTAAGGTCCAAGAACCATCAGCATTTCGATGGGTATTCCATTCGACATCTTCCATATCAACGCCATGGCTACTTAGTTGAGCATTTACAACTTCGGCAAGAGTTGTTACTTGGCCATCTCGGCGAATATCTGATTTAAGTGCCTGATCAATTACATAAGCACGCTCTTGAAGGATTGGTCCGGCAAACTTTTCGATCTTTTCAAGTGACCAATCAGTCATCCGAGAAATAGCATCGATGCTCTCGCCGCTTCGCAGGCGCGCCTGAATATCTTTAACAGTGAAATTAGGTTGGGAATCCATATTCACAACGGCGGCAAGGCGAGGCTTCTGCTCTTTGTTTATGGTCGCGCGAAGGGTGTCACTGATTCGCACTGCATATTTCTTGCCGGCTTGATCGGTTAGCTCTAACTCTGAGCCATCCTCACTTCGACCGACTAGTCGCAAATCGGTCGGGCCGCTCAAAGTGGAATCTTGATCTTCGCTCACAAGCCAAGAGTGCCACAAGAGCCTGCGCTTTTGCGGTAAGTCAGGTGGTTAGATTCTCACATGAGCGAAAATTTGAAGGCGCAAATCTTGGAACTGGCCATCGGTATCGCCAAAGAAGCCGGAGTGCTGCTATCGGCAAGGCCGGAAGTATTTGATTTAGAAACTAAGAGTTCGGCGATCGATTTCGCAACTCAGATGGATAAGGCCAGTGAAGAATTAATCGTTTCGCGAATCCTTGCCGCCAGACCAGATGATGGAATTATCGCCGAAGAAGGCTCGGAAGTAATTTCCAAATCGGGATACACCTGGGTTATTGATCCGTTGGATGGCACCGTTAATTATTTTTATGGCGTAGCAGGTTGGAATGTCAGTATTGGAATTAAAAATTCAGAAGGCGTTCAAGTTGGTGTTGTTTATGCACCATCCATTGGTGCACTTTGGAGCGCTACTAAAGGTGGCGGCGCATTTCTAAACGGTAAGCGAATTTCCTGCAACGATCCAGTAGAACTAAATCGAGCGCTTATTGGAACCGGATTTTCTTATGATGTAAATGTAAGAGCTGCTCAAGCAGAATTGGTTTCCAAGTTACTACCCGAAATTCGCGATCTGCGAAGAATTGGCGCGGGCGCTGCTGACTTGTGCCTTGTTGCAACTGGTCGACTAGATGCATTTTATGAACTTGGATTAAATGAATGGGATCTAGCTGCCGGGGGATTGGTGGCAACCGAGGCCGGGGCACTTGTAACCGGTCGAAAGGGAGCGCCAGCGGGCAAAGAGATGGTCATCGCGGCTGGGCCACATTTGCATGCGATTTTGTCGGAGATCATTAATTAAGGCCTCGAAATCAGCGCAATTTCTCCAGTGAAGTAGTCCGCACGGGCGAATTGGCCTCGTGGGCTGGCCTATGGCAAGATACGACACCTGCCGCCATCTGCGGCTAATGGAAAGTGCAATAAAGTGCAATATAGAGAAGAATGGAAATCCTATGAACGTGTTAGACGCAGTTGATGCTGCATCACTTCGCTCCGATGTACCGGCATTTCGCCCAGGAGATGAGATCAAGATTCACGTTCGCGTTATCGAAGGAAACAAGAGCCGTATCCAGGTATTCCAAGGAATTGTTATCCGTCGCCAAGGTTCCGGCGTTCGCGAAACATTCACAATCCGCAAGCTTTCTTACGGTGTCGGAGTAGAACGTACCTTCCCAATCCACACTCCTGTTATTGAAAAGTACGAGATGGTTCGCCGCGGCGATGTCCGTCGTGCAAAGCTTTACTATCTTCGCGATCTACGCGGCAAGGCTTCAAAGATTAAGGAACGCCGTGGCGCTGACAATGAATTTATTGTCGAAGCTCCAGCTCCGGTAAAGCCAGCTGCAGCAAAGGTTGAAGAAGTTGTTGCCGAGGCACCAGTTGTTGAAACTCCGGTTGTTGAAGAAGCTGTCGCTGAAGCAACACAGAGTGATGTTGTTGTCATTCCTGCCGAAGAAACTCCAGAAGCTTAAGCAACTTTTTTAACTTAAAAAAAAGTGCAATTCCCAAAGAAGGGCTCGCTTCTACGCGAAGTCCCGATAATTATTGTTGCCGCATTAGTGGTTTCGGTTATTGTGAAAACCTTCTTTATTCACTTTTTCTTTATTCCTTCTGGCTCGATGGAAAACACTTTATTAGTTGGCGATCGGATCGCCGTAAATAAACTTGCAACTTATTTCAGTGATATCAAGCGCGGTGAAGTTGTTGTCTTTCGTGATCCAGATAAGTGGTTGGGCGATGCACCAGTTAGCACCGGTCCGAAGGTTGTTGAAACCATCAAGAGTGGCCTAGTGGCTGTAGGCATACTTCCAGATCCAGCAAAACAATATTTAATAAAGAGAGTGATCGGCGTCGCCGGCGACCACGTTGTTTGCTGTGATGCCCAGGGATTTTTAAAGGTTAATGGCATCTCAATCGTTGAGCCTTATATTTTTCCTGGCAATAAACCTAGCGATAGCGCATTTGATATCACGGTTCCTAAAGGTGACATTTGGGTTATGGGGGATCACCGCGGAGCAAGTGCTGATTCAAGATTCCACACAACCGATGCGCACAAAGGCGCGGTTCCACTAAGTGATGTTGTCGGAAGAGCAGAGTTTGTAGTGTGGCCATTTAGCCACGTTAAATTCTTGAGCGTTGGCCATGACCTATCAAAGGTGCCCGTCAAAGTTTTGAAGTAGATATTCAATTTTTCAACCATGAATATCGAGGCCGAATTAATTAATTCTGGGATTAAGAATATTGCCGGGGTAGATGAAGCTGGGCGCGGACCTTGTGCCGGACCACTCGTGGTTGCTGCTGTGATTCTAAAAGATCCTTTTGCGAAAGAGTTATCTGAGGTTAGAGATTCAAAAGAGCTCTCGGACGGCAAACGCGAAGAACTCTATGAGGTCATTAAAGAGCAGTCGCTTAGCTACTCGATCATAGATATCTCCATCGCCGAGTTGGATGAACTGGGACTTCACAAATCGAATTTAGAAGGTATGCGAAGAGCGGTTAATGCCTTAAAAACTATTCCAGAGTATGTACTGACCGATGGCTATGCGATTGAAGGACTGGCAATTCCAAATTTAGCGGTCTGGAAAGGCGACCAAGTGGCGATCTCAATTAGCGCCGCCTCAATTTTGGCAAAGGTTTATCGAGATCGCGAGATGGTTAAGTTGGATCAGCAATATCCAGGTTATGGCCTGGCGAAACACAAAGGCTACATAACCGCATCGCATTCAAAGGCGCTTGCCGAGCTTGGGGTAAGTGAGATTCACCGAAAGAGTTTTGCCAATATTAGAGAGTTGCTGAAGTAGTTATCTACATACATTTGCGATTCACAAGCTATTAATCTCCCTAAAGTTTCCATGTAAGAATCGAATAACTTTCCTTCCCTCATGGGAAATAAACAGCTAATAGGAGCCCAAGGCGAGGCGTTTGTTGCTCGCCACCTAACACAACGTAACTACCAAATCCTTGATCGAAACTGGCGAATCAAGGGCGGTGAGATTGATTTAGTTGCGCAATCCGAATTCGGAGTCATCGCATTTGTCGAAGTAAAGACTCGAACCTCCACAAGTTTTGGGCATCCACTTGAAGCAATCACCCGAGATAAGGCCTTTCGATTGCAGCGATTGGCCTTGGCTTGGCTAACGATTAATCATCGATGGGGAATTGAATACCGAATCGATTGCGCGGCGGTAATACTCAAAGACGGCATCACCTTTGAATTAGATTATCGACAGGCGGTTCTTTAATGGGTTTTGCTATCGCTAAATCTGTGGCGCTTTCGGGATTGATCGGCAATCTAATCGATGTTGAAGTTGATATTGCCGAAGGTGTGCCTGGCTTGGTTTTGCTAGGTCTGCCAGATGCGGCGCTTGCCGAATCACGCGATCGCGTGCGCGCTGCGATTGTTAACTCTGGCGAGAGCTGGCCAAATCGAAAAGTTACGATCTCACTCTCTCCGGCATGGTTACCTAAGAGTGGTTCTAATTTTGATTTGCCCATTGCCCTTGCTTTGATTGCGGCGCAGAACCTGTTGCCAGAAAGTGCGCTAGCCGAAATAGTATGTCTAGGTGAGCTTTCATTGGATGGTCAGTTAAAACAGATCAGAGGAGTTCTTCCATCGGTACTTGCTGCCAGGAAGAACGGGGCTAAGCGGGTGATTGTTCCGGCGGCAAATTATTTTGAAGCTTCGTGCATTGATGGAATCGAAGTAATTGGCGTTTCATCCTTGAGAGATGCAACGCAATTCTTACGTACCGGTGAAGTGATTGCCATAAATGAAAGCCAATCAGAAAATGCTGATCTAAAACCGCACCTAGATTTGATGGATGTTGCTGGACAACTTCGTCCGCGCAAGGCGCTCGAGTATGCCACGATCGGTGGTCATCACCTTCTATTTATCGGTCCGCCTGGAACTGGGAAAACTATGTTGGCTGAACGAATTCCCTCGATAATGCCACCGTTAACTCAAGCTGCCACATTAGAAGTGACTGCGATACATTCGATCGCCGGAAATTTAGGTAATCGCGGTCTGCTTTCAACTTTGCCACCATTTGTATCACCACATCACACGACAACGACTCCAGCCATGGTTGGCGGTGGATCAAATTTTATAAAGCCCGGCGCGACTTCACTGGCCCATCACGGCGTTCTTTTTATTGATGAAGCACCAGAATGCGCGCGCGGAGTATTGGATTCGTTGCGGCAGCCACTTGAATCTGGCTCGGTAACCATTTCGCGCTCCAGTGCATCTATTACCTATCCCGCAAAGTTCATGTTAGTTCTTGCTGCAAATCCATGTCCGTGTGGTCGCTACAGCGGACGCGGCCGGGGATGTAGTTGTTCTGCGATCTCGATTAGGCGTTATCTTCAAAAATTATCTGGCCCGCTATTGGATCGAATCGATATCCGGGTATTTGTCGAACCACCATCTCGCGTTGAATTAGCAAGCGAGGAGCTCGGTGAAGGCAGCGAAGTTGTAAGAGATAGAGTGATTTTGGCCCGAGGGATAGCGGCCGAACGATTCAAAGATTATGAGTGGAAGTTAAATTCACAGATACCACCCGCCTTATTGCGAAAACGTTTTGCAGCAACTCGCGAGGGAATGCGGTATTTGAATGGCGAACTTGAGAAGGAACGGATTAGTGCAAGAGGATTTCATAAAGTTTTGCGACTTGCTTGGAGTATCGCTGACTCCTTGAACCACCAAACCCCAACTGAAGAAGATGTCATCTCTGCCTTTGAGTTTCGAGAGGGGAGTGAGATCTTTAATTGAATGAAGAAATTACCGCAACCTGCGAACTCTTTGCCGCCATTGAAGGTGGGTCAGAATTTTGGAGCAAGGAGATTCGTAGCCTTGGCGCCTTGGGCACCCGAGATAAATTGCTCTCCGGAGGTTATCTAGAATCAAAACATTCGGCCGGGAAAATTTCCGAACGAATCAAGAGCTTAGATGGCGAGCAAATTCTGGAGAAAATTTGTGAATCTGACTCCTGCTTTATCTCACCGTCTGATGAGAGGTGGCCGATCTGTCTAGAAGATTTAAAGGCGCCGCCAATAGGGTTAATCATCAAAGGAAATTTGGCGAATCTTTCCTATCTGACAACTTCAATTGCGATTGTTGGAACCAGAAACCCTACTTCTTATGGGTCAAGGATTGCCGGTGATTTCGCGGCTGGGCTTGCCGATCGAGATTGGATGGTTATAAGTGGGGGAGCTATAGGAATTGATTCATATGCCCACAAAGGTTGCCTTGCTGCAGAAGGCCTCACAGTTGCCGTATTGGGCGGTGGCGTTAATCGAAATTATCCTGCTTCAAATCAGGCTATGTTTGAAGATATTGCAGAGACGGGTTTGTTGATTTCAGAAGTGATGCCAGATGTCGTAGCACTCCCACATCGATTTCTAATCAGAAATCGATTAATTGCAGCGCTTTCAAGAGCAACGCTGGTTGTAGAAGCAGCCTTTCGAAGCGGCTCACTTCGCACCGCGCGAGATGCCGCCGAAATTTATCGGCCGGTGATGGCGGTACCTGGTCCAATAAATGCGCCAACTAGTGAAGGTTGCCATCGATTGATTTCGGAAAGATGCGCCGAATTGGTTTCAAGCGTTGGCGAGATAATGGAATTGGTACTTCCTCTGGAGGTTCGGTGAGAGAATTAAGCCATGGAACCCGATGCGACAAGCGTGCAGCATAAAGCTGGATTTGTTGCCATTATCGGAAGGCCAAATGTAGGTAAGTCCACCTTGGTTAATGCTTTAGTAGGTAAGAAAATAGTTATTACCTCCAAGCATCCAAATACAACTAGAAATCCCATACGCGGAATTATCTCCAGGCCAGATTTCCAAATGATTGTTGTAGATACGCCAGGAATCCATAAGCCAAAAACTCTTCTTGGAACTCGCCTAAATGCAATGGTCACAGAAAATTTGGAATCGGTTGATGCAGCTCTAATTTGCCTACCCGCTGATGAGGAAATCGGCCAGGGTGATGAATTTATCGCCCGCCAAGTTGCCAATCAGAAACAAGTATTCATTGCTGTAACAAAAGTGGACCTTGTGAAAAAAGAAGATCTAATGAACAAACTAGTTTCCGTCGGTGAATTCGCCGCCCGAACTGGATTACGAGTAGCTGAAATTGTTCCGATTTCAGCAAAGGAATCTGAACAAACCGAACTCTTGCTCGAACTTCTCGCTGCAAAGCTGCCAAATTCGCCATCGTTGTATCCAGAAGATATGGATTCAGATCAAGCAGCCGAACTAACTATTTGTGAGTTAATTCGCGAGGCAGCAATTGAGGATCTATATGAGGAAGTTCCGCACTCAGTAGTAGTTTCAATCGATGAGATGTCAAAGCGCGAAGGTAAAGAGTTTTATGACATCCATGTAACTCTTCACGTGGAGCGCGATAGTCAAAAATCTATAATCATCGGTCCGCAAGGTTCAAGGTTAAAAGCGATTGGTATTCGAGCTCGTGGCTCAGTAGAAACCTTTCTTGGTGCCAAGTGTTACTTGGGAATACATGTGAAAGTAAGCAAAGAATGGCAGCGAGATGCCAGGGCGCTTACGAAGTTAGGGTTTACTGAGAAATAACTTTTGTTTTGCGGCTGGCAAAGTATGAGCCAATTAGAACTAGCGGCAACCCGATAGCAATTCCAAGAGTAATTGGTTCGCGGAGAAAGATTATTCCAAGCACAACTGCGAAGGCAGTATTTAAATAAGTTACCAAAGAACCGCGAGCCGGTCCGATCTCCTTTAGCAAAATAAAGAAGAGAATGAAGGCAAGAGCGGTCGGTAAGGTGCCGAGCCCAACGATCGAAAGAATTACGCGTCCAGCTGGAATATGTTTTGGAAGTTGGGCGATGGTAAATGGCAGAAAGACCAATAGCGTAAAGAACATCGCAACACCATTAATTGCAATTCCATCAACATGCGGAATTTTGGCGTTGATCATTGTTACTGCCCAGGCATATCCCATCGCCGCGATCAGAAGCATTGCAATAGCAAGAAGGCTTTGATTACCAGAGAAACTCTCAATTCCAACGACAAGTACGATTCCGAGAAAACCAATTAGTAAACCAAGTAAACGCTTGTGGTGCCAAACAGTTTTATCGCCGCGAAGTGAGGCGAGAATTGTCGACCAGATTGGTACGGTCGCAATGAGAAGACCGGCAAGCCCAGATGTGACTTTCTTTTCTGCGGTAGTTATCAAGATCCAAGGAAGAACCATTTCACCAACTGCATAAGGCAGTACATATTTCCAATTCAGCAAGGCGCTTTTAAGCGAGCCACGCTTGATTGCAATGGGTAATAAAATTGCCGAACCGATTAGGACTCGAGAGAAAACGATGACCGATGGAGTTAATTCTTCAACAGCAACCTTGAGCATTAAATAGGGAATACCCCATATAAGACCTACGGCAAAAAATAGTAGCCAACCTTTTCTAGACATCGGGTCAGGTTAGCGCATCAACAAGGCGTTTATCTCATCACAGACATGTTGTTGAAGTTCAATTGCCTGATCTGTAACTCCCGCTAGGGAAAAAATTCCATGTATCGCACCTTCATATTCACGATAAATAGTGGGTACTCCGGATTTTCGAAGAAGTTCAGCGTAGATATAACCATCATCTAGTAACGGGTCGTATTCGCAGGTAGTCACGATCGCAGGAGCTACTCCTGTCAGATCTTTTGCGGCCACGGGAACGGCATATGGATTTTTTAAATCCGATTTCTTCTGCAAGTACATATCCCAGAACCACTTCATTGACTTTGTAGAAAGGCCATAGCCAACGCCATTTGTTTTTGCTGACTCATAGTCCATCTCATTGTCATTGCATGGATAAATAAGAGCTTGGAAGGCCAACTTCAAATCTCCCGCATCACGAGCTTTAATTGCAACACCAGCAGCTAAATTCGCGCCGGCGCTATCACCACCAACTCCGATCTGAGATGGATCGATACCAAGTTTTTCGGCATTATTGGAAACCCAAAGTAATGTGGCATAGCAATCATCAAATGGAATCGGGAAGGGATTTTCTGGAGCTTTTTGATAGTTAACTGCAACAACTATGAATTGACCTTTATTTGCCATGGATCGCATTGCTTGTTCGTAGATATCTAAGTTATTTAGCACCCAACCTCCGCCATGAAAAAATACCAAGACCGGTTGTGGGGCATGCCAATGAGATCGGTAGATTCTTATTGGTAAATCAGCCGTGGGTCCAGGGATGTAGCGATGTTCAACTTCATAAATCTCTTCAGGAGTACCCGAGCTTGCAGGGCGATTCTCTAAATTACGGCGAAGGACTTCAACTGGCGCCTGCCAAACTTCTGGTAGACCACTTGCTGCGCGGGCTTCTAAATAGGTTACTAACTCTGGACGAAGTGACATCTATCTACCAACCCTTAGTCTGGTCGCGAAGTTTGCGATAGTTAACTAGAACTTCAGGAGTGGGAGTTGCATTGATTTCTTCTACTTTCCCAAAATTCCATTTTGGCATTTCGCCAGTGATAGCCCAGGCCGCTTGCTTTGCGGCGCCGTCGGCAACATATTCACCTGGCATCGGAATTAAAACGGTACGACCAAAGAGCGCAGATGCGATCTCACCTACCGCCTTATTTTTAGCTGCCCCACCTACAAGGAGTATTCGCTTAACTTCAACGCCAAGTTTTTCAAGTGAGTTAACGGCATCGGCTAAGCCACAGAGCATTCCTTCGATGTAAGCCCGTGCAAAATCCTCCTTATTTGAATTAGCTAGGTTCAACCCAGAAAGTACACCCGTTGCATCTGGTCTATTAGGGGTTCGTTCACCTTCAAAGTAGGGAAGCAGGTTTAATCCATTAGCCCCGGGAGATGAAGCAAGGGCCAATTCGCCAAGTTGGTCGTGAGTTACATTTAAAAGTTCTGTTGCGGCATCAAGGATGCGAGCGGCATTTAAGGTACATACAAGAGGTAGGAAATTTCCGGTTGCATCGGCAAAGCCAGCAACCTCACCACTTGGATCATTGGTCGCAATTTTAGAAACTGCAAAGGCAGTACCGCTGGTGCCGATTGATACAACTACATCACCCGGCTGCGCCCCAACTCCGAGCGCCGCAGCGGCGTTATCTCCCGTGCCAGCAGCAATTGGAATTCCGCTTTGTGTGTGAAATGCGATTTCATGTGGCGCAACAATTCTCGGGAAAACAATCTCACGATCACTCTTTAACGCCTTAGCAAAAATATCGCGTCGATACTCAGCACTCTTTGGATCAAAGTAACCGGTACCACTGGCATCACCACGATCGGTTGCGAGATCTTTAATATCTTTACTGCCAGATAATTTCCACATAAGCCAATCATGTGGAAGTGCTACCGCGGCGATTTGTGAGGCCGCTTGAGGTTCATTGTCGGCCACCCATCGGACTTTGCTTGCGGTAAATGAAGCCACTAAAACAGATCCCACCGCACTGGCCATCTGCGCAGCTCCGCCAACTTCGGAATTTAAATCTTCGGCAGATTTTGCCGACCTTGTGTCATTCCACAAAAGAGCTGGTCTGATTACATCACCATTCTTATCTAAGGCAACCATTCCGTGTTGCTGTGCGCAGATAGAAATAGCGGAAACATCCTCCAGGCCCCCAACATCAGCAATTGCCTTTTCAAGTGCGGACCACCAAGCCATTGGATTAACTTCACTTCCATCTGGATGTGGTGCGCGAGATGTTCTAATTAACTCACCAGTAACCAAATCTCGAATTACTACCTTCACTGATTGGGTCGAGGAATCTATCCCTGCAACAAGGCGTGCGCCTTCGCTCATTTTTGCCCTTTCATATTGGTCCATACTGGCCACTGGCTTGAGGGTAGACTTACCTAGTCAAAGTTGACCAGATTTCACGATAGTTCTTCTAATCACTGGAGTAAAGATGCGTATTGGTGTTCTTACCGGCGGCGGCGATTGCCCGGGTCTAAATGCGGTTATCCGCGCAGTAGTTCGTAAAGGCGTTAAGGAATATGGCTATGAGTTCGTCGGATTTCGCGATGGATGGAAGGGACCGCTTGAAGGTCTAACCATGCCGTTAGATATCGCGGCCACCCGTGGAATCTTGCCTCGCGGCGGAACCATTCTTGGCTCATCACGTACCAACCCATTCAAAATTGAAAATGGCGTAGAGCGAATCAAAGAAAATTTAGCAAAGATGAATATCGATGCCCTTGTTGCGATCGGCGGCGAAGATACTCTGGGTGTTGCCACAAAGCTTGACTCCCTTGGCGTCAAAGTTGTTGGCGTTCCAAAGACCATTGATAACGATCTAAATAACACCGATTACACATTTGGTTTTGACACTTCAGTCAACATTGCGATGGAGGCGATTGACCGTCTGCACACAACTGCAGAATCTCACCACCGGGCACTAATTGTTGAAGTTATGGGTCGCCATGCTGGTTGGATTGCATTGCACTCTGGTCTTGCCGGCGGCGCTGCTTGTATTCTGATTCCAGAAGTTAAGTTCTCGGTAGATAAAGTTTGCGAATGGGTTAACTCTCGCTTCCAATCTTCTTATGCGCCGATCATCGTTATTGCCGAAGGTGCAATTCCACAAGATGGCGATATGGTTACAAAGGATCAAACTCTTGACTCCTTTGGCCATGTAAAACTCTCAGGTATTGGTGAATGGCTGGCCGGCCAGATCGAAGAGAAGACCGGCAAAGAAGCGCGCACCTCTGTGCTTGGACATATTCAACGCGGTGGTACCCCAACCGCCTTTGACCGAGTCCTTGCAACTCGCTTTGGTCTACATGCAATTACCGCAATACATGATGGTGATTTCGGAAAGATGGTGGCGCTTCACGGCACCAAGATTGAACGAGTTCCACTTGCTTCAGCGACAACCCAATTGAAGTTAGTTGATCCATCGCTATATGCCGAAGCAGAAGTCTTCTTCGGATAATTATCTGCAAGCAATAGCTCGCTCACTTTAGGATTAAGGATATGAACTTGGATTCAGTATTCACGCCCGGCCTTGTGGCTGCTCAACAACCACAATGGCCCGGCGGTCCTGATGGCGAGCCTGTAACTAAGGCAGTTAATACTTTAAAGAAGTTGCCACCTTTAGTATTTGCCGGCGAATGCGACAATTTGAAGGAACGAATTGCAGAGGCGCAAGAGGGAAGAGCATTCTGGTTACAGGGCGGAGATTGTGCCGAAACTTTTGCTGCCGCTACTGCAGATTCCATTCGCGATCGCATCAAGACCATTCTTCAAATGGCTGCAGTGCTGCAATATTTTGCCTCTTTGCCTGTAATCAAAGTCGGTCGCATGGCTGGTCAATTTGCCAAGCCGCGTAGCAAGGATGACGAGACCCGCGGGGATGTAACACTTCCGGCCTATCGCGGTGATGCCGTTAATGATCTTGAATTCACACTTGAAGCAAGAACTCCAAATCCAGATCGATTGGTGCAGGTTTATCACACATCTGCTGCAACCCTGAACTTGGTTCGAGCATTTACTCAAGGTGGATTTGCAGATCTTCGTCAGGTTCATGAATGGAATAAGGGATTTGCAAAGGATCCACGCTTTGCAACGCAATACGAACAAATGGCAACCGAACTTGGCCGCGCTCTTGATTTCATGGCTTCAGCTGGCGTTGACCCAGAAGCATTTAAGACCGTTGATTTTTACTCTTCCCACGAAGCGTTGATTTTGGAATATGAAAAGGCGCTAACGCGTATCGATTCTCGCAGCGGACTTCCATATGACGTTTCAGGACACTTTGTCTGGATCGGTGAACGCACTCGCCAACTAGATGGTGCACATATGGATTTTGCCGCAAAGATTCAAAACCCAATTGGTATAAAGCTGGGACCTAAAACTAGTCCGGAAGATGCCTTAGCGTTAATTGCAAAGCTAAATCCAAATAATGAACCTGGTCGATTAACTTTAATTACCCGAATGGGCGCTGGTGCTATCCGCGAGAAGTTGCCACCACTAGTAAAGGCGATCACAGATTCAGGAGCAAAGGTGCTTTGGGTCTGCGATCCGATGCATGGAAATACTTATGAAGCGCCATCAGGTTATAAGACCCGTAAATTTGATGATGTTCTAGATGAAGTCCGTGGCTTCTTTGAAGTTCACAAAGCACTTGGAACACATCCCGGAGGAATTCATATTGAATTGACTGGCGATGATGTAACTGAATGCGTTGGCGGCGGCGAGATGATCTCAGAAGAAGATCTAGCTACGCGCTATGAGACTGCCTGCGATCCACGGTTAAACCATACGCAATCTCTAGAATTAGCTTTCCTCGTTGCGCAAATGCTTCGCGACCGTAAATAATTTATTATAAATTATTGCCAAAGTAAGAGATTTCAATAGAGTTGCCTTGTGCTTTTAAAGAGTCAGTTAAAGACACCTGTAGGAAATCTTTTTTTAATCAGCGATGAACATATCTTGCTGGGCGCTGGATTTCGAAGCTTCCAAGATTTGCAAAATCGAATGGATTCTGAAGATTTAAAACTCGAGATAAAAGTTGCAAAAAGTCTGCCAATTATTTCAGATTTGATCTCTGATTACTTCGATGGAGATTTATCTGCAATTAACGGAATCAAAGTTCGCCAACCAGGTGCCACCTTCTCGCAGGCAGCCTGGAAGGTGATGCGTAAAGTTCCGGCTGGAAAGACCTTGTCATACTCTGATTTAGCGCATCGAGCAGGTTCGCCAGATGCGGTACGAGCGGCTGGTAGTGCTTGTGCCAAGAACTTAATTGCGCCAATAATTCCCTGCCACCGAATCGTTAAGACCGGGGGAGCACTCGGAAATTATGGTTATGGTTTAGAAGTAAAAGAGTGGTTACTTCGCCACGAGGGCGCGCTTAAGTAATTTAGGAAGTACCGCAGTAACTTGATCAAGGTCATTATCGTTAAAATCTAGATGAGTGACTAGGCGAAGAAAATTTGGCCCAAGTGCGCTGGCAAGAATTCCTTCACTCTTTAATTGTAAGTTCAACTCACTTGCAGAGATATTTAAGGAAGTTAAATCTAGGGCCACGATATTTGTTTCAACCTTGGCGGGATCTACCGTTTTCGGCGCTGCTTCATGGCAGATCTTGGCTATAGCTTTAGCTCGCGCGTGGTCTTGCGCCAATCGTTGGACGTTATTGTCTAAGGCAAAGTCTGCGGCCGCTGCCAAAATTCCAATCTGTCGCATTCCGGCGCCATAACGCTTTCGCCATACTCGCGCTTTGGCGATGCGATCAGAAGTTGAGAGCATGATTGACCCAACAGGGGCGCCAAGGCCCTTCGAGAGGCAGACACTTATGGTGTCGAAATGTTTTCCATATTCACTTAGGCCAACTCCGGAGGCGATATGCGCATTCCAAATTCGAGCGCCATCTAAGTGAAGTGCGATTCCGAGTTTTGCGCTTTCCGCCCTTAATTTTGCAATCTCATTTATATCTTGAACGCTTCCGCCACCAAAGTTATGAGTATTTTCTACCGCGATAGCGGTTGTTGAAACAAGATAAGGACCCGAATCCGGTTTTGCAATTTCCAGAGCATCATCGGCGCGCAAAATTCCATTGATCGCCGGCCAAGTTCGGGTAGTAATCCCGCTAAAGACCGCACCGGCGCCAAGTTCGGCGCGAACGATATGTGAATTTGTTTCAGTTATTAATTCTTCTCCCGGTGCAACCAGAGTTCTGATCGCTAATTGATTTGCTAGCGAACCAGTAGGAGCAAATAGGCCCGCCTCTTTGCCAAACATCTTTGCAACTCGAGATTCCAATGCATTAACAGTTGGGTCATCACCATAGACATCATCGCCAACCTCGGCCTTGGCCATAAATTCACGCATGGCTGTTGTGGGTTTAGTTACGGTATCGGAGCGAAGATCAATCATGATAGGACTCTAAGGCATTAGCGGTTTGGGCTCTACGGTTGTCGAAGAGAATTATTAAATACATCGCTATTAATACCAACAATCCACCTAGGGCGATTCGAGCAGTTAACTCCTCGTGCAAGATCCAGATTCCAAAGAGCGCGGCGAAGGGAACTTCCATTGTTAAAACTACAGCGACAGTGGTTGCCCGCATAAATGATTGAGCCCAGGTCTGAACAATAAAAGCTAAGGCGGTTGCAAAGATGGCGGTGTAAATAATTGCCTGCCAGACGCGAGAATCCGGAGGGGTGTGGAAGCCACCTTTTAGACTTGATAAAAAGGTTAACAATGCGCAGGTGCCAAGTTGCAGCACGGTCAGTGCATAAGTATCTAAATCTGAAGCCCATTCACCGAGGGCAACGATGTGAAGGGCGAATAGTAAGGCGCTCACTAGTACTAGTAATTCGCCAAATCCTATTGAAAATCCTTTAAAGGATAGGAGCGCAAGCCCCGCGGTGGCAATTGCTACCGAGAGCCATTCAAAGCGATTGATATTTTTCTTAAGAGCTATCGCCGCAACTAAAGGCGTTAGGACTACATAGAGACCAGTTATAAAACCAGTTTTACCGACTGTTGTGTGAGTTAACCCTAACGATTGAAAGATGTAACCCGACCCTAGAAAGAGTCCGATCAAAGTCCCCTTTTTAAGAAAGGCCTTGTTGTACTGCTTTAAAACTCGAGGCCTGATGGCGATTAGCAGGAGTGTTGCAAAAATAAATCGCCATGCGAGGAATGAATAAACATCTAACCGTTGCAAAGTATCTTTCATAACAACGAAGGCGCTGCCCCAAATCGCGCCAACGCTGGTCATTAAAAGGGTAGAGAAAAGTTTCTGATTCTTCACTTTATTTTGGCTCGCATTTTTTTGAGTAGGGCTACTTCACGGCCATGTTCAGGTTCCATACCAGGGGTCTCTAAAATCAGAGGAGCGTTAGCTACCGCTGGATGAGCCAATAACTCTTCAAAAGGTTTAATTCCAATTTCACCATCTCCCAGATTTTGGTGACGATCCTTAAGAGCGCCACAAACATCCATCGAGTCATTGGCGTGAATTAATTGAATACGTTCGATTCCAACAAGACTCACTAATAAATCAAGGGTCTGTGTCATTCCACCTTTTTTGGCGATGTCATGTCCAGCAGCAAATACATGGCAAGTATCTAGACAGACGCCAACTTTTGGATGCCATTCAAGGGCGTCGAAATACTTAGTTAGGTCATCTAACTTTTTCACAAGAGATTGTCCTTGCCCGGCCGTTGGCTCAAGTAATAACCAGGGATCTTCATCCGTTAACTTCTTAAGTACCGGCATCATTCCTTTATTAATCTGCTTCCAAGCTTTTTCAATATGTCCTTCATCGACCGCTGAGCCGGTATGGATTACAACGCCTTTTGAACCAATCTCACGACCACGCTTAAGTGAATAAGCGGTTGATGCCACGGAATTCTCATAAGTAGAGACCGTAGGCGATCCCAGATTTATAAGAAAAGGTGCATGGACATAAGTTTCAATATTTAGTTCTAGTGCTTTGCTTTTAAAGAGCTCATCGGCATCTCTATTAGGATCCGGCATAGCCCAGCCACGTGGATTGGAGGCGAAGACTTGAATCGCTTCTGCGCCGATCTCTTGAGCATAAGCAATTGAACGTTTTGCCATCCCACCACTGGTGGGAGTGTGAGCGCCTAATCTAGGAGTGGCCATTGGCCCACCCTATCTAAATTAACCTACGGTAATTGTGACAACAGAGCCAGGTTTGGCTTTTTTGCCAACAGCGGGCAGGACATTTGTCACGGTTGCTACTTTGGATTTACCTATTTTATGGATCTTCACTTTAAAGCCAAGGTTTTCCAAAATGGTTGTGGCCTTAAGTTGTGTGAGTGAATATACATTTGGAATAAATACCGAACTCGGGCCTTTTGAAATAACAATTGAGACCTTACTGCCTTTAGGTAATTGCCCCTGACCACTTGGATTTTGTGAAATCACATTTCCAACAGGAACACTTGGACTGTATTGATAGGTAGAGCTAACAATTAATCCAGCGCTCGTTAGTTCATTTAGGGCTTGATCACCGGGCAGACCAACATAACTTGTAAGTGCGATCTGTTGAATTCCCTGGCTCACGACTAAATCAATAGCGGTATCTCGTCTTACGGGAGAGTCCATTGCCGGATTGGTAGAGATAACTAAACCAAGATCTAAAGTCGGGCTAAAACTTTGTGTAGTGCGACCAACTTTTAGCCCGGCGCTTTGTAAAAGAGCTGTCGCTGAATCAAGAGTCAGGCCGGTAAGGCTCGGGACTTTTATGCGATCGGGACCTTTAGATATTTGTAGATGGACCACGCCATGTACTGCGACCTTGCCACCACCTGCCGGATTAGATCTAATCACAGTACCTACTGGAATATCTTCACTAAATACTTGATCGGTGGTGTCGGACTTAAGTCCAAAAGAGCTAAGCGCCTTAGTTGCTTGTGAAGTTGTCATACCAGCCAAAGAAGGAACTTGTATTTTTGCACCGCCGCCAAGGTTTTGATACAAACCAAGAAAAATTAGGAGCACAATCGTTAGCGCGATCAATCTATTGCGCTTAACTCGCCTAGAAGCTTTCCGCTTGATCTGGGTCGTATTAGAAGTACGAGTTGGCTCTTTCATGGCTCGATTTTCCTTATCTGCTTTAATCTTAACTTTCTTTCGGGCACCAGCTTTTTCGCTGTGGAGAGGTAGGTCAAGCTCTAGACTCAATTGCCGGCGCTTTGGATCGATCCGTTGGGCAATAGCTTGGAATTCATCTTGCATTGAGATCGCATCTTTAAACCGCTTATCGGGGTTGCTGGCAGTTGCCTTCAATACAAAGGCATCTATTTCCGGTGGCAAATCACTTTTGATTGTTGAAGGGGCTGGAATATTTTCATTGACATGTTTGAGTGCGATCTGGATTGGCGAATCACCATCAAATGGTTTTTGCCCAGTGAGCATTTCAAATAACACAATGCCAAGTGCGTAGACATCGCTTCGAGCATCTGATATCCCTCGCTGAACTTGTTCTGGCGATAGGTAGGAAACGCTTCCTAGAATCACACTAGATTCAGCAGTTAGAGTCGATCCAATATCGGCACCTCTGGCAAGGCCAAAATCTGCAACCTTTACTCTGCCATCTTTAGAAATCAAAATGTTCTCTGGTTTTATATCTCGATGAAGAATGCCCTTCTTATGTGCAGCCGCCATCGCGCTAAGAACTGGTGCGATGTATCGAAGCGCCTCGGTAACCGAAAGGGCCCCCTGTTCATTTAATAAATCTCGAAGCGTAAAGCCTTCAATCAACTCCATCACAATGAAGATCGCTGGTGCGCCGCCGATATTCCAGCCTTGATCCTGAATGGCGACGATATTTGGGTGGGAGAGGGCCGCCGCAGCCTTTGCCTCTCTGATAAATCTATTAACAAAATCTTCATTGCTCGCTAGGTGCGAGTGCATTATCTTTACCGCAACCTGGCGGTCCAAGCGCAGGTCCATGGCGGAGTAGATAGTTGCCATACCTCCGGCCGCAACAACTTTTAATAGTTGATAGCGGTCATCGATAATTTCTCCGGTCAGATCTGACACGGCTAAATCTTAGTTATCCGGCGCCCAACTTATGCGGTAATCGGCCGCCTCTCGCGTGCCTTCTTTTGCAAAGTGTTCGGTTTGCGCAACGATGAAACTATCCATGAAATTTGAAATTGCCAGGCCATCACGGTCAATCACCCGTCTAAGGCCTTCGGCAACCGGTATCTCAATCCATATTTTCAGCGCCGCCATCTCACGTGTTACCGATTGACCCGAGCCGACACCTTCAAGAATTAAGAGAGTTGGAATTGGGTGGCTTTCTTCTGCGCCCAATTTATTTTTTTGCCAATCAAATTTAGAGATGCTCAGCTTCGAGCCCTCTTTTATTTGATTAATAAGGGTTGCTAAATCATCACGAAGTGAATCTGTTAGAGCTAAATCCCATCCACGATATAGATCATCCATGTGGATGGTTAATGAACCAGTTGCCGAATTGGTTAGCAACTCTTCCAACTGCCGGGCGAGAGTTGTCTTTCCGGCGCCTGCTGGGCCATCGATGGTGATGACCTGACAGGGTAGATTTTTCTTCGCGGAGTTATTTAGTAATTCAAGAATTTCTAAGGCGTGCTTCACGCAACCACCTTCGCCAACCAGCTAGTGCTATTCCGACAAAAATTAAGTAAAGAATTGCGGTTAAGTAATTGCCGCCATGCCAGAACTGATAGGTATAGACCGCATCTACTACAAACCATAATGGCCAACTCTCATACTTTTCGACAACCATCAAGACTTGGGCAATACAGCTTCCAACAAAACCAAAGGCGTCGGTTAGGGAAGCGGCGGCGCCAATATGTTTAAGGATTGGATAGAGCGAAAACCAGGCAACTACATAAGCAAGAGACCAAAATTGCATATGACGAGTCGATAATTTTGCTGGCTTGGCGCCAAGCTTTCCCCAACCAAACCAACCCCAGAATCCTCCTGCTACAAAGATGAATTGCAGGAGCGAGCTGGCGATATATTTTTGTTGAAAGAAGAGCAGCGCGTACAACAAGGAACTTACATTCCACCAAGGCCAGGTCTTGCGAGTTCCGAAAACGCCAAGTCCAACACCTATAACTGAAGTTACAAATGCAACGAACTCCAAATAAGTTAAGTGGTAATCCCAGAGAGTGATCATCACTGCCAATAAATTGAAATGCATTATTTACCCCTTTCCAATTCGCATTACCGAACTGGTTCGACGGTCGATCTGAATCTCAGATCCTCTCAGCCAATTAATCGGCTCCCGTTGGTTGCAAAGATAGCAAACTTTTGAAGGTTATTTACTAGTTATCTAGCTGCCCGCGCTCTTAGATAAGCTGGAATAGCTACCTTGATTCGGCGCCAAGTTGAAGTTTTAGCGCGCTTATCGAAAATTTCGAAATCAATTTTCTCCACCTCATCAACTATTCCGCAATAGAGCTCGCTGGCCGCCTCAATGCAGGCTCTGCTCTCAGGAGCAAGGAGTGCGATTCCTGGGGTTGCCTCCTCTTGCAATTTTCGAACTCGAGCTATTTGAAACTCCAGCGCCTTACGAATTTGCGAAGTTAAAACTCGCTCATGCAACATTTCAGAGGAGACGCCAAAGGAGGCTAATTCTTCAATTGGCAGATAAATTCGACCACGCTCGAGATCTTCACCAACATCTCTAATGAAGTTTGCTAATTGGAAGGCAGTGCCAAGTTTCTCGGCGGCAACATAGGCTTCTTTTGAAGTTACGCCAAGGATTGGCAGCATCTGTAATCCAATGACACTGGCCGATCCGTAGACGTACTCCATTAGATCATCAAAGCTTTGATATTCCGATACCGTCAGATCCATCTCCATGGAGTGTAGAAAACTTTCAAAATATTCAATAGGAATTTGAAATCTTTGAACGGTGTCGACCAGAGCGCGACCAATGTGATCGCGGCTAATTCCTTTCTTAATATCTGAAAGGAGCGCTTGCCCCCAATTTTTAAGGGCAACCGCCTTCTCTTCATCACTCAAGGTTGAAGAGAGGTCATCAACAATCTCATCGGCATATCTGGCAAAGCCATAAAGCGCATGGACGTGTGGGCGCTTGGCCGGAGGTAGCAAGAGCGTTGCGAGGTAATAAGTCTTTCCATGAAGAGAGTTCAGTCTCTTGCACTCTTGATATGAAGCGCGAAGCTCCGGATCAGTTATTCCAGCAGCGGTTAATTCATCCATTTTGGTTATTTAACTGGCCCAACAATTCTCTCGGCAGCAAGACGACCGGAGATTAGAACCATTGGAACGCCGACGCCAGGTTGAGTTCCAGATCCAGCGAAGACTACGTTCTCAAAACCGTTAGCTAAATTCTTCGATCTAAAAGGCCCGGTCTGGAAGAAGGTATGTGCCGCAGCAAATGGTGCGCCAGCCTCCATGCCCTGCTCCTTCCAATCTAATGGCGTGGTCATATGCTCAACTTCTATAGAGTCACCAAATTCCGCGTAGCCACGCGCCTGCATTGTTGCGATCATTCGATCACGATACTTAGGACCCTCAATTTTCCAATCGATATCCGCGGTTAAGTTTGGAGTAGGGAAGAGGATGTAATAAGAGTTCTTACCCTTTGGCGCTAAAGATTTATCGTCATGAGTCGGGACCGTGACCAACAAACTTGGATCGGTCATCAACTTCTTCTTATTAATTAATTCATCAAATACGCCATCCCATGATTGACCAAAGTGAATATTGTGATGGGCCAGGTGGTCATAACTCTTATTCGAACCAACTAAGAGAGTCACGCATGAAGGGGAATAATTCAGGCGCTTAACCGCGGCGGGTGTGCGACCTAGAAGTTCGCGCCAGGCAACTGCTATATCCGGATTTAGAATAAGCGCATCACATTCAATGCGGTCACCTTTATCTGTGATTACCGCGGTTGCCCGACCATTTGAATGTTCCACAGTTGTGACGGTTTGGTTATATTTAAAATCAACACCGTGTTTCGCTGCCGCCCCGGCGAGAGCTCGAGGTACGGCATGCATGCCACCCTTTGGAAAGAAGACGCCATTGACCGAATCCATATATGCAATGACGGCATATATTGCTAGTGCTTGTTGTGGGCTTACTCCAGCATACATTGCTTGGAATGAGTAAACCTTTTGAGTTCTAGGATCCTTTAGGTATTGATTAACCTTTGGCGCTAGTTTTCTAAAACCACCAAGCGCTACCAACTTTGCGAGGTTCGGTGTTAGCAAATTAAGCGGGGAATCGATATTTCGATCAATAAAATCATTCATCTCATATTTGTATAACTTAGTTACAAAATCAACATAACGACCATAGCCAGCTGCCTCATCGGGGCCGATGACATTTCTGATCTCTTCTTGCATGCGGTCAGTCTCGGCGTGAACATCAAGGGAAGTACCATCATGGTAAAAAGCGCGATACAAGGGCTTGAGCGGAAGAAGTTCTAACCAATCTTCCAACTTCTCACCAACGCAAGATAGAGCATCTTGAATCAGGTCAGGCATTGTCAAAACAGTTGGGCCAGTATCAAAGGCATAACCATCTTTATTTAAAAGTCCGTTGCGACCTCCCGGCACGCTTTCGCGTTCGACGACCGTAACTTTTCTGCCTGTTCCAGCGATGCGCAAGGCCGCACTTAATCCACCTAACCCAGCTCCAACTATTACAACGTGATCAGTCTTTCCGGTTACTTTACGAACCATTTAGGCTCTCCGATTTGTTACTAGGTTGGCAAGTTCAATTAAGAACTTCTTGGATTCTTCGGTAATCAATTTGGAGTCAATTGCATTTAGGGCTTCTTTGGTTAGGTTAGAAATAAGGGATTCAATCTCGGCCAAGGCGCCGCAATTAGTTATTACTTCGCGGATGGCAATCACTTCTTCGGCGCTTAAATTTGGATTTCCCAAGGCCTTTGAAATTTTAACCTTATCGGCTTCATTTGCTAGCTCCATGGTCTTTGCAATTAGAACGGTGCGTTTACCTTCACGGAGATCATCACCTGCCGGCTTTCCGGTTTCCGCCGGGTCACCAAAGATTCCAAGCACATCATCACGCAATTGAAAGGCTTCACCAAGGGGTAGACCAAACTTTGAGAAAATTTCATAATAGTTTTCTGGCTTCGCACTTCCAAGTGCCGCCCCAAAATGAAGCGGCCGCTCAATTGTGTACTTTCCAGATTTATATCTTGCTACCTTGAGTGAACGCTCTACTGATTGCGATCCCAGGGCTTGCTCGTAAATATCTAAATATTGCCCAGCCATAAGTTCTACGCGCATTTCATCGTACATAGCCTGGGCGCGAATTAAATCTGAAGTCGCAATACCCGACTGATGCAAAGCTTTTGCTGACCAAACTAAGGCAAGATCACCAATCAAAATTGCTGTCGATATTCCAAATTGTTCTGCAGAACCTTGAAGCGATTGCGAGATATGCATCTTTTCAAAGGCTCGATGCACCGACGGTGCGCCACGTCTCGTGTCTGATCCATCCATCACATCGTCATGCATAAGTGCACACACGTGCACTAGTTCAAGGGTTGCGCAGGCGCGCAGAATTTCTTTAGTGGGTTCACTTCCAGTGGCTAGGAACCCGATGTAGGCAAAGATTGGTCGTAATCGCTTTCCACTATCAAGGAGAAAATTTTGCATCGCAGTCGCTACCGGTGCTAATTCCGAACCAATCTCATGAAGATATGCATTCTCTTCATTGCAGATCGCGGCAAGCTCGTTATTAATCGCTTCACGTAGCTCTTTTAGCGTTGCGGTTTTCACTGAATTCACTCGGTAAGGGTAACCTGCGTTGCTATGACTATCTCAGTGGAATTCTTCCCGCCGAAGGATGAGGCTGGCGAGATACGTCTCTGGGAGGCGATGACTTCCCTCACAGCCCTTGCGCCAGAATTTATCTCAGTAACCTATGGGGCGGGTGGAAGTACGCGAGATCGCACCGTCCGAATAACTAAAGAGATTACCGATCGCACGGGAATTGCAACAGTGGCCCACCTAACTTGTGTTGGGTCAAGCAAGAGTGAGCTCGGCGAGATTCTGGCGCAATATCGAAGCGTTGGGATTAGAAGCATTCTCGCTTTGCGAGGTGACCCAGTGGGCGGCCCGGCATCACCATGGATAAGTACTCAAGATGGCTTTGATCATGCTGATCAACTAGTTGAATTAGCGGCAAACTTTGGTGGATTTGAAATCGGTGTTGCCGCATTCCCAGATGGTCATCCAGCAAGCGGTGGAAATTTAGCTAAAGATATCGATGTCTTATTGCGTAAGGAAGAATTAGGCGCAACATTTGCAACTACGCAATTTTTCTTTGATAGCAATAAATGGCAAGAGCTGGTCAACAAACTTCATAATCGTGGCTCTAAATTAACCGTTATCCCAGGAATTTTGCCGATCACAAATGTAAAACAACTTAAGCGAGCCGCCGAATTAGGCGGAACGCCAATCCCCCCAAGTATCGAAGCGCAATTTAGTGCGATCGCTGAAGATTCCGAAGCAGTAAGAAAATTGGGAGTGGAGATTGCAACCGACCTTTGTAAAGAATTATTGGCCCTTAGCGCCCCTGGATTACATTTCTACACCATGAATAATGCAACCGCGACTCTTGAGATCGCAAATAACTTAGGGTTAGTAAAGAATGGATAACTATTTCAATACCTGGTCGCAGCTTCATGGGGGAGCGCAAGTCAAAGGGGTTGTAAAGGTCTGGCTAACAATTGCCTATAAAGCAGCAAGAACTTTAACTAAACTTAAGGTCAGGCCAAATGCAATAACTTTGCTTGGCCTGTTATTCGCAGTAGCAACTTGGCGATTTGCCCATAGTTGGTTTTCCGCACTTTTAATTATTTTCTCGCTAATTTTTGATGGCCTAGATGGTTCGCTAGCAATTCTGCAAAATGTCACCTCAAAAACTGGCGCGGTTATAGATTCGGTCGTTGATCGAATTTCCGAATTCTTTTGGGCCCTTGCTCTGGTTGCGATAGGAGCCAATTGGGCGATTGTATTTGCCGCAGTTGCTTTGGCTAGTTCTCAAGAATATCTTCGCGCGCGCGCTGGCGGATTGGGATTAACGCAAATCGGAGTTGTTTCAATAGCAGAGCGTCCGGTTCGAGCAATAATTACGGCCATCGCACTTCTCTCGATTCATTCGAGCCTGAAATTGGTAAATGGATTAGCAATTATTTGGTTGCTAATTCAATTCTTTGCTTTCGTCCAAGTAAGCAAAAGCGCGAAGGCGAGATTACTTAGCTAAGCCAATAGCTTCTGCGACTATTTCGGCGCTAAGTCCGACCATAGGAAGCCCACCACCAGGGTGCGCCGATCCACCAACGCAGAATAAATTTTCGAGCGGCGAGCGATTCTTGGCCCGTAGGAATGCCGACCTTGCGCCATTACTTGAGGTGCCATAGATCGAACCACCGGGTGCCATTACTGAATTCTCTAGATCAAGTGGCGTACGGAACTCCATCACATCTAGTCGGGGAGTTACATCGAGGCCAAGTTCATCGAGCTTAGAAATTAATTGTTGCGCATATCTTTCAGGCTCCTTGCTCCAATCAAAACCATTTGCTGGTTCATGGCGCGGGGCATTGACCAATACAAACCATGCCTCCTTATTTTCACCCTTAACCATCAGTGGATCATTTGGGGCGCAGATGTAAATGGTCGGATCGGTTACTGAGGTTCTATCTTTAAAGATCTGATCAAATTCGGCATCATAATTCTTTGGGAAAAATATATTGTGATGTGCCATTTTGCGAGGCTTCCCAAGTAGTTTTGAATTATCTAAACCGAGCAATAATGAGAATCCAGCAAGGGACTTGCCAGCCTTCTTTAATCTTTTGCGTTCTGAATCGACAGCTCGCACATCCTTGGAGATGAGTTTGTTGTAGACATACTCAGCATCTGCATTGGCTACAACAAAGTCAGCATCAATCTTTAAATTTCCAAAGGCGACTCCGGTGACCTTTCCGGCAGTGGACTCTATGGATGTAACTTCGCTACCCAGATGTATTTTCACACCAAGCTCGGTGCAGCGATCGGCTAGGGCTGTGGCTAAACCACCAATGCCACCTTGGATATGCCAGGCCCCAAAGGAACTCTCAACGAAGGCAATAGTTAGTAATACTGCCGGAACTCGCCGTGGATCAGAGCCGCTATAGGTGGCATAGCGATCGATGATCATCTTTAGATAAGGATCTGTGGTGTATTTCTTCGTCAGCGTGCGAAGAGAAGTAAGCGGCGCTATCAACTTCAAATCAGCTAGGAAGCCGCGACGCTTGACTAATTGATAGAGCGATTGAAGTTCGGACTCAACAAAAGGGGTGCGTGCCACATCCCACATATGTTCAGCTCGTTGCATCAAGTTGTGCCATTGATCGGCGGATTTCTTTCCTAATTTATTTTCAATCTCAGCACATATTCCTGGCAATGAGAGATTTGGAAAGGTTAGCTGGGTTCCATCACTAAAGTTATAGTCAAATGCCGGGTCTACCGGATCTAATTTAAGAATGTGTTCAATTCGCTTTCCAGTCTTTAAAAAGAGATCGCGATAGACCGCAGGCAGCGTGAGAAGTGAAGGCCCAGTATCGAAGGCATAATCACCAATCCACTCCGTACGACACTTGCCGCCGACCCGATCGGATGCCTCATAGATTTCAACAAAGTGGCCAGCCTTTGCCAATCTTGCAGCGGTCGAAAGTCCACCGACTCCGGCGCCGATAACTATTACTTTGCTCATAGTTACACCGTACGCCCGCGCCATTGGAGAGTATTCCTCTTGTGACCTAAAAGTGAGAGAAAGATTAAATAGCTTAGATAGATTATCGAAATTGGATGCAGAATCGCCATGAGTGGGTTGGATTTAGTTTTGATAGCTGAAATTGCTCTTGAAAGAATAATTATAAAGAGAGCCAAACTTGAAATTAAAAGTGGAATAACCCCGGTGAAAATTAAGATAGATAATGCAATGATTGTTCCGGAAATTCCGCCAAAAGCCTTCCAAAGTGATTTTGTATATCCCTCTTTTAGCGAAGTGGCGCTTTTGTACATTCGGCAGCTAGCGATCGAACTTGCCTCTGCAACGTTTCCTCTAAATTTTTCTGCAACTAGCGCCCGCGCCAATTCCAAGTCATCCAAGACCTCTGACTTTATGGCGCCATGGCCACCGATGCTTTCATAGGCCGAGCGTTTGATTATTAAGAATTGACCATTAGCAATCGTCATTGATCTATTTGGAAAGAGCTCGAAAATCCTAAGCGGCACGCTAGCTAGCCATGACCACTGCAACAAAGGTTGGATTAGCTTTTCGATCAGCGACCCGGCAATCTGACGAGGGTATGGCGAGATGTAATCCCAGCCATGCTTTTGCATTTTGGCTATCGAACTTGCGATAGCCAAAGTTGAAAGACGAACATCTGCATCTAAGAAGACCAGAAATTCTCCGCTGCCAGATTCGGCAAGTTGGGAGCAGGCAAAATTCTTGCCAAGCCATCCTGGGGGTAGGGGCTTACCGGTGATTAGTTTTACCGAAAAGCGTGAAACTAATTCGGCGGTGTTATCAGTTGAATTATCATCCAAGACATAGATTTTTGAATTATTCAGGTTTAAATTTCCAGTCGCACTTGTGAGTGAATCGACAACATTCTCCGATTCATTTCGCATTGGAAGCAAAATGTCAACGGAATTCTCAATAAATGCTCTCTTATTTGGCTTAATGGTAGGCATAGTTAGTGAATTCAAAATTACTAAAAAGAGTGGGATTAGATTTATAAGTATTAATATTTTATTAAACATAATTAACTGTGGTCAGGTTTTCCAACAGTTAATGCAAATAAATATGGCGCAAGCAATAGCCCCATTATGCCGCCGCCAAGCAAGGCAATCCCGGGGCGATGGAAGAAGAAAATGTTTCCGACGATTCCTGAAAATAAGGTCCAGGCCAAAAGTAAATTTGGAATCCGAGAATTTGCCCCAATTTTGCGACGTTCCTTCGGTAGGGCGAGATGAAGGATTGCCATCAGCCCCATTCCAGCCAATAGCCATCCAAATGAATTTGATAGTGGCACGTTTGCATCAAAGGGAAGAGTTGGGCCATGAGCTTTCCAGGTCCAGCGACCAGCCGAAACCATTTGTGGGTCTAGAAATAAATCCCAGGCCATTAATCCAAAGCCACCATATAGAAAGACCCAATGTGGTGTGGTTTTTCTCGCGGCAATCAATATTGGATGCGCCAACATAATCCAGGCAAAAGGCACGATCAAAGGTACGCCGTAAATTTCATAGCCAAGTGATGCGCTATAGGTGTACGTACCAAATGGCCATCCGGTACGGCTTCCGATCTGTTCAACCAAAAGTGCAAAGGAAAATGTAATCAAAAGTAAGGTAACAAAGTATCGAAAACCATAATTTAAAAGTGCATGCACAAGCATGGTGGTTGCGCCAAGGGCAACAGTGGCAATAGTTATGGATGTAAGTAACTGGCCATCAACAAGGGGATAGGCAATTTGTAATGCAATAGTTGCAATAAAAAATATATTAAGAAGTATTAGCGCCTTCGCGTTGGCTCCGCGCCGAGAATTGCGCTTTGGCCGGTATTGGCGAATAGACATGAAGCAATTCTGCCTTACTTCTTGGGCTAAAGAGTGCCGTGTTCTTCAATGATGGCAAAGCGAGCGAAGAGTTCCTCGGCATACCAATCCAACTCAGAGGTTTGGGTGATGGCCTTTTGGTGCGCCGCCCCGCGGTAGGCGAAATCCTTAATTGCGCTAGCTGACTGCCATCTCGAGAAAGTTCCTTGTAAGCCTATAGGTGCCTCACCGATGCCGATAGCGCTTAAGAGTCCAGGTGTTGATTTAAGACTTAGCGTTACTGGGGGAACTGCGCGCCAAAATTTATTGTTTAAGCGCCACTTAATTCGCGCCCTCGTAATTGCTGCGATTGGTCCATCCCAATTAAGACTGGCATTCTCTTTAGCGAAGGGATTCTTAGCTGACCAGCTTCCTTTAGAAGAAATTGGTTGGAGGATTGCACGGTATTCTGATTTAGCAAATTTGCGCCAGCTATTAACGGTTCCTGAGTTATTGAAACTTTCAAAGTGCTCTTTCTTGAGAGTAACTATGAGACCCCAGCGCCGTGGATCTGCATCTCTTGGAGTGAAGGTTTCGCCCTTACCAGTACCTAATAATTTATAAAACTTAATCTTTCTATTAAAAATTAGCGACAGATGGTCAAAGCCCATATGAAAAATTGCAAGTGGGAGATAGATCAGTTTTATTCGCCAGAAATATATAACTGTGATCATTTTGCTAGTTTCGCGGTCGCAATAATCTCGGCGCTTACTTCATCAGGGTGGTCCCACATCGGCGCATGACCTGAATCAGGAAGTACCAGCCACTTCGCATGTTTTGGAAGCAAGGAACGCTCTTGCGATGTCTTGGCGGGAAGCGTGTTATCGCTATCGCCAAAAATAATCGTCACCGGAACTTCCTCGGAGATTGGTTTATCAAATCGCTTTCCGAGCATTGCATCCCATGCCGGGTAATAACCAGTTGATGTTCCCATAGCTACCGCAGCATCAATGCAGAGTTCGATTGGAAGCTCGCGCCACTTTGGACTTACCGAACTAAAACCAATCTGCCTGGCCCATTCGTACTTCAATAATTTAGGAGCAGCCCCACGCAAACCGGCAGCCATTAATCTTGAAGTTGCAGAACCTGGAAGTCTTGCGTTGTATGGCGCCAGCCAAAGACCGGCAGGGGCTAAGCCGGTAAGTGATTTAATTCTTTGCGGATAAAGCGCCGCAAGTTCCAGCCCAATCCAACCGCCGAGTGAGTTTCCAGCGATATGAAATTTATTAAACTCATAGAGATCTGCAATTTCTAGGACCGCTTTGCCCAGCGCAACTGGGTCCATCTTGTGATCTGGTGGCAGCGGGGTATTTCCATGCCCAGGTAAATCAATTAGAACTACTTTAAATTTTTCTGCGAGCTGCGCAATTATGGGAGTCCAAACCGAACTTGCCGAACCCATTCCGTGAACCAAGAACAATGGCTCGCCTTCGCCAATTACTTGACTCCAATAAGGCTTCTTAATCATTCGCCACTGCCATAGCTCTGGCGCCAGTTGCTGTTAATAATTCTTGATAAGAAGTTGGAAAGACCGCATGCGGATGCCCTGCTGCCGCCCAAATTAGATCGTAATCATTAAGCGCAGTATCAATCACAATAGTTGCTGGCGTAATCCAGCCAACCGGACAGACGCCACCAATTGAAAATCCAGATGCGCTCTTTACATAATCGGCATCAACGCGGTGCAATTTTGCAACGCCCAATTCATTAGCAACCATTTCAGTATCGACTCGATGACGACCACTCGTTATAACTAGGAGCGGGCTTTCGTCAGGTAATTTGAAGACTATTGATGAGGCAACTTGCCCAACAAGTATTCCAAGTGCATCTGCGGCTTCTTGCGCGCTACGTGCGCTTTCCGATAGCGCGTGCACTTTGCCCATAATCCCAACCGATTCGAGAGTTGAAATAACTCGCGCCACATTTGGGTTTGAAAGGACGTTCTCCAAGAGCTATGCCTTAGGTGATTGCGCTAATTGGTTTGCCGTAATGGTGCCAAGCACTGCGCCAATACATTGGGCGAGCACGAACATCGCCACCGAACTTGGAGCGATTCCGGAGAATGAGTTACTCCAGGCGCGAGCAAAAGTCACTGTTGGGTTGGCAAATACAAATGAGGACGTCATGAAAAATGCAGATGTGATCCAGGCCGGAATGAGGATAGGCGCGAATTTTGTTACCGAACGCAGATGCAAGAACTGCACGATTCCGATTAGGCCTGCAGTGGCAATAACTTCACTTAAAAAAAGATTACTTCCGGTGCGCTGGTGGGTTGAAGCAAATAGGAAGGGCTTTTTATACATCAAGTTAGCAATCCCTGTACCAGCGATAGCCCCGAGCATCTGTGCGGCGAGATAAATGAACGCCAATTTAAGTTGGATGCGGCGATAGTAAAGATCCAACAAGGTAACAAGTGGATTGAAATTAGCGCCACTTATTGGACCAAGTAAGAAAATTAAAAGCCCTAAGAGCGAGACGATCGAGATCATATTGATAATCAATTGCATCCCAAGGTCAGTTGAGACGTTGGTGGCCATGATTCCAGAGCCAATGATGCTTGCTAAGAGAATCGCCGTACCTAAAAACTCTGAAAGGGCTCTTCTTAGCATGAACTTAGCCTAGCCCAAGAACCAGGTCTTCAAGATGGTCCAAATAGCAAGGGCGAAAAGTAGGTAGGCAAAAGATTTGCGCATAATTTCTTTAGGCAATTTATTTGAGTGGTGCGAGGCAAAGATCGAAACCAAAACCGCGGCAATCGCCATAATGATTGGAAGTGACCACTTAACTTCGTGCCAAACACTTTGGTGACCCATGAATGAGGTAAAACAATTTAAGGCAATGATTAGCAAAGAAGTTCCAGCTGCTTTGACTTGTGAGGTGTGAAAACCAAGGACAAGAATTGGAATCATAATAAATCCGCCACCTACGCCGAAGATTCCGGTTATTGCGCCGATTCCAAGTGAGATTAAAACCAGATTTGCCATTGGAATCTTACGTTCGGTTTTCTCCAAGACCGGACCTCTAAGCATTGATACGCCGGCGCTAATTAGGATGATGGCAAATCCAGAAGTGATTAAAGCATTTGGTAGTTCCTTTGAAAGTATTGCAGTACCTAAATTTGTTACTAATCCAAAGGCCCAGACCAGAAAGGCATCGCGGATTAATACTTCCCCCTTGCGCAATTTCGGAATTACGGCAGATCCAGCGGCTAGAAAAACAATGGCTAGCGCCGCGGTAGTTGCATGCAGGGGAGAGAAGTGAAAGATGTAGAGCAAGATTGGAACCGAGAGCATCGCACCACCGGCTCCGATAAAACCAAGGACCGCCCCAATAAAGCTGCCAAATAGAATTGCTAAGGCGATATCCACGGCCCGATCTTTCCATTAAAAAACGCCCCCGGCGCTAAACCGAGGGCGTTTTAGTAGCTTTACTGAATTACTTAAGAATTACTTAAATAGAGCTAGGTGACCCTTTGAGACTACCCAACCAAAGCTCATATCACCATGCTTTGCAACTACTGCAAATAGGATAAGTGCAGCGCCAGCAAGAGCGAAGTCCTTCATGAAGTTCATCATCTCGCTTTGCTTAGCGGTAGCATCAGTTTCTTTCCAGAAGTTGTGGAAGATAACTGCAGCTAGTACTAGGAAGATTGCAAGTAGTAGTGCACCTAGATCAACGTAGAAGCCGAGAAGTACATAGGCACCACCAAGTAGCAGCATTAATCCTGAGACTAGAACCCCAACCTTTGCAGCAGGTAGCTTCTTATACTTTGCATAGCCGGTCATCGCCTCTAGTTTTGTGAAGTGGTTGATTCCAGACATGATGAAAAAGCCACCAAAGATGATGCGGCCGATTAGCAGAATTGCGCTCAAGTTAATTTCCTATCTGTAGGTGCCCTCACTTTTAGTTCGGGCTTCTTTGGAATAAAGGTAAGCGCTATTGGTTGAACTTTCAACCAATAATGGGGTGTGTTGCCTAAAATTGGGCGTGAATTTACGGGTGAGCTCGCCTGGCAACCCTACTTGCGCCTGTCGGTGGGGGTGGTTATCTTTCGAACATATGTTCGAAGAATCCATAACTCCCAAAGCCAAGGTCATCGCACCGGAAGGTGAACCCACTGAGTTCATCTACCAAGGCCGCAAGTTTCATATCCATGCCGTTGTATCGAGGTGGCGCGAATCCGGTGGTTGGTGGAATCGAATCAGCGATGGGAATAGCCGTTTAAGTAGCCGCGCAAGTGATCGGGAGATTCTAGATTCGCTAGATGATGGCGCCCGAGCAATCTGGCGGGTTGAGGCGGCGCCCGAAGGCGCCTTGACCACCTTTGAGATCGAATTAGATGAGATCACCAATAGTTGGTTGATCCGGCCAACTTCTAGGCCCAGATAACACCAGATAACACTAGATAAAAATTAAATGAATAGCTTTACCCATCTACATGTAGCTAGCGGCTACTCCTTTAAATACGGGACCGCGCATGCCGATCAGTTAGTAACTAGGGCGGCGGAATTTGGAATGAAGGCGCTGGCCTTAACCGATCGTGAAGGTATGGCTGGCGCCATCAGATTTGTCCAAAGTTGTGAAGCAAATGGCATAACTCCAATACTCGGCGTTAATTTAAGTTTTATTCAACAGAAATTTCGCGTGACGCTTTTAGCCCAGAGTGGTGGCCTGGCCTCGCTCTATCGGCTCCTCACTGCAGTAAAGATGAATGGCGATGGCGGGATGCTTACCTATGAAATCCTCGAACGCTTTGGCGAACATGCCAAGAATGTATTGATCATGCACGGACCAGACTCGCAATTGGCTGCTGCGATTGGCGCTCGCAGAGGTAGTCAGGCGCTCTCCATATTCAATAGCACCCGCGAAATTTTTGCCGCCCAAGCGCTCGAATGCGTGAGCCATCAGATTGGCGGTGATGGCCCATACTCAACGTCTTATGCTGCAAAGGCGCTGGCCTTTGCTAGAGATCATGATCTTCCGGCGGTTCTAACTAATTCCGTTCGAATGTTAGATCGCAGAGATGGTCCAGTAGCCGACATTCTTGATGCAACAAGAGCGTTAGTGCCATTAAGTTTAAAGAGCGTAGAACGTCGCAATAGCGAGGGCTATCTAAAGAACACTGCCCAGATGTCAGCGATCGCCGATGAGATATCGCGGATGGCGGGCGAACGAAATGGTCGAATAATTTTAAATACAACAACCGAATGGGCGGAGCGATCTGCGCTATCACCTCGCCTAGATGTGGGCATTGGGGAGATTCATCTACCCGAACCAGAAGTAGTTGGGGCAAAGAACCGAGTTGAATTAGTTAAACAATTACGCGATCGATGTGAGGCGGGGTTAACTAAAAAATATTTTGGGGCGGCTTCAATTACTGCTAGCTCAAGGTTGGAAGAGGAGCTAGCTACCGTTACTAAATTGGGTTACGAAACTTATTTTCTAACAGTTGCGGATATAACGGATTTAGCCAGAGATCGTGGAATCCGAGTTGCTGCCAGAGGTAGTGGCGCTGGCTCGTTGATCTGTCATGTGCTTGGAATATCTGGCGTAGAACCGATAGCGCATGGCTTATTGATGGAGCGTTTTTGCTCACCGCTTCGTGGTGAATTGCCAGATATCGATATCGATGTGGAGTCGGCTAGGCGGTTAGAAATTTACGATGCAATCTTTGCAAAATATGGCGATAGCGATTGGTCCAAGCCAGGTAATAAATCTCGCTGCACAACGGTTTCAATGGTTGAGACATACCGGGCAAGGCATGCGATTCGAGATGTTGGCGCCGCGATGGGAATTTCCCCAATGGAGATTGATCAGATAGCAAAATCGCTGCCCCACATTAGATCGCGTAATATCGGTAAGGCCTTAGAAAATTTACCGGAGCTAAAAGATTTAAATTTAAATACTCCGATCCTACGAACCGCGATCGAATTAGCTGGGCGGTTGGATGGGCTACCGAGACACCTTTCAATGCATCCATGCGCAATCGCGCTCTCTGATCTAGCGCTACAAGATCGGGCGCCTATCGAGATGAATGCATCTGGTTATGCCTCGGTTGTTTTTGATAAGGATGATGTGGAAGCTATTGGGCTATTGAAGTTGGATGTTCTCGGCGTTCGAATGCAATCCGCGATAGCCTATTCGGTATCGGAAATTGAACGAATCTCAAATGAGAAGATAGATGTTGATGCCATTGCACTAGATGATGTGGCGACTTTTGATTTAATTAAATCGACTAGAACCTTAGGAATTTTCCAGATTGAAAGTCCTGGACAGCGCGAACTCGTAGGTAAGTTGGCTCCAGATAGCTTTACCGATCTAATAATCGACATCTCACTCTTTCGCCCGGGACCAGTAAAGAGCGACATGATCCGACCATTTCTAAATACTCGGCAGGGTTTAGCCAATGGCCCGGAGATACATCCCGATCTGCGAGAGATCTTGGCAGAGACCGAGGGAGTGGTTGTATTCCACGAACAAGTAATAAGGATTATTTCAAAGATAACTGGAGTTACTTTTGCGCAGGCCGATGAACGTCGCCGTGAACTCGGCAGCCTTGACGGACAGCAAGCAGTATGTGATTGGTTCTTCCCAACCGCCATCGCAAATGGTTATGAATATAAAGTCGTTAACGAAATTTGGGATATTTTGCGCGCCTTTGCCTCCTTTGGTTTCTGCAAAGCACATGCCGCCGCCTTTGCACTTCCGACCTATCAATCAGCTTGGTTAAAGACTCATCACACTGCAGCCTTCTTAGCCGGCGTCCTAACTCATGACCCAGGCATGTATCCAAAGCGAGTTTTATTGGATGAGGCGCGGCAATGGGGAATTGCAATCTTGCCGATAGATATCAACTTATCTGATGCAACTTATCGCGTTGAGTTATTAGATGCGCAGAGTGAAATTAGTTCTAGAGCCCCATATGTAGCGCCAGACTCAAAGAGCACTGGGAAGAAGCTAAAGCTGCCAGATGCCAGTGGTTTCGCAATTCGCGCCTCGTTATCTGATGTAGCGGGAATTTCAGAAGAGGAGATCGCAAAGATAATTGCCGGCCGACCATATTTAGATCTAGCTGATTTCATTTACAGATCTGGCGCTAGCAAACCAATTGTTGAAAACTTGGTGGCAGTCGGCGCTTTAGATCGGATTCATAACTTAAGTACTTCAAATTTAAATCGACGAGATCTACTCCTGCATCTGCAAGATTTATATCGCCTAAATGGGAAGAAGAACTCATCAGATCAGCTCACCTTTGAACTTCGCCCCGCAGAACTACTCCCTAGTGGTCTGCCCGATTTAACTCCAAGCGAGCAAGTCAAAAATGAAATTGCGATAACAGGGATGGATATCTCAGCCCACCTGCTTGAGTTTTATGGCGATTACCTAAACTCCATAGGTGCGGTTCGGTCGATGGATTTAATGAAGTACCCGGCAGGAAGCAGTGTTTTAGTTGCCGGTGTGAAAGTGTCGTTACAAACCCCGCCAATTAGATCTGGCCGACGGGTAATGTTTTTAACTTTAGATGATGGCTATGGCTGCAATGATCTGACCTTCTTTGAAGATCTTCAAAATAGTTATGCCGCGCTATTAAAAAGTTCCTGGCTCTTCCTTGCCCGGGGAGTAATTCGAAGAACTGGAGCAAGAGGGATTTCACTCCGCGCAACGGCGGCTTGGGATTTAGCCGCTTCATATGAAAAGTGGCGTAATCTCAGTGCTCGTGATGGAGTCAGCAATGGGTGAAAGTTTTGCCACAATATTGCATGTCGATATGGATGCCTTCTTTGCATCGGTTGAAGAACGAGATAACCCAGCGCTAAAAGGCAAAGCGGTAGTAGTTGGCGCCGGAGTTCGCGGAGTTGTCTCGGCGGCTAATTACGAGGCTCGAAAATATGGAATTCACTCGGCAATGCCGGTCGGACAAGCAAGAAGATTGGCACCGCACGCAATTTTCATTCCGCCAAATCACACACGCTATAGCGAAGTCTCTAGAAATATCATGGAGATCTTTTCCCAGATTTCACCTTACATAGAACCACTCTCATTAGATGAGGCCTTTATCGATGTAACCGGAGCCAAGAAATTACTTGGCGATGGCCGCCAGATTGCCCAATTAATCCGCAAGCGGGTAGAAGAATCGCAAGGAATTACCTGCTCGGTTGGAATTGCTTCAAATAAATTTATCGCCAAATTAGCATCCGGCAGGTGCAAGCCAAATGGCGTTTTGGAGATAGCTCCAGATCGAATTTTAGAATTCTTACATCCACTTCCCGTTAGCGCCATGTGGGGAGTTGGACCAAAGACAAATGAGGAGCTGCAGAAGCTTGGGCTCAGAACCATTGCCGATATAGCAAATACTCCACTAAATACCTTAGTACGCGCACTTGGGCAGGCATCAGGAAGTTCTTTATATGAACTCTCTTGGGGCCGGGACTATCGAGATGTAGAGCCGGAAGAAGTTGATAAATCCATCAGCGCCGCAGAGACTTTTGATTACGATATTGAAGATCAAGAGCTACTCTTAAAAGAGTTCTTGCGATTAACCGAGAAGGCAACATATCGTTTGCGAGCTAAGGAATATGCTGCAAAAACAATCTCAATAAAAGTTCGATTTGCAGATTTCAAAACTATTACGCGTTCAAAAACTTTCGCCCTTCCAATTAGTGGCACAAAAGAAGTTTATGAAGTTGTTAGAACTTTATTTCTGGCTCTTAAATTAGAGCGCGCCCGAATTCGCTTAGTCGGAGTTTCCTTAGATGGACTTGTAGCCGGAGAACTTGGCGCCCACCAACTTGAATTAGGGGAGCGCGAAAAAGGTTGGCGCGAGGCGACGGTCGCAATCGATCGGGCCAGCGCAAGATTTGGCGCCGGCAGCGTCCGTCCGGCTCGCTTAATTGAGCCTGACTAGGCCTCGCTAGGCCTCGCTAGAGGATTAAATTCGACTTTCCATCAACCCTCTGTAGAGATATTCTGTGCATATGCCGCTATCCGATCATGAAAAACGCCTCTTAGCCGAGATGGAAGCTGCCTTAACGCAGGAAGATCCGCGTCTGGTCTCCACCCTCACCGGTAAAAATAGAACTCCGCAATCAGGAAGAGCTTTAATCGGGGGGCTAGTACTTCTCGCCGGAATGGCGGTCCTGCTCACTGGTTTGGTTGCAAAGACCCCAGTAATCGGAGTTGTTGGATTTTTGATCGCGCTAAGTGGTCTTGTCTTGGTTTTAAGTAATTTGCGCGCGCAAAAGGCTGGCTCAAAGGGCTCAACTGGTAAGGCTAAGCGCAAGAGTTTTGGCTCTCGCCTTGAGGATCGTTGGGAGCGCCGTAACTTCGATCGGTAAATAAGCCAGATTTCAACTTAACCACCCAGCCACATGGGTGGTTTTTTTATGCCCAAAATCGCCAAGTGGCCTAAAAAACAAGCGGCCTTTAAAAACCGAGAAGAAAGCAATGAAAACGGTGGTGAAAACGGTGGAGACGTGGGCAATTAATCCGGGAAGAAATGGGAAATAAATGGGTAAAGATGGTTGAAAGTGGGGAAAAATGGAGTAAAGTGGTGCCTGTACTCAATTCCGGGGGGATTTGAGCGCAGAAACCAGCAATAGATGGTCTCTAGCAAGAGGCCATAACACAAGAGGCCATAACAAGGCCATAACAAAGGTAAGAAATTAAGGGGAGGTGGGTCGAAGTGTTTCTAGGTACCCACGAACCAAAGCTTGATGAAAAAGGGCGCATCATCCTTCCCGCCAGATTTAGGGATGAACTAGCTAATGGCCTAGTTATAACCAAGGGCCAAGAGCGCTGCCTTTATGTATTTCCAAGTGGTGAATTTGCGGCAATTACAGAGAGATTGCGCGGAGCACCTGTAACTGAAAAAGCTGCCCGCGACTACATGCGTGTGATGTTCGCCGGAGCTCATGATGAAGTTCCAGATAAACAAGGTCGCGTAACAATTCCAAGTGGCTTACGTACCTATGCCGGTCTTGAAAAAGATTGTGTCGTAATCGGTGCAAATACCCGTTTAGAAATTTGGGATAACTCAGCTTGGGAAAGTTATTTAGCAGACCGCGAAAAGAGTTTCTCAGATGTGTCATCGGAGGTGTTACCCGGTTTGTTTTAACGGGAGAGAAATTATGAATTGTGGCCATCGCCGACCTCAATAACGACGCCCCTTCCCCGGCGCCGTTACCCCCAAGATCCGTCGGCCGGCGATGACCAGAGTTCATAACCAAGAAAAAAATGTAGTGAGCGAAGTTAAAAGATTCAAATAGAAGTGAAATAGAAGTGAAATAGAAGTGAAATAGAAGTGAAAGGGGAAGCAGATGCAGCAACATATACCAGTCGCACTTGAGCGCTGTATTGCACTGCTTACACCAGCTCTTGAAAATAAGACTAACCCGGTAGTTATAGATGCAACTCTTGGCCAAGGCGGACATTCAAAGGCGCTATTAAATACCTTTCCAACGCTAAAGATTATTGGGCTTGACCGTGATCTAAGTGCCATAGAACTAGCCAAAACAAATTTGCAGGAGGTAATGGATCGAACCGTAATAGTTCATGCAGTTTACGATGAGATCACGCAAGTATTAGAAAATCTAGGAATTTCTAAAGTTGATGGAATCCTCTTTGATCTTGGCGTCTCTTCGATGCAATTAGATAATGCTGACCGAGGATTTTCATATGCAAATCCAGCGCCGCTAGATATGCGCATGGATCAGAGTCAAGGAATTAGCGCGCAGGAAGTAATTAATTCATATTCAAAGGGCGAACTCGTAAGAGTGATTCGTAATTTTGGTGAAGAGAAGTTTGCAACTAGGATCGTTGATAATTTAATAAAGGCTCGCGAGGCCGGGACTATTAATACAACCAAAGATTTAGCAGAACTAGTGAAGGAAAGTATTCCTGCGGCTACTCGTCGCACCGGCGGTAATCCAGCCAAGCGAACATTCCAGGCCTTGCGCATTGAAGTAAATCAAGAGCTGGCAGTGCTAGAGCGCGCCATCCCACAAGCGATTGCGGCCTTGCAGGTTGGCGGTCGATTGGTTGTTATGTCCTACCAATCACTCGAAGACAAGATCGTTAAGAGCGCATTTTCTAAGGTGACTGCATCCAGAACACCTCTTGGGCTGCCTATTGATCTACCTAATTCGAAGGCGGATTACAAACTGGTTATTAGTGGAAGCGAAGCGGCTAGCGCGGATGAAATAGCGAAGAACCCACGAGCCGGATCGATGCGCCTTCGAGCTTTGGAAAGGGTGGCGGCATAAATGGCTATCACTACCTTAATTCCATCATTTGAAATTCCAATTTCTAGACGGTCACTTCTCTCACTTGTTAATTCCAGGCAGATTAGCGAGCGAGTAAATTCCAGACGATTTCTCTTCACCATCGTTTTTGTCGTGACTCTAAATATCTTAATCGTGGCCTCAATCAATATTTTGATGACCCAAGATGCCTTTACCTTGCAACATTTAAAGCATCAACGCAACCTAACCTTGGATCAACGCGATGCGATCGTAAAACTTGTTGATCAAAAGAATTCGCCAGATCAATTGGCGGCAGCTGCGGCAAGAATGGGAATGGTTCCTGCTGGTTCTATTAGCTACATCGATATGAGCACAAAGCCATGAGCCATCATTCATTAGTTCATAAGCGTATTCAGCAGCTCTTTGTTGCCACTTTGGTACTTTTCGCAATTATCGTTCTTCAACTAATTTCAGTACAGGTCGTACGTGCCGGTTCAATTAGCGCCAAGGCAAATCACGAATTACAAAACTTTTCAGTACTTCCAGCGCCACGCGGCTTGATCTCTGATGTAAATGGCGTGGAACTTGCAAGAAGCGTAGCTGCTGTAACCATCGTCGTTGATCAGACGGAAATTACAGATCCGGCAAAGGCCGCTGAAATCACTTCACCAATTTTAGGAATGCCGGTTACAGATTTACAGGCGCTCTACACCGGAAAATTGATGTATAAAAAAATCGTTGTTAATGCAACCCCAGAAACCTGGATCAAAGTTCAGGATGCACTTAGCGCATATAACGCAACCGTTATGAAAGAGCGCGGGGGATTGGCTAAACGTATTGTGGGCTTCTTCTCAGAACGCGGATATATTCGTGAGTACCCAACTGGAAAACTAGCTTCATCGTTAATTGGATTTACCAATGATGCCGGAGTTGGCGCTGCTGGAATTGAGAGCAGCCTAAATAAATCGTTAGCCGGAGTAAATGGTGAATATGTTTATGAAAATGGCGCCGGAACTGTAATACCTGGTTCTGCAAAAATTAGAGTTGATGCCAAGGCCGGAACCGCGATTCGCTTAACAGTAGACCGAGATATTCAATGGGTCGCACAAGATGCGATTTCTGCAGCGGTAAAGGCCGACCATGCAAAATCCGGAACTGTCGTTGTCATGGATCCAAAGACTGGTGCCATCTTGGCGCAGGCAAGTGCGCCGACTTTTGACCCAGCCGACAAGAAGACAATTAGCCTGGCAAGTATCAGAAATCCAGCAGTGCAAGATACTTACGAACCGGGCTCTACTGGAAAAGTTATTACCTACGCCGCGGCGCTGGAGGAGAAGAAGATAACTCCAACAACGGTTCTAACCATTCCTTACACGCTTAAGGTTGGCCCAGATACCTTCCGGGATCACGAGAAGCATGCAACCGAACGTTTAACCACAACTGGCGCCTTGGCGATTTCAAGCAACACGGGTGCGATTCAAATTGGGCAACAACTCGGTTCGCAAACTTTGTATAACTACCTAACCAAATTTGGAATTGGTGAGAATACTGGCTCCCACTTACCGGGCGAATCAGCTGGAATTTTGCATCCTGTTTCAGAGTGGTCCGGTAGTTCCCTTCCAACATTCTCATTTGGCCAGGGATATTCCGTCACCGCCCTTCAGGCAACCAGTGTTTTTGCCACGATCGCAAATGATGGCGTTCGTGTAACTCCGACCGTCGTTGCTGGAACAACTGATAGTTCTGGAAATTATTCCCCAGCGAAAGATCAAAAGAGTGAACGCGTGGTTAGCGCAGCAACCGCCGCCACAATTCGCACCATGTTGGAGAGCGTTGTCTCAGCAGATGGAACCGCACCTACAGCTGCCATCCCGGGTTATCGCGTGGCAGGCAAGACAGGTACTGCTATGAGATACAGCGACAAATGCCATTGTTATAGTGGTTACACCGCATCGTTTATTGGTTTCGCACCAGCCGATGCACCAAAGTATGTTGTGAGTGTCACCATTCAAGATCCGCAAGGTTTGCACTGGGGTGGTTCGCTTGGTGGTCCAGTTTTCAAAAAGGTTATGAGCTTTGTCCTTCAATCAATGCATGTTGCGCCAACAAACGCATTAGATAAGGCATTTCCATTAACTGAGAGCGCATTAACTAGTCCTGTAAAAGTGAGCCTCAAGCAATGATTCGCCCAATAAACGAGTGGAAAAAATCCGCTGGGGAGTTGGCTAACTATTTAGGCGCTGAAAACTCGGCTGATTTTGAATTCAGCGGAATCACTTCTAACTCGAATGAAATTCAAGCAGGAGATCTATTCGTAGCCTTGCCTGGTGCCAAGAATCATGGAGCAAATTTTGTAGATCAAGCAAAGAGTTCTGGCGCAGTTGCTGTCTTAACTGATACTAATGGGAAAGAAATAGTCGGTAACAAATTACCAGTAATAGTTATTCAAGATCCCCGCAAAGATCTAGGGGTAATTGCCTCATGGTTTTACGAATTTCCTTCAAGATCGTTGTCGCTAGTTGGAATAACGGGAACTAATGGCAAGACCACCACTAGCTCACTTTTAGGTGAGATTTGGCGCTATGCACAAAAGCAATCTGCCCTAATTGGAACCACCGGGATCGCTATCGGGGGTGAGAATTTTCAAACCACATTTACAACCCCAGAAGCTGCATCTCTTGCGGCAATCTTTGCAACGACCCGAGAACGAAATATTTCGCTAACGGCGATGGAAGTAAGTAGCCATGCGATTGAACTTAACCGAATCAAAGGCACGCACTTTAAATTTGTTGGGTTCACCAACCTAACCCAGGATCATCTGGATTTTCACGGCGATATTGAAAGCTATTTCAAAGCCAAAGCCAGGTTATTTGACAATGAATATGCCGAACTTGGATTTATAAATATTGATGACGAGTATGGCGCAAAACTCTTTAAAATCGCCGCCATCCCAGTAATTGGACTTTCGAAAAGTGATCGCAAAGCGCAATGGTATTTCGAAAGTATCGTCCCGCTACAAGGTGGTTACGAGGTTGCCATTAGAGGAACTGGTGGGATTTTAATTGAGGGAAAAATTTATCTCATCGGTGAACACAATTTAGATAATCTACTCATGGCAAGTGCCATGGCCTTTGAAAGTGGCATCGACCCCCTTGTAATTGGAAACTCATTCGCTCACTTAGTAGGCGCACCGGGGCGGCTAGAGCAGGTTGCAATTGGGCAGAAATATTTAGCCTTAGTTGATTACGCCCACACTCCTGATGCCGTCGCTCGCGTATTGGCCGCGTTGCGCGCACAAATTAAGGGCAAGATCATCGCAGTTCTCGGTTGCGGGGGAGATCGCGATCGCACTAAACGCCCGCTTATGGGCCGAGAGTTATTAAATGGCAGTGATCTAGCGATCTTCACAAGTGATAATCCAAGATCCGAAGATCCAAATACAATTTTAAACGAAATGGTTTCAGGTTTAGAAATTCGCGAGAGCGATTGCATCGTCCTTGATCGCAGGGAGGCAATTGCCTTAGCTGTAGCCAACGCCGCTGATGGAGATTGCGTGATTCTTTTAGGGAAGGGTCATGAAGTTGGCCAGGAGATTTCTGGCGTTAAATATCCTTTTGATGATCGAATCGAATTGGCTAGAGCGATCGAGGAATTGGGATGATTGAACTTAGCTTTGGTGAGATCGCTAACTTAGTAAATGGCAAATTAATTGGATTAGCCGAGAGCGATCGAACATCGGCAGCTCCGATAATTGATTCAAGGTTGGCCGCTAAAGGTAAATTTTTTGCCGCATTTATTGGGGCGCAGGTTGATGGACATGATTTTGCCAAGCAAGCGATAGATGATGGATGTGAATTCGTACTTGCCAGCAAAGACCTTGGCTTGCCTTCGATCCTCGTAGCCGATGTTCAAGAGGCGCTGACTACTTTGGCAACTTATGTGCGAAGCAAATTGAAGGCCCTAACGGTTATTGGAATTACCGGATCGCAGGGTAAGACAACGACCAAGGACTTACTCGCGCATATTTTAGCAATTTCGGGCAAGACGATCGCACCAGAGGCATCATTAAATAATGAATTGGGTGTGCCGCTCTTAATTCTGCAATGCGATGAACAAACCAAGTACTGCATTGTTGAAATGGGCGCTAGACACAAGGGCGATATCGCTCACCTGGTTTCAATTGCAAAGCCAAGTATTGGATTAGTTTTATCGGTAGGCACTGCGCACCTAGGTGAATTTGGTTCCAGAGAAGTGATCGCAAAGACAAAACAGGAATTGATACTTGGGCTTGATGCTGGGTCAAGCGCAATCCTTGGAAGCTATGACGAATTCACACCACATATGGCAGAGGGACTAGATTTAAAGGTCTTAACATTTGGGCAAAAACCAAATTGCGAAGTCCGGGCGGCGGATCTTGAACTTCGAGAAGGTAGAGCGCATTTTGATTTGGTTACTCCAGCTGGTCGGGCCACCGTTAGCCTGCAACTTCTTGGTATCCACCAAGTAGCCAATGCCTTGGCTGCGGCAGCTGTGGCTACCGCGCTTAATCTTCCGATTGAATCAATTGCCGCTGCTCTCTCGACTGCAGAACAGAAGAGTCGTTGGCGCATGGAGTTATCCAATATCGGTGGCGTCTTGTTGATAAATGATTCGTACAACGCAAATCCCGAGAGTATGGCTGCCGCCCTTCACACTTTGGCCTTACTAACTCAGGAACGGGGTGGGGTCAGCTGGGCATTTCTGGGCAAGATGCACGAGCTCGGCGCGTCAGCCACCAAAGAGCATGAAGAAATTGGCAGACTCGCGTCTGAAATTGGTATCGACCATCTAATAAGCATTGGAACCGAGGATTACCTCACAGCAGTCCGTTCGGATTTAGAGAATGAAGGGGAGGTCGAATTGCATCACTTCCCGACGCTAGATTCCGCACAATCCCTCTTCACGCATATTGGCGGCGGCGATGTAGTTTTAGTTAAGGCTTCAAGAGCTGAAGGCTTTGAACTCCTTGCCCAAGAGCTCACCTCTTATCTTTCAAATGATCAATTAACTCAAGCAAAAGATATGGGAAGTGCCAATTGAAAGGGATCATTTACGCCGGATCGCTATCAACGCTATTTAGCTTTTTATTCACACCGATCCTAATTCGACTCCTTGCAAGAAAGGGATATGGCCAAGAGATTCGCGATGATGGCCCAAAATCTCATCACACAAAACGTGGCACCCCAACCATGGGCGGAATTGTTTTCATCTCTGCGAGCACCTTTGCCTATTTAATTAGCCATTTAATTTCTGGAGTGGCGCTAAGTGCATCGGCGCTTTTAGTTATCGGATTGATGTGCGGCCTTGGCCTGGTCGGCTTTCTAGATGACTGGCTGAAGATTTCTCGAAAGCAATCGCTGGGGCTAAAGGCTAGGGAGAAGTTACTTGGCCAAGCAATTATTGCTGCAGGTTTTGGTGTACTCGGCTTACATTTTCGAGATAGTTATGGCCTAACACCAATATCAACGCACCTTTCAACAGTCCGTGAAACTTCACTTGTTATTGGAACCGCCGCAGCAATTATCTGGATCATCTTTTTAGTATTAGGAACTAGCAACGGAGTTAACCTAACTGATGGCTTGGATGGTTTGGCATCGGGCGCAGCAATCTTGGCCTTCCTTGCCTTTATCTTGATTGGTGTTTGGGAATTCAAACAAAGCTGCGCACTTGGACAAGTTTCGCAATGTTATGAAGTTCGAGATCCCTTAGATATTGCAGTTCTTGCCGCAGCTCTCGCTGGTGCCTGCGCTGGTTTCCTTTGGTGGAACGCTTCACCTGCACGAATTTTTATGGGAGATGTTGGTTCACTGGCCCTCGGTGGTGCGATATCTGGAATCGGTATCGTCCTTCGCACGGAGATGTTATTGGCTCTCTTAGGTGGCCTATTTGTAATTATTACGCTATCTGTGATTATTCAAACTGGTTTCTTCAAAATTTCTGGTGGCAAGCGCGTCTTCAAGATGGCACCGCTACAACATCACTTCGAGCTACTTGGTTGGGGAGAAGTGACAATCGTGATCCGCTTCTGGATTATTGCGGGTCTTAGTGTTGCTGCTGGACTTGGCCTATTTTATGGACAATGGGTTGTCTCCCAATAATGTCCTTCTTATCGCAACTAGCTAGCAAAAAAGTTTTGGTCGTAGGTGGCGGTAAAACCGGCATTGCTGTTGCGCAATTCTTGGAGACACAAAATGTGGATTTCAAGATTATTGATGAAGAAGTTATTGATCACGCAAAATACATTCCAATGGACTCAAATCCTTCGGGATTTGATTTAGCGATAACTTCACCTGGTTGGCGTAAAGACCATCCTGTAATCGAGAAATTGCGTCTCGCGGGCACCAGCATCAGTAGCGAGCTCGATTTTGCCTGGCAGATTAAAGCGGAAGTGAATCCAGATCAAGCTTGGGTTGCAATTACCGGAACTAATGGAAAAACCACCACCGTACAGATGGCGCAATCGATCTTTGATCAGAGCACAATCAAGGCCATTGCCTGTGGAAACGTTGGACTTCCTGCGATCGCAGCTGTTTCAAGCAACGAGAAATATGAATTGCTAATTTTAGAACTCTCTTCATTCCAGATTGATTGGAGTGAGTTGCCAAGATTTAAGGCCGCCGCAATTTTGAATATCGCTGAAGATCACATTGATTGGCATGGAAGTTTTAGCAACTACGCGGCGGCTAAATTAAAGGTGCTTTCACAGAGCGAGATCGCAATTTTGAATTTAGGCGATCCAGAGGTGGTACTCCGAGCTAGTTCGTATTCTGGTCGAAAGATCTTTTATGGACTAGATACACCGCAAGCTGGTGAAATTGGTTTAGTTGAAGAGTTGTTAGTCGATCGTGCCTTTGTTGTAAATCCGGAGAGCGCAGAAAGTTTTGGCGAATTGCTAGATGTAAAACCAACCGTCCCACACAATGTTTCAAATGCCATGGCGGCCGCGGGCCTAGCACTCGCTCTTGGTGTACCGCATCCGATTATTAAAGAGGGATTAGTTCAATTCAAATTAGATAGTCATCGTCTGCAGGAAGTAGCTGTAATTAACGAGATTACTTGGATAAATGATTCCAAGGCAACTAACCCTCATGCAGCTGCGGCTGCCCTCTCATCATACGAATCAATTATTTGGATAGCTGGGGGACTTGCCAAGGGCGCCAAGATGGAGAAGTTAATTCAAAAATATGGCAAACGAATAAAGGAAGTGATTTTGATTGGCGCTGATCGTGAACTCATAGCTGACGCGATCGTGAAGTACTTTCCGCAGTTGCCACTTCATCGGGTTGATGGGGATTCGGGCGCCCAAGTAATGAGTGAAGTTGTCTCCTTGGCAGCAAGGCTTGCTACTGCGGGGGACACCGTCTTACTCGCACCGGCTTGTGCGTCGATGGACCAATTTACTTCTTACGCAGAGCGTGGCGATCTTTTTGCTAAGGCAGTTTTAGGAATTGGTGGTTAAGGTGGCAAAGGCAAGTTCAAAGGGCGCGCAATACAAGAATTTTCTCAGCAAACCAGCCGCTTCTTATTTCATGATTTTAGTTTCGGTATCTTCGCTTTCGGGTCTTGGCCTAGTTATGGTTCTTTCGGCCTCATCGGTTACCTCACTTGAGCAATCCGGAAATGCCTATTCAATTTTTCTCAAACAACTGCTCTTTTTAATTATGGGCGTTGGCTTAGCTACTTGGGGCGCTCTGATTCCAACTAGCAAATGGCTCGGGATGGCAAGACTCTCTCTAATCGCCGGTGGTATCGCACTAACTTTACCTATTCTTATTGGAAAGACTATCGGTGGAAATAAGAACTGGATTGGCTTTGGCTCATTTTTGATTCAGCCTAGCGAATTCGCAAAAATGGCGCTAATACTTTATTGCGCGTTAATGCTGCGCCGCCATGAAGAGCGATTAGCAGCGGGTAGAAAATCGCAAGCTTGGATTCACCTTGCTCCAGGGGCTGGCCTCTTTATTCTTTTAATTATGGCGGGTAAGGATCTAGGAACTGCGATGATCGTAGCGGGCATCGTTGTTGCACTTTTATTTATATCCGGCATAGATATGAAGTCGATAATCATTGTTGCCGGCACGCTACTTATTGGTGCAACGGCTCTTGCTATAAATCAACCAAGCCGAATGCGTAGGTTTCGCGCGGTGATCGATCCTTTTGCTCCAGCTGTTTACAAATTTGCGGGCTGGCAACCAGCTCATAGCCTCATGAGCCTGGCAAGTGGTGGAATTTTTGGCGTGGGAATCGGCGCCAGTAAACAGAAATGGGCAAATCTTTCCGAGGCCCACACCGACTTCATATTCTCGGTGATTGGTGAAGAGATGGGATTGATCGGAACCGTTGCGGTTATTTCGCTTTACACCGTATTAATTTTTGCAATTTTTCGGGTCGCGATACACACTAAAGATTCATTTTCAAAATATGCAGTGACCGGAATCGGCTCATGGCTAATTTTGCAGGTCTTAGTAAATCTTTTAACCGACGTTGGATTAGTCCCGGTGATTGGCGTTACCCTGCCATTCATCTCTTATGGAGGTTCTTCGCTGATTTCAAACTTCTTGGGGATAGCCTTTGTCTTAAATGTGGCACGACAGGAGCCAGAGTTAAAAGCATTGATCAGAGAACGTAAGGCGGCCAGATCTTGAAGCGAGTCATCCTGGTAGGTGGTGGGACTGCCGGCCACGTTGAGCCAGCAATCGCTGTTGGAAAGTGGCTGGAATCGCACGACTCGCAAATAAGTTGTGAATTTGTCGGGACTCGTCACGGTATTGAAATGGATTTAATTCCACGCACGGGATGGCGATTTCATAAAATCACTAAAGCTCCAATGCCAAGAAAATTGGGATTTGGCTTAGTGGGTTGGCTATTAAAAGTTAAAGTCTCGTTCTGGCAATCGATCAAATTACTTAGAGGTGCCGATTTAGTAATCGGCTTTGGCGGATATGTAAGCGCTCCGGTTTATCTTGCTGCGAAGGTTCTTCGAATTCCGATAATCATTCATGAGGCAAATGCCAAGCCTGGCTGGGCCAATCGATTGGGAAGTAAATTAACCAAGGATGTAACTATCGCTTTTGCTGGAAGTAAATCTGCCGGCAAGGCTTGGCAAGAGGCAGAGTTAGTTGGAATGCCGATCCGATCAGATATTGTCGCTATCCACTCTATTTCACAAAGTGATCGAAGTAAGGTTCGCGAATCTGTTTTGAATAGTATGGATTTGAATCCAGATAATCCGACGCTCTTTATATTTGGCGGATCACTTGGCGCTACGAGATTAAATGATGTTATTCGCCAAGCTCTCCCAAAGGTTTTGACCTCTGGCGTCAATGTTATTCATGCCGTTGGCAAGAAGAATCAACTCCCATTAAAGATAACTGGATATTCACCGATTTCATATGTTGATGACATGGCTAGTATTTATCTGGCAAGTGATTTGATCATCTCTCGAAGTGGTGCCGTTTCGTGCGCTGAGATTGCAGCGAGTGGCCGGTATGCCTTGCTGGTGCCGTTGCCAATTGGAAATGGTGAGCAGGAGGCCAATGCGATGGACTTGGTGGCAGCCGGTGCCGCGCAAATTGTTAAAAATGAAGAATTCACGGCTGATTGGCTAACTTCAAATTTAATGGAGCTCCTTCAAAAGGCGAGTGGTTCAAAGAGTTATCCCATAAATGAAAAACTTCTCCACGCCGACGCATTAATTGGCGAAATGGCATTAAGGAAATTGGTTAAAGTTTCTTCATGAACCTTGCGCAACTAAAGCAAAGGAGAGTCCACTTCATTGGACTCGGTGGCGCGGGAATGAGCGGCATCGCTCGAATCATGCTATCTCTTGGCATAGATGTCGCAGGCTCTGATGCAAAGGATTCTGCGGTGCTATCTGGCCTGCAAACGCTCGGCGCAAAAACCTATATTGGTCACGATGCTAAGAATCTAGGTGACGCTGATTTATTAGTGGTTTCAAGTGCCATAAATGAAAATAACCCGGAATATCAAGCAGCACTAGGTGCTGGTGTCGAAATTCTTTCAAGAGCCCAAGCACTTGCAATTTTGATGTCGCAATCTCGTTCAGTGGCCGTTGCCGGAACTCATGGCAAGACAACGACGACTTCGATGCTGACCGTCGCTCTGCAAAAGGCAGGTTTTGACCCATCCTTTGCTATCGGGGGAATGATCAATCGTGGCGGCACAAATGCCCACCTAGGTTCCGGCGATTCGTTTATCGCTGAAGCCGATGAGTCCGATGGCTCCTTCCTTGAATACCGCCCGCTCGGGGCAATCGTGACTAATTTGGAGTTAGATCATGTCGATCACTTCCCAAATATCGAGGCGGTACTAGAACTATTTCTAGAATTCGTTAATTCAATACAGCCTGGCGGATTTTTAGTAGCCGGTATCGATAGCCCGGGCGTCGTCGATCTTTTAAATCGCATTTCGCGAAAAGATATCAAAGTCATTACCTATGGGATCGCGGGGGATTATTCCCTTTCGCATATCGCCTTAACCGCAAATGGAGCTCATGCACGGATTGCGGCAAATGGAAAAGTATTGGGAGAACTCACTCTTACGATTCCAGGTGAACACAATTTATTTAATGCAACAGCAGCTTTGATTGCTGGAATTGAACTTGGGGCCAATAGCGCCGAATTAATCGCTGGTCTCGCTACCTTTTCTGGCGCTAGACGTAGGTTTGAAATTCGCGGAGTAGTAAATGGAATAACGGTAATTGATGACTACGGGCACCACCCAACCGAAGTACGCGTTACCTTAGAGACTGCTCGAAGATTTGCCGGAGCTGGTCGAGTTATCGTGATCTTCCAACCGCATCGATACTCTCGTACAGCGACATTTGCGAGCGAATTTGCCAAGGCGCTCTCACTGGCCGATCAGGTTTACTTGTTGGAAATTTACGCTGCGAGCGAGGCGCCGATTCCTGGTGTGAGCTCGCTACTTATCTCGCGAGAGATGTCACCAGAGAAGGCAAAGTACGAACCCTCGATGCTGCAAATTATTGAAGATATTGCCTCCGATGTGAGTAAGGGTGATTTGATCATTACCTTGGGCGCAGGAGATGTAAATTCAATCGCACCAGTTTTGCTTGAAATGCTCGAGCAGCGATTTAATCAGAAATAAAAATGGCCCAATTAACAAAGCGGTTTCGAAGAATCCTTACCGCAACGCTCTTGATTCTTTTAGTCGCCGGCGCTGCCTACACCTTGGGATGGTCTAAGGCGCTAGTTATCAAAGAAATTTCATATTCCGGAGTTAGTGCTGGTTCGCCTGAAGGGATGCTAATTAAGAATTCTTTGGAGGGCGCCCAATCTGAACTGGCTCTAAATAAGCCACTAGCAAGATTAAATATCGCTGCTCTCGCTAATAAACTTAACAATATCGATTGGATCTCCAGAGATGAGATATCTAGAAATTGGTTTAGCGGCAAGGTCACAATCAGAATTTCAAAGCGAGTGCCGGTAGCGCAATTTAGGGATCCATCCGGGGCTGCAAAATTTATAGATCAATCTGGGATGGAGTTTGGCCTGCCCTCCGCACCCGTTCTCGCCGCAAGCAGCATCCCAGCAATAACTCTAAATGGCGCAAATTTGCCGGCCAGAGTTGCCGCTGCAAGATTTATTTCAGCCATGCCGGCGAGCATTTTGGAGAGTATGACCAGCCTGGTTATCTCTGAAAATCAAACGATCGAAATGAATAGTTCAATAGGAGAAGTTGGAGAAGTTGGAGAAGTCGGAAAAGTTGGAGAAGTTGGCTTATTAATCAACTGGGGTAGCGCCACTGATCTTCAAAACAAGGTAGGTGTTCTAAATAAGCTACTTGCAATGCCGGAGAATAAGAAGGCAACGCAGATTGATTTAACATCGGTGACTTCACCAGTCGTTAAGTAAATTTCTAATTTAAATAGTTTTTATTTCTTCGTGTCGGTCATTGATTGGGCATGCGTTGCACCATAGTTTTGCCATCAGATTAGTGCACCATAACTCTCAAGTTGAGATTTAGGGTAAGGGAAGAGGCAGATTGTGGCAACACCACAGAATTATTTAGCAGTCATCAAAGTTGTTGGCGTTGGTGGCGGCGGAGTTAACGCAGTTAACCGAATGATTGAAGCTGGCCTTAAAGGCGTTGAGTTCATAGCAATCAACACCGATGCACAACAATTAATAATGAGTGATGCTGATGTGAAATTAGATATCGGTAGAAAATTAACTCGCGGACTTGGCGCTGGCGCTGCTCCAGAAATTGGCAAGCAAGCTGCACTAGATCATGCTGAAGAAATTGAAGAGATGTTGCGCGGTGCAGATATGGTTTTCGTAACTGCCGGTGAAGGTGGCGGAACCGGTACCGGTGGTGCGCCAGTAATTGCGCGAATCGCTAAAGAACTTGGTGCACTAACAGTTGGTGTTGTTACAAAACCATTTACATTTGAAGGAAAGCGTCGAACCGCACAAGCAGATGAAGGCATCGCCCAACTCCGTGAAGAAGTAGACACCTTAATTGTTATTCCAAATGATCGTTTGCTTGCGATCTCAGATCGTTCAATAAGTCAGTTAGAAGCATTTAGAAGCGCTGATCAAGTTTTACTCTCAGGAGTTCAGGGAATCACAGATTTAATTACAACACCTGGCCTTATCAACCTAGACTTTGCCGATGTTAAGAGCGTGATGGCTGGAGCTGGTTCAGCGCTTATGGGAATTGGTTCTGCGCGTGGTGAAGCTCGCGCGACGCGTGCTGCCGAACTCGCAATTTCAAGCCCGCTACTTGAAGCATCGATTGACGGCGCACATGGCGTTCTTCTTTCAATCGCGGGTGGTTCGGATATCGGACTCTTCGAACTCTCCGAAGCCGCTGAACTTGTTGCACAATCAGCGCATCCTGATGCAAATATTATTTTTGGAACAGTGATTGATGATGCCCTCGGTGATGAAGTTCGCGTTACCGTAATCGCCGCAGGCTTTGAAGGTGGAATACCTAAGCGAGTTTCAGTACCGGTGATTGATGCGGCCTCACTTGGCGGCAAGGCTGATCCAATCGCAGCAAATGACCCATTAGCTGTAGCACTTGAACAGGGCGAAGAAGAGAATAAGACGGGTTCGCGTCGTCGAATCACCTTTGAAGAAATGGTGAGCGAAGATGATATCGATATCCCGGATTTCATGAGATAAGTTCATTTTTATGGNACGTGAGTTATTCACAAGTGCGCAAGTTGAAAATGATCGGGCGGCTCTGCGTAAATTGAGTTCGCTTCCAACAATTATTTTCATGAAGCAAGTTCATGGAGCACAAGTCTTACTGGTTGGCTCGAAATCAGAGCAAGATCAGGTCTGTGATGGGCTAGTAACTACCGAAAAGAATTTAGGGTTGGCTGTCGCAAGCGCAGATTGTCTGCCAATTCTCTTGCACTCCGATGGTGTTGTCGGTGCCGCGCACGCCGGACGTAAAGGTGTAGTGAATGGTGTCATCTCCAAGACAGTAGAAAAAATGCGAGCGGCTGGAGCTGGCGAGATAGTTGCCTCTATTGGCCCAACTATTTGTGGAAACTGTTATGAAGTTAGTCCAGATATGTATGAAGAGCTACGAAATAGCCGAGTGGGTTTAGATGGTGGAACAAATCACTTAGATATCGCCAAAAGCGCAAAGGCGGAGTTGTTAGATCTAAAGGTTGAGGTGTTTCATTATGAGATTTGCACGAAAGAGAACGCTAATTACTACTCCTTTAGACGAGATGGAACTTCACTTCGCCAGTTCGGAGTAATTTCACTGTGAATGATCGAAAGGCGCAAATCTCCAGTAATTTAGCCGCGGTTAGAGAGCGAATTGCCCGAGCCTTGGCTACCTGTGGGCGAACTGTCGATGAAGTTGAATTAATTGCAGTGACCAAAACATTTCCAGTCAGCGATGTTGAAATTCTTTATGAATTAGGCCTTCGCAATTTTGGCGAGAATCGAGATCAAGAAGGGAGTCAGAAATCCCTACTCCTTCCAAGTGATGCTATCTGGCATTTTCAAGGGCAAATTCAGAGCAACAAACTCAAATCTATTGCCGAGTGGGCAGATGTAATTCATTCCATCGATGAGATCAGACATGCCAGAAAATTAAACGAGTTAGTGAATGGACCGAAATCAATATTCATTCAAGTTTCACTAGATGAAAACCCCGCTGAGAATAGAGGGGGAGTAGCTCCGACCCTTCTTAAGGAGTTTCTGCAAGAGTTGGAAGAGTTGGAAAATTTAAATCCGATCGGACTAATGGCCGTTGCGCCAATTGACCAAGAGCCAGATCTGGCATTTTCCCGACTTGCCGAGATTCATAAGATTGCAAAAGAGGTAGACCCGCAGATCTCTAAGATTTCAGCCGGAATGAGTAATGATTTCGAAGCCGCCATTTTAAATGGGGCGACACATATTCGCATTGGTAGCCAAATCCTCGGGGTTCGCTAGTCCAGCCTTTACGATTCTGCTATGGCTAATGCATTTAGAAAAGCGGCAAATTTTCTTGGACTTGTAGATGACGAGGATGGAGACCTAACTCCGCCAGTAGTGGAAGAAGTTCCACGTCGTTCATTTCGTCGGGAAGTTGTCGCTGATTCAGAGACCCCTTCGTATCTTCGCCCGGCATCGACACCTGTTCGCCTAACTACTCCAGCGCCAGAAGTTGTGCGCGAACCGGCAGTGATCGATCGGATTATTACGCTACATCCACGCATGTACAGCGAAGCCCGCACAATTGGCGAGCACTACCGAAGCGGTCAACCTGTAATTATGAATCTAAGTGACATGGAAGAGTCAGAGCGAAAGAGAATTATTGACTTTGCTTCCGGTCTGGTCTTTGGTCACTTCGGCCAAATTGAAAGAGTAACTTCAAAGGTATTTTTGCTGACACCACCAAATGTGATGGTGAGCAATGAAGATAAGACTGCGGCTGCGCAGGCTAGCTTTTTTAATCAAAGCTGAAGTTAACTTCTCTTAATGTCAATGATCGGGTTAATTCTCGCAACCGTATTGCGCATTTTTACCTTTGCGCTGATCGGAAGATTGATTCTGGATTACATTCGCGTTTTTGCTAGCGCTTGGCGTCCGCGAGGAATTATCTTGGCGATTGCCGAACTAATTTATGCCGTGACCGATCCGGTAATAAATTTTGTCCGTAGATTTGTACCACCGCTGCGTCTAGGTCCTGTGGCCCTAGATCTCTCATTTATCGTAATCTTCTTTGCGGCTCAGATTTTGGCGCAGATGCTACGCACCGCCTTCTAAAAATTTATTTTTGCTTTAGTTCCAGCCAGAGACCAAGTTCATTAGCATCGGTCGGAGTCTGTGCGCTTTTCTCGAAAGAGGTTGCCAAGGTCTCTGAGCAGATAAGTTCTAAATTCTTCTCAATTGCTGAAACAACCTCAGGATGTGCCGAATACTTAACAGAGATTCGATCACTGATATCAAAGTTTGATTGCTTGCGCTCTTCTTGAATTGCGCGGATCACCTCGCGGACCAAGCCGGCTTCAATTAACTCTGGAGTTAGGGTTAAATCAAGGGCCACGCTCTCACCTGAGTGAGATGCAACTGACCAACCTTCCTTTGGGGTTTCGGTAATAACTAAATCTTCAAGATTGATCTCTGCTTTGCCATTTGCGTATGAAAGCGAATGGGTGGCCTTAGCACGCAAAGTTTTAACTAATTCGGTCTGATCACTTGCGGCAATCGCTTTGGCAATCTCTTGAACATCTGCGCCATATCTTGCGCCCAAAGATTTGAAATTAGCCTTTACGGATACGCTGACAAGTTCGGCCCCGGCCGATGCCAATTCATCAAGGCTTAAAACGTTTAGTTCATCAGAGATATGCGATCTGATTTCAGCATCCATTGCATCCCAACCATTAGCCGCAACTAAGGCCCGGGAGAGTGGTTGACGGATCTTGACTTTAGATTCGGCTCTAGCGGCGCGACCGAGTTCAACTAATCGCCTTGAAAGCCTGACCGAGCTAGCAAGTTTTGTATCAATCTCACTTGAAATTGAGATTGGAAAATCAGCTAGGTGTACCGATTCTTCAGATTGTGGTTCTAGATTTCGGACTAATTCTTGCCAAACATGTTCGGTGACAAATGGCACCATCGGAGCCATTAGCTTGGTTAATTCACGCAGACATCGGTAAAGGGTATTTAGTGCGGCGTTATCGCCATCCCAGAATTTGCGACGCGATCTGCGGACATACCAATTGGATAAATCATCGATAAATGAAGCGATGAGTTTTCCGGCCTCCTGCGAGTCGAAATCCGCATAGGCGGTATCAACCGCGGCGATTAGTGAATTTAGCTCGGAGATAATCCATCGATCCATTGTGCTTAGCGCAAGTGAATCATTTGTAAGTTTGAAATCAGATGCCTTTGCATAAAGTGTGAAGAAGGAGACGGTGTTCCAGTAAGTTAAAAGTGTCTTTCGCACTACATCAGAGATCGCATCGTGGCCAATTCTTCTTGCGCTCCAAGGCGAGCCGGCGGCCAGCATGTACCAACGAACCGCATCGGCTCCGTGTTGATCCATAAGTGGGATTGGTTCTAAAACATTTCCAAGGTGCTTACTCATCTTGCGACCATCTTTATCCAGGATGTGACCTAGGCAGAGCACGGTCTCATATGAACTCTGATCGAATACCAAAGTTCCGATTGTCATCAAGGTATAGAACCAACCACGCGTCTGATCGATTGCTTCTGAGATGAAATCTGCTGGGTAGGCAGCGGCAAACTTTTCTTTAGAGCCGGGCTTATGTGGATAGCCCCATTGTGCAAATGGCATGGCGCCGGAATCAAACCAGCAATCGATAACCTCAGGTGTGCGGTTCATGATGGCGCCACATTCCTTGCAAGGAAAAGTGATGTCATCGACAAATGGCCGGTGCGGGTCAGAAGCCAATAAATCTTTTCCAGAGAGCGTGCCGAGTTCGGCAAGTGAGCCGATGCAATAGTCATGCTTATTCTCACAGCGCCAAATTGGCAGGGGAGTTCCCCAATAACGATTACGCGAAATAGCCCAATCGATATTGTTATTTAGCCAGTCACCGTAACGCCCGGTCTTGATGGTCTCGGGATACCAATTGGTCTTGGCATTCTCGCGAAGTAAGGCATCTTTAATAAGTGTTGTTTTGATATACCAAGATGGTTGTGCGTAATAAATTAAAACGGTGTGGCATCTCCAACAATGAGGATAAGAGTGTTCGTATTGCAACTGCTTGAAGAGCAAACCACGTGATTTTAGATCGCGCACGAGCGGCTTATCTGCCTCTTTGAAGAAGGTGCCACCTACGAGATCAATGCCGGCTTCAAAGTGGCCATCAGGCAGAACTGGATTCACGACAGGTAAGTTGTACTTGCGACAGACTTGGAAGTCATCTGCGCCAAATGCTGGTGCTTGATGTACTAGGCCAGTTCCATCTTCGACAGTTACATAATCTGCCAAAACAATGAAATGCGAATCTGGAATATCCACTAACTCAAATGGGCGCTGGTAAGTCGTATTCTCTAACTGCGCGCCAGTGAAGGTCGCAATTACTTTTCGCTCTTCACCCAAGATGTGGGCCAAATCTTGCGCAACGACCAAACGCTCGCTCTCGCCTTCACTACCCGCCTTGGCAATTTCGATAACTTCGTAGTTGACCTTTGGGTTTACTGCCACCGCAGTATTTGAAACCAGAGTCCAAGGAGTTGTGGTCCATACAAGAAGTGAGGCTCCAAGTTTCGCAAGTTCCCCAGATGTAACTGGGAAGCGTACGAATACTGAAGGGTCGGTTACGGTTTCATAACCTTGTGCCAATTCATGATCAGAAAGACCAGTGCCACATCGCGGGCAATAGGGAGCAACGCGGTGATCTTGAACTAAGAGGCCCTTATTCCAAATTTGTTGCAGCGACCACCAGACGCTCTCGACATACTCGCTAGACATCGTCCAATAAGCTTCATCGAAATCAACCCAGAAGCCCATTCGATTTGTCATCGCTATAAATTCATCAACGTGTTCCTGTACTGAAATTCGACATTTAGCATTGAACTCAGCGATTCCATATTTTTCGATATCGCCCTTGCCGCTAAAACCAAGTTCTTTTTCAACTGCGATTTCAACCGGAAGGCCATGGCAATCCCAACCTGCTTTTCGAATTACCTGATGACCCTTCATTGTTTGATAACGAGGGAATAAATCCTTAAATACTCGAGCTTCAATATGGTGGGTGCCCGGTTTGCCATTCGCAGTAGGAGGGCCTTCGTAGAAAGTCCAGGAAGGTGCGCCATCTCTAGCAGAGATGGTCTTCTTAAAAATTTCTTGGGTCTGCCAGAAAGTTAGAATTTGGTGCTCGACCGCAGGAAGGTCAATTTGAGGCGGGAGCGATTTAACGTTCGACATTACCGCAAGTCTAGCGCGGCAAAGTTGGTGATCAGCCACGCAAGGTCTAATCTGTGCGCCCTATGGTTAAAAAAGTTACTAAGAAGTCGACCCCCGCTGCCAAGAAGAGTGCGGGCAAGAAAGCCGCTCCAGCGAAGAAAGCCGCTCCAGCAAAAAAGGTAGTTGCTAAAAAAGCTGCCCCTGCGAAAAAAGTAGCAGCAAAGAAAGCACCGGCCAAGAAGGCAGCGAGTACGCGCTCTCCAAATATTGTTAAACCGCAATTGGCCAAGAAGGCGGTCGGTAAGCCATTCCCTGCAAAATTACAGAGCACCACAAAGGGTGATTCAACAACCATCACCGTTACACCTAACGAAGTTGCAGTAGCTGAAGTTGTTGTAGAAGAGCGTCGCTTAACCATGTTGCCACCTCCGCGTCCCATAAAGAGCGGCAAGAAGGGCCCTGGGCTAAAGCCAATCAAGGGCGCACCACAACCACTATTAATGGGTGAGAACGTCGAGAATTGGAGCGCTGCCGAATTAAAGGCGATGCGCAGTGAACTCGCCAAGGATCTGACTCGCTTGAAAGAAGAATTAGCTGCAGTCGAGAGCGATATGGAAGATCTAATTAGCTCTGCTGGCGTAGGTGCTGGTGATGATCAGGCAGATGCTGGTACCAAGACTTTTGAACGTGAACATGAGATGTCTCTGGTTTACAACGCACGTGACATGGTTATTCAAACCGAACGGGCCCTAGAACGTTTAGATAGCAAGACTTATGGCCGCTGCGAAGTTTGCGCAAACTCAATCGGCAAAGCCAGACTTCAAGTTTTCCCAAGAGCCACCCTTTGCATGTCCTGCAAAGCTAAAGAGGAACGACGCTGAATTATTCGGTTCGACGCAAGTTAGCAATAACTGCTTTTCTTATTTTTCTTTTGGATTACGCAACCAAAGTCTGGGCCGTTAAATTCTTGACCGATTCCGACATTAAGGTGATCGGCAATCTAATAAAATTCTCACTAACCTTTAATAAGGGCGCCGCATTTAGTCTGGCAACTAGCAAGACCATCTTTTTATCCTCCTTCGCCATCTGTGTTGGCGCAGCGATTATCTATTTTGGACGAAAAACTGAAAGTTCAAAGTGGGCTGTTGCATTGGGCTTAGTACTTGGTGGAATTTGCGGCAATCTGGCAGATCGAATCTTTCGTGCTCCAGGTGGACTGCAAGGGGCGGTAGTTGACTGGATTAAATTTGCGCATTGGCCTACCTTCAATATTGCCGATTCCTCGGTTGTACTTGGCGGGGCTTGCCTGCTTTACTTGCAAATGAGAAAAATTCCCTATCGCAACAATATTTCGGGGAGCGCTAATTAAATGGAACGTGAAATAAAGAATCTATTAATCCCGGAAGGCTTAGATAAAGAACGCGTAGATGCGGCGCTCTCTCGATTATTGGGGCTCTCTAGATCAACCGTTGTGACCATGATTGAAGCAGATGAAATAACTATGGGCCGCAAGGTCTTAACAAAGTCTGACCGCGTTAATTCTGGTGATTTCATAACGGTAGTTATGCCCGAACCAAAGGGTGAGCCGAGATTAGTTGCTACGCCTATTGAAGGATTTAAAGTTGTCTACGATGATGAAGATGTAATTGTTATCGACAAGCCTGCTGGAGTTGCGGCGCATCCAAGTCCCGGTTGGCGTGGGGCCACAGTAATCGGTGGCGTTGTTGCTGCTGGCTACCAAGTTGCAACAAGTGGAGCGGCCGAACGACAGGGCATTGTCCACCGGCTAGATGTTGGAACAACTGGCTTGATGGTTATCGCCAAAAACGAGAATTCATACAGCGACCTCAAACAACAGTTTAGAGATCGAAGCGTTACCAAGGTTTATCACGCGCTAGTTCAGGGCCATATGGATCCATCAGAGGGAACCATTGATGCGCCAATTGATCGTCACCCAAAAGAGGATTACCGATTTGCTGTTGTTTCAGATGGAAAACCAAGTATTACTCACTACACCTCACTTGAATCTTTTCCTTCAGTTTCACTGCTCCAGATTGAATTAGAAACTGGTCGCACTCACCAGATCCGGGTGCACTTCTCTGCACTTCGCCACCCATTAGTTGGGGATATGACCTATGGCGCTGACCATACGATTGCCGAACGGTTAGAGATCACTCGTCCTTGGCTACATGCCAGAGAGCTTAAATTCCGTCACCCCGGCACCGGGGCGCAGATTGAATTCTTCTCGGAATACCCGGCCGATCTGACACGCACGCTAGAAATTTTGGCCGGAAACGCTTCGGCGATTTAACTGCGTAGTAATCTCCCATAAATGTCGTCAGATCCAAATTTCGTCCACTTACACGTTCATACCGAGTATTCAATGCTCGATGGCGCTGCTCGTGTTGATGAACTCGTTGCGCAAGTTGCAAGAGAAGAGATGCCGGCAATTGCTATTACTGATCATGGAAATGTATTCGGAGCATATGAATTTAATAAGAAGGCGTTAAAGGCTGGCGTCAAACCGATCATCGGAATTGAAGCGTATGTAGCTCCCGAATCTAGATTCGATAAATTTCGAGTCAAGTGGGCTGATGGCGGCGAGGATGATGTTTCAGGCGGTGGCGCGTATACACATATGACTTTATTGGCTGAAAATAATTTTGGTCTTTCTAACCTTTTCAAACTCTCATCTCTAGCTTCTCTTGAGGGCTATTACTACAAGCCAAGAATGGATCGCGAACTACTTTCAAAATATGCGACTGGAATTATTGCCACAACCGGATGTCCGGGCGGTGAGATTCAGACCAGGCTCCGAATGGGGGCTTACAAGGAAGCTGTGAAAGCGGCGAGTGAACTTCGAGATATTTTCGGAAGAGAGAATTTCTTCCTGGAGATTATGGATCATGGAATTGATATTGAAAATCGAGTCAAGACTGATCTATTAAAGCTAGGTAAAGATCTTGGCCTACCGCTTTTAGCCACGAACGATCTTCACTACACCAAGCACGAAGAGGCACCTGCGCATGAAGCACTCCTATGCGTCCAATCTGGTTCAACTCTTGCCGATCCAAAACGTTTCAAATTTGAAAACTCCGAGTTTTATCTAAAGAGTGCAAAAGAGATGCGCACGCTCTTTGCAGATCTACCTGAGGCATGCGATAACACCTTGCTGATTGCGCAACGCTGCAATATAACGATGCGTGAAAATGAAAATTTAATGCCAGAGTATTCAGTGCCTAAGGGGGAGACCGAAGACTCTTGGTTGCGCAAAGAGGCCAATGCCGGCCTGCAAGCCAGGCTTGAAGGCAAAGTTCCGACCGAATATCAGGAGCGGTTAGATTATGAATTAGATGTCATGATCAAGATGGGCTTTCCCGGCTACTTCCTTGTTGTCTCTGATCTCTGTTCACATGCACGAAAAGTTGGAATCAGAGTTGGTCCCGGTCGTGGTTCGGCTGCGGGCTCCTTGGTCTCCTATGTATTAGGTATTACTGCGCTAGATCCAATAAGGCACGGCTTGCTCTTTGAAAGATTCTTAAATCCAGAGCGAATCTCCATGCCAGATATCGACCTAGATTTCGATGAACGCAGACGTTCGGAGATGATTGCTTATGCAACGCAGAAGTATGGTGATGACCGCGTCGCGCAAATCATTACCTACGGAACTATTAAATCTAAGCAAGCGCTAAAAGATTCAACGCGAGTTCTTGGTTACCCATATGCCTTTGGCGACAAACTTACAAAGGCCTTGCCACCAACAGTGATGGGCAAAGATATTTCATTGGGTGGCGTTTTTGATCCAGAAAATGATCGTTATGGCGAAGCCGGTGAGTTTAGAACTCTTTATGAAACCGATCCTGACTCAAAGCGCATTGTTGATACCGCCCGGGGGCTTGAAGGTTTAAAGAGACAATGGGGCGTTCATGCTGCTGGCGTGATTCTTAGCCGCGAACCATTACTTGAAGTAATTCCAATCCATAAGCGAGACTCTGATGGCGCGATTATTACCCAATTTGATATGGGCGCCTGCGAATCTATCGGACTTTTAAAGATGGACTTTCTGGGTCTTCGAAACCTTTCAGTTCTAGATGATTGCCTGCTTAATATAAAAGCAAATCAAAATATTGATTTAAAGTTAGAGGATCTCTCACTCGATGATCCAAAGACCTTCGAACTCCTTGGTCGCGGCGAAACGTTAGGTGTCTTCCAACTAGATGGTGGCCCGATGCGCGCGCTACTTCGCCAGATGAACCCCGATTCATTTGAGGATATTTCAGCTGTTATTGCACTCTATCGTCCAGGACCAATGGGAGTAAATGCGCATAATGATTATGCCGACCGTAAAAATAAGCGACAAGAAGTCTCTTCCATTCACCCTGAACTCAAAGAAGCACTTTCTGAAATTCTCGATGATACCTATGGCCTAATTGTTTATCAGGAGCAAGTTATGGCGATCGCCCAAAAGGTGGCCGGTTTTAGTCTGGGGCGCGCAGATCTGCTCCGTAAGGCGATGGGTAAGAAAAATAAGGAGATTCTTGATAAAGAATATGTAAATTTTGAAAAAGGTATGACCGATAACGGATTCTCTAAATCTGCAATCGATAAATTGTGGGAGACGCTGATTCCTTTCTCCGATTACGCCTTCAACCGAGCACACAGTGCCGGGTATGGCATCGTCTCTTATTGGACCGCCTATTTGAAGGCAAATTACCCAACCGAATATATGGCTGCGCTATTGACCAGCGTGCGCGATGATAAAGATAAGAGCGCGCTTTACTTAAACGAGTGTCGAAGAATGGGCATCAAAGTTTTACCACCGGATGTAAATGAATCAACCGGGGATTACACGCCACTTGCCAATGACATCCGATTCGGATTAACCGCAATTCGAAATGTTGGCGAGAATGTCGTCGCTTCAATCGTCGCTAGTCGCAAGGAGAAGGGACGTTACCTATCTTTTGGTGATTTCCTGACTAAGGTTGATGCCATAGTTTGCAATAAGAAGACGATCGAATCGCTAATTAAGGCCGGCGCCTTTGATTCTCTGAACCATCCGCGCAAAGGCTTGAGTCAAATTTTCTTAGAGGCGATCGATTCGGTCATAGAAGCAAAGCGCGCGGAATCAATTGGTCAATTTGATTTGTTTGGAAGCGCGGGATCAGATCACCCAAGTGCGGTTACTGGAATTGAAGTTGAAATTCCAGATCAAGAATGGGAAAAGGCGCTCTTACTAAGTTATGAGAGAGAGATGCTTGGTTTATATGTTTCCGACCATCCATTGCTTGGTGTCGAACATTTACTGCGCGCAGCTACCGATATGCCAATTAGTCAGATTGGTGAGGATTCAACCGGGCACGAACAGATCGTCACGATTGGCGGTTTGATAACCCAGATTCAACGAAAGGTTTCTCGTACTGGTGATTCTTGGGCGATTGTTACAATTGAGGATTTAGCTGGCGCTGTTGATGTGATGTTCTTTGCCAAGGCCTATTCGCAACATGCGATGAGTTTGGTTGATGATCGAATTGTGATCATTCGTGGGCGCGTCGATAAACGCGAAGAAGCGCCAAAGTTGATGGCGTTAGATGTCTCACTACCCGATATCAGTGCTGCACCAACTGGACCACTTGTAATTAGCATGGAGAGCGTTCGTTGCACGCCACCAGTTGTGGATCGAATCAAGGAGATCCTGCGCTCTCATCCAGGAAAGCGCGATGTCCACTTGAAACTAGATGATGGTAAAAAGAGTTTGGTTATGAAGCTTGGGGACGAACTTCGGGTTACCGCCTCGCCAAGTCTCAGTGCTGACCTTAAATCCATTTTGGGTCCAGATTGCTTGGTTTAATCTAGTTTCATCTAATTCGCAGCAGGGTGGCAATGCGCTGCAATAGAATTGATGCATGGCGCCAGAGGGAATTAGAACCTTAGATCTTCGGGGGAGATCTCTCTCAAAATCGCAATATCAATCGGTTCTACCCAGAGCCCGTTTGGATGTTGATGCCGCGCTAGCTGCAGTAAAACCAATCTTGGAGCGAGTAGCCAATGGTGATGAAGGTGAGTTAATTAAATTAGCCCTTGAATTTGATGGTGTTGCCCCAGTGCAAGTGAGAGTTCCGAAAGCGGCGATTGAAAAAGCCCTCGCTGCACTTGATCCAAAATTAAAGAGCGCATTAGAAGAAGCAATCAAGCGTGTAAAGCGTGTTCACGAAGATCAAACCCGGAACGATAAAACGACCCAAGTTGTTGATGGGGGATCAGTTACACATAAATGGATACCAGTAGATCGTGTCGGGCTATATGTACCTGGCGGCAATGCGGTTTATCCAAGTTCGGTAATTATGAATGTGGTTCCGGCGCAGATTGCAAAGGTTTCCAGTATTGCAATTGCCTCACCGCCACAAAAAGATAACGACGGACTTCCAAATAACACTATCTTGGCAACCTGCGCTTTATTAGGTATCGATGAGGTGTATGCAATTGGTGGCGCTCAGGCAGTAGCAATGTTTGCATATGGCGTAGACGGAGTTTGTGAAGCAGTTGATATGGTCACTGGCCCAGGAAATATTTATGTAGCGGCAGCAAAGCGGGCGCTGCGCGGCAAGATTGCAATCGATTCAGAGGCTGGCCCAACCGAAGTTGCTGTGCTGGCAGATGAAAGTGCAATTGCTAGAGAGGTAGCGGCGGATTTAATTAGCCAAGCCGAACACGATGTCATCGCGGCTGCAGTTTTAGTAACACCTTCAATTGAGTTAGCCAATGAGGTAACCCTCGAACTTAAAAAGCGAGTTAGCAAGACAAAGCACGAGCAGCGAATCCGAAGTGCGCTAAGTGGTGAGCAATCGGCCATAGTTCTTGTTTCGGATATCGCCCAAGGTATTGATGTCGTTAATGCGTATGCGGCAGAACATTTAGAGTTACAAGTAAAAAATCTGGATTTTGTTGCGAAGCAGATTAGAAATGCTGGAGCTGTATTTCTTGGTAGATATTCACCAGTCTCGCTTGGTGATTATTCGGCTGGCTCAAATCATGTTCTGCCTACCGGTGGTTGTGCCTGTCACTCAAGTGGCTTATCGGTGCAAACATTTCTAAAAGGTGTGAGTTTTATTTCCTATGATGAAAAGGCTTTCAAAGATATTTCAGAAAATGTGATTAGATTGGCAAAATCAGAAGATCTCCCTGCCCACGGTGAAGCCATGAGTGCAAGGCTTGAAGATGAGTAGTAATTCATCCGGGGCAAACCAGGAGAGCCAAAATCCCAAGGGTTGGCCAAGTTGGCTACCTATTCGAAGTGATCTAGCTTCACTTACTCCATATGGCGCCCCGCAAATGGGTGATGTTGTTGCACTTAACACAAATGAAAATCCCTTTCCCTTGTCAGAGGAACTTGTTAATTCAATGCTTCAAGCCTTGGGACCTGTTCTACACAATTTAAATAGGTATCCAGATCGCGATGCAGCTTTACTTCGTGAGAAATTGGCTGCTTATATAAATACCTCACACGGATCGCAAATAACCAAAGAAAATATCTGGGTGGCAAATGGAAGTAATGAAGTAATTCAAACCCTGGCCCTAGCTTTCGGCGAGCGAAAGATCCTTGGCTTTACTCCTTCATATTCCGTGCACCCGTTAATTGCTCGAGTCGTGGGTTCGATCTGGGTGGAGGGAAAGCGCAATCCCGATTTCACACTTAATTTGAAGACTGCACTTTCGGAGATTTCCGAGCATAAGCCTTCACTTACATTTATCACTACGCCAAATAACCCAACCGGAACTCTCTTGTCGCTAAACGAGGTAGAAGAACTCGCCAAGGCAACTGCTTTGGTTTCAGGGCTTTTAATCGTGGATGAGGCCTACGAAGAATTTTCAGTCGAACCTTCAGCAGTCTCGCTGATTGCAAAGTATCCAAATCTTGTTGTAGTCAGAACTATGTCAAAGGCATTTGCCTTTGCCGGTGCCCGCGTTGGATATGCGGTCGCGAATCCAAGTGTTGTAAATGCTTGCTTAGTTACCAGATTGCCTTACCACCTAAGTAGCCAGACCCAAGCGATTGCATCGGTGGCCCTAGATCACGCCTCTGAGTTATTGGCACAAGTTGCCTTACTTACTAGCGAGCGAGAGTTAATTGCTGCCGAGCTTTCAAGAATGGGATATGAAGTGGTTGCAAGTAGTTCTAACTTCCTAATGTTTAAGGGATTCAAAGAGTCCGCTACTAAGGCTTGGGAAGATTTGGTAGATCAAGGAATTTTGATTCGAGACATTGGAATTGATGGCTACCTGCGAGTATCGGTTGGCACGCCAAAAGAGAATCAACGATTTTTAGCGGCAATCGCAGCGCTTAGGCAATAATAGAACCCTTGAACTCTTGCCCAGTCCAAATTCCATGAAATCAGGAGATGCCGATGAGAAGCGCACACGTTAACCGCAAGACCAAAGAGTCAGAAGTTGATGTCAAACTCAATCTTGATGGATCTGGAGTTATCGAAGTTGATACTGGGGTTCCATTTTTTGATCACATGCTTTCACAACTCGGAAAGCATTCTGGTTTTGATCTGACTGTTAAGACAAAGGGTGATGTTGATGTGGATTCCCATCACACCGTTGAAGATACTTCTTTGGCTTTCGGGCAGGCACTTCGCGAAGCGTTGGGCGATAAATCTGGAATTAAAAGATTTGGCGATGCCATGGTTCCACTCGATGAAGTTCTAGTACAAGCGGCAGTGGATCTCTCTGGCCGACCATATCTAGTACACCGACAACCAGAGATTGTGGAGTTGATCGGCACCTTTGATACAACACTCGGTCGCCATATCTGGGAATCGATTGTTGCCGAAGCCCGGATTGCTTTGCATGTGCGCGTTCTGGAAGGGCGAAATGCACATCACGTTTTTGAGGCACAATTTAAAGCTGTCGCCCGCGCACTTAAGGAAGCGTGCGCAATTGATGGTCGCAGTACCGGAATCCCTTCCACCAAGGGCGTTCTTTGATCGCAATCCTTGATTACGGTTCCGGCAATTTACGTTCAGCGGCACGCGCCTTTGAATTAGCAGATAGCCAGACCGTTGTAACAAACGATCCAGATATTTGTGCAGAAGCAGATGGATTGGTTGTTCCAGGTGTTGGCGCCTTTGCCGCTTGCATGCAACAACTTATTGCGGCGGGTGGAAAAGAGATTATTGACGCCAGAGTGAAGGCTAGTAAACCACTCTTTGGAATTTGTGTTGGAATGCAGATTTTATTTTCACAGAGTTCAGAGAAAGGCCAGACTGGTGGTCTGAATATTTTGGCAGGAGAGGTCACTGAGATAGCCGCGCCCGTTCTTCCACATATTGGTTGGAACACAGTTGTTGCAGCCAGAGAGTCAAAGCTATTTGCCGGCCTGACTGATTCCTATTTCTACTTTGTGCATTCCTACGCGGCAAAGGGCGCTGTTGCCAATGCGAAAAATTCTTACGCCAATTACGGGGAAGTTTTCTTAGCGGCTGTTGAGCGAGATAACGTTGTGGCTACCCAATTTCATCCAGAGAAGAGTGGTGATGCTGGGGCCCGGCTAATTTCTAATTGGGTGCAATCACTATGAAAATGCCGAAGAAGTTAGAACTATTACCCGCAATTGATGTTAAAGGCGGTCGTGCGGTTCGGCTAGTCCAAGGTGAATTAAGCAAAGAGAGCCAATATGGTGCGCCGATAGAAGTTGCTTCGGAATTTGTCGTAGCTGGTGCGGAGTGGATCCACTTAGTTGATCTAGATGCGGCATTTGGTATTGGGAGTAATGCCGAGCTGCTTGCCGAAGTAATTGCAAGTGTAGATATAAAGGTAGAACTTTCTGGTGGAATTCGAGATGACGAATCGTTAAGAAGAGCATTAGCAACAGGATGCGCGAGAGTTAATCTCGGTACCGCAGCATTAGAGGATCCAGATTGGACTGCAAAGGTAATCAGCGAATTCGGTGATCGAATTGCCGTAGGTCTAGATGTGCGCGGTCACACTTTGGCGGCGCGCGGTTGGACGAAAGAGGGCGGGGAGTTATTTGAAACTCTAGAACGCCTTGATCGAGATGGGTGTGCCAGATATATCGTTACGGATGTTGCCAAGGATGGAACGCTGACCGGACCAAACTTAGAGTTACTAAAGGAAGTTTGTCAGGCTACGAAAAATCCTGTTGTAGCTAGTGGTGGAGTTTCCAAGATCAAAGATCTATTGGATCTAAGAGAGCTCACATCGATAGGTGTCGAGGGCGCGATTGTCGGAAAGGCCTTGTATGCAGGAGCATTTACATTGCAAGAAGCCTTGGAAGTTTCTGGAAAATGACCTTAGCGAAGAGAATTATTCCGTGCCTAGATGTAGCAGGTGGCCGGGTAGTAAAGGGCGTTAATTTTTTAAATCTTAAGGATGCGGGCGATCCAGTTGAGTTAGCAAAGCGCTATGGCCAAGAAGGCGCGGATGAAATTACCTTTCTTGATATTTCAGCAAGCGTTGAAGAGCGAACTACGACCTTAGAGATCGTCTCGCGCACTGCAGAACAAGTCTTCATTCCATTAATCGTTGGGGGCGGTATTCGCACCACCCAAGATGTAGATCGATTACTTCGCGCGGGGGCCGATAAGGTTTCGATAAATACCGCGGCGATTGCTAGACCGCAATTAATAAATGAAATTTCTGACCGTTTTGGAAATCAAGTTTTAGTCTTATCGGTAGATGCCAGGCGAGCGGGGACCAAATCTGGCTATGAAGTAACCACACATGGCGGCCGCGAAAGTGCTGACTTAGATGCTTTGGTATGGATCGAAGAAGCGATCGAGCGAGGCATTGGTGAAATTTTGCTCAATTCAATGGATGCTGATGGCACCAAAGAGGGATTTGATCTACCGATGATTGAGGATGTTCGTGCGATATCGCGAGTACCTGTAATCGCCAGCGGTGGCGCGGGTGTGATCGGTGACTTTGCCAAGGCAATTGAATCTGGGGCAGATGCAGTTTTGGCAGCGAGCGTCTTTCACTTCGGCGAGATCAAAATAAGTGATATTAAGGCCGCCTGGCGCGAGCAAGGAATTGCAGTACGCGATTAGCTGTAAATAGGAGAGAATTCTCCCGTGATATTTGAGATCCCAGTTGAAGTCGCTTCACATTTCGAGAAAGGCGAACTCGTCGCCGCCATCGCGCAAGATTTTCAAACAAATGAAGTCTTGATGCTGGCTTGGATGAACCGAGAAGCGCTGACTCTGACAATCGAGAGTGCAAGGGCTACCTACTGGAGTAGAAGTCGAAATAGCCTCTGGTTAAAGGGTGAAAGCTCGGGACATTTTCAAGAGATTAAAGAGATTTCATATGATTGCGATGGCGATGCCATTTTGCTTAAAGTAAAACAGATTGGTGCAGCTTGCCACACGGGGGAGCGCAGCTGTTTTCATAATAAGTTAAATGGAAAGTTCAGTGAATGAATTTAACTGAATTTCGGGATATCGCTAAAGACCATAATGTAATTCCGGTTTGGAAAAAATTCTTAGCCGATAGCGAAACCCCACTTGCGCTCTACCGTAAGTTGGCCAAGAACCGTCCCGGAACTTTTCTTCTCGAATCAGCAGAACATGGCGGTGCTTGGTCTAGATACTCTTTTATCGGAGTAAATAGCGAGGCGACCCTAAGCGAGAGAGATGGCAAGGCCTTCTGGGAAGGCAATATGCCGGCAGGTGCTCCATCTGGAATAGATCCTCTGGATGCGCTTCGCCAAAGCGCCGCACATCTCAAGTCTCCGCGACTTAATAACTTGCCACCCCTAACCGGCGGACTAGTTGGTTACATGGGTTATGACGCAGTCAAGCGATTAGAAAAAATTACTGGCCCGGCGAAGAATGAAATCAAACTTCCAGAAATGAGCTTTATGCTCACAACGGATTTAGCCGTTTATGACCATCAAGAAGGCGTCGTAACTTTGATTGCAAATGCGATCAATTGGGATGGCAGTGATGATCGCGTAGATGAGGCTTATGAAGCTGCGCTATCTCGGATTGAAATTATGGCGGCGGATTTAGCCAAGCCAAGTCCGGCTCATATCTCAAATTTGATTGAAAAAGTTGTGCCGAATTTCAGTAGAAGTACAAGTGACGTTGAATATTTCAAGAGCGTTGAAAGCATTAAGGAAGAGATTAAGGCGGGCGAGGCTTTCCAGGTTGTTTTATCGCAACGATTTAACATGGAGGCGAAGGCTGATGCCCTAGATATTTACCGGGTCCTTAGATTGCACAATCCCAGCCCATATATGTATTTGTTACGTTTTGGCGATGGCCTAGATGTGGTCGGATCTAGCCCGGAAGCTCTAGTAAAAGTTACCGATAAAGAGGTAATGATTCATCCTATTGCTGGCACTAGAAAACGTTCGACCGATCCAGAAGAAGATGCAAAACTAGGTGAGGAATTATTGGCAGACCCAAAGGAACGAGCAGAACATCTGATGTTGGTAGATCTAGGGCGTAACGATCTTGGTCGCGTCAGCGAGTCAGGTTCTGTCGAAGTAGTTGAATTTATGCACGTTGAAAGATATTCGCATGTCATGCATATTGTTTCAACCGTCATTGGAAAGTTAGCAAAGGGCAAGAGCGCGATTGATGCCCTGTTCGCAGTCTTCCCAGCAGGAACACTCTCTGGCGCACCAAAACCACGAGCAATGCAGATCATCGAAGATCACGAACCAGTAGGTCGTGGAATTTACGGGGGGACGATTGGCTATCTTGATTTCACTGGAAATATAGATACCTGTATAGCAATCAGAACAGCGGTTATTAAAGATGGCACTGCTTACGTCCAGGCGGGTGCCGGGATTGTTGCAGATTCAGACAGTGCAAGTGAGAATCAAGAGTGCTTGAATAAGGCAGCAGCAGTTTTAGGTGCGATAGCAACTGCTAACTCGATGGTTGGCCAGGAACTAAAATGAAAGAGATATTGATTCTAATTGCCACATTAATTCCGGTGCTGTATTTGGCCTACCGTTTAGTGAGGCGCGGAGTTTCAAAAAAATATGAGCGCCACCCAAAAACTCCTTGGAGTTCGTTAAATGAAGGAATAGATCCAAGCCAATGAGCACCGTACTTGAATCCATAATTGAAGGCGTCCTCGAAGATGTAGCGCAGCGACGCATTCCAGCTGGCAAATTAGCAGAACAATTATCAAGCGCACCTAAAGTAATTGATGCGTTAGCGGCGCTAAGCGCACCAGGTACTTCGGTAATTGCCGAAGTTAAGCGCGCCTCACCAAGCAAGGGCGATCTGGCAATAATCAATGATCCGGCTTCACTTGCCGAGGAGTACCAAGCTGGCGGCGCTAGCATCATTAGCGTTTTGACCGAAGAGCGAAGATTTAAAGGTTCGATTGCAGATTTCACGGCAGTTCGAGAGCGAGTTACCTTGCCGCTGCTTCGAAAAGATTTCATTGTGACTGAATATCAAGTCATGGAGTCTCGGGCTATTGGTGCGGATCTACAACTTTTGATAGTAGCCGCGTTGAGCAAATCGCAGCTTAAAGATTATTTTCAAATGACTCACGAACTTGGAATGAATTCACTTATCGAAACTCACAATGAAGATGAGTTGGAAATTGCCCTAAATTTAGGCGCCAAGATCATCGGTGTTAACTCGCGAAATCTAAAAACGCTTGAAGTTGACCCACTTGCATTTGATCGCCTTCTGCCAAAGATCCCATCTGGGGTCATTAAGGTGGCTGAATCAGGGATTGCCAGCCGCGGTGATGTCTCACACATAGAAGAATTAGGCGGGGATGCGATCCTGATTGGGGAGACATTAGTCAAGGCATCGAACGCTGGCGTTGGAATTCAAACCCTCTTAGGTCACTAACAATCGCTATTATTTGCAGATGAGTAGCGCTACCACTCCAACTTTGGTTGAAGATTTTCTCGGGCACTTTGGCCCTTACGGTGGTCGTTTCGTTCCAGAAGCGCTCATAAGTGCGCTCGATGAATTAACGCAGGCGCATGAAAGCGCAAAGCGTGATCCCGAATTTCAAAATCAATTAGCAGAGCTTCATCGCACATACACCGGACGCCCAAGCATTTTGACGGAGGCGAAGCGATTTGCAGAACATGCTGGGGGAGCTCGAATATTTTTAAAGCGTGAAGATTTAAATCACACTGGTAGCCACAAAATTAATAACGTTCTGGGACAAGCACTTCTAACCAAGCGAATGGGCAAGAAGCGCATCATCGCTGAAACTGGTGCCGGTCAACACGGTGTTGCATCTGCAACCGCAGCGGCGCTGCTTGGGTTGGAATGCGTTGTGTATATGGGTGAGGCCGATACCAAAAGGCAAGCGCTAAATGTTGCGCGAATGAAATTACTTGGAGCGCAAGTTATTCCAGTAACTCAGGGTTCGAAGACGCTTAAAGATGCGATCAATGAAGCGATGCGCGATTGGGTTACAAATGTAGCAACTACACATTATTTACTTGGCACGGTCGCCGGACCACATCCATTCCCGACTATGGTTCGAGACTTCCACCGAGTTATCGGTGTCGAGGCAAGAGCTCAGATGCTTGAAGAATTCGGTCGACTTCCTGATGCCGTTCTTGCTTGTGTTGGCGGCGGTTCAAATGCGATTGGAATTTTTCATCCCTTTATCGGTGATGCGAATGTCCGATTGATCGGATTAGAAGCGGGTGGAAGTGGCATTGAATCTGGAAAGCATGCTTCAACCATCAGTGGTGGTAGCGCAGGTGTTTTACACGGAACTAGAACTTATGTGTTGCAAGATGAAAACGGCCAGACCGTGGAATCCCATTCGATATCAGCCGGTTTGGATTACCCAGGAGTTGGCCCAGAACATGCATTCTTACATGACATCGGACGCGCTGAATATCGATCTATAACTGATGCGCAAGCGATGGAAGCATTCTCGATCCTTTGCAAGAGCGAAGGAATCATTCCAGCGATTGAAACCGCACACGCCCTGGCCGGCGCAATGATTATCGGCAAGGAGCTTGGACCATCTGGTTGTTTGCTAATTAACTTATCTGGTCGTGGCGATAAGGATGTTGCCACCGCTGCTGAATATTTCAAGATCGAGCTGTAATGACGGCGCTCTCGAATCTACTTGTTAAGACGCAAGCCGAAAATCGCGCTGCGCTAATTGGTTATCTCCCAGCCGGTTTTCCAACTAAAGAAAAATGCATTCTTGCAATCAAAGCAATGGTTACTGGTGGCGTAGATGCCATAGAGATTGGTTATCCATATAGCGATCCAGTTATGGATGGTCCGGTTATTCAAGCTGCTGCCGAACAATCTCTTGCCAATGGCACCAGCGCATCAGATGTATTCGACATTTTGGCGGCAACAGTTGCCTTAGGCGTACCCGCAGTCATCATGACTTACTGGAATCCAATTGAGCGATTTGGGATTGAAAAGTTTGCTGCCGAACTGGCCAAGCGCGGTGGCTCTGGAGTAATTACTCCTGACTTAACCATTGAAGAATCAGCAACTTGGAGATCGGCCTGCGCGAAATCCGATATCAATTCAATCTATGTCCTAGCTCCTAGTACGAGTGATGCCAGATTGCCCAAGGTTGTTGAAGCTTGCTCGGGCTTTGTCTATGCCGCAAGTTTGATGGGCGTAACCGGTACTAGAGGTTCGGTTTCGGGTAATGCAAGTGAATTAGTCGCCCGAATTAAATCTCATACCTCAACTCCCGTTGCAGTTGGCCTTGGGGTTTCAAATGGCGCCCAAGCCAAAGAGGTTGCGCAGTATGCCGATGGTGTAATTGTTGGCTCGGCCTTCATTCGTAAATTGCAAGAGAACGATAATTTTGATCGCGCGCTGGAAGCGATAACTGCACTAGCAAAAGAATTAGCTATTGGAGTTCGTCGATGAAGAAGTTGCAACCGTGGCTAACACTGGCCGCTCGAATTATTTTGGGCGCAACCTTGCTCGCCGCTGGCATCCTAAAAATCAAACACCCTTCAGAGGCGGCATCTTCAGTTCGTGTCTACAAATTATTGCCGGTAAGTCTGGCAAATATTCTGGGTTACAGCTTGCCACCGATTGAAATTGGGTTAGCGATATTCCTATTAGTAGGTATTTGGGTTAAACGGGTTGGAGCAATCTCAGGAATCTTGATGGTGGTATTTATAATCGCGGTCGGTCAAGCTTGGGCGCGAAAATTGGCAATTAATTGTGGCTGTTTTGGTAATGGGGGAGTTACTGCGGATGGAAAGGTGCATCCTCTGACCTATCTGACCGAAATTATTCGAGATATCGGGCTTGCCGCACTTGCTTATTACTTGTATCGCTATCCACACGGTAAATTGAGCATCGATAAATTAGATAAATTAGATAAATCTGAAGAAGTAAGCGAATAGAGACGGGGAAACTTATGGCCATGGAACCAAAAAAAGATAAGGGTATGCGCGGACTAGTTATCGGCATGGTCCTATTTGTAGTTGTAGTTGGCGTCGCCTTCTCGCTCTATTCAAATAAGAGTAATTCAGCAGCATCAATTCCATCTTCAGTATCAAAGGCAGATGGTTATGGGGTTGTATTTAATGCCAACGCCAAGCCACAGATCGATATCTGGGAGGATTTCCAATGCCCAATCTGCCAACGATTTGAATCGATTAATAATTCATACCTAAATCAAGTTGCTCAATCTGGTAAGGCCAAAGTGGTCTTTCACCCAATGAGCTTTATTGGTGCGGAGTCAATTTTGGCTGCAAATGCTGCTGCTTGTTCAGCCGATCAAAGCAAGTTCTTGGAGTATCACAAGTTGCTTTATCAGAACCAATCTACAACTGAGAATTCGGGAAAGTGGAGCAATCAATTCCTAGAACAACTCGGTCAAGTGGCCGGAATCAGCAATAACTCATTTATTAATTGCATCCAAAGTGCCAAATATGGAAATTGGACCAAGAATATAAATGCTGATGCCGCTGCGAAAAATGTTAACTCAACCCCAACTGTATTTGTAAACGGAAAAGAGTTGGATCGCGCGACTCAATATATGGATGGCNCCGCCTTCCAAAAGGCGCTCAAAGATGCTGGAGTTAAGTAAGAAATAAATGCACTTTTTTATTCCAACTCCAACAAATTCAAAGTTGGAGTTGGGAGTTTTAACAGTCCATTACTACGCACTCTGCATTCTGCTTGGAATAATCTGCGCATATCTTCTAACCAAGAAGCGATATCTCGCTAGAGGTGGAGCTGCTTCAGAAGTTTCAGATCTACTTTTATATCTAGTGCCAATTGGAATTATCGGTGGCCGGCTTTATCACGTAATTTCTTCACCAGATGCATATTTTGGCAAGAACGGTAATGCCCTCGCCGTATTCAAGATTTGGGAAGGTGGCATGGGGATTTGGGGTGCGGTAGCGCTGGCAACACTTGCGGCCTATTTATATTTTCAAAGACATACTTCAAGCGTTGGGTTTGCAATCTTTGCAGATAGCGTTGCACCCGCGCTTTTGATCGGACAGGCAATTGGCAGATTTGGCAATTGGTTTAACGCAGAACTCTTTGGCAAACCCTCAACTCTTCCTTGGGCACTTGAGATTCCACTAGAAAAACGACCTGATGGTTTTGCTCATTTTTCTACCTTTCACCCAACATTCCTTTATGAGGCTCTCTGGTCTCTCCTGTGCGCACTCATTTTGATCTACCTCCCAACGGTTATTAGATTAAAGCCCGGCCGATTATTTATCGCCTACATTGCGCTTTATTCATTTGGCCGCTTTTGGATTGAGAGCATCCGAATAGATAGCGCTCATAAAATCTTGGGGCTACGGCTAAATATGTGGGTCGCTGCGACTGCTTTCCTTTCGGCAACAGTGGTTTTGGCTATCTCCTTGCGAGAAAAAAGTGAAAGTTAAGGATTAGAATCAGAACATGGCTTTAGAAGATGTATATCAACGAAACCTGCACCATAAGACCCACAAAGCAGGCTGGCTTCGCGCTGCAGTATTAGGTGCAAATGATGGCTTGGTTGCAACCGCATCTTTGATGATTGGTGTCTCGGCGGCAAAAGCTGGCGATGTTTTAGTTGCAGTCGGAGTAGCTGGTATCGCCGCAGGTGCACTATCAATGGCGGTAGGTGAATACATTTCAGTACGTTCTCAAAACGATATTGAAGAATCTGATCGTCAAATGGAGATCGAACATCTAGCTACCGATCCAGAAGGAGAACTTGAAGAACTCACACAAATTTATGTAGAGCGCGGCCTTACGCGAGAGCTTGCCTCGCAGGTTGCAAAAGTTATGACCGAGAAGGATGCCCTCGGTGCCCACCTTCGCGATGAGCTCGGGCAATTTGAACATACCAAGGCGCGTCCGGTTCAAGCCGCAATCGCTTCCGCAATCAGTTACACAACCGGTGGAATAGTTCCGTTGCTTGGGGCGCTTGCTCCAACAGCCGGCACCAAGAATTTAAGCATCGTCCTATTTACCTTAATCGGCTTGGCTGGAACTGGCGTCATTAGCGCCCGCCTAGCTGGGGCCACTTACTGGAAGACCACCTTGCGCGTGCTTATCGGGGGCTCAATTGGAATGGCGATCACAGCAGGAATTGGCTCGCTGGTTCACCTTTCCGGCATCTAATTGCTAGGCTTTCCTTCCCTGGTTAGAGGCTAAAGTTAGAAGCTAACCAAAATTTCGTTGGGCCACTGATGTCCCGACCGTTCATCAGGAGCGATCGTGACTTTATTTTCAACAGTGCCTTCAGCACAGGGTTTGTATGACCCAAATCAAGAGCGTGACGCTTGTGGCGTTGCAATGGTCGCTACCTTAAATAAAAAACCAACTCACGAGATTGTTTCAAAGGCGCTGACAGCTCTTCGCAACATGGAGCATCGCGGTGCAACCGGAGCAGAACCAGATAGTGGTGACGGTGCTGGAATATTAATTCGCATCCCAGATGCCTTCTATCGCGAAGTTGTTGAATTCAAACTTCCAGAAGCTGGTAGATATGCAACCGGAATTTTCTTTATTGATCCTTCATTTTCTGAGAGAAGTGAAGTAGAAAAGATTGCCAATGAAGAAGGCTTAGTAATTTTAGGCTGGCGCAAACTTCCAACCAATCCAAGCAAGTTAGGCAAAACGGCAATTTCTGTTATGCCTAATTTTGAGCAGATTTTTATTGCTGGAAAGAGTAACGAGAGTGATCTAGATTTAGATCGCCTCGCCTTCTGTTTCCGCAAGCGCATCGAACATGCCTATGCACTTTATGTTCCATCACTCTCTTCTCGTACCATTGTTTATAAGGGAATGCTAACTACTCTGCAATTAGAGGAATTCTTCCCAGATCTTTCAGATGAACGTCTAGCTTCGCCACTTGCTCTTGTGCATTCACGTTTTTCTACAAATACTTTTCCGTCCTGGCCGTTGGCCCACCCATACCGTTACATCGCACACAACGGCGAGATTAATACGGTTCGAGGAAATCGAAATTGGATGCGGGCTCGCGAAACACTTCTAGCGAGTGATCTAATTCCTGGAGATCTCTCTCGGGTATTTCCAATCGTCGATAACGAGAGCAGTGACTCAGCTTCCTTTGATCAAGTACTAGAACTTCTGTACCTAGGCGGACGCTCGCTGCCACACGCAGTTTTGATGATGATTCCCGAAGCATGGGAGAACCATGCAACGATGCCGCAAAACCGACGCGACTTCTATAAGTTCCACTCTTCACTTATGGAACCTTGGGATGGCCCAGCCTGCATTACTTTCACAGATGGAAATCAAATCGGAGCAGTTCTAGATCGAAACGGTCTGCGACCATCTCGTTATTGGATCACCAAAGATGGTCTCGTAGTTCTTGCCAGCGAGTTCGGAGTGCTAGATGTAGAACCTGAAAACATTGCTAGTAAGGGACGTTTGCAACCTGGCCGTATGTTCTTGGTTGATATCGAAGAAGGTCGAATCATTGAAGATGGTGAGATCAAGGATCAATTGGCTGATGCTGCACCTTATGGCGAATACCTTCATGCTGGTTTGGTCACATTAGAAGAACTTCCTTCACGTGAACACATTGTTTACCCACACTCATCTGTCATTCGCCGCCAGCGCGCATTTGGTTACACCGAGGAAGATCTTCGCGTAATCATCACTCCGATGGCCAAGAATGGCGCCGAACCTCTTGGTTCGATGGGAACCGATTCACCGATCGCTGCACTCTCAGCAAAGTCAAGGTTGCTATTTGATTACTTCTCACAACTTTTCGCCCAAGTCACCAACCCGCCACTTGATGCTATTCGTGAAGAATTAGTTACAAGCCTCGGTGGAACAATTGGCCCAGAGCACAATCTGCTCGATCCAGGTCCAGCTTCATGTCGTCAAATTACTTTAGATTTTCCAGTAATCGATAACGATGAGTTAGCGAAGTTAATTCACGTAAATGCTGATGGAAATCATCCAGGTTTCCAAGCCCATGTTGTTCGGGGACTATTCCCAGTCGGTGGCGGGGGAGAAGCGCTGCGCAATCGTTTGGAAGAGATTCGCGCGGAGGTTTCGCAAGCAATTAAAGATGGCGCACACATAATTGTGCTCTCTGATCGCGATGGCGATTCTGAAGAAGCTCCAATTCCTTCTTTATTACTTACAGCCGCGGTTCATCATCACTTAATCCGCGAGAAGACCCGGACCAAAGTTGGTCTGGTTGTTGAAACCGGCGAAGTCCGTGAAGTTCACCATGTTGCTCTGCTAATTGGCTTTGGTGCCGCCGCAGTTAATCCATATCTGGCGATGGAGTCGGCGGAGGACTTGGTTCGCCAAGGCGTTATCACTGGAATTACTCCAGAAAAAGCGGTTGCTAATTTAATTAAGTCACTTGGCAAAGGCGTACTAAAAGTAATGTCAAAGATGGGTATTTCTACAATCGCCTCATATACCGGAGCCCAAGTCTTCGAAGCCATTGGCTTGTCTAGGGAAGTTATCGATGAATACTTCGTCGGTGTAACTTCAAAGCTAGGTGGAATTTCACTGGATGCGATCGCTGAAGAGACCATCAAGCGACATCACATTGCTTATCCACCAGGTGGTGAAGTACCTGGTACAAAGCGACTTCCTATTGGTGGCGAATATCAATGGCGCCGAGATGGTGAGCCACATTTATTCGATCCTGAAACTGTCTTCGCACTTCAACATGCGACAAGATCAAAACGTTATGACATTTTCAAGCGTTACACCGAACGCGTCGATAATCAATCAAAACGTCTGATGACCTTGCGTGGGCTATTTGAATTCAAAACCGGAGTTCGTCCAGCTATCTCAATAGATGAGGTTGAGCCACGTTCAGAGATCATCAAGCGATTTGCAACTGGCGCGATGTCTTACGGTTCGATCTCAGCAGAGGCCCATGAAACTTTGGCGATCGCCATGAATCGCATTGGCGGTAAATCAAACACCGGAGAAGGTGGCGAAGATCCAGATCGCTACACCCTTGAGGCGAATGGCGATTCAAAGCGGTCTGCAATCAAGCAAGTTGCTTCAGGTCGTTTCGGCGTTACAAGTGAGTACTTGGTAAATGCTGATGATATTCAGATCAAGATGGCGCAAGGAGCCAAGCCAGGTGAAGGTGGTCAACTTCCGGGCAACAAGGTTTATCCATGGATTGCCAAGGTGCGTTATTCAACTCCTGGTGTTGGTCTAATCTCACCACCACCACATCACGACATCTATTCAATCGAAGATTTGGCACAACTAATTCACGACCTCAAGAATGCGAATAAGAATGCGCGCGTTCACGTGAAATTGGTTGCCGAAGTTGGAGTCGGAACAGTTGCTGCTGGCGTAAGTAAGGCGCATGCCGATGTTGTGTTAATTTCCGGACACGATGGCGGTACAGGTGCTTCACCACTTACATCTCTAAAACATGCCGGCGCCCCTTGGGAATTAGGTTTGGCAGAGACACAACAGACCTTGATGCTCAACGGTCTTCGCGATCGAATTGTTGTTCAAGTAGATGGTCAGATGAAGACCGGTCGCGACATCGTTATTGCAGCGCTCCTAGGTGGCGAAGAGTTCGGTTTTGCTACCGCACCACTTGTTGTTTCGGGTTGCGTAATGATGCGCGTCTGCCACCTAGATACCTGTCCAGTTGGTGTTGCTACTCAAAATCCAGAATTGCGTAAGCGCTTCTCTGGAAAGCCGGAGTTCGTCGAAACCTTCTTTGAATACATTGCAGATGAAGTTCGCGAACACCTAGCTGCTCTGGGCTTTAGATCTCTCGATGAAGCAATCGGTCAGGTTGAATTTCTAGATACCAAGAAGGCAATCGACCATTGGAAGGCAAGTGGCCTTGATCTAGCACCATTACTTGCAGCGCCGGTATTCCAATCTGATGCACCACGCAAGAATTCAACAGTTCAAGATCACGGCCTAACTGCAGCACTTGATAATCAATTAATTGAATTAGCAAAGGCGGCGCTTGAGACCAAAGCGGAAGTTAATATCCAAGTTCCAGTAAAGAATGTGAACCGCACAGTTGGAACGATGCTTGGCGCAGAGATCACCAGAAAGTTTGGGGGTGCTGGGCTTGCGGATAACACCGTGAATGTGACCTTGCACGGTACCGCTGGAAACTCATTTGGCGCCTTCATTCCAAAGGGACTTACTCTGCGTCTTTATGGAGATGCAAATGACTATGTTGGTAAGGGCTTATCTGGCGGTCGGGTAATCGTTCGTCCAGATGAGAAAGCAAGCTTTAACTCTGAAACAAATGTCATCGCTGGAAATGTGATCGGTTATGGATCGACTTCCGGTCAGATCATGATTCGCGGATTAGTTGGCGAAAGATTCTGCGTCCGTAACTCCGGAGCAACTGCAATTGTTGAAGGCGTTGGTGATCATGGTTGTGAATATATGACTGGTGGCACCGCGGTAATCCTTGGCCCAACAGGTCGAAACTTCGCAGCCGGCATGTCTGGCGGGCGAGCCTTCGTCTTGGATCTTGAATCACGACTAGTCAATCCGGAAATGGTTGATGTTCTAGCACTACCGACTGATCAAGAAGAGAATTTGAAATCTTTGATCTCACTCTTCCATGCCGAAACTGGATCAACAGTCGCAAAAGAACTTCTAGATGATTGGCAGAGTGCAAAGAGTCGAATCTCCTTGGTGATGCCAAGAGATTACGCGCGGGTACTTGCCGCAATGGAACGTGCTGAACGCGAAGGCTTACCAGTAGACCAAGCAGTGATGGAGGCGATTTAAATGGCCGATCCAAAGGGATTTCTAACAACGCCACGAGAACTTCCAAAGCGTAGGCCAGTTGATGTTCGCATTAAAGATTGGCGCGAGGTCTATGAAGAGCAAGATTTTGGCGCACTTCAAAAGCAGGCTGGTCGATGCATGGACTGCGGCATACCTTTCTGTCATCAAGGTTGCCCGCTTGGAAATTTAATTCCAGAATGGAATGACCTAATCTGGCGCGGGGAGAAGAGCGAAGCTATTGATCGCCTTCACGCGACAAATAACTTTCCAGAGTTCACCGGTCGGCTATGTCCAGCACCATGTGAAACTGCCTGTGTTGTTGGTATCAATGCAGATGCAGTGACTATTAAACAAGTTGAATTGCGCACCATTGAAGAAGCATTCGCAAATGGCAGCGTAAAACCACTTCCATCCGAGCGATTGACTGGAAAGACTGTCGCGGTTATTGGTTCTGGTCCCGCAGGTTTAGCTGCCGCACAACAATTAACTCGCGCCGGTCATACTGTTGCAGTATACGAACGAGGTGAGAAGCCAGGCGGACTACTTCGTTATGGAATTCCAGAATTTAAAATGGAGAAGGCAATCCTTGATCGTCGAATCGCGCAAATGCAAGCCGAAGGAACTCGCTTTAGAAGTGGTGTAAATGTTGGCGTCGATGTAACCGGACAAGAACTTCGCTCGAAATATGATGCCGTTGTTCTCTCAGTAGGTGCGACAAATTGGCGCGATCTAAATGTTCCAGGTCGTGAGTTAAAGGGAATTTATCAGGCGATGGAATTCTTGCCGTGGGGCAATAAGCAAGGTCTTGGCGAATTGGATTCCGAACCACCAATCAATACCAAGGGCAAGCACGTTGTGATCCTCGGCGGCGGCGATACCGGTGCGGATTGTCTTGGCACATCTATTCGCCAAGGCGCAGCCTCAGTTACCCAACTCGAGATTATGCCTAGACCAACCGATGAGCGACCAGCTTCCCAGCCATGGCCAACCTACCCAATGATTTATCGGGTCAGCAGCGCACATGAAGAAGCAGGCGAGCGTCTTTATTCAGTTTCAACCGAAGAATTTATCGGGGATGGAAATGGAAATCTAAAGGCGATCAAACTTGTTGAATCAAAATTTGTGGATGGCAAGTTTGAAAAGGTGGCTGGCTCTGAAAAGGAAATCCCAGCCGATTTCGTCTTCCTTGCAATGGGTTTTGTCGGCCCGGAGAAATCTCCACTACTTCAACAACTTGAAGTCGAATTCGATGAGCGCGGAAACATAAAGCGCAATGGGGAATTCGCTACAAATGTAGAGGGCGTTTTTGTTGCGGGCGACGCCGGCCGAGGCCAGTCGCTAATTGTTTGGGCAATTGCTGAAGGACGAAGTGCGGCAGCGGCAGTAGATGAATTCTTGGTGGGAGAGTCGCAACTTCCGGCACCAATTGAACCCACAACTCGATCATTGATGGTTTAACGTTAATTTTTGGTGTTTATTGAAATTTGAATCAACTAATTAGATTAAGGTAGAGGTATGCGTAGAGCGAAGATAGTTTGCACAATGGGTCCAGCGGTTGAAGCACCGGAGAAGGTGGATCAATTGATTGCCGCCGGAATGAATATGGCGCGCTTAAATCTCTCTCACGGCGGTTATCCCGAACATCAGGCGCGACTTGATGCGGTGCGAAGTGCTGCCGCCAAGGCGGGTAAAGCTGTTGCGGTATTGGTTGACTTACAAGGACCAAAGATTCGCCTTGCTCGCTTTGAAAATGGGCCGCATGATTTAGCTCGTGGTGACATATTTACTATTACCACCGATGAAGTACCCGGAACCAAAGAACGAGTTGGCACCACTTACAAAGGGTTGCCAGGGGATTGCAGGCCAGGAGATCGAATTTTGATTGATGATGGCAAGGTCACTGTCGAAGTTATTGAAGTTAAAGGAAATGATGTTGTAACAAAGTGCATCGAACCTGGCGCGGTCAGCAACAATAAAGGCATCAACCTTCCAGGTGTTGCGGTCTCAGTTCCGGCGCTTTCGGAAAAGGATCGCGAAGATTTACGTTGGGGACTTCGCGCAGGTGCCGATTTCATCGCGCTCTCATTTGTTCGAAATGCAAAAGATATTGAAGATGTGCATCGCATCATGGATGAAGAAGGCATTCGTCGCCCAGTGATTGCAAAGATCGAGAAGCCACAAGCGGTCGATAACTTAGAAGAGATCGTCGCCGCATTCGATGGAATTATGGTTGCTCGCGGAGATCTCGGAGTTGAGATGCCAATTGAGGAAGTGCCGCTAGTTCAAAAGCGCTGCATTACTTTGGCCCGCGATGCCGCTAAGCCGGTAATTGTTGCAACTCAAATGTTGGATTCGATGATCACAAACTCTCGTCCAACTCGTGCGGAATCAACCGACTGCGCAAATGCGGTTCTAGATGGCGCCGATGCTTTGATGTTATCTGGTGAGACCAGCGTCGGTGACTTTGCGATTGAAGCTGTAGTAACAATGGCTCGCATCATCGAACGCACCGAAGAAGTAATGCTTGATCGAATTCCAGCCCTCTCGCATGCACCAAAGACAAAGGGCGGCGCTATTACAAAGGCAGCCGTAGATGTTGGTGCAATTGTCGATGCCAAATACTTAGTTGCATTTACTCAAAGTGGTGATTCAGCTCGTCGAATGTCGCGCTTGCGTTCGCCAATTAAAATTCTTGCACTAACCCCAGAAACCTCGGTTTATAACCAATTAGCGCTTTCTTGGGGTGTTGAACCAATGATTACCCCAATGGTTTCTCATACCGATGAGATGGTTAAGCAGGTTGATGCAATTTTAATCGATTCACATCGAGTTCAAAAAGGTGAAAATGTGGTGATAGTGGCCGGTTCGCCTCCTGGAATTCCTGGAAGTACAAATGCCATGCGCGTGCACCGCGTAGGTGATGCCGTAGAAGGCATCGCAGCTGCCTACCGTAAATAATCTACGTAGTTAGAGTCGATTTCGATCAGTTAGAATTGTCGGACGCCTCGGTACTCCAACGGTAGAGAGGGCGGACTCAAAATCCGCACAGTGTCGGTTCAAATCCGACTCGAGGCACATGAGCAATCAAGAGCCAACTATGCCGGCACGCATACTTGTTGCCGAAGATGAGGCTTTGATTCGATTAGATCTAGTTGAAATGCTCACCGAAGCCGGTTACGAAGTTATTGCCCAAGCAACCAATGGGGTAGAGGCAATTGCTCTCGCTAAAGAATTTAAGCCAGATTTGGCAATTCTTGATGTAAAGATGCCAGAGTTAGATGGAATATCTGCGGCAGAACAAATTATTGAAATAGCACCAGTATTAATGTTGACTGCATTTAGCCAGAAGGAATTAGTTGAACGCGCACGTGATGCGGGCGTGATGGCATACGTGGTAAAACCTTTTAGCATTAATGATTTGACCCCAGCCATTGAGATTGCGATGAGTCGCCACCTTCAGATGCGATCGCTTCGAGATGAGGTGGCCGATCTCCACGAAAGACTTGAGACCCGCAAGGTCATTGATCGAGCCAAGGGAATTTTAATGCAGGCGCTAAACCTCACCGAACCAGCGGCCTTTAGTTGGATCCAGCGGGCGGCAATGGATCGGCGGATCAGCATGAAGGCCGTTGCCCAGGCGGTTATCTCGCCGGATTCGGTTCCAGAGCGCTAATTTCGCCGGGAGCCTGCGACTGGTATTTCAGACAGGTAACAATTCGATTAAGAGTGGCCCTGAACGCTCATTTAGATTGAATTCACCTGCTATTCACCTATAACCTTGCCACCTCCCTGTCCCGGGATGGAAATAAAAAGCCCTGTAGTAATACAGGACAAACAGGAAGGTCTACATGAACAAGAATACAAAGCGCATTCTTGCCGTTGTAGGTGCATCAGCTCTAACAATCGGAGCTCTTGTTTCTACATCAGCGCAAGCTGCAGTAACTTCAGTATCACTAGTATTTCAAGGACCACTTTCAGGTTCTGATGCACTAGCAGGCCAAGATGAACTTCTTGGAACACTGACAGCACTTCAGATGTACAACGATTCAAAGCCTGCCGTAAAGGTAACTTTGGTCAAGGCTGACGATCAAGGAGATCCATCAGTTGCTGGTCCAGTTTCTCAAGGTATCGCAACAAATAAGAGCGTTGTAGGTATCATCGGATCTGCTTACTCAGGTGCAACAATTGCATCATTCCCTGCATACAAGGCAGCCGGAATCCCAATGGTTTCACAATCAGCAACACGTGCAACCCTTACAGATCCAAAGGCAGCTGACAACGGCTTCCCAATCTTCCACCGTGTTGTTCCACCAGATTCAGTTCAAGGTCCTGCGCTAGTTCGCTGGGCAACTGAAGGTGTTTCATCACCAAAGGTCTACGTACTTGATGACCTACAAACCTACTCAACAGGTCTTGTTGGATTCATGGCGCCACAACTTGCTAAGCAAGGTATCACTGGCGTTGTCTATAGCCACCAACCAAAGGGAACAACTGATTACACATCAGAAGTTTCAAAGATCAAGGCTTCAGGAGCTAACGTAGTTATCTACGCTGGTTACTATGCAGAAGCAGGTCCTTTAGCTAAGGCACTTAAGGATGGCGGTTATAAGGGCGTATTTGCATCAGGCGACGGAACAGTTAACGCTGGTTTCGTAACTGGCGCTGGCGCTGCTGCTGCAGAAGGCGCACGCCTAACAGCTCCAGACTTCCCATTCTCAGGTGTTGCAAATGCTGCTCAAAAAGCTGCATATACAAAGGCAACCGGGGAACCAATTTCTAAGGCTGATTCACACACATATGTTGTTTCATCATTCGATGCAACAAATGTATTCCTAACCTGTATCAAGGCTGGAAAGTTGACTCGTCCTGCAATTCAAAACTGCATTAACTCAGGAACCTTTGACAGCATGTCAGGCGTAAAGTTGAAGTTTGGACGTTACGGCGATGTTGTTGGTGGCGCACCAATCGGTGGCTTCAAGGTAGTTGGCGGAGTAATCACATACGTATCAGCTAAGTAATCCTTAGTTTGAAACAAATGCGTTAATTCGCTTAGTCAGTTAGTCGATTTCTGGGGCTATTTCACTGTAATGTGAGGTAGTCCCAGAATCACTATGTATAAGGTCCCTCGATTGTTTAAAGTAAGAAAAGAGTCTGATGAATTTCTCAGTTGTCACTAGCCAATTTTGGCCGCTACTTATTAACGGTTTAGCGGTAGGACTTATTTACGTTTTGATCTCCCTTGGCTACACCATGGTTTATGGAGTGCTTCGCTTGATTAACTTCGCGAACTCCGAAATCTTTATGGTTGGCACCTTCGCAACAGTTATCGTAACGCGTGATGTTTTTCATTACACAAGCGCCCACGACGCTCTCCACGGATGGAAACTGATTGCATCCCTACTTTTACTTTTGATCGCTTCAATGCTCTTTTCGGGAGTCACCGCGGTGCTTGTGGAATTAGTTGCTTACCGCCGACTTCGCTCAAAGGGTACTAACCGATTGGCGAGCCTTATTTCAGCAATCGGAACTTCGATCATGATTTCAGAGGGCGTGCGTATACTCACTAAGTCAGCTCCGGTTCCGACCCCACGTTTACTCTCAAAATTCAATTTATTCACGATCGGCTCTGTCGCGATTCGCATCGATACCTTCATGGTGATCATCGCTGCCGCGCTAATTTTCTTCCTAGTTGATCGTTTTGTAACCAAGACTCTTCTTGGAAAAGCTATCCGCGCAGTATCGATGAGTGAAGAGACTTCCAAGTTGATGGGAATCAACCTCAACCGCGTAATCTCAGCAACCTTCCTGATCGGTGGACTTGTTACTGGCGCGGCAGCATTTCTTTACATGCAGGTTTATGAAAATACTGTTTTTAACATAGGGTTCAACCTTGGGCTTGCTGCTTTCACAGCGGCAGTCTTAGGTGGAATTGGAAATATCCGTGGCGCTTTTTACGGCGGATTAACCCTGGGCCTCTTTGAGCAATTCGCCTCAGCAGTAATTGGAGGTCAATGGAAGGCCGTAACCGTTTTCACAGTTTTAGTTTTGGTACTTCTCTTCCGTCCAAATGGATTATTTGGCGAAGCTATCCAGCAGAGTAGGGTCTAATTCCATGGCTAATTTAAAGAACATTAACCTGCGTGATAAGGGTGCAAACCTTTGGGAAAGTTGGGGTCGTCCGAAGCGAACCGCTTTTGTAGTGATTCTTATTGCCCTCGTTGGGTTACTTCCTTATGGTGGCGACTTTTCATTCACAAGCATTTTAAATACGCCAATTAGTTCATACCAAGCAGTTCTGGTTTATCCAGTAGGCATGTTCGTATTGATGGCTCTTGGATTAAACATCGTTGTTGGCAAGAGTGGACTTCTAGATTTAGGTTATGTGGCCTTCTTTGCAATCGGTGGCTACACAGCTGGTTTACTGTCAGAACATACCCACCTAAATACCTGGGAAATCCTGCCAATCGGAATGGCAGCCGCCATGTTTGCTGGCGTTCTACTCGGTCTACCGACACTTCGTCTGCGCGGTGATTACCTAGCGATTGTGACTCTCGGCTTTGGAGAAATCGTTCGTATCGTTGCGCTAAATACCCAATCAATCGGTGCATCAACCGGTATTGCAAGTATTCGTACACCTCCTAAAACATTTGGTTTGCAATTCGACATCATGCACTCAAACTCATATTTCTGGGTTGTTCTTGCAATGATCTTGCTAGTTATCTGGATGATTCGCCGTTTTACAGTTCGTCGCCCAGGTCGTGCTTGGGAAGCGATCCGTCAAGATGAAGATGTCGCGATTCTTATGGGCGTTCCAATCTTGCGTTACAAGGTTTGGTCATTCTGTATTGGCGCAGCAATTGGTGGGGCAGCAGGAGTCATCTTCGCCTCAAAGACCCAATATGTTGCACCAAATATGTTTACCTTTAACGTCTCGGTTCTTATTCTCTCTTGCGTAGTTTTCGGTGGAATGGGAAATATGTGGGGTGTAATTCTTGGCGGCGTAATTTTGGCTTACTTGCCAGAACGTATCCGTTTCATTTCAAATGCCCGTCAATTGGTTTTTGGAATCACCTTGGTTGTAATTATGAATTTGCGTCCAGATGGTCTCTTGCCGCGAAAGAAGCGCGAGAAACTTGGCGCCGCAAAGAAAGCAGGGGAAAATGTCTGAGCGCATTCTTGAACTCAAAGATGTCACTATGCAATTTGGCGGCGTTAAGGCCCTAGATGGCGTTAACTTTCATGTAAACAAGGGTGAAATTTGCGCGCTTATCGGCCCTAACGGCGCTGGAAAGACAACTGTCTTTAACGTCGTAACCGGCGTTTATAAGCCAACCTCTGGTGATATCACCTTTAAAGGCGAGAGCTTGCTAGGTCTAAAGCGGAACAAAATTACTTCAAAGGGCGTAGCTCGTACCTTCCAAAATGTTCGCCTCTTTGGTGATATGACCGCGCTTGAAAATGTAATGACTGCAACCGATGTTCATAAGAAGTCTGGTTTAATCGGCTCACTTTTCGGCACCCCTCGCGCTCGTCGCGAAGAGAAGGCTGGAAAGGCTCGCGCCCACGAACTTCTTGAATTCATGGGAATCGATCATCGCGCTGACCAACTTGGAAAGAATCTTCCATATGGTGATCAACGTCGTTTGGAGATAGCGCGCGCGCTCGGAACCGAGCCACAGATCGTTCTACTAGATGAGCCAGCAGCTGGTTTCAACCCAGCAGAGAAGGTGGCACTTGCAGCGACAATCAAGAAGATTCGCGATGCGGGTTACACCGTTTTGCTTATCGAACACGACATGTCACTGATCATGGGAATCTCAGATCGAGTAGCCGTTCTTGACTTCGGCAAGAAGATTGCTGACGGAACTACAACTGAAGTACAGAATGATCCAAAGGTTATCGAAGCATATTTAGGAGCACCTGCTGATGCGTCTTGAAGTTAAAGATCTCCGAGTTCAATACGGAAAAATTGAAGCCATTAAGGGAATCTCTTTTGTTGTTGAACAAGGTGAAATTGTTACCCTGATTGGTGCGAACGGCGCTGGCAAGACCACAACCTTGAAGACCATCTCAGGTTTACGCCCAGTTGCTTCAGGGCAGATCATTTACGATGGGCAAGATATCTCAAAGATGTCGGCTCACGAGCGAGTCAACCTTGGTATTTCTCAGGCACCAGAAGGCCGTGGAATCTTTCCAGGTATGACTGTTTTGGAAAACCTAGAGATCGGAAAGTACTCTCGCAAAGAACGCAAGAGCGAGATGCAAGAAGATCTAGATAAGGTCTACCAACTTTTCCCACGCCTTAAAGAGCGCACATCACAAGCTGGCGGAACTCTTTCTGGTGGCGAGCAACAAATGCTTGCAATTGGTCGCGCGCTTATGGCACGTCCTAAGGTCTTGTTGCTAGATGAGCCTTCAATGGGACTTGCACCAATGATGATTGCAAATATTTTCAACATCATCACAACAATTAATAAGGAATTGGGAACAACCATTCTTTTAGTAGAACAAAATGCACAGCAGGCACTGCAACGCGCTAACCGTGCTTATGTTCTTGAAACCGGAAACGTTGTTAAGACTGCTAATGCGCAAGACCTGCTAAATGATCCTGCGGTTCGAGCAGCTTATCTAGGAACTGGTGCCGAAAAGGGCCACCACTAAACCAAGGCTCGTATAGCTAATTTCGCTCAGCGAGGATCATGCAGGTGATTCTTGCTGAGCAAGTTCGCTCACCTTTATCGTTAGTAATTTCAATCTCGTAACAACAAAGCGTTTTACCTAATGTGATGGCGGTTGCAACCCCAGTTACGAAACCAGAAGTAGCAGATTTATGATGAGTGGCATTTATATCAACGCCGACAATTCTTCGATTTGGCCCAGCATGCAATTGCGTTCCAATAGAACCCAAACTCTCGGCTAAGACCACATTAGCGCCACCGTGTAGTAACCCAACTGGCTGGGTATTACCCTCGACAGGCATTCGACCAACCATGCGCGATGGCGAAGCTTCGAGAATCTCAATTCCCATCTTCTTATCTAACGCGCCACTGCCACGCTCTTTGACGATATTGAGGAAATCATCCATGTTGGAGATTCTAGCGAATAGACTCAATATTGATGAGCGTAAAAAAGAAACTTCTATTAATTGATGGCCATTCATTGGCCTATCGAGCCTATTACGCGCTCCCAGTGGAAAACTTTGCAACCGCTGCAGGTCAACCAACTAATGCGGTTTATGGATTTGCCTCGATGTTGATCAATTTGATCAGCTCCGAGAAGCCAACCCACGTTGCCACCGCCTTTGATGTATCGCGAAAAACTTTTCGTAGCGAGAAGTTTCCAGAATATAAGGCGAATCGAAGTGCAACGCCACCAGAATTTAAATCCCAAACTAGCCTGCTATTTGATTTAGTTGCTGCCTTTGGCATTCAAAGTTTTGCAATCGAAGGCTTTGAGGCCGATGACATCATCGCGACGCTAGCAAAGCGGGCACAGGCCGAAGGCTATGAAGTACTGATCTGCACCGGGGATCGAGATTCATTTCAGTTGGTAAATGAAATGACAACAGTGCTCTATCCAAAGCGCGGGGTTACCGATTTAGCCCGTATGACTCCAGAAGAAGTGCAAGATAAATATGGTCTTACCCCGGCTCAGTATCCCGATTTTGCCGCACTACGTGGTGACCCGAGTGATAACTTGCCATCGGTTCCTGGAGTTGGCGAGAAGACCGCCGCAAAGTGGATTCAAGAATATGGCTCGCTGGAAGAGTTGATTGTTAATGCCGATAATTTATCGGGTAAAGCCGGAGCCACATTTCGCGAATATATTCCCAAGGTACTTCTAAATCATGAACTGACAATTTTAAGAAGTAATGTTGATATTGCGAAGTCCACATCAGATTTGGCTTGGGATGGAATTGATAATGATGCAACAAACCAACTTCTAGATCGTTTGGAAATAAAGGCGCTAAAAGAGCGAGTAAAATCTATTGGCGGAAGTGTCAGCCAAGATAATGCCACCAAAGAGAGTGGTTCAAGCAATAACAAGCGAGCAATCAGATTAGTAAAGGAAATCAACTCTGACGATTTAGAGAAGTTACTTTCCGACCGCACAGATGCCATCGCGCTCGATTATTCAATCGTTGATGGAAAGTTAGTTGAATATTGCGTAGCGCTTGATGCAACCACTAATTATTTAGTGAGAAGTGGCTCTTTTGGCGATTGGCTCAAGGATCCAAAATTGCCAAAGTATTTGCATGGGGCCAAAGAATTTGCTCGAAACTATCCACTGGGTGGATTGGCTTTTGACACAGAACTTGCGGCCTATCTACTAAATCCAGGTGCCCGAAACCTTGAGCTTGCGGATTTAACCGAGCGCTTCCTGGGAATAGTTAACGCCGAACAAGCCGAAGATCTCTTCAATAGTTATAAGGGAGATCTGGCAAGTGCGATCTTTGCAATCACTGAGATCCTAATTAAGGAACTAGAGCAGAGAGATATGCTCAAATTGATGCAGGAGATAGAGATACCTTCCCTGCTTGAACTTGCAACGATGGAACGGGTTGGTATCGGGGTCGATAAGTCCAAATTGACTGATCTCCACCTCTTTTTTCAAAGCGAGGTAGATCGCGAAACCAAAGGAGCGCATAAAGAAGCCGGAAAAGAATTCAATGTTGGTTCGCCAAAGCAATTGCAAGGAATTTTATTTGATGATTTAGATCTACCAAGAACCAAGAAGATAAAGACTGGATTTACCACAGATGCTGAAAGTTTGGAATGGCTATTTTCAAAGACTAAGCATCCCATCTTAAAACATCTGCTTCGCATTCGTGAGGCTGGAAAATTGATGACAACGGTTCAAGGATTACTGGATTCCATTGCGAAAGATGGACGGATCCATACAATTTTTCAACAAACAGTTACATCAACCGGGCGGTTGTCATCTACTAATCCTAATCTTCAGAATATTCCAGTCCGAACCGATGAAGGTCGCAAAATTCGTGACTGTTTTGTTTCACAAGATCCCTTCGTCACCCTGCTTACGGCAGATTACAGTCAAATTGAAATGCGAATCATGGCCCACCTCTCGGGTGATGCGAACTTAATCGAAGCATTCCAATTAGGGGAGGACTTGCATTCAACCGTTGCCTCTTTGGTTTTTGGGGTAAAAGCTGATCAAGTAGATCCGGAGATGCGCCGGCAAATAAAGGCCATGTCTTACGGCCTGGCATATGGGTTATCTGCCTATGGTTTGGCGCAACAATTAGATCTATCGCCGACTGAGGCTGCGATCTTGATGGATAAATACTTTGAGCGCTTTGGCGGAATTCAAAAGTATCTTAAGAGCGTGGTTGTTGAAGCAGCAAAGAAGGGTTACACCGAAACCATTCTTGGTAGAAGGCGCTACCTTCCTGATTTAACAGATGAGAATCGGGCCCGACGCGAAATCGCCGAGCGCGCCGCTCTCAATGCACCAATCCAAGGATCGGCGGCAGACATTATTAAATTGGCGATGTTAAATGCCGCGCGAGCAATCGATGTAGCAGGATTAAAATCTCGCCTACTTTTGCAAGTTCACGATGAATTGATTTTCGAGGTTGCAAGTGGTGAAGAAAAAGAATTGACCGAGTTAGTAAGAAGAGAGATGGGGTCGGCATATAAATTGTCCGTACCTCTAGATGTAAATATTGGTATTGGAAAAAGCTGGGATCTTGCCGCCCACTAATATTGCAAAGTCTATTTCTGCTTATCAAGGGAAGCTTGGATTGCATTTACATCCTCTTGATTCTTAGCCAATCGATCTGCCGCGGTTAATCGATTTGACCCAAAAGAGATGATTGTGAAACCTATAACGATGCAGGCTGAGAAGAGCGCGAAACCAAATCTTGGTGAATATGTTTGGCATATGTAGCCGCCCAAAGCAGAGCCGATTGCGGCGGCAGTACCTTCAAAGGTCCAAAGCCAACCAAGGGCGGAGGCAGCGCTTCCCTGAGGTCTAATTACTTCCACTAACTCCCAATAGAAAACCATTTGTGCGCCGACAACAATTCCAAGAGCACTACCTACACAGAAGAGTGACCAATTAGGATTTGTGTAAGCCAACGGTGCGGCAACCACAACCCAACAAATATAGGTTCTTTTAAAAGATTTCAAAGGTGATAATTTCTTTGAGATCAGGCCGGCAAGCAGACTGCCAAGAATATTTGCAGTAGCAAAGGCGCCAAAAAGCCAGCCAGCGCGATGGGGAACGTGCTTCAAAGTTGATATGGCAGGTATGGCGATTTCAAATACACCATTTCCTAGACCTATAAATATTCCTTCCAGTATCAGCAGCTGAATGGCTGGCATTCTTAAGATGTGGATGGCATCTTTGATCTTTTCCTCAGGTTTCCACCGACTTGTAATTGGCAGTAGTGCCAAGGCAACTCCGCCAATCAACATTAAAGTGGCACAAAGATTCAAAGCCATTGCTGGATGTTTTGATAGGGCTAGCGCCGTAACTACGACTGGTCCAATTACCGCGGCACTGCTCATAATCGCCGTGTCCAGAGCGAAGGCACTTCGCTGATGTTCTGCCGGCGCAATTAACTTCCAGAGTGGCCGCACCGACAGATTAATAGGTGGTGAAAAGAGGCCAAATGCAACGGAAAATACCGTGAGCAAAATTCGTCCGTGCACGTAATTGAAAATTAAGACACTCGCAGCAAATGAGGGTACGAGAACTCGAAGCGGGATGCGAAGTCCCAACTTATCGATTACCGAAGATCTAATTCCTGCGGTTAGCGATCCAGCCAAGGCATTTAAACCAACGGCCAATCCGGCCAACGAGATTGATTTGGTTTCATGAAAAATTTTGAAATAGATTCCAAGAGAAAGCATGCCGTAGGCAATTCGTGCTGGCAGGGAGCAGAAGATCAGTAAAAAGGCAGATGGCAACCGTAAAAGCTCGAAATATCTCCGCACATTCTCATTCTAGACCTCGGTTTTGACCCCATGGGGGAGCGCAAGTAGCCTTATCTCCTTGCAGGTCAGCCAGATTTGCAGCCGTCCTATTCCTACTACTTTCTATTCCTACGGAGAATCTTGACCCCTACACAAATTGCAGTAAATGACATTGGAAGCGCAGAAGATTTCTTAGCCGCAATCGAAGGCACAATTAAGAACTTTAACGATGGTGATCTTGTCGCAGGTATCGTTGTTCAAATTGATCGTGAAGAAGTTCTGCTTGATATTGGATACAAGACCGAAGGTGTAATTCCTTCCCGCGAACTATCTATCCGCCACGATATCGATCCATCAGAGATCGTCTCAGTCGGAGACCGCGTTGAAGCTCTTGTAATCACAAAAGAAGATAAAGAGGGTCGCTTAATTCTCTCTAAGAAGCGCGCACAATACGAACGCGCCTGGGGAGATATCGAAGGGAAGAAAGAGCGTGACGAAGTTGTCACCGGTACTGTTATTGAAGTTGTTAAGGGTGGCTTGATCGTAGATATTGGTCTACGTGGCTTCCTTCCAGCATCTCTAGTTGAAATGCGTCGCGTTCGTGACTTGACTCCATATATTGGCAAGCAGGTTGAAGCTCGCATCATCGAACTTGATAAGAACCGCAACAATGTTGTTCTCTCTCGTCGTGCCTTCCTAGAACAAACACAATCAGAATCTCGCACCACATTCCTTAATCAGTTGACTAAGGGACAAGTTCGAAGTGGCGTTGTCTCCTCAATCGTAAACTTCGGTGCTTTCGTAGACCTAGGTGGCGTAGATGGCCTAGTTCACGTTTCAGAGCTATCTTGGAAGCACATTGATCATCCATCGGAAGTTGTTGAAGTTGGCGATGAAGTAACCGTTGAAGTTCTCGAAGTAGATTTCGAACGCGAGCGTGTTTCACTATCACTTAAGGCAACTCAAGAAGATCCATGGCAAGCCTTTGCTCGCACACACACCATCAATCAAGTTGTTCCAGGTGAAGTCACCAAGCTCGTTCCATTCGGCGCCTTTATCCGCGTCTTTGAAGGAATCGAAGGCTTAGTTCACATCTCAGAGTTGGCCGAACGCCACGTTGAGATCCCAGAACAAGTTGTTCAAGTAGGCGATGAGCTATTCGTAAAGATCATCGACATCGACTTAGAACGTCGTCGAATCTCACTTTCATTAAAGCAAGCTAATGAGGGTCACGAAGTAGAAGTTGAAGCATTTGATCCAACTCAATACGGAATGCCTGCTCGTTACGACGCAGAAGGTAACTTCATTTACCCAGAAGGCTTTGATGCCGATACTCAAGAGTGGCGCCCTGGTTTTGAAGCGCAACGCGAAGAGTGGGAGCGTCAATACGCCGAAGCACAAGCACGCTTTATGGCACACCGTAAGCAATCGCAAGAAGCAAAGGCTGCTAACGAAGCTGCCGCTCCTGCGGAAACCAGCGCTGAATAAATTCACCGCTAAATAGAGTTAAAGGCCCTGGCTTCGGTCGGGGCCTTTACCCATTTTTAGGGAAGTATGAAAATCGACAAGAAGGATCTTATGGAATTAGGAATCGCTAATAGGTGTTGGGACTAGGTAGAGTTATTTCGTGTTAACCGTAGCGCTCACTGGAGGTATTGGCTCTGGTAAATCGATAGCTGGCGAGATGTTTGAGTTAATTGGCGCCACGGTAGTTGATTCAGATCAATTAGCTAGGGATGTAGTTGAGCGCGGGACTGAAGGATTTGATGAATTAGTCGCCACTTTCGGTGATGAGATATTAACCAATGGCGATTTAGACCGGCGCAAACTCGGTGACATCGTCTTTGGTAATCCAGATCTGAGAGTGAAGTTGGAGGAGCTAATCCATCCGCGTGTTCGTTTAGCATTTGAACAAGTTGTAGAAGCAGCCAGCCCAGGGGATGTAATTATCAATGAGATTCCTCTCTTGGTTGAGACAAATGGCGCAGATCGCTTTGATTTAGTAGTGGTTGTAACCTCGCCACTGGAACTACGCAAGCAGCGGCTATTGCAAAAAGGTTTAAAGGGTTATGAAATTGAGAAGCGGATTGCGGCGCAAGTCAGTGATGAAGAACGACAAGCTATCGCAGATTATGTGATCGTAAATGATGGCGACGCTGACAGGTTACTGCGCCAAGTCGAGAATCTTTATGAAGATATCCTTCTGCCGCGCGCACTTGCTAACTCAAAATGACGCGTCCAGTAACCGACCTAGCTCGAAAGGTCAACCCCTTCCAAGTTATAAGTGAATATAAGCCAGCCGGGGATCAGCCAGCAGCCATTGCTGAATTGGCAAAGCGAGTACGCGCAGGGGAAAACGATGTTGTTCTTCTGGGAGCGACCGGAACCGGAAAATCCGCGACTACTGCTTGGTTGATCGAAGAGTTGCAGAGACCAACTTTAGTTCTAGCTCCTAATAAGACTTTGGCTGCGCAATTAGCAAATGAATTTAAAGAATTGTTGCCTAATAATGCCGTCGAATATTTTGTTTCGTACTATGACTATTACCAACCCGAGGCATATGTCCCTCAGACCGATACCTTTATCGAAAAGGATAGCTCGGTAAATGATGAGGTAGAACGCCTGCGTCACTCGGCAACAAATTCACTTCTGACTAGGCGAGATGTTGTCGTAGTTGCGACGGTCTCGTGCATCTATGGACTTGGAACCCCCCAAGAGTATGTAGATCGAATGATTCAATTAAGGGTCGGCGATCGCATCGAGCGAAATGTGTTACTTCGAAAATTCGTAGATATTTTATATAAGCGAAATGACATGGCCTTTGAGCGCGGTACTTTTCGCGTAAGAGGTGACACCATAGAGATTATTCCGATGTATGAAGAATTAGCACTTCGAATTGAAATGTTTGGCGATGAGATTGAAAGGATCACGACTCTGCACCCACTTACCGGTGAGATTGTTCGTGATGAAAGTGAGATGTATATATTTCCAGCCAGCCATTATTCGGCGGGTCCAGAAACAATGAAGCGAGCCATGAGTCAGATTCAAGCCGAAATGGAGATCCAAGTAGATAAATTCGAGCGACAAAACAAGTTACTTGAAGCCCAACGGCTTCGGATGCGTACCACCTTTGATTTAGAGATGATGCAACAACTTGGTTTTTGCTCAGGAATTGAAAATTACTCGAGACATATCGATGGTCGCGACGCTGATTCACCGCCCAATTGCTTACTGGATTATTTCCCAGAAGATTTCCTAGTAGTTATCGATGAATCCCACGTAACAGTTCCGCAGATTGGCGCCATGTACGAAGGAGATGCCTCCCGTAAGCGAACCCTAGTAGAGCATGGCTTCCGTTTGCCAAGTGCTTTGGATAATCGCCCGCTGAGGTTTGATGAATTCATCGCCCGAAAGGGACAAACTGTTTATCTTTCAGCGACGCCAGGCAAATATGAAATGGCCAAGACTAATGGCGAGTATGTAGAACAGGTGATTCGCCCAACTGGCCTGGTGGACCCGGCAATCATAATCAAGCCAATCAAGGGTCAGATTGATGACCTACTTGGCGAGATCAATATTCGGGCGGCAAAGAATGAGAGAGTGCTTGTCACAACGCTCACAAAGAAGATGTCAGAAGATTTAACTGATTATTTGATGGAACAAGGAGTTCGCGTTCGTTATCTACACTCCGAGGTAGATACCTTGCGCCGCGTTGAATTGCTACGAGAACTTCGAAGCGGTGAATATGATGTTTTGATTGGTATCAATCTTCTTCGTGAGGGTCTAGATCTTCCCGAAGTTTCGTTGGTGGCAATTCTAGATGCGGATAAACAAGGATTTCTTCGATCGGCCACATCACTGATTCAAACTATCGGTCGCGCAGCGCGAAATGTCTCCGGCGAGGTTCATATGTATGCAGATAGCGTCACCCCGGCGATGGAACAGGCTATCGATGAGACAAATCGTCGCCGGGCAAAGCAAGTGGCATATAACAAAGAGCGCGGGTTAGATCCACAGCCACTTCGAAAGAAGATATCTGATATCACTGACCTGATCACTAAAGAGGCAGAAGATACGCAAGTGTTAACGGGATCTATAAAGGGGAGCAAAGCTCCAATTCCCGCCCTTGGTTTTGCCTCAAAGTCGGCGCATTCGCTGCCAAGACAAGAGTTACTCTCTCTCATAGAATCGCTCACAGAACAGATGAAGTTGGCGGCTAGTGAATTGCACTTCGAGTTAGCAGCAAGACTTCGAGATGAACTTAGAGAGCTCAAGAAAGAGCTTCGTGGAATGGAAGAGGCCGGTACTTGAGCGCAGATCATCTAATAGTTCGTGGCGCAAGAGAGCACAATCTCAAGAATGTCTCCATTGAACTTCCTCGAAACTCTTTGGTTGTTTTTACCGGGCTTTCTGGCTCAGGTAAATCATCCTTAGCCTTTGACACAATTTTTGCCGAAGGTCAGCGTAGATATGTTGAATCGCTCTCGGCATATGCTCGGCAATTCTTAGGGCAGATGGATAAGCCTGATGTTGATTTCATTGAAGGTTTATCTCCGGCGGTATCTATCGATCAAAAATCGACCAATCGAAATCCACGTTCGACGGTTGGAACTATCACTGAAGTTTATGACTATCTACGTCTTCTCTTTGCCCGCGCCGGTCGGCCTCACTGTCCAAAGTGCGGTAAGGCAATAAAAAAGCAGACACCGCAAAATATTGTTGATCAAATTCTGGAAATGGATGAAGGAACAAAATTTCTGGTATTAGCTCCAGTTGTTCGCGCTAGAAAGGGCGAATTCCTAGATCTATTCAAAGATTTTACAACTCAAGGCTATTCCAGGGTTCGAGTCGACGGCACGGTCTATCCAATCGCAGAAGTTCCAAAATTAAAGAAGCAAGAGAAGCATACGATCGATGTCGTCGTAGACCGTCTGACCGTAAGCAAGGAATCAAAGACTCGATTGACGGATTCAATCGAGACCGCTCTCAAACTTGCCAGTGGCTTAGTCGTATTGGATTTTGTAGATGCAAAGGCGGGTTCAAAGGATAAAGAGCGCACTTACAGCGAACATATGGCCTGCCATGATTGTGGACTTTCCTTTGAAGAACTTGAGCCACGATCCTTCTCATTTAATTCGCCATTTGGTGCCTGCCCTGAATGTACGGGTATCGGAACGCGCCTAGAAGTTGATGAAGAATTGGTTATTCCCGATGAAGATCTTTCTATCTCCGAAGGTGCCATCGCTCCGTGGTCTAGTGGTCAATCATCGGAATACTTCCAACGCATCCTTGAAGGATTGGCGGGCGAGCTTAAATTCTCACTTGATAATCCATGGAAGAAATTATCGGTAAAGGCAAAAGAGGCAATCCTTCACGGCTGGGATTATGAAGTACATGTAAAGTACAAGAATCGTTATGGCCGGGTGCGCAATTATTCAACTGGATTTGAAGGAGTCGTCTCCTTCGTAGAGCGAAAGCATGCTGAAACTGACAGCGATTTTTCGCGCGAAAAGTATGCGGCATATATGCGAGAAACTCCTTGTCCGGCTTGCAAGGGAACCCGACTTAAGCCCGAGGTTCTGGCAGTCACCATTGGCGGCAAGAGCATTGCTGCAATCTGCGAACTTTCAATCGGGGAGTGCGCCGAATTCTTAAAGAAGATCTCGCTTAATTCTCGCGAAAAGCAGATTGCCGATCGAGTTCTAAAAGAAGTTCATGCGCGCCTTGGTTTCTTACTTGATGTCGGCCTAGATTATTTATCTTTGGATCGCCCAGCCGGAACGCTATCGGGTGGTGAGGCACAGCGAATTCGATTGGCAACACAGATTGGCTCTGGTCTTGTGGGAGTGCTCTACGTACTTGATGAACCAAGTATCGGTCTGCACCAGCGCGATAATCGACGTCTCATTGAAACATTAACGCGCTTGCGGGACCTGGGAAATACTTTAATAGTCGTCGAACATGATGAGGACACAATTCGAACGGCGGATTGGATTGTAGATATTGGGCCAGGCGCTGGCGAACATGGTGGACATGTTGTCTCTTCAGGTGATTATCAGGCCTTAATTAGCGCGAAGAATTCCATAACCGGAGATTATCTATCTGGTCGAACTAAGATCGAGATACCTAAAGAACGTCGCAAGTTAGATCCGAAACGTAGCCTGGTTGTAAAGGGCGCAAAGGAAAATAACCTGCAGGGGATAGATGTCTCATTCCCACTTGGTGCCTTTGTCGCAGTCTCGGGAGTCAGTGGTTCTGGAAAATCCACTTTAGTAAATGACATTCTCTACTCGGTTTTGGCTAATAAGTTAAATGGCGCACGAATAGTTCCGGGTCGCCATAAGACAGTCACCGGACTAGAACACCTAGATAAAGTTGTGCATGTTGACCAATCGCCAATTGGAAGAACACCTAGATCCAATCCAGCTACCTATACCGGCGTCTTTGACAAGGTACGGGCACTTTTTGCCGAGACGACTGAAGCAAAGATTCGCGGATATCAACAAGGTCGCTTCTCTTTCAATGTAAAGGGCGGCCGCTGTGAGAACTGCGCCGGAGATGGCACGATCACCATTGAGATGAATTTCTTGCCCGATGTCTATGTCCCTTGCGAAGTTTGCCATGGAGCTAGATATAACCGGGAAACCTTAGAGGTGCACTACAAAGGAAAGACCATCGCTGAAGTTTTGAATATGCCAATCGAGGAGGCTCATGGATTCTTTGAATCAGTGCCGGCGATCGCCAGATATCTAAAGACTTTAAATGATGTTGGCTTAGGATATGTTCGTCTGGGTCAATCAGCCCCAACTCTTTCCGGCGGCGAAGCGCAGCGCGTGAAGTTAGCAACGGAATTGCAACGACGCTCTACCGGTCGCACTATTTATGTTCTTGATGAACCTACAACTGGTCTGCACTTTGAGGATGTTCGAAAACTCCTCATCGTCCTGAACCGATTAGTCGATACGGGAAATACCGTTATTGTCATTGAACACAACCTTGATGTAATTAAATCAGCAGACTGGATAATTGATATGGGTCCTGAAGGTGGATCAGGGGGTGGCTATGTTGTCGCCGAAGGCACGCCCGAAGCGGTCAGTGTCAATCTAAAGAGTTACACCGGAAGCTTCTTGGCGCAAACTTTAAAGAATTAGCATGAGCGATCCGCAAAGTTATCGGCCACAAAATATCCCTACCGACCCTGGGGTCTATCGCTTTTACGATGCGGGGGATCAGGTCATCTATGTTGGGAAAGCGAAGAATCTTAAAAATAGATTAAATTCATATTTCCAAAAGAACCTTTTGGAAAAGACATATCGAATGGTCCACACCGCAGTACGAGTTGATTGGACCATTGTAAATACCGAGGTTGAAGCCCTTCAGTTGGAGTTCACCTGGATCAAGTCGGAAAATCCCAAATTCAATATTCAATTTAAGGACGATAAGTCTTATCCATATTTGGGCGTCAGCGTCAAAGAGGAATATCCACGGCTATTTATTTCACGTGCGAAGAAGCGAGCTGGGGTCAAATACTTCGGTCCATATGCACATGCTTGGGCGCTTCGATCGACATTCGATGTTCTACAAAAGCTCTATCCAATTAGAAGTTGTTCGGATGAGAATTTTCAAAGAGCCAAGAGGAGCAAGCGTCAATGCCTGTTGGGGGATATTGGTAAATGTAGCGCGCCTTGTGTCGAATGGATATCGAAGGAGGACCACCTTAAATTGGCAAAGGATTTGATCTCATTCGTGGATTCAAATCCTGATGATATTTCAAACCAACTTTTGACAGATATGCAGCGTGCCTCGGAATTAGAGGAATTTGAAAAAGCGGCAAGGATTCGTGACCAATTAGATGCCATCGCTAGATCTAGCCAAACTGCGGGAACTATGTTGAGTAGCAATTTTTCAGCCGACATCCTTGCGACCTTTGAAGAGGTAACCCATGCGGCGGCAACCATCTTTAGCGTGCGCTTTGGTCGAGTTGTTGGATCGAGATCTTGGATTATTGATCGCGCAGACATTCTCGAGGAAGAGAATTTCTCACAAAGTGCGCTCATGAAGATCTATAGCGAGACCCCTGCGCCAAGTGAAATTCTTGTCGATGAACTTCCAAGCGATCCAGAGGTAATCTCAAGTTGGTTATCAGAAAAATCTGGCCATAAAGTCAGCATCACAAAACCTTTAAGAGGGGAGAAGGTTGAGGTACTGACGACGGTAAAACGAAACGCTCAGCAAGCTCTTATCCAATACCTAAGCAAGCGATCAAATGACTCGGCTGTTAGCGGAAGAGCTATTGAAGAGATTGCAACCTTATTAGATCTCCCCGAATTGCCACTTCGAATTGAATGTTTTGATATCTCCAACACGCAAGGCACAAATATGGTTGCTTCGATGGTGGTCTTTGAGGATGGCCAGCCAAAAAAGAGCGATTACCGCAGATTTGCAATAGCCGACGATGAGAAGTTCGATGACACCAGAGCGATGCACCATGTGCTTACTAGGCGCTTAAAACGATACCTAGCAGATAAAGATGTGGATCCGCGGGAACTTGCAATCGCTGGTGGAAATAGAAGTAAGTTCTCATATCCGCCGCAATTGATTGTCGTCGATGGTGGCGCACCTCAAGTTGCAGCCGCAGCACGAGCTTTAGCGGAGCTTGGGATATCAGATATTGCTTTATGTGGCCTGGCAAAGCGATTGGAAGAAGTTTGGTTGCCCGACTCAAAAGATCCGATTATTTTTCCGCGCCATAGTGAAGGCCTATATTTGCTTCAACGGATTCGAGATGAGGCGCATCGATTTGCAATTACCTTCCATCGAAGCAGGAGATCGAAGGTAATGTTGGAATCTTTGTTAGATGAGATCCCACAACTTGGGGAAGTGCGTCGCAAAGCCTTACTAGAACGGTTTGGATCAGTAGCCGCGCTTAAAAAAGCAGATTTATCAGAAGTAGCCGCGGTCCCTGGTATTGGAAGCAAGACTGCAGAAATTATCATTAGCGCATTGAACGCCGAGATTATCGAAGAGCAAGAGCAAGGAATACGCGCGAATATGGAAACCGGCGAGATACTTTGAGAGGATATAGCCATGACATCCAATGAGGTCGTGGTGATCACCGGCACGAGCGGTGCTGGAAAATCTACAGTTGCACATGCCCTTGAAGATCTCGGTTGGTATGTGGTCGACAACCTACCGCCAGCAATGCTGGCTACCTTGTGCGATCTGGCAGCAAAGACTACGACTTCAATCGCAGTAGTAATTGATGTAAGAGGTCGACAGTTTTTTGATGACTTAACCCGAGCACTTGCCGAAGTCGCTGATAAGGGGATCAGTCGCCGTGTCTTGTTCGTAGATGCAGCTGATGATGTATTAGTCCGTCGTTTTGAATCAACTCGCAGGCCGCACCCGCTACAAGGCCCTGATCGCATCTTGGATGGCATCACAAAAGAACGTGAACGTCTGCAGGAAGTTAGATCAGTTGCTGATGTAGTTATTGATTCATCTTCACTTAATATCCATCAGTTAGATAAGAAGATTGCAGATATTTTTAGTGATGGCGAGATCGCTGATCTTAGGGTGAATATTCTCTCCTTTGGTTATAAGTATGGAATTCCGGTCGATGCCGATTTAGTCATGGACTGTCGTTTTATCCCAAATCCACATTGGATACCCGAATTGCGTCCGCTGACTGGTTTAGATAACGCCGTGAAAGAGAATGTAATGAGGGCGGAAAATGTTCAGGAATTTCTCGTTAACTACCAGGCGTTGTTTGCAACGATGGCAAATGGTTTTATTCACGAAGGACGAAAGTATTTGACACTTGCCGTCGGGTGTACTGGAGGTAAGCATCGAAGTGTTGCCGTTGCCGAGGAATTGGCCAAGCGATTCAACGGCGAACTTCACAACTCAGGCCGGGCAATTTCAGCTCATGCCATTCACCGCGATCTCGGTCGCGAAATCTAGTCTGAATTTATAGATAGATGTCACCAAGAATTGTTGCCTTGGGTGGCGGCCATGGATTAGCGGCAACGCTATCGGCGCTGCGATCAATTACCAGTGAGATCACAGCAGTGGTTACCGTTGCTGATAACGGCGGCTCGAGCGGAAGAATTAGAGAAGAGTTTGATTTCTTACCGCCCGGAGATTTACGAATGGCACTTGCGGCGCTCTGTAGCGATGATGAGTGGGGTCGCAATTGGGCGGAGATTCTGCAATTCCGATTTACCGGAACAGGGGAATTATCTGGTCACGCCGTTGGTAATTTATTGCTGGCAGCCCTTTGGGATCGTGATCGTGATTTAGTAAAGGGCATCGACCGCGTAGGTGAATTATTGCGAACGGTAGGGCGAGTTCTACCTATGTCATTGCGGCCACTTGATATTGAAGGTGTTTTCATTACCCCTGCTGGAGAGCGAAAAGTTCGTGGGCAAATCGAAGTTGCAACAACGAGGGCAATGGTAAAGAGCCTCAAATTGATTCCCGAAAATCCAACCCCTACGCCAGAGGCTTTGACTGCAATTGCAAATGCAGATTGGATAACTATCGGCCCGGGAAGTTGGCTGTCGAGTGTGATGCCACATTTCCTCGCTGCTGATTTAGCCGATGCCATAGTCACAAGTCGGGCGAAGAAGGTACTTATTTTTAATTTACCCGAACCAAGAAGCGAGGGTGAGTTTGCGGGGTATAGTCCGAAAGAGCATTTAAGTTTCCTTCTCACTCATCGGCCTGATTTGCATATAGATATGGCTATAGCCGATCAAAGTTCTTTCAAAGCCGAGAGCGAGATCGCTGATTTGCAGGTCAGCTTGGCCGAATGTGGCGGAAAATTAGAAATTGGAGATTTCGCCTCAAAAATTGGCGCGGTCTGCCATGATGTAAAAAAATTGAGTTCAGCTTTCTCGCACATTTTCGCTTGAACCCTGATTAAATGCGCCTATGGCAATGACCGCTTCAGTAAAGGATGAGCTCTCAAGGCTCTCCGTAAATAAGCCGTGCTGCCGCAAAGCGGAAGTATCTGCAATCTTAAGATTTGCCGGAGGGCTACATATCGCCTCTGGGAAAATTACCATCGAAGTAGAATTAGATACCGCACAGAGCGCCAGGCGATTACGTAAAGATATCTCTGAAGTTTATGGACACGAAAGTGAATTAGCCGTCCTTTCGCCTAGTGGTATCCGAAAAGGAAGTCGTTACGTTGTTCGAGTCACCTCAGATGGCGATGCTTTAGCAAGACAGACCGGTTTGATCGATGCGAATAATCGTCCGATTCGCGGTTTGCCGCCACAAGTTGTCTCAGCTGGTATTTGTGATGCCGAAGCAGCTTGGCGAGGTGCCTTCTTGGCTCACGGATCGCTTACTGAACCGGGTCGCTCTTCCGCTTTAGAAATTACTTGCCCGGGACCTGAAGCTGCTCTGGCTTTAGTCGGCGCGGCTCGTCGTTTGGGTATCACTGCAAAAGCGCGCGAAGTTAGAAATGTTGATCGGGTAGTGCTGCGCGATGGAGATGCGATTGGGGCTTTACTCACTCGTCTTGGCGCACACGAAAGTGTCTTAGCGTGGGAAGAACGTCGCATGCGCAGGGAAGTGCGAGCGACCGCCAATCGTTTGGCAAACTTTGATGATGCTAATCTTCGCCGCTCGGCCCGGGCAGCAGTTGCTGCGTCTGCCAGAGTTGCAAGAGCAATGGAGATTTTGGGGCCAGAGATTCCAGAGCACTTAAAGGAAGCTGGTGAGTTGCGTATTAATCATGGCCAAGCCAGCCTTGAAGAGCTTGGTTCCTTAGCCTCACCACCGATGACTAAAGATGCGATTGCTGGGCGAATTCGACGCTTACTTGCGATGGCTGATAAGCGCGCACATGACCTTGGAATTCCAGATACCGAAGCGGGATTAGCGCCTGATTTACTCGGGTAACCCCGCTTTCTTGGCTGATAGGATTACGCCCTCACAACGTTGTGGTTTTAAACAAATTTTCTTTTTAAGCGAGGACTCCCGTGGTACGTGTCGGAATTAATGGATTTGGCCGAATTGGCCGTAACTTCTTTCGTGCAGCCCTTACATCAGGCGCCGATATCGAGATCGTCGGAATTAACGATCTCACAGATAATGCAACTCTTGCCCACCTTTTGAAGTATGACTCAATCTTGGGTCGCCTTGGACTGCCTGTCACCTACACCGATGATTCAATCACGGTTAACGGCAAGACCATCCGCGTATTTTCAGAGCGCGATCCAGCAAACTTGCCTTGGGGCGAAGTTAAGGCAGATATCGTTATTGAATCAACTGGCTTTTTTACAAAGGCTGCAGATGCTAAGAAGCACATCGCTGCCGGTGCCAAGAAGGTAATTATCTCAGCGCCAGCCACCGATGAAGATGTGACAATCGTTATGGGTGTAAATCATGAAACCTATGATGCGGCTAGTCACAATGTAATCTCCAATGCTTCATGCACCACTAACTGCTTGGCACCTATGGCCAAGGTATTGGATGAAGAATTCGGAATTGTCCGTGGTTTGATGACCACGATCCACGCTTACACCAATGATCAATCAATCCTTGATCAACCTCACAAGGATCTACGCCGTGCGCGAGCAGCAGCAGTGTCAATCATCCCTTCAACAACAGGCGCCGCCAAGGCAATCAGCTTGGTGCTACCAAATCTAAAGGGCAAACTAGATGGATATGCGCTTCGCGTTCCAGTGCCAACCGGTTCTGCTACTGACTTAACTGTAGAACTTGCCAAGGAAGTTAGCGCTGCGCAGATCAATGAAGCCATGAAAAAGGCTGCACAAGGTCCACTTAAGGGTTTCCTTTCTTATACCGAAGATCCAATCGTTTCAGCAGATATCGTTACAGATCCAAGCTCTTGTATCTTTGATTCACAATTAACAAAGGCAATCGGAACGACCGTAAAGGTTGTTGGCTGGTATGACAACGAGTGGGGTTATTCAAACCGCCTAGTTGACCTAGTTGGATATGTTGGTAAGAAACTTTAATGAATATTCAAACCCTCGAAAATCTAGATCCAACTGATCTTCGCGGGAAGCGAGTATTTCTCCGCTGTGATTTAAACGTGCCATTGAAAGATGGCACGATCACAGATGATGGTCGAATTCGTGCATCGCTTCCAACAATCAAATATCTAATTGAACAAGGCGCGGCTATAGTCATCGCTGCACACTTGGGCCGCCCTAAAGGCGAGCGAAAGCCCGAACTCTCACTGGCACCAGTGGCAAAGCGACTTAGTGAATTGCTCGGAACCGAAGTTGCATTTTCAAATGAGATTGTTGGAAGTTCCAAAGCGCTTGCAGTTTCAAGTGGTGAAGTTGTCTTGTTGGAAAATATTCGTTACGAGTCTGCTGAAACGAGCAAAGAGGAATCGCAGCGTGAAGTACTTGCTCGTGAATTAGCCAAGTATGCCGATCTATTCATAAGCGATGGCTTTGGCGCGGTTCATAGAAAACATGCTTCGGTCTACGACATCGCAAAGTTATTGCCTCATGCTGCAGGCTTCTTAGTTGCCGCTGAAGTTGAAGTCTTGAAAAAGCTAACTCAATCACCAGAGCGGCCCTACGGAGTAGTTCTTGGCGGCGCAAAGGTTTCCGACAAAATTGGCGTCATATCTAACCTGCTCGATAAGGTCAATGTTTTAGCCATCGGCGGGGGAATGCTATTCACCTTTTTGGCCGCCCAAGGAAAAGAGATCGGTAAATCTTTAGTAGAAGTCGATTTAATCCCAACCGTTAAAGAACTCTTGACTCGGGCAGAATCCCTTGGAGTTAAACTTTTATTGCCGACAGACATTGTTGTCGCGAAGGAATTTTCGGCAGATGCAACTCCGACCACGGTTTCAGCAAGTGCCATACCTTCTGATCAAATGGGATTGGATATTGGCCCAGATACGGCGGCTAATTTTGCTTCTGCAATCTCGACTTGCAAAACTGTTTTCTGGAATGGCCCGATGGGTGTATTTGAATTCCCAAACTTTGCTAATGGCACAAAGGTCGTCGCAAAGGCGCTGACGGGAGTTACCGGCATATCAGTTGTAGGTGGCGGTGATTCGGCAGCCGCGGTACGCAAACTCGGTTTTGTCGATGCTGATTTCGGATATATCTCAACTGGTGGTGGAGCTTCGCTTGAATACCTAGAAGGAAAAGAGCTACCAGGCTTAGTAGTCCTGATCTAAAGAATTTTTCAAGCGAGAAATAGAATCTAAAAGGGGAGAGATGCGTAAACCGCTGATAGCTGGAAATTGGAAGATGAATCTAAATCATCTGGAAGCGATTGCCGTTACCCAGAAACTTTCTTATTCACTAGATGATAAGGATTACGACGCCGTAGATGTTCTAGTTATTCCGCCATTTACCGATATTCGTTCTGTCCAAACCTTGATTGACGGGGATCGACTTCGCTTAGTTTATGGCGCACAGGATCTCTCACCAGAGGCGAGTGGGGCTTATACCGGCGATATTTCTGGCTCGATGCTAAATAAACTTGGCTGCTCACATGTCCTAATTGGCCATTCCGAACGACGGGCAATTCACGGGGAAGGCGATGAGCTCCTCAATCGAAAGATCAAAGCGGCTTTGAGCAACGAGATAACTCCGCTCTTATGTATCGGAGAAGAACTTGAGATTCGTGAATCTGGTAATCAAGTTGAATATGTATTGACTCAACTTCGAAATGCACTAAAGGGATTTCACAAACCTGATCTCAAAAAGATCGTCTTTGCCTACGAACCTGTATGGGCTATTGGCACTGGCAAGACTGCAACCCCAGAAGATGCGCAAGAAGTTTGCGCCGCCATTCGAATTGAGTTGAAGAAGATCGGTTCTGAAGAGATTGCCGATGCAGCGCGAATCCTTTACGGCGGCTCCGTTAAGTCGGCGAATATTGTTGAAATCATGAAGCAAGAGGATGTGGATGGCGTCCTTGTGGGCGGAGCAAGCCTTGATCCAGAGGAATTCGCCCGAATCGCCAAATTTCACCGCGTAGCTTCGGCATAAAACTTCCCACCCAAACAGGTATCCTTAGCACCTACCCAAATGTAAGAAACTGGAGAAATTCGTGGTCTTGGCACTTTCAATCTTGTTAGTTATCACAAGCGTCCTGATGGTTCTTTTGGTGCTATTGCACAAAGGAAAGGGAAGTGGTCTCTCAGATCTATTTGGTGGCGGTATTTCTTCTTCTTATGGTGGAAGTTCAGTTGTAGAACGAAATCTTGATCGAATCACCATTGTTGTCGGAGGTTTGTGGTTTGCTGGAGTGATAGCGCTCTCGCTAGTTTTAAAGAAGTAGTTTTCGATAATTTAAATACTTTAAAAACCTATTCTTAGGAGTTGAAATGGGAAGTGCAATTCGTGGAAGTCGTGTCGGCGCCGGCCCAATGGGCGAGGCCGAGCGTGGCGATGCTATTGCTCGATTCCGAGTTTCCTACTGGTGCGCAAATGGACATGAGACTCGTCCATCATTCGCACAAGAAGAATCTGTTCAGATCCCAACCGAATGGGATTGCCCTCGTTGTGGTTACCCAGCAGGTCTAAATAAAGATAAGCCACCAATGCCGGTAAAGAATGAGCCTTACAAGACTCACTTGGCTTACGTGAAGGAGCGTCGCACGGAGACCGAATCTAAGAAGATCTTGGAAGATGCGCTAGCACGCTTGCGCGGAGAAGATTAAAAGTTTCTAAAGCTCTTTAAAATCTCAGCAATGCCGGCACCTCTATTTTTAAGGTGTATTCGAAGAAGTGGCAGGTTGCGGCTACTAAGCGCAGCCCCATCACCTAAAGCTTGTGCCATTAAGAGTTTGTGAAAGCTTAGATCTTTTCCAGGTATTTCAAGATCAGTGTGATTCTCACCAGTGATCTGAATGAAGGCGCCATTTAATTGCCCGCCCTTGTGAAATTGTCCAGTGGAGTGAAGAAACCTTGGTCCCCACCCAAAGGTAACGCCGCGCTTGGTCTTATCGGCGAGTAATTCACGAATCTTTACGATTTCATCATCCACGCCGCGATTTAGATAAGCCATCACAGCAATATAAGTTGATGCCGGTTGTAGGAATTTCTCAAGAATTTCAACCAGGCTAGCTCCATCGAAATCTGAAAAGACCTGCAGGACCTCATCTTCGAAGACTGGAGTTTGCTTTGGAATTGGGTTTGCGCCCCATTCCGCTAATAGTGAATTTGTGCGATCCTTCGCCTCAGTAACATTTGGTTGGTTAAAAGGATCAACCTGCAACCCTCGACCTAGAAGAGCAGTTACATATTCCCAAAATATAAATTGTTCACCAATAGATCCTTCAACAACCAAATCGGCAGAACCCTTGGCAAAAGCTATTTTAAAACCAGCGCCTGAGATTTGTGATCCAGCTTCTTCAATAACGATTGGAAGTCGTCCAACTTGATTCTTCCCGGTCGACTCGGCAATTAATTGTTCGATCCAATCAGCAAGTCCTGGGATCGCAGAATTGGAATCGAAGAAGGCGATATTTTGGTCGCTTTGTTCCAGAATTAGAGTTGCCACCTGGACGACAGAACTATTCGCATCCACAAAAGAATTTTGTGAAGATTTTGTACTCTTCAATATATCTTCAATATCGACACCGATAAGGGCTGCCGGTGTTAATCCAAAGGCGCTAAGTGCACTGTAACGACCGCCCACATTTGGATCCGCGTTCACTACTTTATAGCCGGACTCTTTCGCCGAGAGATCGAGTGGTGAGTTCGGATCTGTGATGATCAGAAAATGCTCACGGGGATCAAGATTTGCATCGCGAAATGCCTTCTCGAAGAGAGCTTTCTGCGAGGCGGTCTCAATTGTGGAACCTGATTTAGATCCAACTATTACCAAGGTCTTTGCCAGATTAGTCGGTATCGCAGCGCCAATCTGATCCGGATCCGTTGAGTCTAAAACTGTTAATTGCTTCCCAAAGGTCTTCGCAAAAACTTCAGGGGCAAGGGAAGAGCCACCCATTCCGCAGAGGATCAAATTATTCAAGCCAGCGCTTTTAGTCCAGGAAACCAATTGATTCAATTGTTCAATCAGCGAGCGAGAGGAAGTTGGGAGATCGATCCAGTTGAGTCGTGTAGGCGCCTCGGTCTCGGTTCCCCAAAGGGTGTCATCCTTTGCAGCCAATTTGGCTACAACTGAATTTAAATCTTTAGCGATCGAACTTTCTGGATTGTATTTAGCTAAGAGCGGCCCAGAGAGTTCAATCATTTCTTGGCCGCATCAATTGTGGCGAGAAGTTGGGCCCAGGCCTGCTCAAACTTAATTACGCCTTCATCTTCCAATTTTCCGGCAACCTCTTCGATATCAATACCGGCCGAGATCAATTCTCCTAAAATCTTTTCTGATGATTCATAGGCAGGGCGGACGGTATCTCCAGCTACTTGTCCATGTGCACGAACTTCATCCAAAGTACCTTCAGGCATAGTGTTTACAACATGCGAAGTTGCTAAGCCAACAACGTATCGGGTGCTATCTAGCGCTTTGTCCTTTACGCCGGTTGAGGCCCAAAGTACGCGTTGATAATTGGCGCCCTTAGATTCCAATTTCTTCCAACGTTCGCTTTGAATCAATTGATCAAATGCTTGATAGGTGTGAACTGCATTAGCAATAGCAGCATGACTCCGAAGAGGGGAGTCCGGCGCTAACCGAGAATCAATCTCTAAATCTACGCGGCTGACAAAGAGAGATGCCACAGAATGAATCTTTGAAATATCTTGATTCGACGCAACGCGCTTTTCTAATCCACTTTGGTAGGCATCTGCAACTTCAAGGTATCTGGACTTGGAAAATATCAACGTTACATTGATTGAAACACCTTGAGCGGTCAACTCTTCAATTGCGAGAAGTCCCTCTTTGGTAGCAGGCACTTTAACCATAAGATTTTCGCGATTGACTATCTTTGCTAATTCCAAACCGCGGGAAATAGTTCCGGCGCTGTCATAGGCCAGGTCAGGATCGACCTCGATACTTACTCGACCATCTACACCTTTGGATTTTTCGTAGGTCGCAAGAAAGAGGTCAGCTGCCGCCCGAACATCATCAGTGGTTAGCTTTGTAACAATCTCATTTGTTGAAGCCCCGCTTGCCGCCAGCTCTTTGATTTGCGGTAGATAAGAATCGGATTTGGCAATTGATACGGCAAAGATACTTGGGTTAGTAGTAACCCCAACAACATATGAGCTATCAATTAATTCCTTGATAGAACCGGAGGAAATTCGATCTCGAGACAAATCATCAAGCCATATCGAGACGCCGACCTCTGAGAGCTTGGCCAAAGAATTACTCATTTTGTATTCGCTATCGAACGCTTAGCGGCTGCAACTATGTTTTCTGGAGTGAAGCCATATTCCTTAAATAGTTCGCCAGCTGAAGCAGAGGCACCAAAGTGCTCGAGGGAGATAATTTCACCAGCATCTCCAACAAATTCACGCCAGCCACTTCCTACCCCAGCTTCTACAGAAACGCGAGCTCTAACCGAAGCCGGAAGAACGCTCTCTTTGTAACTTGAATCTTGCTCGGCATACCAAGACAAACTTGGTGCACTCACTACCTGCGCCTTAATGTTTTCCGCAGCCAACAATTCGGCAGCCTTTATTGCGATCGAAACTTCAGAGCCGGTAGCAATCAAGATAACATCTGGCTTGCCATCGCTCGCGCAAATTACATAAGCACCCTTTGCAACGCCTTCAACGCTGCCGCACTTACTTCGATCCACGACGGGCAAATTCTGTCGAGATAAGGCAAATCCCGCAGGCTTGCCACGGCGTATAACTTCGCGCCAAGCAATCGCTACTTCATTTGCGTCTGCTGGGCGAATTAGATTGAAGTTTGGAATCAAACGCAGTGAAGCAACGTGCTCAACCGGTTGATGTGTCGGACCATCCTCACCCAGACCAATTGAGTCGTGAGTCCAAACAAAAATTGATGGAATATCCATAAGGGCAGCTAGGCGCACTGAACCACGCATGTAATCACTAAAGACTAAGAAGGTGCCACCAAATGGTCGAGTTAACCCATGCAACGCAATTCCATTAAGAATTGCTCCCATAGCGTGTTCGCGGATACCAAAGTGGATGATCCGGCCGTAAGGATCGGCATCCTTCATCGCACTACTTGATGGAAGGAATGACCTTCCTCCTTCAATGGTGGTGTTATTGCTCTCGGCTAGATCTGCAGAGCCGCCCCAGAACTCTGGAAGAACTTTGGCAATTGCATTAATTACCTTTCCAGATGCAGCGCGAGTTGCAATATCTTTTCCAGCTTCAAATACTGGAATTGCACTTTCCCAATTAGCAGGAAGTTCGCGTTTTACTAACCGATGTAAAAGTTGGGCCTTTTCAGGATTGGCTTTCTCCCAAGAAGCAAAGGCGATTTCCCATTCTGCACTTGCTGCTGCGCCACGTTCTAATACTTTACGAGCGTGCGCAATTACGTCAGCTGGCGCTATGAAGCTCTCGTTAGGATCTAAGCCGAGCTCTACTTTGGTTGCGGCAATCTCTTCGGCGCCCAGGGCTGAACCATGTGACTTGGCGGTGTTGCGAAGTTTTGGCGCTGGCCAAGCGATTACAGTCTTCAATCTAATTAAGGTTGGAACTTTGGTTTCGGCTTGCGCGGCTAATAAGGCCTTCTCAAGAGCGTCGCGGTCCACATCTCCATCGCTCTTAGCGGCGACTTCAATTACCTTCCAACCATAAGCCTCATAACGAGCTGAAACATCTTCAGTGAAAGAGACATGAGTATCACCTTCAATGGAGATTCGATTGTCATCGTAAATAACCTTTAGATTTCCAAGTTGTTGTGTTCCGGCAATTGATGAGGCTTCAGCGCTCATACCTTCTTGCAGATCACCGTCGGACGCAATTGCCCAAATATTATGATCAAACAATTTAGTCTCGCTCTTTGGATCAAGTAGACCCTTCTCAAAGCGGGCTGCCATAGCCATTCCAACCGCGCTAGATATTCCAGAACCAAGTGGGCCAGTGGTGATTTCTACGCCAGTTGTATGTCCGAATTCTGGGTGTCCAGGAGTGAGAGATTTCGCCGTTCGAAATGACTTCAAATCTTCAAGCTCTAATCCATAACCGCTTAAATAAAGTTGAATATACAGAGTCAGGGATGAATGGCCGGCAGATAAAACAAAGCGGTCGCGTCCAAGCCAATTTGGCTTTGCCGGATCATGCTTCATGATTCGTTGGAATAAGGTGTAAGCAACAGGAGCAAGCGCCATTGCAGTGCCTGGGTGGCCATTGCCAACCTTCTGAACCGCATCCATTGCCAAAGCGCGACTGATCGCGACGGCCTGGGTATCTAGATCGTTCCATGCTGCTACTTGTGTCATTTTTATCCCTTATTCGCTTGTTATTTATTGAGAGCGGTTATTACTTTTTAAAATTGGAGTTGCCTTACTGCTTGCCTTTTGAGATAGATGTGGTTGATCCGATTGAGTAGAAATTCCAACAACTAACCCAGACCAACGTTGCTCCGAGTAGGTGAACACCGACAATTAATTCAGGTAGCCCGGTGAAATATTGAATATATCCAACGGCACCTTGAGCCAGTGAAATCAAGAGAAATACTAATNCCTTGCCGCCATAATTCTCGCGAACCTCGGGGCTCTCTGCCGCACGGATTACAAGCCAGAGTCCCAAAGTTAGGGCAATTAATGCGATGACGAGATCGGCGTGAATATATGAAATATCTCTTGGCGCTATGTTGTAACGCTTTGCTTGGATATCCCCAGCGTGTGGCCCGGAACCAGTAACAATGGTTCCAACAAGAACCACCAGAACCGTTAATCCAAGAACAATCCGAGATACCAATTGTGTTGTTGAACTGATGAAAATATTTGCCCGAGCTTTGACCTTGGATCGCAAGGAAAGTGCAGCCGCAATTAATGGGATTGAAAGTGCGAAGTGAGCAGAGACAGCCAGCGGATTTAACTTTGTTAATACGGTTATTCCGCCCAAGATGACCTGGGCCAAAAAGCCAGCTAGTTGAGATATGGCAAGCAGGCGAATTGTTTTAAAGTTCTCCCGATCTTTCAATCTTCGTTGTACATAAACCAAAGCGGCGATCGCAACCAGGAAAATTAACCAAGCGATCAGGCGATTGCCAAACTCAATCCAGGCGTGCAATTGACCTTGGGCCTGATGGGCAACCGGCTTGATTGAGCCCTTGGTGCACTCTGGCCAGGTAGGACATCCGAGTCCTGATCCAGTAAGACGAACGGCGCCACCTGTTACGACCAGTGCGCCTTGAAGGAATAGCAACACGGTGAAGAGCCAACTGGAATTGAGGAGAAACCTTCTTTTGCCAGTTTTTGGATCTTTGCCAATTTCGCAACCAATAGCTCTCATTGGGCAAGCCTATGGCCTTGTGCTCACCGTCGCCTGCGGCAAGCTTTCTGCGACCCCGAGTGGCAACTTTGGATGAATTACGCAACACTAGTGTTGTGAAAAAGAGCGAGGATCGAACCCGAGATTTAGTGGCTCGCGCCATCCTTGAAGGCGGGCCCGCCAGCGCAGCCACCTTGGCCAAGAAGTTAAAGATCACCCCGGCTGGAATTCGTCGCCATTTAGATGCCTTAGTGGCAAGTGCGGTTTTAGAAGCCCGAGATCCTTATCAAGTTAAATCAGATAGCAGAGGCCGTGGTCGTCCTTCCAAAGTATTTGTTATGACCGATAACGGCCGCGAAAAGTTTGAACATTCATACGATGACCTCGCGGTCAGCGCCCTTAGATTTATGATGGATCAATCAACTGATCTGGTGAAAGATTTTGCAGAAGCACGCGCGAAGGATTTAATTAAACGGGCGCAACCAAACGTTGAAAAAGCAAATGGCGTTACCGAAAAGTCGAAAGCGCTTGCCAAGGTCCTAAGCCTGGAAGGTTTTGCTGCGAATATTCATAGCCAAGGTATAGGGGAAGAGCTGTGCCAAAATCATTGCCCGATAGCCCACGTCGCGGCGCAATTTCCAGAACTCTGCGAAGCAGAGACAAATGCATTTTCACAACTTCTTGGCACTCACGTTCAGCGTTTAGCAACCATCGCTCATGGCGATGGCGTATGCACAACTTTCATACCAAATTCTAAATTTACCAAGAGCAAGGAACCAACCTCCAATCGAAAGCGAGTATCACGATGAGTGAACAAACAATTCTTCACCCAGAACTAGATGGGATTGGTACCTACGAATATGGTTGGTCAGATAAGAACGATGTTGGGGCGAACTCTCGTCGTGGTCTTAATGAAGAAGTAGTTCGGGATATCTCAGATAAGAAATCTGAACCAAAGTGGATGTTAGATCTGCGCCTGAAGGGCCTTGATCTATTCGACAAGAAGCCGATGCCCAACTGGGGTTCAGACTTGTCAGGTATCTTCTTTGACACAATTAAGTACTTCGTTCGTTCAACGGAAAAGCAGGCTACATCTTGGGAAGATCTACCAGATGATATTAAAAATACTTATGATCGCCTGGGTATTCCAGAAGCCGAGAAGCAACGATTGGTTGCTGGTGTTGCAGCTCAATACGAGTCGGAAGTTGTCTATCACTCGATTCGCGAAGATTTAGAGAAGCAAGGAGTTATCTTCGTTGATACCGATACCGGTCTTAGAGAACACGAAGAACTATTCCGTGAATATTTTGGAACGGTGATTCCAGTTGGTGACAATAAGTTTGCTGCGCTTAATACCTCAGTTTGGTCTGGTGGATCATTCATCTATGTACCAAAAGGCGTAAAAGTAGATATCCCACTCCAGGCCTATTTCCGTATTAACACTGAGAATATGGGTCAATTTGAACGTACCTTGATTATTGCGGATGAAGATTCTTACGTGCATTACGTTGAAGGATGTACTGCGCCAATCTATTCATCGGATTCACTTCACTCAGCGGTTGTTGAAATTATCGTAAAAAAGAATGCTCGAGTTCGTTATACAACAATTCAGAACTGGTCGAACAATGTTTACAATCTGGTCACCAAGCGCGCGACATGTGCTGAGGGTGCAACTATGGAGTGGATCGATGGAAATATCGGTTCAAAGGTAACCATGAAGTATCCAGCCGTTTTCCTTATGGGTCCTCATGCAAAAGGGGAGACGCTTTCAATCGCTTTCGCCGGAGCCGGACAACATCAAGATGCCGGTTCAAAGATGGTTCACGCCGCTCCTTACACATCTTCAACCATTATTTCTAAATCGGTTGCACGCGGTGGGGGTAGAACTTCATACCGAGGTCTGGTTCAAATTCAAGAAGGAGCGCATCACTCTAAATCAACAGTTAAATGCGATGCCTTGTTAGTGGACACCATCTCTCGTTCCGATACCTATCCTTATGTTGATATCCGTGAAGATGATGTATCAATGGGCCACGAAGCAACAGTCTCAAAGATTTCTGATGACCAACTCTTCTATTTAATGTCCCGCGGCCTTAGTGAAGATGAGGCGATGGCCATGATCGTTCGTGGATTCATCGAACCGATCGCAAGAGAACTTCCAATGGAATATGCCCTCGAACTTAATCGCCTAATTGAGCTACAGATGGAAGGGGCAGTTGGTTAAATGGCTATTAATACCAACTACCTACAGCCTTCAGGTCGTGAAGAAGCTTGGCGATTTACGCCGTTAAATCGCTTGGCCGGGCTTCTAGATTCACAAGTGGAATTAACTTCCACAAATTCACTCAGCTTGGCCAGAGAGCTTCCTGGCGTTTCATTTCAAATTTTGGAGAGCTCGCAAGTAGTTCCGATTTCACAATCAACTGATGAGGCTACCCTTCGAGTTCGTAATGCGGTTAAAGAAGTCGCACTCATAACAATTGCCGAGGGCGCTGAATTAGCTGAGCCAATATATTTAAATCGTAAAACTTTAGATGGCAGGCCAGAGGCGACTCGGGTATTAATCTCGCTTGGAGCAAATTCAAAGGCCACTGTCATTGTTCAAAATATTGGAAATGCTGTATTAGCTGAAGATTTAGAATTCAAATTGGATTCCGGTTCAACGCTTAATTTCATCTCATTACAAGAATGGGACGATAAGACGATTCATCTAGGTCGTCAGCATGCGGTTATCGGGCGAGATGCCACTTTCAATTCCATAGTAGTAACAGTCGGTGGCTCCTTGGTTCGCCTACTTCCAACGGTTGAGTATGCCGGTCCTGGTTCAAGCGCTGAATTGACCGGTCTCTATTTTGCAACCGACGGACAACATTTAGAACATAGGATGCATGTTGATCACAACCTTCCAAATGCAAAAAGTCGAGTCAATTACAAAGGCGCACTTGCTGGCGATAAGGCTCGTACAGTTTGGATTGGTGATGTCTATATTCGAGCAGCAGCCGAAGGCACCGATACCTACGAACTCAATAGAAATTTACTTCTGTCTGATGGCGCCCGCGCCGATTCGGTTCCAAATTTAGAGATCGAGACCGGAGAGATTCTCGGAGCCGGTCACGCATCGACAACTGGACGTTTTGATGACGAACAACTCTTCTACTTATCTTCACGGGGAATTCCAGCCGATGAAGCGCGCCGCTTAGTTATTCGTGGCTTCTTTCAAGAGATCCTTAACAAGATTAATAACCAAGAGATCGAAGAGCGTTTGATGAATCGAATTGATACTGATTTAGCCAAGGTGGGTGCGATCAAATGAAAATTGATTTCAACGAGCTGATAGATGGAAAGCCAAAGCGCATTGAGGTTAATGGCAAAGCCGTATGCGTGGCACGCCTAGGGTCGGAAGTATTTGCAGTTGCCGATACCTGCACTCATTCTGATGCCTCATTATCAGAAGGCGATATTTCGGATGGAAAAATTGAATGTTGGCTACATGGGGCTGAGTTTGATCTAAGAACCGGAGCGGCAATCACATTGCCAGCTACAGAGGCGCTAGAAGTTTTCAAAGTTATTCAAGAAGGTAAGCAAATTAGCATCGAAGAGTTTTCTGAAAATACAAAGACAGGGGAGAAGTAATGAGTACTTTAGAGATCAAAGGTTTGAAAGTAGTAGTTGATGCAGATGGAAATTCCAAGGAGATTTTAAAGGGCGTAGATTTAACTATTCGCTCCGGTGAGACCCATGCGATTATGGGACCAAATGGTTCTGGAAAATCTACTTTGGCGTATTCGATAGCTGGCCACCCCAAGTACACAATTACCGGTGGCAGCGTAACTTTGGATGGACAAGATGTCTTAGCCATGAGCGTTGATGAACGGGCGAAGGCTGGACTCTTTCTTGCAATGCAATATCCAGTAGAAGTCCCAGGAGTTTCTGTAACCAATTTCTTACGTACTGCAGCAACTGCAATTCGCGGCGAAGCGCCAAAGGTTCGAACCTGGGTCGGCGAAGTTAAAGAAGCGATGGCTGCTTTAAATATGGATTCAAATTTTGCCGAGCGTTCTGTCAACGAAGGATTTTCAGGTGGCGAGAAGAAGCGTCACGAGATTTTGCAACTCGAACTTCTTAAGCCGAAGTTTGCAATTTTAGACGAAACAGATTCCGGTCTAGATGTTGATGCCCTTCGAATTGTCTCCGAGGGAGTAAATCGCGTAAAGGCCAATAGTGATCTAGGAATATTGCTAATTACTCACTACACCAGAATTTTGCGCTACATAAAGCCGGACTTCGTTCACGTCTTTGCCGCAGGGCGGGTAGTTGAAGAGGGTGGGCCAGAGTTGGCCGATAAATTAGAAGAGAAGGGTTATGCAGAGTACGTAACTGCTTAATTACCATGTTAAGAACCTCAATTGATGCCGCCCAGCTTCGCAAGGATTTCCCAATCTTTGCAAAGGTGATGCGCGGAAATAATCGATTGATCTATTTAGATAGTGGTGCTACCTCTCAAAAGCCAAGGTCAGTTTTAGATGCCGAACGCTATTTCTATGAGAATGAAAATGCCGCGGTTCATCGTGGTTCGCACCTTTTGGCCGAGGAGGCCAACCGCGCTTACGAAGGCGCGCGCGAGGTTGTGGCGCAGTTTCTCGGAGCCAAGAGCGATGAGATTATCTTTACCAAGAGCGCGACCGAGAGCTTAAATGCGCTTGCCTATTCATTTGGAAATGCCAAAGCTGACAGCAGATTTCACCTAAATCCCGGGGATCGCATTGTCGTTTCAGAAATGGAGCACCATGCAAATCTCATCCCTTGGCAACAATTGGCCAAGCGCACTGGCGCGGAATTAGCTTGGCTAAGTGTCACTGCAGAAGGTCGTTTGGATCTAAGTAATATTTCAGAAGTCATCAATGAAAAAACTAAGATCGTTGCCCTTACCCATCAATCCAATGTTCTCGGAACTATCAATCCAATTAATGAGATTGCGAAATATGTTAGGGCTCGATCAGCGCTTTTTATTCTAGATGCCTGTCAATCTGTGCCTCATATTCCGATTTCAGTTCAAGATTTGGAGATTGATTTCTTGGCTTTCTCCGGACATAAGGCTCTTGGACCAACTGGTATCGGAGTTCTATGGGCAAAGAGTGAGTTGTTAGACGAGATGGAGCCATTTCTCTTTGGTGGATCAATGATTGAGAGCGTCACAATGACTGACGCCACTTGGGCGCCGGCTCCTAGAAAATTTGAAGCAGGCGTACCTAATATGGCTCAAGCCGTTGGCTTAGCTGCTGCACTTAAATATTTATCGCAAATTGGCATGGCCAAGATTGCAGAACATGATGCAGAGTTAACGGCATATGCTCTTGAGAAATTTTCGTCATTGAAGGGTATTGAAATTATTGGCCCTAAAGAGAACGTAGATCGGGGCGCAGTAATCTCTTTTACTACCGAAGGAATTCATCCACATGATCTTGGCCAAGTACTAGATCAATACGGCATTGCAGTTCGCACCGGACACCATTGCGCTTGGCCACTAATGAAGAAGTATGGAATAGCTGGAACCACTAGAGCATCTTTCTACCTCTATAACGATTTTGCCGATGTTGATGCCTTGATCGATGGTGTTGGAAATGCACAGAAATATTTCAAGGTGTAGATATGGAATTAGATTCGCTCTACCAGCAAGTGATATTGGATCACTATAAAAATCCAGCACACAAGGCTTTAATCGAGCCGTATACAGTGCAGGTACATCACGTTAACCCAAGTTGCGGGGATGAAATAACCTTAAATTTGTTGGTAAAGGATGGCCTTGTGGATGCAATCTCTTGGGATGGAGTGGGTTGTTCGATATCTCAGGCGAGTACATCAATTATGACTGAGTTAGTTTTGGGCAAGGATGTTAAGTCGGCCTTCAAGATACTCGATGAATTTACCGAACTTATGCAGAGTAAAGGGCAGGGTAAGGGCGACGAGGAAGTTCTGGAAGATGCAATCGCTTTCGCCGGCGTCTCTAAGTTTCCGGCTCGCATTAAGTGCGCACTTTTGGGCTGGATGGCCTTTAAAGATGCAGCATCACAATCTATGGTTAAACTAGGAGAACAATGAGCACAAATATTTCAACAATAGATGATGTAACTGAGGCCATGAAGGATGTCATCGATCCTGAATTAGGCATCAATGTCATAGATCTTGGACTTGTTTATGACCTTCGGGTTGATGAGAATAACGTCGCGATTTTAGATATGACCCTTACCTCGGCTGCCTGCCCATTGCAGGATGTAATTGAAGATCAAACACACCAAGTGCTGGCTGATCTTACGAGTGATGTAAAGATCAATTGGGTCTGGATGCCACCGTGGGGTCCAAATCGAATTACCGACGATGGCCGCGAGCAACTTCGCGCTATCGGTTTTACCGTCTGATTTCGTTCGCTAATGTCGATGCATGGCCAATGGATGGCACTGCGATCACTATCTTCTGATCAATCGGTTAAGAATCAAAAACTTAAGCCAGGTACCTTCAAACGAATCCTGGGATTTGCCAAACCATATAAAAAATATCTAATTATATTTATATTGACGGTAGCCATTGATGCCGTCCTAGTTGTCGCAACCCCGCTTTTACTTCGCACCTTGATCGATCGCGGCGTGGTACCGGGCAATCGCGGTTTAGTAACAACTTTGGCGATTATCGTTGGCGCCTTGGCCGTAGCAGATGCCGGTTTTAATCTCCTTGGGCGCTGGTTTTCAAGTCGAATTGGTGAAGGCCTGATCTTTGATCTGCGTAGCCAAGTATTCGCACACATTCAACGACAATCAATTGCCTTTTTCACACGCACTCAGACCGGAGCTTTGATTTCAAGAATCAACTCAGATGTCATTGGTGCCCAGCAAGCCTTTACCGGGACTCTCTCCGGAGTATTAAGTAATCTCCTTTCGCTCATTTTAGTAAGCATTGCGATGCTTACCTTGTCCTGGCAAATAACAGTTGTATCGCTGGCTTTACTCCCAGTTTTTCTCTTCCCAACAAAGTGGATTGGTAAACGCCTGCAGGCATATACACGAAAATCTTTTGAACTAAATGCGCAGATGTCCTCCACGATGACCGAACGTTTCAATGTCTCCGGAGCACTTCTTGTTTCCTTGTACGGAGATAAGGAGAAGGAGGCCGGTAACTTCAAGGCGAAGGCGCGAAAAGTCGCCGATATGGGTATTTCCATCGCCATGCTAAACCGCGTCTTCTTCATCGCGATGTCCTCCGTGGCAGCGGTTGCAACTGCATTTGCATATGGAATCGGTGGACATTTAGCTATTAGTAAATCGATTAGCGTTGGAACCCTTCTAGCTATTACCGCGTTGCTCGCTCGACTTTATGGGCCTCTTGCCGCACTTTCCAATGTGCGAGTTGATGTGATGTCGGCGTTGGTTAGTTTCGAGCGAGTCTTTGAAGTCTTGGATCTTGAGCCGATGGTGAGTGATCCGCAGCTCGCGCAACACTTCTCAAAAGAACAACCAAAGATTGAATTTGTCGATGTGCATTTCTCCTATCCAAAGGCGGAAGAGATTTCACTTGCTTCGCTGGAAAGTGCTGCCAAGCCAGAGACGGTGATCAGCGGGGAAGTAATTAAAGGCATTGATTTCACTGTAAAGCCGGGGACGATTACCGCAATTGTTGGCCCATCAGGTGCCGGTAAAAGCACAATTTCTGGATTGTTGCCACGGTTGTATGACGTAACAAGTGGGGCAATTAAAATAAATAATTTGGATATCCGAAGTGTGAATTTAGAAGAACTTCGCGATTTAATTGGCGTAGTCACTCAAGATTCTCATATGTTCCACGAAAGTATTCGCTCAAATCTTCTCTATGCAAAACCAGATGCAACTGATGAAGAATTGCTGGAAGCCTGTAATTCGGCACAGCTGCGTTCTTTCATATCAGCCCTGCCTAATGGCTTGGATACTGTTGTGGGGGAACGCGGACATCGACTGTCGGGAGGCGAGCGACAACGATTGGCGATTGCTAGGTTACTTTTGAAGGCGCCGGCAATTGTTATATTAGATGAAGCGACCGCTCACTTAGATTCCGAGAATGAAGCCCTTGTTCAAGAGGCGTTATCAATCGCGCTCAAAGATCGAACTAGCATTGTCATCGCTCATCGACTATCTACCGTTGTAAATGCCGATCAAATTCTTGTCTTAGACCAAGGAAAGATCGTTGAACGGGGCAAGCACGATGAACTTGTCGCTGCTAAAGGTTTGTACTTTGAGCTCTATCAAAGACAATCGTTAGGTGTTTTTGAATAATAAGACTCGCCCAATGGCGATCATCAAGCCAAATGCCAACCATTGAATGGCGTAGGCATAATGCGGACCATCTGAAATGTCAGGCAATTCGATAATGGTAAGAGGTGCGGTGCTCTTATCGCTAGATGAGATCAAGTCTGCATAGTAATTTTGAGCTGAGACACCTTGCAATTGAGTGAGGTTTACCGTGTTGTAATTTGATTTGGTAGCGAAAAAACTACCTTGGAGTTGTTTGGAGACATTCTCCGATCGCACTCGCACAACTACTGAAACCTGGTTCGAGGAGACGGGTGGAATGGTTGGGGCAGTAGCGGCTGATTTTCCTGCCGAAACCCAACCTCGATCTAGCCAGATGGATTCTTTGGCGGGCAACGCAGTAGAGAGATGAAATAACTGGAGGACTTCAAAGCCGTAGCGCCCTTGGTTGTAGCGATTGCGAATTAAAGATTGATGATTTGGGTCGAAGGAGCCGGCGATCTTAAATTGACGCCACTGATCTTTTAGCGGATTTATAGCAGCAAGATTTTCAATTGCGGATGGAGTCTGATTCTCGTTCACCCTAATTATTGAATTATTTGCTACACGTGCTTGCCCTCTATGAAATTGCCATTGAGCGGCTAGTAGACATCCAAGGATTAAATTCAGGGCAATTAGGGTTTGAAATACTTCAAGCGGTCTAAAAAAACGCTTGCAATTTGAACGAAGAGAGTTGTTAATTTTCGATACCTTTTTGTTTTTCAACCCCATTCAAAATTGATGAAGGGGCTCTAAAAATAGTCTCTCGACCAGCATTAGCGATTACTACAGCGACATAAGGCAATAAAACGGCAGCCAGTAACGTGAACCAGCGATAAGGGCTTGGCAAAATAACGGTAAGAATGAAACAGATCGTTCTGATCATCATGGAAATAAAGTATCGACGGGCCCTACCGCCTTGATCAGTGGTAAGAGGTTGGCTCGCGGAGGNGATAGATATCTGCTGCGTGCTCTTGTTGCTTGCCGCGATTTTATTGCCCGTTGGCCAAAGTCTCATGGCTAAAGAGTAGAAGCATTCGGGCAACTTCGCTTGCCCAAGCCGTGTTATTACCAATTACGCTGTAGTAACAAGTAGGTTATGTGGTGTGAGTAACGAAAAAGAGGTGGTTCTAGTTACCGGCGGAAACCGCGGTATCGGTTTGGCTATAGCCAAGCGATTGGCTGCAGCAAATTATGAGGTTGTTATCTCTCAACGCAAAGCCGAACCAGTTGCCGGCCTAAATTCCGTAGTAATGGATGTAACTGATTCGGCAAGTGTTGATGCAGCCATAAAAGAGATTGAAGATAAATTTGGCGGTGTAGATATTCTCGTTGCTAATGCGGGAATAACCAAGGATGGCCTCGTTATGCGAATGAGCGATGAGGATTTCAATTCCGTTATCGATACCAACTTAAATGGGGCCTTTCGCGTGGCTCGAGCATGCACTCGCGGAATGATGAAGAAGAAGTCAGGAAGAATGATCTTTGTCGGTTCCGTAGTCGGAATGCTTGGATCCGCCGGTCAGGTCAACTATGCCGCCACCAAGAGCGGCCTTATTGGGATGGCCCGTTCTTTTGCAAGAGAGTTAGGAAGTCGTGGCATAACGGCAAATGTTGTTGCACCAGGCTTTGTTGATACCGATATGACTGCCGTATTAGATGAAAAAAGAAAATCAGAGATCATCAACGCAGTCCCGCTTCAAAGATTTTGCTCGCCAGATGAAATCGCGGGCGTAGTTGAATTTCTAGCTTCACCACAAGCAAGTTACATAACCGGAGCGGTCATCCCTGTAGATGGCGGATTAGGAATGGGTCACTGACATGGCAATTTTAAAGGGCAAGAATATTCTTGTAACCGGAGTATTGACCGAAGCTTCAATCGCATTCCACATCGCCCGAATCGCGCAAGAGCAGGGCGCTAATGTGGTTTTGAGTTCATTTGGTCGCGCACTTAGCATCACTAATCGAATCGCGACACGTCTGCCAAACCCGGCGCCGGTTATCGAATTGGATGTAACTAGCGAAGAACATTTGGCCGGCCTTGCCGATAAATTGCGAGAACATTTTCCAAAACTAGATGGCTTGGTCCACTCAATTGGCTTTGCTCCAGAAGCGGCCCTTGGCGGAAATTTTCTACATACTAAATGGGAAGATGTCGCGACTGCGGTTCATGTATCAACCTTCTCTTACAAATCTCTAGCAATGGCTTGCCAGCCACTTTTTGATAAAGATTCTGGTGCGAGCATTGTTGGTCTAACCTTCGACGCAACTGTGGCCTGGCCAAAATATGACTGGATGGGCGTAGCAAAAGCCGGTTTGGAATCAGCTAATCGTTACCTAGCTCGAGATCTCGGTGCTGCAAATATTCGCTGTAACTTGATTGCAGCCGGACCAATCAAAACAATGGCAGCTAAATCAATTCCCGGATTTGAAGATTTTGAGTCCGTATGGAATTCAAGAGCGCCACTGGCGTGGGATGTAAGTGATCCAATCCCGGCAGCCCAAGGCGCGGTCGCACTACTCTCAGATTTCTTCCCAAAGACAACTGGCGAGATTGTTCACGTTGATGGTGGCGTTCATGCCATCGGGGGATAGCTTCCTACCTCGCAAAATTTTGGCCATTTCTGGGAGTTGAGGTAGCCTTCAACCATCAAGTGGAGTTTGTCGCTCCCACCTTTATCGCCTAGGCGGACTGGTCAAGTTAGGCCGATAGTTCTTGGTTTACCCGGTTTACCCGGTTTAGCCAGGTTATCGCCCCTCGCATTTGCGACAGCCTCCACCTGCAACCAAAAGGATGGGGGAGTTATCAGCACTGAACCAAGAATCAACGATCGAATTCGCGTTCCGCAAGTTCGTTTGATTGGTTTCGATGGAGAACAAGTAGGCGTAGTTGAAATCGATGCTGCTCTAAAGATGGCAGAAGAAGTCGGTCTAGATTTAGTTGAAATTGCTCCAGATGCGAAACCTCCGGTCTGCAAGGTGATGGATTTCGGTAAGTACAAATACGAAATCGCACAAAAGGCCCGCGAAGCGAGAGCTAATCAAACACATATTGTAGTTAAGGAAATGCGACTTCGACCAAAGATTGAGCCACATGATTATGAAACGAAGAAGAACCACATCGAACGTTTCTTAAAGGGTGGCGACAAGGTTAAGGTGACAATCCAATTCCGTGGTCGCGAACAGGCAAGACCGGAGATCGGTTACCGCTTGTTAATGAAGTTAGCAGAAGAATTATCCGAAGTAGCTTTTGTTGAATTCGCCCCAAAGCAAGAGGGTCGAAATATGACGATGGTTCTCGGAACTAATGTAAAGAAGGGCCAGGTTTCCTCGCAGCAGAAAGCGGCGAAGACTCCGGCTAAGGCGGCAGTTAAAGAGACTGGCGTCGAAGATACACAAGCAGATACACAAGCAGATGTACAAGAAGATAACTAACTGGGAGGTTAGCGAATGCCAAAGATGAAAACCCATAGTGGAGCGAAGAAGACTTTTCGCCTCACTGGAACTGGAAAGGTCATGCACGAACGTGCGGGCAAGCGCCACCTTCTAGAACACAAATCTTCACGAGTTACTCGTCGTCTTTCAAGCGATGCCGTAGCTAAAGCGCCAGTAACTGTAACCGCCAAGCGCATGCTCGGTTTGAAGTAAGGGGAGGAATAGACGATGGCAAGAGTAAAACGCGGAGTTCATGCCGCAAAGAAGCGTCGTACACTGTTAGCACGTGCTGAAGGTTATCGTGGTCAACGTTCCCGTCTCTTCGCAAAGGCGAAAGAACAAGTCACTCACTCAATGGTTTATGCCTTCAACGATCGTAAGGATCGTAAGGGCGATTTTCGTCAGCTCTGGATTCAACGCATCAATGCTGGCGCGCGAGCAAATGGACTCACCTACAACCGTTTCATTCAAGGTCTAAAGAGCGCGGGCATAGAAGTAGATCGTCGAATTCTTTCTGATCTAGCGACAAATGATCCAGCTGCTTTTGCTCAACTTGTAGAAGTTGCGCGCAAGCACGTTGTTAATGCCTAATAACCAAGTTACGAGCCTTCATTCTCCTCATGTAGAGAGAGTGAAGGCTCTTTTGGGATCCAGGGGTAAGAAGGTCCGACAGGCCGAGAAACTATTTGTTGCTGACGGTATTCAAAGCGTTCGGGAGGCTCTTACGGCAGGAACAAACTCCTACGAGCAAGCACCCGAATTGGTAAATCTATATTTAACCGAAAAAGGTGCGGCCAAATTAGCCACCGAAATTGATTCCGATTTATTGAAAGATGCGCCGATAGTTAATGTCTCAGATGCGGTAATGGATGCAATGGCGCAGACCGAGACCCCACAAGGCATTCTCGCTCTCTGCAAATATACCGAAATGACTCTGTACAAAATTGCCCAACGTCAGGCGCGAAAGATCGCATACTTTTGGGAGATTCAAGATCCTGGAAATAGTGGAACGGTCATTAGAACCGCCGAGGCCTGTGGCTTTGATGCAGTTATATTTTCAAACAATAGCGTTGATGCCTATTCGCCAAAAACTATTCGGGCAACCGTTGGAGCGATTTGGCACATTCCAGTCGTAGAAAATATCCCTTTTGAAGAGTTAGCGAAATTTGCAAAGGAACATCAATTCAAAACTATTGGCTTGGCTGGCGAAGCAACCGACTCACTACTTGATCTCAGTGAAAGCGAAAAGACAATTCTAATTTTCGGAAATGAAGCTAGGGGATTACCTGCGGAATTGACCCTTGATCAACGGGTACGAATACCTATGAAGGGCGCCTCCGAGAGCCTCAATGTCGCAAGCGCAGCGGCAATCGCCATGTTTGAAGTGGGAATTCGCTAAGATTCAGGGATTATGTCGATTTCAGCCGCTGACCTAAAACAAGCAGTGGCCAATGCTCTGGCTGCAATATCGGCTGCATCTGATTTAGATTTGATTAAGTCGGTAAAGATTGAGCATCTAGGCGATAAGTCGCCGCTTTCAAAGGCGAGTCAGAATCTTGGAAAACTTGAACCAGCGCAGCGAGCCGAATTTGGAAAGATTGTTGGTACGGCAAAATCAGAGGTAGCAAGCGCCTTTGATCTGCGAGTAGCAGAACTTGAATCAGAACGTGATGCAAGAGTTTTAATCGAAGAGAGAGTAGATGTAACTCTTCCATCTTCCAAGATCCATAAGGGTGGACTACACCCACTTACCATCTTGACGAATGAGATCAGTGATCTCTTCTTAGGACTTGGCTATCGAGTTGCCGAAGGTCCAGAACTCGAATCGGAATGGCTTAATTTTGATGCGTTAAATATTCCAGCTGACCATCCAGCGCGAACGATGCAGGATACTTTTTTCGTCGAACCTCTTGATGCGCGTTTAGTTTTACGGACACATACCTCTCCAGTTCAAATTCGTACCATGCTTGAAAATGAACCACCGATCTACATAATTTGTCCCGGTCGTACCTATCGCGCGGATGAGTTAGATGCGACACATACTCCAGTATTTAGCCAAGTAGAGGGTCTGGTTATTGATCGCGGTATCACGATGGCAGATCTCAAGGGAACGCTTGATTATTTTGCTAAGGCGATGTTTGGGCCCGATGTAAAGACCAGATTGCGGCCTTCTTTCTTCCCATTCACCGAGCCAAGTGCGGAAGTTGATTTCTTTTTCAACGGTCGCTGGGTTGAGTGGGGCGGCTGCGGCATGGTCAATCCTAAAGTTTTGGAAGTTTGTGGAATTGATACCAAAGAATTTTCTGGCTTCGCCTTTGGAATGGGACTTGAACGAACTCTGATGGTGCGACATGGCATCACCGATATGCATGACATTGTCGAAGGCGACATCCGGTTTACGCAAAGCTTTGGATTGGGTAATCGATGAAGCTACCTCTCTCTTGGTTAGCGGAGTTTGTAGAACTCCCAACAAAACTCAATTTAGAAGAGATCGAAAACGCCTTCGTACGCGTTGGTTTTGAGATTGAAAGCATTGAAGAACAAGGAGCAGACCTAACTGGGCCTTTGGTCGTAGCCGAGGTAAAAGAAATTGAAGTTCTGGAAGGTCATAAAAAACCTATTCGCTACGTTGCATTAGATTGCGGCGAATCAAATCTTAGATATGTTATTTGCGGCGCCAGCAATTTTGAAGTCGGCGACCTAGTTGTTGCAGCCCTGCCAGGCGCCATACTTCCAGGTGATTTTAAAATCAGTGCTCGCGAAACTTACGGCAAGACAAGCGATGGAATGATTTGTTCGGCGCGCGAATTAGGCATCAGCGATGAGCATTCAGGAATCATTGTGCTTCCGAAGGGAGTGGCCAAGGTTGGCGTTGATGCAGTTGAATTGTTGGAGATCAAGGATTTAATCATTGATGCCGCGGTCAATCCTGATAGAGGTTATGCGCTATCAATCCGCGGTTTAGCTCGGGAATTCGCAGCTTCTCTTGGACTCAAATATAAAGATCCAGTCTCCGATATCAAGGCAGATGCTTATGCAAGTAATAAGAATGGAACTCAGGTAAAGATCGCCGATCCAAGCGCGCTCTCGGTTGTATTTATTCGCACCATTGAGAATTTTGATGGAGCTGCAAGTGTCCCGATTTGGATGAGCCGTCGCCTGGAGAAATGTGGAATGCGATCGATCTCATTAGCCGTAGATATCACAAACTATGTAATGTTAGAACTTGGTCAACCACTTCACGCCTTTGATGCTGAAAAAATATCAGGAGAGTTAGAAATCCGACGTGCCAACTCGGGAGTGAAATTTAAGACCCTCGATGGTCAAGAACGTTTACTTGCCGAAAGTGATTTGGTTGTAGCTGATCGCAATGGTCCCTTGGCACTAGCCGGAGTAATGGGCGGTCTCTCATCAGAAGTGACACAAAGTACTAAATCAATTGCACTAGAAGGTGCCAGATTTGATCCACTTACTATTGCCAAGGCATCTAGGCGTCACAAATTATCTTCAGAGGCTTCCAGGCGCCTTGAGCGCGGAGTAGATCCTTCTCTTGCCGAATTAGCTACTGCGCGGGCAATCTCGTTGATGATTGATTTTGGTGGCGCAAGTTATGTCGGTACCGCGATGGCCGGCGAAGCTAGGTTCGCCCCCATTGTTGATTTTGATCCCAATTTTGTTTCCAAATATTTAGGTACAAAAGTTGAGTTAAATGAAGTCGCAGAGAAGTTACTGCTAATTGGCTGCGACATTGATAAGAAGGATGATTCAAATTGGTTAATTGATCCGCCCTCTTGGCGCTCAGATCTCTTAACCGCACCAGATTTTGTAGAAGAAGTCGCTCGAAATATTGGCTTTGACCGGATCCCAGCGAGGTTGCCAATTGGAAAATCTGGGGCAAGGTTGAGCGATCTGCAATATCGAAAGCGTGGCTTTGCCAACTATTTGGCTGGAATTGGCTTCTCCGAGGTCTACAACTACCCATTTATTAATCCAAAATATTTAGCGGAGTTAGGTTTCACAGGGGATCGAGCTAAGGCATTTCGTGTCGCAAATCCTATGTCGGAAGAATTTCCGGATTTAAGGACGCATTTGCTTCCTGGCTTACTTCAAACTGTTGTTAGAAATATGGGTCGTGGGCAAAAGCAAGTTGCGATCTTTGAAATCGGGTCAGTCTTCCGCGATAACGTGCCGCTTAAGAGCCAACCAATCCTTGGTACCGAAAAGCGCCCAAGTCCCGAAGAACTCAAATCGATTTATGACGGAGTGCCAGTTCAACCTACGCAGATCGCTGGAGTGGTAGCCGGCTCGTTTGGTAACCAAGGCTGGAACGGCTCGGCAGATGTATTTTCCTGGAATGAGGCGATCGCACTTTCAAAAGAACTCATCGAGATGACTGGAAATGAAGTCGAAGTTGTCGCTTCTGATTTTGCACCTTGGCACCCTGGTCGCTGTGCTGAACTTAGAGTTGATGGCAAAGCGGTTGCTCATGCCGGAGAACTTCACCCAAGAGTTATTTCCATGTTGGATCTTCCCGAGCGTTCGTCGGCCTTCACCGTTATTTTAAGTGCCCTTCCAGTTCAAGGGGCTAAGCGCTCGAAGCCACTCTTTACCATGCCGGCGGCAACTCAAGATTTAGCCCTAGTTGTAGATATCGATGTTCCAAGCGCTAGCGTTGAAAAAGCTCTGCGTTCTGGCGCAGGGGAGTTGCTCGAGAGCATCGTTCTGTTTGATCGATATGACAAATTGGGCGATGGAAAAGTCTCCCTTGCCTACACATTAACTTTCAGAGCGCCAGATCGCACTCTAACTGCTGAGGAAGTTTCCGGTTACCGCTTGGCAGCGCTAGAAGAGGCAAAGCGAGAGTTCGGCGCGACGCTTCGTTCTTAGTTTGTATATTTATTCATAATGTTGCATAAATATCCATAGTTGCTGGTATGCTTTTAGGATGAAGACAGGCATAGTTGGGGCTAGTGGATATGCTGGTGGGGAATTGTTGCGTCTTCTTTCGCAGCATCCGGTTTTTAAGCCGACTTACATATCTGCTGGGCAAAATGCAGGAGAGTTGATTACCTCAGTCCATCCACATCTCTTCGGTTATCTAGACCGGATTTTTTCAAAGACCGAAATATCGGCGATTAATGCCTGTGAACTTGTCTTTCTTGCGCTGCCTCATGGCGAATCCACAAAACTTATGTCGGAGATTTCTCCGGCAGTAAAAGTTGTTGATTTGGGCGCCGATTTTAGATTGAGCGAATCTCTGCAATGGGAGAAATATTACGACGGACCTTATGCTGGGAAGCTAGTTTATGGTTTGCCAGAAATTAAGCATCAAAGGGATTTAATTGCAAAGGCAAATCAGATCGCCAATCCGGGATGTTACGCAACAGCAATCGCATTAGCGGCAGCACCTGCCTTGGATTCAAAATTAGTTGACGCAACGGATATCGTCGTAGTTGCTGCATCAGGCACTACCGGCGCAGGACGAAGCTCTAAGATAAATTTGCTAGGTAGCGAAGTGATGAATTCCTTGACCTCGTATAAGTTTGGCGGAGTTCATCAGCACACTCCCGAGATTGAAGAAATTCTTAATTCGATAGGCCGCGCAGATGTCCGAGTTTCGTTCACGCCAATTCTTGCCCCTATGCCAAGGGGGATATTGGCAACAGTTACGGCAAAGATGCAAAATGATATTTCAGAAGATGATGTAAGAGCTATTTACAATGATTATTACAAAGATGACGATTTCGTGGTTGTCTTACCAAAGGGAACGCTGCCACAAACCTCTGCCGTACTTGGAACTAATATGGCGCAGATTCAAATTGCCATTGATGCTCATACAAATCGTTTAATCATTTCCAGTGCAATCGATAATTTAGGTAAAGGTGCAGCAGGTCAGGCCATTCAAAACGCAAACATCATTTGTGGAATTGCCGAAAACTCCGGGCTCAATCAAATTGGCGTCAGGTAATAGTTCATGACCAAGGTTTTCAAGTACGGGGGACACGCACTTCCGGAATCGGTTGAGCTGGATGGCGCCCTAGAAGCGCTCTCGTTAGCAATTAAGAACGGTGAAAAGTTGGTGATTGTCCATGGTGGCGGTCCGGCAATAAATCGGGAACTTAAGCTTCACGGGATAGAAGCCCCAATGGTAAATGGTCTACGCAAGACCACGCCCGAGGTTATGCAGGTAGTTCAACAAGTTCTGTCGGGAGAGGTGCTTAGAAATATCTGTGCCCAATTAATTGCCTTGGGTATAAATGCTGTTGGTTTGAGTTCCGCAGATGGCGAAATGATTCGAGCAAAGATTAAGAATCCAGAAATGGGTTTAGTGGGAGAAATCGAATCTGTTAATTCAAGTCTGTTGATTGAGTTGCTCGCTAGTGGGTATACGCCAGTGATTTCACCTGTAGGCGTGGACGCTTTTGGTCAAACTTTAAATCTGAATGCCGATTTAGTTGCAGGAGCACTAGGTGGTGCACTTGGGGCGCAAGAAGTCTTGTTCGCCACCGATGTTTCTGGAATTTATCGAAATTGGCCTGATGAAGCTTCGCTTATTTCAAAGATTTCGAAGAGTGAGTTAAACCAGATCAAAGATGAATTTGCAGATGGAATGGCACCTAAAGTTTCTGCGGTTCTATCGGCCCTTAATTCAGGAGCAAAAAGTGCGCGAATTTTTGATGGCCGGCAGGAAGAGAATGTGATTTCAGCTCTATCGGGTCAACTTGGAACATTGGTGCACCTATGAGTCAAAATATTTTAAACGCCCAGCGTTGGGGCTTGGCTCTGCAAAATAATTATGGAACACCGCAAATCTCACTAGATCATGGAGTGGGATCAGAGGTATGGGACGTTGATGGCAAGCGCTACATTGATATGTTGGCTGGCATCGCGACAAATATTCTTGGTCACGCGAATTTAGGCATTAACAAGGCGATTAGAGATCAAAGTGAGAGGCTCACTCATGTCAGTAACTTTTATAGCCATGAGAGTGGGATTGCTTTAGCGGAAAAACTTCGTGAGCTAACCGGGGATAAGCAGTCTCGGATCTTCTTCTGCAACTCAGGAGCAGAGGCAAATGAGGCAGCATTTAAGATTGCACGGTTAACGGGCCGTAGAAAGATAGTTGCTACGCATGGCGCTTTTCATGGGCGCACTATGGGCGCGCTATCCCTGACCGGACAGCCAGCAAAGCAAAAGCCTTTCAAGCCTTTATTAGCAGGAATTAAACATATTCCCTTTGATGATATCGCCGCAGCAAAGAAGGCAATCAGCAAGAGGGTCGCCGCTTTCATAGTCGAACCGATTCAGGGCGAAAATGGCGTGATCGTTCCATCTCCTAATTACTTAAAGGCAATTCGTGAGTTCACCCAAGAAAAAGGTGTTCTCTTAATTCTGGATTGTGTTCAAACCGGAATGGGTCGTACTGGAAATTGGTTTGGGTTTGAAGAATCTGGAATCGAACCAGATGTAATCACGTTAGCTAAAGGCCTAGGTGCCGGGTTACCTCTTGCAGCAATGATTACTTTATCCGGTGTCGCAAATGGATTTGGCCCTGGCAGTCACGGAAGTACTTTTGGAGGTAGCCCAATCTCTTGCGCGGCAGCGTTAGCGGCGATTTCACAAATTGAAGATCAATCATTGCTTTCTAAAGTAAAGCAGAATGAACTTACCTTAAAGATCGAACTCTCCAAGGTGGCGCTGGTTGAAAGCGTTAGGGGCAGCGGGCTTCTAATTGGCGTTGAACTCAAGGAGCCAATCGCGAAAGAGATGATCTCAGATTTAGTCCTAGATGGAGTCCTAGCGAATGCAACGAACGAATCGACGATCAGATTAGCCCCGGCACTAAATATCGAAGATTCATTAATTCTTGAATTCATTGAAATATTTAGGAAAGTGGCGAAGAAATATGAACGTTAATACATCAAAAACCTCGAATCAACGTAAAAATATCATCGTCAATCTCATTGAAGAGCAGAGTGTGGAATCGCACTCCCATCTGATTAAGTTACTTGCTAAAGAAGGGATCAGAGTTACACAAGCGACCGTTAGTCGCGATCTGGAAGATTTGGGAGCAGTTCGGGTTCGAAACGCTCAGGGGCTAATAGAATATTCACTACCCAAGGCAGCTACTTTCTCTGGGGGAGATACACAAAGTTTGATTTTGAGCGCTACCGGAAGTGCAAACCTTGCAGTAATTAAGACACCGCCTGGAGGTGCTCAATTATTGGCTTCTGCTATCGATCGAACCGAACTTCATGGTTTTGCAAGTGGCGCCATCGGAACGATCGCGGGTGATGACACGGTAATTGTGATCAGCGAAAGCCCCACCGGTGGAAATAGGCTGGCCAAAGCTATTTTGGATTTTCGCAATTCAACCAAGAATCAAAAAGATCTTAAAATGAAAACAAGAATGGGGAAGAAGTAATGGCACTTTGGGGTGGCAGGTTTTCAGAAGGTCCAAGTGCAGCACTTGCGGCGCTCTCTCGTAGCGTTGAATTTGATTGGCGCCTAGCCACATACGACATTGAGGTGAATTTGACCCATCTCGATTCCTTACTCGCAACCGGGGTAATAACTGCTGGAAATGGTGAGGTTATCCGAGCAGGTTTAAAGGCGCTTCAGGTCGAAATATCCAACGGAACATTTACCTACAACGAAGAAGATGAGGATGTTCATAGCGCTATTGAACGCGGCCTGATTTCCAAGATTGGAACTATTGGAAGTTCTATTAGAGCTGGTCGTTCCAGAAATGATCTGGTCGTCACAGATTTTAAGCTTTACCTAATTGATCATATTTTGAGCGTCGCTAATGAAGTAGTAAAGCTAATAGCCCAAATCAATTTGAAAAGCCAAGAACTTTCCAAAACGATTGCTCCTGGATTCACACATTTACAACATGCACAACCGATTCTTTTTGGTCACGAATTGGCAAAGCATTCACAATCTCTCCTTAGAGATGTGGACCGTATCGCTGACTGGCTCGAACGTAATTCCAAATCTCCATTTGGCGCAGGTGCCTTAGCAGGTTCGGCCCTCCAGCCAACTCCCGAAAAGAGTGCCGAGGTCCTTGGTTTCTTAGGTGTTCTGGAAAATAGCATTGATGCGGTAAGTGATCGTGACTTTGTAGCGGAAGCACTCTTTATTTTTGCGATGATTGGAGTTCATCTATCCAGAATAGGTGAGGAATTTACCTTGTGGAGCAGTACTGAATTCAACTGGGTTCGAGTTTCAGATGCTTACTCAACTGGCTCCTCGATCATGCCACAGAAGAAGAATCCAGATGTCGCCGAACTTGCTCGAGGCAAGAGCGGTCGCTTGGTTGGAAATCTAGTTTCTTTGCTAACCACCCTAAAAGGATTGCCCTTCGCCTATAACCGAGATTTACAAGAAGATAAAGAACCACTTTTCGATTCAGTTGAAACGCTCTTGACGATCTTGCCGGCCTTGACTGGAATGGTTGCAACGGCAGAATTTAATGAAATGGAAATCTCGAAAGGGGCAAGTGCGGGACACAGCCTTGCCACCGAAATCGCTGATTACCTAGCAAAGAAGGGAGTTCCATTTGCCACAGGCCATGAAGTTGCAGGGGCCTGCGTTAAGTATGCGGAATCAAATAAAAAGGAACTCTCAGAGTTAACGGCAGCAGAACTAAATTCAATAGACCAGAATTTAGGAGCTGATTTAATTCCACTGTTAAATCCATCGGGAGCGATCGCGTCGAGGACTTCAATCATGGGTACTTCGGAAGAGAGTTTGTTGGATCAAATCGCCCACGCGAGCCAAAGAGCTAATGAGGCGCAAGCTTGGATTTCCAACGCCCAGAACTCCTTTTCAGGCATGATGCGCTTATGACTAGTGAGTTGATTGCTGACTTGGAATGGCGGGGCCTGCTAGCCCAGACAACGGATCGTGATGCTCTGATCAAAGATCTAGATGCCAAGCCCATTACTTTTTACATTGGCTTTGACCCAACGGCGCCCAGCCTTCATGTTGGAAATCTAGTTGTGATTCTAGTTATGCGCAGATTTCAATTAGCCGGACATAACCCAATCGCATTAGTAGGGGGAGCGACCGGACTAGTTGGCGATCCAAGTGGAAGAAATGAAGAACGGACCTTAAACGAGGAATCCACAGTCGCCAATTGGGTCGAAAAAATTAAGGGTCAATTAAGTCTATTTTTGAATTTCTCCGATGGTTTAAATAAAGCGGTCATGGCAAACAATCTGGACTGGACCAAAAATATCTCGGCTTTGGAATTCCTTCGAGATATCGGGAAACATTTTTCGGTAAATCAAATGTTGTCAAAGGATTCAGTATCCTCTCGCCTAGAGGCGGGTGGAATTTCTTATACCGAATTCTCGTATCAGGTCCTTCAGGCATATGACTACCTAGAACTCTATAAGAGAAATAACTGCACCCTCCAATTAGGCGGAAGTGATCAGTGGGGAAATATTGTTGCCGGTTTGGATTTAATTCGTAAAGTAGAACAAGGTTCAGCCCATGCCTTCACGATTCCGCTGATGACAAAATCAGATGGAAATAAGTTTGGCAAGACCGCTGGAGGTTCAGTTTGGTTAGATCCAACAATGACCTCTCCTTATGCCTTCTACCAATTTTGGATCAATAGTGAAGATGCAGATGTCGCTAAATTTCTTAAAGTTTTCTCATTTAAAGATCAGACCGAAATAGAAAGATTGATAGAGACGGTTGCGCAAAATCCTGGAGCGCGTGAGGCGCAACGTGAATTAGCAAGAGAGCTGACGACGCTTGTACATGGCGCTAAGGAATGTGAAAATGTAGAGGCTGCTTCGAAGGCGTTATTTGGTCAGGGTGAATTGATTGACCTCGATGCAAAGACTTTAAATGCGGCGCTCTCTCAATTACCAAGAGCGGAAATTAAAAAGAGCGAAACGATTCCGACATGGGTCGATTTAATTTGCGCAACAGGTGTTGTTGAATCTAAATCTGCCGCTAGAAGAATTGTTAAAGAAGGTGGAGCTTATTTAAATAACACCAAGGTCACAGCAGAAGATTTTGCGCCCGTTATAGGGGATGCTATTCATGGCCGTTTTCTAGTCCTTCGAAAGGGCAAGCGAGACCTGGCCAGCATCGAGCTTATTTAGGGCCTTCTTGACCACTAAGGCCACTAAGGCCACTAAGGCCACTAAGGCCACTAAGGCCACTAAGGCCACTAAGGCCACTAAGGCCACTAAGGCCAAGGTGTAGATAGTTCCTCCCAGGTTTCGACTGGATATCTCGATTTGACCGCTCACCCCATATGGGTTATCTTTCTCTCTCGCTCACGAAATGGACGAAAAACCCTTATTTTTAAGGGATTTTAGGCCAGGTAGCGATTTTTTCCCCAAAGATTCATGTTCCAAACGCTATGAAGGTCTATCCATCGGATTTGTCTTTCCGGGTCCCTTCCGCTAGGTTTGGCGGTCTGCCCTGCAATCGGTGAGAAATCATCGTGACCTTGTGCACTCGTACCTTGAGAACTCAACAACGTGCAAAAATCAATGCCAATCGGCATATATTGGGCTGCCCATGTTTATTCATGGCGTAGCAAAAATGTGCCAAATTCCTTTGTATTTTCTCATTTTGAGATCATTACAAAACATAAACAATTGGTAAAAACTGGAAATAGCAAACGCGATAAAAAGCAAAAGCTAGTTTCGTTTTTTTGCCAGATCACAACTTTCTATGGAGAGTTTGATCCTGGCTCAGGACGAACGCTGGCGGCGTGCTTAACACATGCAAGTCGAACGATGAAGCACCTTCGGGTGTGGATTAGTGGCGAACGGGTGAGGAACACGTGAAGAATCTGCCCTCCACTTTGGGATAACTCCGGGAAACCGGGGCTAATACCGAATATTGAAACATAAGT
>JGI24890J29729_1000019_pt1 | contig 186179 bp, 186 predicted proteins | sample FreactcultureFD7_FD_29729 | JGI IMG/M metagenome (IMG submission 29729) | reverse complement strand
GAACTTATCGATAATGGCAAGGTCGAATCTCTAACCGGTACTGGCAACGGACCGATTGCTGCTTTCGTCGAGATTCTCAATTCATATCTCGGCATCAAGGTACGCGTCTTGGATTATTACGAACACGCACTTGCTGCAGGTGGCGATGCCAAGGCAGCTGCATATCTTGAGTGCGAAGTGGGCGACCACCTCGTTTGGGGAGTCGGAATCGACCCCAGCACGACAACTGCCTCACTTAAAGCCGTTATCTCTGCCGTCAATCGCGGACTTCGCAAGTAATACCCGCTACGGTGTGAGCCGTGGCTACCTATCGCGATCAAGCAATTGTTCTGCGAACCCACAAACTCGGTGAAGCCGACCGAATCATTACCCTATTTACTAAAGATCATGGACGCCTGCGCGCGGTTGCTAAGGGAGTGCGCCGCACCAAATCTCGATTCGGCGCACGCCTAGAGCCGGCAAGCCTGGTCGACCTCCAGCTCTATCAAGGCAAGAACCTCGACACCATCACACAAGCAGAAGGCGTTGAAAACTTTGGCGATGTCTTATCTGGTGATTATCAACAATGGACCATCGCATCTGCAATCTTGGAATCCGCCGAAAGATTTACCGCGCAGGAGCATGAGCCAGCGGTTCAACATTATTTATTAGTGGTCGGTGCGCTTCGCGCGCTCGCCCACAAGACATACGATCCATCGCTTATTTTGGATGCTTACTTACTTCGATCGCTCGGAGTCGCTGGATATGCCCCATCGCTGACTATCTGCTCGGTCTGTGAGAAACCTGGTCCACACAAATACTTCTCCTTGGTCGGAGGCGGAAGTGTCTGCGTTGATTGCAAACCATCTGCCGCTGCGACGCCATCACCTGAGACGTTGCACCTAATGTCCTCGCTGATGACCAGCGATTGGGAGAGCGCCGTGGAAAGCGATGCGCGCTCCAGGCGAGAGGCATCCGGATTGATTGCCGCCTACCTGCAATGGCATTTAGAGCGTGGTTTACGTAGCCTGCCTTTAGTTGAGAGAATCTGAACGTGGCCAAAAAAATAATTCCGCCAACTCCGCATCCCTCTGGCGTTAAGCCACCAAAACTTTCGCCATCCCAAGTTCCACGCCACGTTGCAGTTGTCATGGATGGCAACGGTCGTTGGGCAAAGCAACGCGGACTACCTAGAACCGCAGGCCATGAAGCAGGCGAGGCCTCACTTCTCGATATGGTCCATGGTGCGATTGAAGTAGGCGTGAAAGAGCTGAGCGCATATGCATTCTCGACCGAGAATTGGCGCCGTTCTCCAGAAGAAGTGAAATTCCTGATGGGATTTAATCGCGATGTGATTCGCCGTCGCCGAGATGAGATGAATGATCTTGGCGTGAAAATACAATGGGTGGGACGACCACAAAGACTCTGGTCTTCTGTGATTAACGAGTTGCAAGAGGCAGAGGAATTAACAAAAACTAATAAGGTGATGACGCTCAATATGTGCGTTAACTATGGTGGCCGGGCCGAGATTGTCGATGCCGCAACTGCTATTGCCGAATTAGTTAAATCTCGTAAGTTAAAGCCAGAACAGATCACGGAAAAGTTAATTGCTAAACACTTATATAGTCCAAAGATGAGCGATGTAGATCTGTTCTTGCGCTCCTCGGGTGAACAGCGCACATCAAACTTCTTACCGTGGCAAAGTGTCTATTCCGAGATGGTTTTTCTCGATGTCTTATGGCCGGATGCAGATCGTCGAACACTATGGGAAGCAATTGAACTCTATGCAGATCGGGAACGTCGTTTCGGTCGCGCTTAAATTACGTTGAGTAACAAGAAAAAGTGTTAATCTTTTGCCACGCGGGGGTTATCAGCAAACAGAGACTAGTTATCTAGTCTCTGTTTTGTTTTCCACTACCTATATTTATCCACAATAATATTCACTCGTTAATTTTCAATGGCTTTAATGAGTGAAGATTCTCTAGCTGGGGCGGTGTTGTAATGCAGCCTGCGAGGTTTGATAACCCCCGCGGAGCGAGTTCAAGTCTCGTTCGCTTAATTAATGATTTTGGGAAGATTGAGATCAAAGTAGATAGATAGGCCTCGAACTGCGAAAACGGTGGCGCCGGCAACAATGGCGATATAGATAGTGGACATCGTTGTAAGAGCAAGTAATACATACATAATTGAACCCAATAAAGCCGATGTTCCAATTGTCTCGCGATGGAGAAGTACGGGTTCAACCTGGCAGAGGATATCTCGCAAGAGTCCGCCAGTAACAGCAGTAATCATTCCTAAGATCGCCGCCGCATACTTTGATGCGCCATGGGTTAAAGAGAATTGTGTGCCAGAGACGGTGGCAAAGGCCAGCCCGAAGGTATCAAGAATAAGTAAATATTTACCAATAGGTTTTGTAGTTTTTAGAATGATGGTGATGATTACCGCCAAGATGATGCTTAAGAAAAAGGTCGGGTTAGTCATCCAGATTGGGCGTTGCAGCAAGAAGAGATTTCGCAGGGTTCCGCCTGCAACCGCCGCAATCGTGGCAATCAGAATGATGCCGCCGTAATCCATTCGACGATCTGCAGCGACCCGCGCACCGACGAGAGCGAAGACAAAGGTGGAGAGTAAATCCAAGGCAGCGACTAAGTGCATTTAGAGAATCGCCACAATAATCCACATGATGCCAACTCCTGCAAGGGTGGTGAGCATTGTGACTTTAGATGGATGACGCGAATGTGCCTCGGGCAAAATATGTGAAGTCGCGATATAAATAACGAATCCGGCGAAGAGTCCAAGGTAAACATTGACCCAGTTATCGCTGATGGTCAGGTAAGAACCAAGGGTGGCGCCACCGATACGGGCCACAGCGTCAATGATCAAAAGTAGTTTGCCGCGAGAGGTCCAATGACCGTGCTTGACCAACATGGCCACCGTATTAAGACCATCGCTAAAGGCGTGGACAAGGAGCGCTAAGAAGACGGCGATGCCAAGTGAGTGACTTACTTTGTAGGAGACGGCAATTGCCACACCATCCATGAATACATGGCCAGCCATTGCGGTGGCGCCGATAGCGCCAGCGAAATCACCGAAGTGGGTGTGTTCGTGGTCGTAATCAGAATCGGCCGGTTCGTGGGAACCAGCAAGTTGTTCGGTGAAATGAAGAATAAGGAATCCAGCAACAAAGGCAACGGCAACAAGTGAGACCTTGCTCGTTACAAAGATTCCATTTCCGGCAAAAATTGTGGGAATGAGGTCAAAGCCAACTAGGCCGAGCAAGAGGCCGGCGGCTAAACCAAGTACGAGGTGGAAGCGATCTTTGGAGCGAAGGGCGAGATATCCGCCCAGCGTTGTGGAGCCGACGGTTACGGCAGCAAGCACAATCGCAATCATGTGGTGAGTCTACCCGCACTCATCAACAGGTAGAATTGGCCATCTTGCGACCAGCAAGGAAAGCCGACAGCCAGCCGGAGGAGAAATTCATGGCCGCAGATCGTTTAGAGACAATCGTTAGCCTCGCCAAGCGCAGAGGTTTTGTATATCCATCCTCAGAAATTTATGGCGGCCTTCGCGCCTCTTGGGACTACGGCCCGCTCGGNGTCGAATTAAAGAATAACGTCAAGCGTCAATGGTGGCGCGCCATGGTTCAAGGCCGGGAAGATGTAGTCGGCTTGGATTCATGCGTCATTCTGGCTCGTGAAGNATGGGAAGCCTCCGGTCACGTAGAAACTTTCACCGATCCATTGACTGAGTGCACCGATTGCCACAAGCGCTATCGCGCGGATCATCTGGAAGAAGCTTATGAAGCAAAGCATGGCAAAGCTCCGGCATCGATGGCTGACGTTAATTGCCCTAATTGTGGTGGCAAAGGAAAATTCACAGCTCCTAAGCAGTTCTCTGGACTTCTCAAAACTTATCTTGGCGCAGTAGAAGATGAATCTGGTCTTGCCTATCTTCGCCCAGAAACAGCACAAGGCATCTTTATTAATTTCGATAACGTTGCGCAAACCTCGCGCAAGAAGCCACCATTTGGAATTGGCCAAATCGGAAAATCATTCCGTAATGAAATTACTCCCGGAAACTTCATCTTCCGAACTCGTGAATTCGAGCAGATGGAGATGGAATTCTTTGTAGTACCNGGAACCGATGAAGAGTGGCACCAATATTGGATCGACACTCGCCTCGAGTGGTACAAGGGCCTCGGAATTAATCCAGATCGCNTGCGCCTATTTGAGCATCCAAAAGAGAAGCTCTCTCACTATTCCAAGCGCACTGTCGATATCGAATATAAGTTTGAATTCAATGGAACCGAATGGGGCGAGCTCGAAGGTATTGCAAGCCGTACTGACTTTGATCTCAAAGCCCATGGCGCTGCATCTGGTAAAGATCTCTCTTGGTTTGATCAAGAGAAGAACGAGCGTTGGGTTCCTTACGTTATTGAACCTGCGGCCGGAGTGGATCGTTGCACCCTGACCTTCATGATGGATGCATTTACGGAAGATGAGGCTCCAAACTCCAAGGGCGAGATGGAGAAGCGGGCAGTCATGAAGCTCGATCATCGCCTTGCTCCTATTAAAGCTGCGGTTCTGCCACTCTCTCGAAATGCAGATCTCTCACCAAAGGCGCGTGATTTGGCCGCCCAACTTCGTCAAAACTGGTCAGTTGATTTCGACGATGCTGGCGCAATTGGCCGTCGCTATCGTCGTCAAGATGAGATCGGAACACCATTCTGTATCACCATCGACTTCGAGACGCTCGAGGATAACGCTGTGACTATTCGCGAACGCGACACCATGGCGCAAGAGCGCATCTCGATCGATCAGGTGCAGAACTACTTGGCACCGAAGTTGTTGGGTTGCTAAAGAGTTCCATAGCTCCACTTCGACTTCCCATCGCAAATGGGCGATTTGAAAATAACGAGGTGGTGCTAGATAGCCCCGTTGTTCTTGCCCCCATGGCTGGCATCACTAACTCGGCCTTTCGTACGCTCTGCCGTGAGCAAGGCGCAGGACTCTTCGTCTCCGAAATGGTGACCGCTCGCGCACTTATCGAGCGCCACCCAGAAACGCTTCGTCTCATTACTCCCGGAAAAGGTGAGTCACCGCGTTCAGTCCAGCTATATGCCGTGGATCCAAAAGTTGTTTCTCTGGCAATAAAAATGTTGATGGAAGAAAATTTTGCCGACCACATCGATTTAAATTTTGGTTGCCCAGTTCCGAAGGTGACTCGCCGCGGCGGGGGAGCGGCGCTTCCGTATAAGCGCAAATTATTTAGCTCGATCGTGGAAGCTTCGGTGAAGGCGGCTGCTCCCTTCGGAGTTCCGGTCACAGTAAAAATGCGCATCGGAATAGATGAAGAGCATCCCACATATTTAGATGCGGCAAGTGCTGCCGCAGATGCCGGAGTTGCATGGGTTGCCTTACATGCCCGCTTTGCCTCCCAACTCTATGAAGGAAAGGCAGATTGGTCTGCTATCACTCGATTAGTTGAACATATGGCACCAACCGGAGTTCCAGTACTTGGTAATGGCGATATCTGGTCAGGCTCTGATGGTCTGGCGATGATGCAAGAGACTGGATGTGCCGGAGTAGTCGTTGGGCGTGGCTGTTTAGGACGGCCTTGGCTATTTGCCGATTTAGTTGCGGCCTTTCAAGGTGAAACAACGCGAGCTAATCCCACGCTCTTTGAAGTACGCGAAATTATGTTTCGTCATGCTCAGCTGCTCGTTGAATTCTTTGAAGATGAGAATCGTGCAATGCGCGATCTGCGCAAACATATGGCTTGGTATCTCAAAGGCTTTAGCGTTGTGCGGGAGCTTCGTTCCCAATTTGGAATGGTCGCTTCGCTTAACGAGTTACGCGGACTGCTAGATCAACTCACCGATCAGCCATATCCAACTCAAGTGGGCGACGCTCCTCGTGGTCGCATTAGCCATGGCCGTCCGGTGTCGCTTCCGGATAAGTGGTTGGAAGATCCCGATGAGATTCCGGCAATCACCATCGATGACTCGGTATCTGGCGGATAAGCATGTTTCTGCTCTTTAAGATTGCAAAGCGAGTGATAACAACCCTGCTTTTGCTTGCCATCATCATCCCATTATTTGTGGCCTATCAAATTTGGAATACTGGCCACAGCGCTGTTCCAGCAAAGAGTGATGCGATTGTTGTGCTGGGTGCGGCCCAATACAACGGTATCCCGAGCGAATTATTAGCAGTGCGCATTCAAGATGCCAGGCTCTTATATGAGAACGGAATGGCGCCAAAGATTATTACTGTCGGGACCGCGCTCAAGGGTGATATGTACTCAGAGGCGCAGTCCAGCGCGCTTAAGTTAGAGAACGATTTAGGGTCAAAGGTGACGAAGAAGGTCTCGCATAAAGATGTTGTGGTTATCTCGGTTGGCAAAGATACGCTTTCTAGCACCATCGCATACGTTGCATATATGAAGCTGCACAATATGAAGAGCGTCATTATCGCTACCGATCCTTATCATTGCTTTCGGGCAATTTCGATGGCTACCGACCTTGGAATCAAAGCGAGCTGCGCTCCGACCAAATCTGGTCCAGGCAGCCTTTCGGCGACCGGCATGAAATACATCTTTCGGGAGACCGGTGCCTATCTCTCCTATAAAACTGTGGGCCAAATCGGAATTCACCTCACCGACCAGATAAAGAAATAGAGTTAGCCCACTATGGTCCTTAAGCCCGCAACCGAGCATGATGGCTACNCCTCTGCCGATCGGGAACGTTTTATGGATGAGCCGGCCAAACGTCTGGGCCGAACTGAATTTGCCCGTGACCGCGCTCGAATCATTCACTCATTCGCGCTCCGTAGGTTGGCAGCTAAGACCCAAGTTGAAGTTCCCTTTGAAACTGAATTTCCCAGAACCAGGCTTTCACATTCACTCGAATGCGCACAGGTAGGTCGCGAACTTGGCGCAGCGCTCGGGGCAGATCCAGATTTAATGGAAGGTGCATGCTTGGCACACGACATTGGCCATCCACCCTTCGGGCATAACGGCGAAGAGGCGCTCAATGAAGTTGCCGAAGCTTGTGGTGGATTTGAAGGCAATGCCCAGAGTTTGCGATTACTTATTCGTTTAGAAGCCAAGACCGTTGATGAAAAGGGTAAATCACTCGGACTAAACCTGACCCGCGCTTCATTAGATGCCGCGACGAAATATCCATGGCCACGCGCNACTAACGCGCGCAAATTTGGTGTCTATGACGATGATCTGGAGATCTTTAATTGGATNCGAATCGGCGCACCAAGCGGCGCCCAATCTTTTGAAGCACAAATCATGGATTGGTCGGATGATGTCGCATATTCGGTTCACGATTTGGAGGATGCGCTTGTCTCAGGTCAGGTAACACTCCAGAACCTCACTAATGATCTTCCTGAACTTTTTAAAGTCGCACAATCGAGTTATCTCTCGGATGTCACCAGCGATGAAATAAACGAAGCCCTAGAAAATTTGCAGCAGCTCTCATGTTGGCCAAAGAGCTACGATGGCAGCCATCGCGCGCTAGCTCGGCTCAANGATCTTGCTTCACAACTCGTCGGCCGCTTTGCTCTTGCTGCTGAACGCGAGACGCGCGATCGATATGGCGAAGGAAATTTGACTCGCTATAACGCCAACTTGGTGGTGCCGCGGGCCCAGAAAGTTGAAGTCGCGCTCTTGAAATCAATGGCAGGTTTTTACATCATTAACGCGGCCACCTCTCAGAAGCGCTACGACGACCAACAGACCCTGCTCAAGGAACTGGTCGAAATGGTGCTGGCCGCTGCTCCGAAAAGCCTGGATTCATTCTTTCTCGATGACTGGAAGGCGGCCGCATCTGATTCGGCCAAGCTGCGTGTGGTGATTGACCAGATCGCCTCGCTTACGGACCCGGGTGCAATTTCGCTGCATCGCGTCTTGTCTCAGTCATAACTAAGATAGCGCTATGGCTGGCCGGATACGCGACGAAGATGTTACCTACGTACGCGACCATGCCCCGATTGATGAAGTAGTCGGCGAATATGTCCAACTCAAGAACGCTGGTGGGGGACAGAAGAAAGGNCTCTGCCCTTTCCATGATGAGAAGAGCCCATCCTTTAACGTCACGCCATCTAAGGGGNATTTTCACTGCTTTGGCTGTGGCGTAGGCGGAGACGTTATTGCATTTGTGATGAAGGTTGATCACACCACTTTCTCCGAGACCGTTGAGCGACTTGCCGATCGCATTGGATACCAACTTCGTTATGACTCCACCGGAAACGCACCTGCCCAAAGTGGGCCAAGGCGTTCTCGAATGGTTGAAGCCAACACTGCCGCCGCACAGTTCTATCAGGAGAATCTACTAACACCAGAGGCGGCACATGGCCGTGACTTTCTGACCAAACGAGGTTTTGACCGCGCATCGGCCGAAAGCTTTGGTGTTGGTTATGCCCCCGACCAATGGGATGCGCTCTATAAATATTTACGAGGTAAGGCATTTACTGATGAAGAGCTATCGGTCGCCGGCCTAACTAAAGAGGGAACCAAAGGTCCGATTGATCGATTCCGCAATCGATTAATTTGGCCGATCAAAGATATTAAAGGCGAGGTAGTGGGTTTTGGCGCTCGCAAATTGGCGAGCGATGATGTTGATCAAGGACCAAAATATCTCAACACTTCAGAGACGCCGGTCTATAAGAAGAGTCGAATTCTTTACGGCTTAGATCGTGCCAAGAAAGATATTGTCGCCAAGCGCCAAGTCGTTGTCGTCGAAGGCTATACAGATGTCATGGCTGCGCACCTTGCAGGCGTAACAACTGCGGTTGCCACATGCGGTACCGCATTTGGCGATGAACACATCAGCGTTATCCGCAATCTCTTGATGGATGCTGACTCCTTCCGCGGCGAAGTGATCTTTACCTTTGATGGCGATGCGGCAGGGCAGAAGGCGGCGCTCAAAGCCTTTGGCGATGATCAAAAGTTTGTTACCCAAACCTATGTTGCAGTTGAGCCTACCGGCATGGATCCATGCGAACTTCGAATCGCCTCCGGAGATTCCGCAGTACGAGATCTGATTGCCCGTCGAGTTCCACTCTTTGAGTTCGCGATGAAGAGTGAGATTGCTAAATTTAATATCGATACCGCGGAGGGCAGAGTGCAAGCCCTGAACGCAATTGCTCCATTAGTAAATAAGATTAAAGATGCCTCGCTCCGCCCTGAGTACACCAAAGCTATCGCCGGCTGGCTCGGCATGGAGGNAGAAGTAGTCGCTGGAGCAGTGAAGAAAACAGCGGCAAAGAAATCTACGCAATCCGCGCCAGTGCAGAGCACGCCACAGAATGAAGTGAATCTGCGCGATCCAATTTTGATGCTGGAACGCGAAGTGCTCAAAGTCAGGCTGCAAGTTCCCGAACTTGTGACTACCTGGGGAGAGGTCGAAGCAAATGCCTTCTCCTATTGGGCCTATCATCAAATTCGCACCGAGATTGATGCAAATCCTGACGTCGATATCCATACCCTGATTGAGAAAGCCGAAGTTGAAGAGTTGAAATCTCTCATCACCGAATTAACAGTTGAACCAATTCGCACTGATGGAGAAGTCAGCACGAAGTACATCACCAGCGTTGTTGCCAGGCTTCGTGAAGTTGCGATTTCAAGGTCAATTGCCGAACTCAAATCCNCCCTCCAGCGACTCAACCCAACGGAGAACGCCTCGGAGTACAACGCAGCCTTCGCCTCCCTCGTCGCCATGGAGGCAACGAAGCGAATTCAAAAAGAAATCGCTTCCGGAGACTTATAAAACGCCTATTTCCTCTGGGTTTTGCCGAATCTAGGCTCTCCAGTAAAGTACCCTCTGTATCGCCAAATCGGATTGTGGTCACCTCGTGGTTCCCATAGTCACCTATAGTCCCTCATAGCTCAATTGGCAGAGCAGCCGACTGTTAATCGGCAGGTTCTTGGTTCGAGTCCAAGTGAGGGAGCGTGAGAAACACTTGGAAAAACCAGCCGCCCGCAATTTCACTTCTACGCCTCTGGCTTGGAATAACTTGGGTTTATGGTGGCTGGAACAAGGCAACTGATTCCGGATTTCTGAGCCAAGGTTCTCCTCATTACATCGGTGCCCAACTCACTGGTTACCTAACCTCTTCTCCAATCGCCTTCGTACTTCGAAGAATGATTGAGCACGCGACCTTGATTGGTTGGGGCGTAATGATTGGTGAATTCGCAATCGGCATTGCAATTCTCGTCGGAATTTCGATGGAACTTATCGCGTTTGCCGGATTTGGAATGTCTGCCATTCTCTGGCTCTCTGCTACTTGGTCGGTCAAGCCTTACTTCCTCGGTAGCGATACCGCATATATGGTTTTGTGGCTTGCACTCTTTCTCTTGGTGCGCGCACAACGCAATTCTCGCAAGAAGGGCAACTTCATCACCGATCTAACGGATCGCCGCGAAGTACTAAAACTCGCAGGCGTTGCCGGTGCGGGAATTGTTGCCTCCTTCGTGGGTAAGGCTTTTAAAACCTCAAACCCAACTCCGGAAGCTGGCAGTGCAATCACCACCACTGCAAAATTCCCAGTGGGTTCAACCATGAACTTCCAAGCTGCTGATGGGTCACCAGCGGTTCTCTTCCGTACAAGCGCCGGAGTATTTGCTTACTCTGCAATCTGCACTCACCAAGGTTGCACCGTCTCCTATGACTCGTCGCAGCACCTTCTTATCTGCCCATGTCACGGAGCTGCTTATGACCCAACAAAGAGTGCTGCCGTAGTTTCTGGCCCAGCGCCGACCCCGCTTGCTCCAATTAAGGTAGCAATCAAGGGCAACAACATCGTTCAGATATAAGTTCGTAACCCACTCTTAATCTTCCTAAGTTAGGCTGCTGCACATGGCACTTTTCGACATCACACTCGCACTTCCTGATCGCCCTGGTTCGCTTGGCGCGGTCGCATCCGCCATCGGCTTTGCTGGGGGAGATATTCGAGCGCTTGTTGTGCTGGAGAGCAAAGATGGTCGCGGCGTCGACAATATGACGGTTGCGATTCCCGGCACCGATCCAACCGATTTACTTGAAGTGCTTGGGCAAATTGGCGGAGTAGAAGTTATCTCAGTTAACCCCATTAACTAATTAAAGTTTTACCTCACGCAATTGGGTTGCCGACTGCTCTGGCTTGAGATCCATAATAAAGACATGCATCGCAGATTCTGAGCCAGCCAGATACTTTAATTTTCCAGGTGCGCGACGAACGCTGGTGATCTGCCAATGTACGCGCATCAGATCGCGACCCTCTCGTACCGGTGCCTGATGCCAAGCAGCGATATAGGCCATTTCAATTCCAAATACGCCATCAAGTCGCTGCATTACCTCTTTCGCAATTGCCGGAAAGGCATCTGCAACATCAGGAGTTAGCTCTGCTAGATCTGCAAAGTGCTGCTTTGGGGCAACATGAATCTCAAAGGGATAACGAGCTGCGTAAGGAACATAGGCAATCCAATGTTCATTCTGAGCCACGATGCGAATCTCATCCTTAATTTCGCGAGCAATTACATCTGCCATTAGCGTGCGACCGGTTTTTGCATGGTGTGCTTTGGCTGCTTCGAGCATCTTAGCGGCGCGTGGGGGAATAAAGGAGTATGCATAAATTTGGCCATGCGGATGATTAAGGGTTACGCCCNCCTCTTCGCCACGATTCTCAAAGGGAAAGACGTAGGAGATATAGGAGAGCTTAGATATCTCACGCGTGCGGTCCTGCCACGCCTCCATCACCATGCGAATTCGAGTGAGTGGAAGTTCTCCGAAGCTACCTTCGTGCACATCGGTATAACAAATCACTTCACATTTCCCTGCGGCGGCAATGTCTGGGGTAGCAAATCCAACTTCGCTCGGCACTGAAAATTCTTCGATGGGCGCAGTAAAGGAGGGGGAGCGATTATCAAAGACGACGACTTGATAGGAAGAATCTGGAATTTCTGAGAGCAGCTCTCCATGCGATGGACAGAGCGGGCAGAGCTCCTTGGGTGGCAGAAAGACGCGGCCTTGGCGGTGTGAGGCGACAGGTACCCATTCATTAACTAGTGGGTCTAATCGCATCTCACCGATTCCCGGTTGGGCCTCGATCGGACGCAAATCAGGAGCCGTACGTGCAACTTCGCCTAGGTCGTAATAGCGAATGGTTCGCCCATCGGCCATCTCGCGATCGCTGCGGATTATTCCCGCGGCTAGCGTGTGCTCTGAACTCATGGACATATGTGCAACTTTATCCCACAACGTTAATTACGGATTTGTCCCGCGCAGGCATCGACCGGCTTAGGTTTTTTAGTGGGCGATGGCTTTGGGCTCGGAGTGGGAGTGGGACCTTGCGCGACGGTAAATTGCACGGGGAGGCTTGAGCTTGCATGTGTTCCGGTCGGATCGGCAAATTCCACAAAACCTTGATAGAAGCCCGCTTTAAGGGAGGNGATATTTAAGGTCCATCGGCCCGTAGCTGAACGAATAGTTTTTTGGATTGCCCCGACCGTTGAGCTATCGGTTACGACGAAGGAGATATCGCCGGTAACGACCGGAGTTCCATCTGGGCGAAATACATCGACCACAAATGTTGCGGGTTTATTGGTCGTTGAAATTTCGGAGCTCACTAATTGAATAGTTGTGCTCTCATTAACTGGCAAGAGATCGGTGAGGTCAGGCTCCCATGTCCCGGTAGTGAGGGCGTAGAAGGCTCGATCGCTTCCGGAATAGACGTTGAGATCGACGCGATCGCTGGGGACGCCATATTTAGCGCCAATTCCGCAAGAGGTGTATTGCCAGAACTGCCATTGTGCCGAGCAGTTGGCCTTACTCCAGGAGTGGGCAAAGCAGCCCACAATCTTTGTTCCTGGAGAAGAGGTGGCAGGAGTCTTTGAATAGGCCGCAATCCACAATGGATATTTGGTGAGTGAAGTAGTCCGTAACATTGCGTTCTGCAAGAAAGCCGCGTACGAATAAACAATCGGCTTTTTCGTCGTCTTGCTCGCAACTGTATCTAGCCAAGTTTGAGCCCAGAGCGTGACGAGTTCTCGAGATGTGAATTTGGCACAATTGCCATTGGGCGATGGGCGTACGCAATTATTTTCAATATCCAGAGCAATCGGCAAATCGCGAGTGGTGTATCCGCCGACAGAACTTAACCGCCAGATTGCTTTTTGAGCTTGTGCCTTGGCATCGGCAATTACAAAATCTGACTTCGTACTATCCGGGAGGTAGGCATAATAATAAATTCCGGTATATAGCCCCGCCTTCTGCGCCGCCGGACGATCTATTTGAAGATATTTGTAGGCTGTGGCATCTGCCGGATCGTGTGAGTCCGCGCCTTTGATCCAGATAAATCGCAGTCCCGATCGATACATTTTGGTGAAATTAATAGCTTGACCATTGGGATGCTGCCACCTGCTGATATCAATTCCATGAATGCGATTTCCGGGTCCGGTTGTGGGCAGAGCATGTGCGGGAAGTGCGTAACCCAAGTTAAGCAAGAGCGCCAAAAGTAAGGCTGGGGTTATGAACTTCTTCATTTTTCAAGGATAACTAATTCGGCCCCGGTTACATCTTTGATCGCAGCAATGAGTTTGGCTATGTGCTCTGGCTTTCGGACGGATGCAAAATTGTGGTCCCCGCCAAATTTTTGGCTATCTGCAAAGGAGAGGGTGAGGGTGGAACCTTCAAGAGAGGCGAGTCGGGCGTCGAAGAATGCCAGCCAAGCGATGCGATCGCGCTCGAGTATTTTATCCAGTACCGAATTCCATTGGCTTTTCAGCGCTGTTAGCTCGTCTTGACCCATGAGCCCATTCTAAATGGTTATTAAATGGTTATCTCGGTCTCACTTAGGCGCACGCCGCAGGCCTTCATTGAGTATAAGCAAGGACTCTAGCTACGATTAACCTCTGATCGTCCATCCTTGAGTACAGCCGGAGGAAATATGACCGAAGAAGCTAAGTGCCCATTTACTGGAGCCAAGCTCAATAATGAATCCACCCAGAACCGCGATTGGTGGCCTAATCAACTCAACTTGCGAGTACTCGTTCAAAACTCCGTCGAAGCAGATCCGATGGATCCAGATTTCGATTATGCAACAGAATTTAAATCGCTTAACCTCAAAGCGCTGAAGAAAGATCTCGCTGATTTAATGACTGACTCGCAAGAGTGGTGGCCAGCAGATTACGGCCACTATGGTCCCTTCTTTATTCGAATGGCGTGGCACAGCGCTGGTACTTATCGCNCCTTCGATGGTCGCGGCGGCGCAGGAGCTGGAATGCAACGTTTTGCTCCGCTCAATAGCTGGCCAGATAACGTCAACCTCGACAAAGCTCGTCGCCTCTTGTGGCCAATCAAGCAGAAGTATGGCAAGAAGATTTCATGGGCCGATCTCATGATTCTTGCCGGTAATGTTGCACTCGAAACAATGGGATTTAAGACATTTGGTTTTGCTGGTGGCCGTGCTGATGTTTGGGAGCCAGATGAAACTTATTGGGGTAAGGAAGAGACCTGGCTCGATGATAAGCGATACTCCGGAGATCGCGAACTAGAGAACCCACTGGCTGCTGTTCAAATGGGATTAATTTATGTAAACCCTGAAGGTCCTAACGGAAATCCAGATCCGCTTCTCTCCGCGCGCGATATTCGCGAAACCTTTGCCCGCATGGCGATGGATGATGAAGAGACGGTCGCACTTGTTGCAGGTGGCCACACATTTGGAAAGACTCACGGCGCAGGGGATCCTGGCAAGTATGTTGGCGCAGAACCTGAAGGCGCACCAATGGAAGAGATGGGCTTTGGTTGGAAGAACACTTTGGGTTCTGGCAATGCCGAGAACACCATCTCATCCGGTCTAGAAGGTGCATGGACCCCAACTCCAATCACCTGGGACAACACCTACTTCGATGTTCTCTTCGGTTTTGAATGGGAGCAGACAAAGAGCCCAGCTGGTGCAACCCAATGGATTCCGAAGGATGGCCAAGCAGCAAACACTGTCCCTGATGCACACATCAAGGGCAAGAAGCATGCTCCAGTTATGTTGACCTCAGATCTCGCACTTCGCGTCGATCCTGCATACGAAAAGATCTCTCGTCGCTTCCACCAGAACCCAGCAGAGTTTGCAGATGCATTTGCTCGTGCCTGGTTCAAACTTACCCACCGCGATATGGGTCCAATCTCTCGTTACTTGGGCAAGGACGTTCCTTCCGAACAACTCATTTGGCAAGATCCAGTTCCGCAAGCGCCAAAGACAAAGATGAGTCCAAAGAAGGTAGAAGAGCTCAAGAAGCTCATCGTTTCTAGCAAGCTCAGTACCGCAGAACTTGTTCGCGTTGCGTGGGCCGCGGCCTCGACTTATCGCAATACTGATAAGCGTGGTGGTGCAAATGGCGCACGTATCCGTTTGTTGCCACAGCGCAAGTGGGAAGCCAACAATCCGGCAGAACTTGATAAGACCTTGGCGGCACTTGAAAAAGTTCAAGCCAAGTTCAACAAGCTCAATAAGAGCAAGCCGGTTTCGATGGCAGACCTGATCGTCCTGGCTGGAGTTGTCGGCGTCGAAAAGGCAATTAAAGCAGCTGGCGTAAAGGTGAAAGTTCCATTCACCTCCGGCCGCACAGATGCCACCCAAGAGATGACTGATGTCGAATCATTTGCGGTCCTTGAGCCAAGCGCCGATGGATTCCGCAACTTCCAGAAGAAGTCCAATACCCATCCAGCCGAGTACATGCTGTTGGATAAGGCAGCCCTATTGGGTCTGACCGCTCCGGAGATGACTGTCCTTGTGGGCGGATTGCGAGCCATTGGCGCAAATTACGATGGCTCAGATCTTGGCGTTCTCNCCTCCAAGCCAGGTGCGTTGACCAACGAGTTCTTCGTTAACGTCTTGGATATTGCAACCGAGTGGAAGCCAACATCCGAGAAGGCCGATCGCTTTGACGGCGTTCACCGCAAGAGCGGCAAGAAGAAGTGGAGCGCTACCCGCGCTGACCTCGTCTTTGGTTCCAACTCACAGCTTCGCGCCATCTCTGAGGTCTACGCCTCAGCCGATGCCAAGGTGAAGTTTGTAGAGGACTTCGTTGGTGCATGGACAAAGGTGATGGAAGCCGATCGCTTCGACCTGGCGTAATTGGCTTAATTAGTTAAGTTGGCTTAATTATTTAGGGAGTGCGCCGTGAGTGAGGATCGTTCAGTCTTTGATCTCACGGCGCAGCCGTCTAATGAACTGCTGCGATATGGTCAATTCCCAGATCAACTCATCGAGCGCTTTGGAAATCAATCAGAGAAGAAGGTTGCGCTTATTCACGGGGGATATTGGCGACCCGAGTATGACCGCGTTCATTTAAGACCATTTGCCGTGGCTCTGGCTGAAAGTGGCATTAACGTTTTCCTCATCGAATACCGACGTGAGCCGGGAAATCCCGATGCAACTCTCGAGGATATTTCTGCAGCAATTGAATTAATAGGGGAGTGTTCACTCATCGGTCACTCGGCCGGCGGACATCTGGCGCTGCTTGCGGAAAAGCTTGCGCAAGTTCAATCCGTAATTGCACTTNCTCCAGTATCAGACTTAGCAAAGGGAGAAGCGCGCAACCTGGACGAGGGAGCGATTCAATTCTTCCTCGGAGCTCCTGCCGGCGAACGTGAAGATCTAGATCCAGCTCGGATTGGCTCCTTCTCCAAACCCGTCATCATCATTCACGGAGATAACGACCTGCGAGTGCCCGTTGAGCTTTCTCGTGATTTTGCAAAGAAATTTTTAGAGATTCAATATCTTGAATTACCAAGTATTGGACATTTCGAGCTGATTGACCCTCGATGCAGATATTTCCAAGAGACTCTCCTCCCTCTTTTGTAGCATCCACAGATTTAGCGGTTCCACAGTTTCATAGCTCTCCCCATATTTTTCCCATGTGGATTGCCTTTACTTCAGTGATGAAGAGGAGCGAAATTTTGAGAGAAATTAATCATAAAGCTAGAGAATTGAAGTTACCTAGAGTCGAAATCACTAGTATGAAAAAACACGATCAGTGGAAAATCGGAAATTGCAGTGCAACGGTTCCGCGCCACAAAAACATTTCAGTAGGCGTCTTTTTTAACATTGTGAAAGAATTTGAACCATTACTTGGAGAGGGTTGGTGGAGAAATGCTTAGAACTAATTTCACGATTGAAATAAACAAGAGAAATGGAGAGTTTGAAGCGACAATTCCTCAACTGGATTATTCAATCTTTCGAGCCGAGACAGTTATTGAGCTCGAGGATATAGTAAAACGCTATATCTTGGAGTTTGAAGAATTACCTGCTGAGAAACTCGATATCAATTTTATAGAGTGTTGAGTGGGGCGGGTCGGGCTCGATTCGTTTACTTCCCAAACCTAAAGCCTTACGCTTGTCGTATTGACGGAATCAAATCATTGTTTTGTCAGCCTGAATTCCTAGAACCACCTACTCGATCTGGTTCTAGTGCATCTACTGTGTTGGAGGGCAGGAAATGTTTAGAAACTCCGAGCCGTTCCAAAACGCCGACTATTACAGCGATGATCCAGATGTATTTAGCCAGAAGCCAAAGAAGGAAAAACTCCCAGCAATCTTAAGTGCCTTAGTTCTTTTGGTTGGTGGCGGATTTTTTGTGCAGACAACTCTTGCTGCAAATATTTCAATCAGCTCAGGGCCGGTTGAATTTGGCCAAGGAATAATGCAGGCCGTGGCCTGCTCGGGTGCCTCAAACTTAACAGTAACTCCTAACTCCACATTTACTAATGTCTCTAACGGGGGAGCTTTCTACTTTTCATCGGTAAGGGTCTCAAATATTCCTGTTGATTGCTATGGAAAAGATTTCACTATTCGTGCCTACGGAAATAGCAGCAGCACACCGCTTGCCCTCTTTAACACCGCATCAACTGCCGCGGTCGTCTACGACAATGGTGGAACATTCCAAGCTGGAGTTGGTAGCACTGGTGCGACTGTGAGCACCAGTGCTGGAACATTTACCATTACTTTTACATCACCAGTTGCTCTTGCAACTTCGGTCACGAAAGTCACTATAGAAAGTGGAGCTCACGCCTTAATCGTTGGAGATGCCGGTCCAGGTGGCGGAACCATTTTCTATTACTCTCAAGCAGGATTTAGTTGTGGCCCAACGCTTGCCTCCACCTGTAATTATCTCGAGGCGGCACCAAGTGGCTGGAATGGAGGATCTGATCCACAGAACCGTTGGGCGCAACAAACGCCGATCAAATATGACACTGCAACGGTCGGATCCAGTGGAGGAGACACGGCAACTTCTGTTGCAATTGGTTGGGGATATAGAAATACTCGAGCAATAGTTGCTCAAGGAAATACAGATACTTCAACGTCAGTTTCACCCATTGCAGATTTATATACCGTTACATTATTAGGTGTTGTCTATGCTGATTGGTACCTGCCAACTAAGAATGAGCTAAATCAAATGTGCAAGTGGGCCAGAAACCAAGCGTGGGTAAGTGATGCAACTCAATGTAACAGCTCTGGAGCTCTCAATTCTGGTCCAGGGGCAAGCGGATTCAATGCTGGCTACTATTGGTCTTCTTCTGAGTACGTCGCAAGCATGGCATTCGCGCAAGTCTTCGGCGATGGTACTCAACCGTCGATGTATAAGTATAACTATTCGTACATTCGGCCAGTGCGTGCATTTTAAAATTTAATTTATCAGTTAATGAGTGGGGCGGGTCGGGCTCGAACCGACGACGACCGGATTATGAGTCCGGGGCTCTAACCAACTGAGCTACCGCCCCCTAAGTTGTTAGAAGGACACTTTATTAGAGGAAATAAGTAATGCCCAACAATCAGAGCTTTTACGCTTCGATTGTTGGGCATTAGCCATTAATTAGTGAGCGATAACGCCCTCAGTCTCGACGAGTGAATCCTTGCCGATATTGATGAAGAAGAAGAGCACTACGGCGCCAGTGAAGAGCAACGCCGCGCTCACCTTGAAGGCTACGGTGAAACCATGAGTCATGGCAAAAGCGGCGAAGTGAGTGTGGCGCTTCTTACTTGCGGACTGTTTCTGACGGTAGCTCGCCAAAACGTTCTTGATAGGACTTCGCAAATCGACCTAAATGGGTAAAGCCCCACGAAAAGGCAATGTCTGAAATTGAAGAATTTACGGAACGCTCTGAGAGTAGATCTTCGCGCACGCGATTAAGGCGAATATCCCGAAGATAATCCGTCGGACTCATTCCCACATATTTCTTAAATCCATCTTGCAGTGAACGGATACTTACTCCAGCGACGCGAGCCATGTCAGTAACAGTCAACGGTTCTTCAGGGTTCTCTTCACACGCCGCCATTGCTAACCGAACAGAGCGCGGAGCAGCAGGTTCAATCTTGGTGCCGATTGATTCGCTGTAGTTATGATGTTGCGAGAGAAGTAGTCCTGAGATGATTAAATCTTGAAATTGATTACGAACACCGGTGTGCATGGTCAATCCGCCACGATCGACATCGGTCACCAAAGTATCTACGAGTGTGCGCCAGCTTCTCGCTTGGGCAGTAGTGAGGTCCATTCCTAAATCAAATTTAACGGGTAGGTGCAGTTCGCGTCCGATTAAATCTTCTAAGCGCTCTTCCAAAGTAGTTCGGTTGATATAGACAAGCAATTGCGGATTGTCGTTGTGCCAGAGCATGTCTAACTTTTCAAGTGGATTTGGTATGGATGCGACGTTGACATCTGAGTGCACGTGCTCTTTACCTGAATAGATTTCAGCTGATCCTGCGAGCGGCATCTGGACTAAGAAGAAAGATTGCAATTCGCCAGGCGTAATCTTTACCTCAGCGCCATAATCTAAATAATTGAGAGTGACATCGCCCAGAGTTACGCGATTATGGACAGTGTTGAGCTGCTGATCGGCGCTAGTTGTAGTGAGCGCGTGAGGGCAGAAGACGCGAGCAACTTCATCGCGAGCTTGGTCAAGATTGCTGGTTCGGAAGAGATTATGCGCAGAGAGCAGTTCGGCTACTGGCGACATTTCTTACCCTTCCCCTGTGTAATGAGGGCAATAGTTGCGGGGAAAAGGCAGCAGGTCAATGAGTTCTGGTGGTTATTTTGCGTTCTCTGGATAACCTACGCGCAAGCAGGACAGGTAAATGAGTGCAGACTCTCTAGCGTCAACCCTTATTCACCCATAAAGGAGAGATATGAGTTCAGGTTTATTGGCCGGCAAGGCCGCAATTGTTACCGGTGGCGGAACCCTCTTCGGCGAGGCTGTGGCAAAAGTTCTCATCGCTGATGGCGCAAAAGTCTTGATTGTTGAAATCAATGCCGAGAGCGGGGTGGCTGCAGCAAAGAGCGTCGGTGCTTCATTTGTGCAAGCAGATATCACTAACGATGCCGACATCGATAAGGTGATTGCCGCTGCCCTGAAGGAACTTGGCAAGATTGATGTACTAGTGAACCTGGCTTGTTCATACGACGATGCCGGTGCTGCTACTACCCGAGCACAATGGATGAACACTCTGAATGTAAACGTCGCTAGTTCTGCCCTGCTTGGTGAAGCAGTTCGCCCGCACATGAAGAAGCAAGGGGGAGGATCAATTATTAACCTCACCAGTATCTCTTCTAGCGTTGCCCAAATTGGTCGTTGGGCCTATCCCGTTAGTAAGGCAGCAATTGTTCAACTCACTCGTAATATGGCGATGGATTATGCGCCGGACAAGATTCGTGTCAATGCGGTGTCACCTGGATGGACCTGGTCGGCAATTATGAATATGTTGTCCAAGGGTGATCGCAAGAAAACCGATCGCGTTGCAGCCCCATTTCACTTAACTGGACGAGTTGGAGACCCTGAAGAAGTCGCTAACGTAATCTCATTCTTAGCGAGTGATCGTGCCTCAGTAGTGACAGGAGCGGATTGGGCTGCTGATGGTGGATATTCAGCAATGGGACCCGAACAAGCAGTCCCGGCGATTCCGTTACTCGAAGCCTAAAGAATGTAAAAAGCCCCGACCACTTGGCCGGGGCTTTTTTATTGGAGTTTTACTTTCCGGCGCTGATTCGCGAGCGAACCTTCTTGCTGATGTTTTTATAACTGGCAGGGTTAATCGGCAACAACCATTGGTTGAAACGGGTGAAGACCGGAATCTGTGCATCCAGGTCCTGAAGTAATTCATCGATATTGTGTACAGAGAATGGAATGATGTTCGTTCCACGCGCGTGCTTATTCTCGGTGCGCCATTCCATCCAAGCCAGTCGTTTATCGATGTGAGCGAGCATCTCTGAATGTGAAGGAAGCTTGATTGCATTGGCGATGTGAGCACCAATCCAGACCGATCCAATTTCAGCGTTCAATTGACTGAAGAAGGATGAGTTATATCCGCTGAAAGCTAGGTTCTTTACATCAAGTGGAATCAATTGACGATAAAGGCGGAAGTTTCCACGCTCATCAGTAATTGACTTCATTACTTTATCTTCCAGGAAAGGAACGTGTTGGTAGAAGCCTGTTCCGCAGATGACGTAATCAGCATCGAGGACTTTGCCATTACTTAGGTGAACCTTGCCGGCTTCCATCTTCACAATCTCTGTGTCGCGCTCGACAGTTAATTTGCCCTGTGCAATCTTCTTGAAGATGCCATCTGACGCAAGTGAAACAGTGCTTCGTACTATGGTGTCGAGTCCAGTCTTCGGATGAAGACCTAACTTCTCCAACTTGAATTGCTTTTCGATTACGCCTTGGACGCTACCTAACATTCCAGCGCTGACCTTCTTGCCCTTGCCGTGTAAGAAAGCTTCGGTTCCCTTGAGTTCGATATACGGGAAGAGCGCCTCACCCATACGAGTAAGGAGCAGCATCTTGTAGTTCAAAACATTCTTGAGCTTCTTCGGCACCTTCCAGATTAAGTGACGCGCCACGATAGTCACGCTCTTGGCGGTTCCTTCACACGCATTAGCAACATCGCACGAGGATTTTCCGTACCCAACAACGACCACGTTCTTACCTTTTACATCGCTGAGGTTGTGGAAGTCGACGGTGTGCATAATCTTGCCACCAGCTGCCTTGAATACATCAGAGCCCTTAAATTCAGGAACGAATGGATCGGAGAAGATTCCGTTTGCAACGATGAGGTAATCAAAGTCTTCCGTGCGGCTCTTGCCCTTTGTTGTAATATCCAATGTCCATCGACCATCTGAACCTTGCTTAGCCTTATCAACAGTCGTATTAAGTTCAATCTTCTTATCGAAACCAAATTGTTTGGTATAGCCAGCCATGTAGCTCTGCACTTGTTCGCCGCTCGGCCATTCGGGAGTTCCCTTTGGATATGGGTAATCAGAGAGCGCATAAGTACTGCGAACATTCTGAGTTCCAAGACCCGGATAGCGACGCGAGGCCGTCCAGACTCCGCCCACTTCTGATTCTTTCTCGAAGACATGGACATCGTGACCAAATTCAGTAAGAACTTTTGCTGATGAGAGACCACCGAAACCTGCTCCTACGATTGCGATTTTTAAACCCATATGAGACCCCACTCTCTTGCGCGCCTGGTGCCAGGCTCGATTGGTTCTGATGCTAGAAAAAATGTGAGGAAGGTCTTAGCCATCGTGCGCGAGAGCTATCCAGATGACGCTCGCACTTGGCGAAGCCTTTAAGGTTAGGCGTATGAATCGATGGGGAATAGTTGCAGCGGTAACACTTGCGGCAACTGCGTTGCCCATAACAGCAAACGCCTCATCTAGGTACACATTCCCCGTTCAAGGCTGCAGCGTGACCTTCTCTCGCTATCACCACAACTANCCCGCCACCGATATTCTCACCAAAGTGGGCTGCTCGTTCGTCGCGCCGACCGATGGCGTAATCGATGAAGTCAATCGAGTAGATCGATTTACTTGGAAGACTGATTTAGGCGCAGACCGCGGAGGTTTATCAGTCTCGATGATTGGAGATGATGGCGTTCGCTATTACGGTTCGCACCTCTCTTATATTCCTGCAACCACAATCCCTGGCCTTCGTGTTGCCGCCGGAGATCTCATCGCCAAGACGGGTGATTCGGGAGATGCGAAGGGAACGGCGCCTCATCTGCACTTTGGAATTTCTTGGCCCACCCCCAAGGGAATTTGGTGGGTTCGAAGGGGAGAGCTCAATCCATTTGCATATGTAACTGCTTGGAAAGCGGGTAAAGATATATCTCCTGCTAAATCTGTGGCTGCGTTGGAATTGAAAAAAGGAACTGTTCCGAAGCAAGTGGGATATTAATTTCTTCCACTAAAAAAGCCCCACCATTTCTGGCGGGGCTTTCTTATTGTTAATGGTTATTAAGCAGGGTTAACTGCATCAGCCTGAGGACCCTTAGGACCTTGTACGACTTCGAAAGTCACGGCTTGACCCTCTTCGAGAGACTTGTAGCCATTGCCTTGGATTGCTGAGTAGTGAACGAATACATCTTGTCCGCCACCATCAACTGCAATGAACCCAAAACCCTTTTCAGAGTTGAACCACTTAACTGTACCTGTTGCCATGTAGCTGTTTCCTTACGGTAAATGTGATCTCCAAGAATTCCTTATGAGACCGGTCTTCCTCTGTACAGATTTACCGAGTAAACGGGTACTGCCAAGCGTCCGACTAGGTAAAAGTGTAACGGCATAACTGGTATTAGGGAAAAGGTTCAACCGCTCACCTGTGGAGGAGTACAGGCTCGGACTAGCCAAAAGTGAAAATAGAGAGTAAAAATCTCTTATCGAGTTAGCAGAACTTCATATTTGAGCGTGAATTGCCGGTGGGCTGGGGAAGGTCGCATCGCGTAAGGCCTTAGATGGAGCTCGAATTATGTTTAACCTACCTGTCGGTAGCAAACCTCTGGCTGGGGATTTACGGATCTATTCCGCTCCCAACGCCCTGCTTCGCCATATCAATTGGTCGCTCAATGAAATCTTTGGCAACCCCACCATTATGAATTGGCAACCGCAACCCTTGGCTCCGGGGTCGATGAGTTGTGAGTTGCAATGGCGAGAACAACGAGCGCTTGCATCAAAAATCGCCAGCTCCCTTAAGGCCTGGCACTNCCTCCGCTTTGAAGTTCGTGAGTTCGCAGTTGAAGGAGGCGAAGGAGTTCTCTATCGATGCACTCCAACACTTGGACTTCATCAAGCAGTGACAGCATCCACTGGCGATGTCATGATTCATGAGAATCGACTTATGACCACACTCTCCAATTCCCGAAGTTATGAAGCGCTTCGCGAGGGAGTCGAGAGCGCGCTGGGCACCGCATGGGATCTCGAGCTTGAGTGCTACCGCTTAGGTATCCGCGATACTGAGATAGAAAAGGTGAGTAGTATCTAGTCATGAGCACAAATACACCACTAGATCGTAAAGTCCGAGTTCGTTCATTTACCATGATTGGGGCTGCGCTAATTTTGGCAGTTGGCATGGGATATGGATTGAGTCTGGTGGGAAGTGGATTTGCCTCTCGCGCGGGAAACGCGATTACCGTCACCGGTCAGGCAAAGACAAGTGCGGTTGCAGATAATGTCGTCTGGACTCTTAATGTCTCCGAATCCTCATCGAAGGTATCGGCGGCTGTTACCAAAGTCGAGTCAAGCGTTACTGCGCTTCAGGGATATCTCACAACAGGCGGAGTGCCGGCTAATGGAATCGAAGTCGGTGGAGTTAATACTTATTCAACACCTGAGTACAGCAACGGAAATCCAACCGGCCGCATACTCTCCTACACAGCCAATCAGAATGTGACCGTTCGCTCTAAGGATGTTCAACTCATCAAAACTTTGAGCAATGGAATTGGCCGACTACTCCAGACCGGTGTCAATGTTAATAACTATGGTCCGCAATATTATGTTTCAAATCTCTCAGTGCTTCGTCCGCAACTTTTAGCTGATGCGATGAAGGACGCAAAGTTGCGTGCAGTTTCTATTACCAAGTCCGTGGGATCAAAACTGGGCGCCGTACTCTCGGTTACCAGTGGACCGGTTCAAGTCACTACTCCAGATTCAGTAGATACATCTGCTGGCGGAATGTATGACACATCCTCAATTCCAAAGACAGTAACCGTCACCGTCTCTGTGGCTTTTAAGGTTTCTTAAGCCTCTTACTCTTGATAAGAACGGAAGACGAGGACGACATTGTGTCCTCCGAATCCGAATGAGTCATTGAGCGCTGCAATAGGTCCATCAGGCAGCTTGCGCGCGACATCACGAACGACATCTACTTTCACGGCCTCATCCAAGTTCTCAATATTGATAGTTGGGGGAGCCATGCGATGGTGAAGGGCAAGCACGCAGAAGATTGACTCAATCGCGCCGGCGCCACCAAGCAAGTGGCCGGTCATCGACTTCGTTGCCGAGACCGCAACATGTGAAATATCGGCGCCCAAGGCTGCGGTTAAGGCATTAGCTTCAGCAACATCGCCGGCCGGTGTTGAAGTTGCGTGAGCATTGAGGTGTACGACCTCGGAAAGTTTGACGCCGCTGTCATCCAATGCAAATTGCACGGCGCGAGTAACTCCAGCGCCTTCTGGATCTGGTGCGGCAATGTGATATCCATCAGAGGTGAGTCCTTGACCAACAATCTCAGCATAAATCTTTGCACCGCGGGCTTTTGCGTGCTCGAGTTCTTCTAGAACAAGAATTCCGCCGCCTTCACCAAGCACAAAACCATCACGGTCTTTGTCGTATGGGCGGGAAGCCTTTTCTGGCGCATCGTTGCGAGTGGAGAGCGCTTTCATGGAGGCAAAGCCCGCCATGGGAAGTGCGTGGATGGCAGCTTCTACGCCACCAGTCACGATGATATCTGCGCGGTTATTGCGAATCATTTCTAGTGCATAGCCAACTGCTTCGGCGCCAGATGCGCATGCACTCACTGGAGTGTGCACNCCCGCCTTGGCATGAAGCTCGAGGCCAACGTTTGCCGCCGGTCCATTTGGCATCAGCATCGGAACAGTGTGTGGGGAGACGCTTCGCGCTCCTTTAGTTTTCAAGACATCATATTGATCGAGCAGAGTGATTACTCCGCCGATGCCTGATGCAATGACAACGCCTAAACGAGTCTTGTCGATATCAGGCTCGCCAGCATCCTTCCACGCCTCACGCGAAGCGATGAGGGCGAATTGCTCGGAGCGATCGAGGCGGCGCATTTCTACGCGCTCCATTACTTCAGATGGTTCGACGGCGACGCGCGCTGCAAAAGTAACTGACATATCGGCTGCCCACTCATCGCTAAGTGTGCGAACGCCACTCTTTCCAGCAATGAGAGCATCCCAAGTAGAAGGGACATCTCCGCCAAGCGGGGNGGTGGCGCCAAGGCCAGTTACTACAACGCGACGTCTGCTCATCTTTAACTCCAGTTATTTGGCCTAATAGGTATTAGGAATTTGCAACGATGAAGTTAACTGCATCGCCAACTGTTGCCATCTTGGTTACTTCTTCATCTGGAATCTTGACGCCGAACTTCTCTTCTGCAGCAACGACAACTTCAACCATGCTGAGTGAATCAACATCTAGGTCATCGGTGAATTTCTTATCCATGGCGATAATTCCGGCATCGATACCAGCAACCTCAACAACGATTTCCTTGATTCCTGCTAGTACTTCATCTTGTGTTAGTGCCATTTGATATTTTCCTTTTCTATTTTTCGTTACTTATTTTTTGGTACGGGTGGAAGTTCAACTACTTGGCCGGCATATACAAGCCCTGCGCCAAATCCTACGAGAAGTGCGCTCTTGCTATGCAAATCTGGACGTTCTGTGAGCAACGCGTCCATCGCCAGTGGTATGGAGGCCGAGGAGGTATTGCCCGTTGTGCGGATATCGCGAGCAACTGCCACCGATTCCGGAAGTTTCATCGATTTTACGAGTGAATCAATAATGCGTTCATTTGCTTGGTGCGGGATAAAGGCATCGAGTTGATCTGGCTCCATTCCCGCAGCCGCCAGCGCTTGTAGCGCAATTGGGGCAACGGCATATACCGCCCAGCGAAATACGGTCTGGCCTTGTTGGTTGATATTTGGCCAACCGAGATCTGATGTATCTGGATTATTTTTATATTCCAAATATGAGGGATTTAAAAGAATGGCATCGCGAGTCTCGGAATTAGACCCCCAAACTGTAGGACCGATGCCCACATGATCCGATACGCCAATGACAACAGAACCAGCACCATCGGCAAAGATAAAAGCGGTAGCACGATCATCGGGGTCGGTGTAATCCGAGAGCTTCTCCGCGCCAACCACAAGCACATTCTTTGCGGTGTGACTGCGAACCATGTCGTTGGCTAGAGATACGCCATAACAGAAGCCAGCACAGGCAGCTGAGATATCAAAGGCTGCAGCAGTGGAGTTATTAAGGCGAGTCAGAAGTTCGGTTGCTGCACTTGGTGCTTGGAAGGGATAGGAGATTGTCGCAAAGATCNCCGCGTCGATATCTTCGTATTTCAATCCAGCGCGAGAAATCGCGATATCGGCGGATTTAAACGCCATATCGATCAGAGATTCATCTGCTGCGGCAAAGTGGCGACTTTCAATTCCGGTGCGCTGTTGAATCCACTCATCGCTGGAATCGATACGTGGTGCGATTTCGGCATTCGTTACAACGCGAGGTGGGCGATAGGCACCGACCGAGAGAATGCGTGCATTTTGCGGAGTTTGATTGAAGGAAATACTCATTATTTGGCCCCGTGCTTAGCAATAAATTCTTTCGCTCCAGCGAGGTCTTCTGGGCTCTTAAGTGCAAAAGTTTCTATCTCCGGAGTCGCTCGCTTGATTAGTCCAACCAGAGTTCCAGCTGGTGGTAATTCGATAACGCCGGTGACGCCAAGTGAGGTGAGCGTGGTCATGCAAAGATCCCAACGAACCGGACCAGCAACTTGCCCAACAATTCGGCGCAGAACTTCCTCGCCGGAATCAACAACCGCGCCATCTTTATTGGAAAGGATTGCGAGTTTTGGTTCGTTGGCCGTGATGTTTGCGACCTCTGCGGCAAGTGCTGCTACTGCCGGTTGCATTGTTGACGTATGAAAAGCGCCGGCGACTGCAAGTGGGCGAACTCGAGCGCCCGCAGGTGGGTTCTCCGCCAGTTGTGCCAAGGCACTCAGATCTCCGGCTGCGACAATTTGGCCAGCTCCATTTTCATTCGCTGGTGTTAGTCCAAGTGCAGCAAGTGCGGCGACGACGACTTCGCGATCTCCACCGAGGACTGCCGACATTCCGGTATTTGAACCATTAGCAGCCTTCGCCATTTCTCGGCCGCGGAGAGCTACCAAGTTCAGGGCCTGGTTGCCATCAATTACTTGAGCTAAGGCAGCCGCAGCAATTTCGCCGACCGAATGTCCGGCAACATAACTAACGGTGGAGTCATCTCCGGCAAAGAGTGTGGCGGCGCCAATGAGAGCACCAGCAACCAAAAGTGGTTGGGCATTTGCGGTATCTCGAATCTCATCGGCGTCGGCAGTAGTGCCAAGGCGGACCAAATCTAAATCGATAAGCGAAGACCAGTGAGCCAATAAATCTGCGGCAAATGAGTTTTCTAGCCAAGGGGCGAGAAAACCAGGTGTCTGTGAACCTTGGCCGGGAGCCACTAATGCGAGCATTGTGAAAGTTTATTTAGCCAGATGCCTTACTGCCGAGTATTGGCCCGATTTTTTCCTCTTATTAGTGTGATTTAACTTCGGTTTGCGAGCCAGACTTGAGCGCTATGAGGCCGCAGAATGGTCGAATCACCGGGGGCGGCTAAACGTGGTTCAAAGGTAGTTATCTCAGATTCCGCGCTGAATATGGATCGATAATGATCGCCCCATTTTTCCGGTGGAAAGGTAAAGGTGTTGGGTTCGCTGGAGCCATTAAAAATAACTAAGAGGGCTTGATTGGCAGAGGCTTCTACCAACATGCTTAACGTGTTTCGATCTCGCTGATGCCAGAACTCATCGTTCATCTCATCGCCGTTGCGCCTAAACCAAGCGAGGTCTTTTCTATTGGTTCCCAGATCTAATTCACCCGTGAAGAACTCCTTGGCCACATCGACTAAGTAACTCTTGCGGATTGCGATTAGCTCTTTGGTGGTCTCAAGTAAGTCGCGCTCGCGAGCATCTGGCCGCCAATTGAGTGCCCAGCCACCACCAAAGGCCGATGGTGATGATAGGTCGCCCGCCAGCGGTAATGAAAATGCGTTATTGGAACCGAGCTGAGTACGCGAAAGTTCATCGCCCATAGTGAGCATAGGAATTCCGGAGGAGAGTATTAGCGAGGCAAGTAATGACTTCTGCAGACGCAATCGAAGTTCGTTAATTTCGCGGTCGTGAGTTGGGCCCTCGACGCCACAATTCCAGGAGCGATTAGCCTCCGTACCATCACGGTTATCCTCTTGATTTGCCTCATTATGTTTGGTCGAATACGTGACCAAGTCATTTAAAGTAAAACCATCATGCGCGGTGATGAAGTTGATCGATGACGTCGGGCCTCTGAAATAGAAGACATCATGGGAGCCGCTGAGGCGAGATGCGATATCGCCAACGCCTTCGCTATATCCGCGGGCCGGATTTCCGAGCCAGAATTGCCGTAATGAGTCGCGATAATGGTCGTTCCATTCACGCCACGGATGAGGGAAATCTCCCATGGCATAGCCGGCGATATCCCAAGGTTCGGCGATTAGTTTGCGTTCGCGAAGAATGGGATCTCCAGCAATGGCCGCGAAGAGTGAGCCTTGAGTATCAATGCCAAAGTCATGCCGAGCAAGGGCTGTGGCCAAATCAAAGCGAAAGCCATCTACGCCAATAACTTCAGCCCACCAATGCAGTGAGTCCATAATCATGCGCATAACAAATGGACGTCGGGCATCGACGGTATTTCCGCAACCAGTTACATCATCAAGTACATCGCCTTTTACTCGACGATAGAAAGTCTTGTTATCAATTCCACGGAAGGAGAGGGTTGGTCCACCGGCTCCACCTTCAGCAGTATGGTTGTAAACAACGTCAAGGATTACTTCAATCCCAGCTTCATGAAGATTGCGAACTGCTTCTTGCAATTCAGAAATTGGATCATCGGTTGCAGCATATTTTTCGTGCGGGGCGGAGAAGGCAAGGGCGTTGTAGNCCCAATGATTCTGCCGGCCGCGAAGGTAAATGGCGGGCTCAGTGAGAAAAGAATGCAGCGGCAACAGTTCAATCGCAGTGATTCCCAGATCGCGAAGGTAGTTAACGGTGGCGGGATGGCCCAGGGCTTTATAGGTGCCACGTTCGGCTTCGGGGATTTCTGGATTAAGCGCGGTTAAGCCGCGTAGGTGCGCTTCATAAATTATTGTTTTTGCCCACGGAGTATTGGGGCGCTGAATGTGATTGTGCTGGTGTGAAGTCACCACGGAGAGCGGCACAAAGGGCGCGCTATCGCGAGTATCTTGAATGGTGATATCGCCTTCGCCACTGGCAGTAAGCGCCTGGTGTCCATAAATTTCAGGGACATAACTCAGTTCTCCTGTTACCTGATGCGCATATGGATCTAGCAATAATTTGTTGGGATTAAAACGCCATCCTTGCTCGGGAGCCCACGGTCCGTAAATTCGAAACCCATAACGCTGTCCGGCTCGCACGCCCGCGAGGNAGCCATGAAAAATCGGTCCATCCCGGTGGCTTAAGGCAAAGCGAGTCTCAAGTAATTTGCCATTAACTTCGTTAAAGAGGCAGACCTCCACCGCATCGGCTGCTGCCGCCCAAATGGCGAAGTTAGCCCCGCCCTCGGTCAGAGTTGCTCCGAGGTACCTGGGGTCTGCTGGCTTCACGCGGCTACTTTAGGGGCGGGCTCCTAGTGAATAACCCTACTGAGCAGTAACATACCGATATGAAGATTGCTGTATGCGTGAAGCAGGTGCCTGATTCTTGGGCAGAGAAGAAGATGGTCAATGGCTCACTCGATCGAGCTGGAGTCGATGCCGTTCTTAACGACCTCGATGAATATGCAGTGGAAGAGGCGCTCAAAATCATCGAGGCTCATTCACCAACCGGAGAGGCAGGAGAGGGCAGCGGCCACTCCATCACCTTGATCACAATGGGTCCTGATCGAGCAAGTGAAGCGCTGCGCAAAGGTTTATCGATGGGCGCAGATAGCGCGATTCATATCAGCGACTCGGCGTTGGCGGGTGCAGATTCCTTGCTGACTTCACAAGTATTAGCAGCGGCTATCAAGAGCGGTAATTTTGATTTGGTTCTCTGTGGAACTGAATCCNCCGATGCTCGCATGAGTGTTGTGCCCGCCATGATTGCAGAACGTTTGGGATGGGCGCAATTAACTTTTGCTGGAAGTGTTGTTGTAGATCCAGCAGCGACCAAAGTTGAAATCTCGCGAGTCACAGAAATTGGCGCCGAGAAGATGCAAGCACAATTTCCGGCAGTCATTAGCGTGGTCGAAAAGATCAATGAACCGCGTTACCCATCCTTTAAAGGAATCATGGCAGCGAAGAAGAAGACCATTGAAGTTAAAGCGCTCGCAGATCTTGGCCTCAGCGCTACGCCTGCGTGGAGCAACGTTAAAGATGCAACCCCACGTCCTGCGCGTGCGGCCGGCCTCAAGGTTGAAGATTCCGGTAATGGCGGAAGCGATTTGGTTAACTACTTAGCAGAGAAGAGAGTGATATGAGCTCGGTAGCGATTCTCATTGAGACAATTGATGGCGTAGTTCCAAAGTCAGCTGGCGAGCTGGCAACTTTTGCTAAGCGAATGGGTGAAGTCACTGCGGTGATGGTGGGCGGGGACTACTCCTCACAACTCACGAACTATTCAATCGATTCACTCGTACAGGTCGATGGCGTTGATGTCAGCAAGTTTGGCGTTCCGGCATATGTAGATGCAATCGCTGCAGTCATTGCCGCCAAGAATTGCGATGTACTACTCGTCACCTCAGGTGCGCGCGGCAAAGAGATCGCAGGTCGAGTTGCAGTGCGAACAAATTCTGGCGTGATTACAGATGCCATCGATATCGATTCCGAGAAAATAGCGACCCAATCCATCTTCGGCGGCTCCACCACAGTGCATAGCCAAGTCACCACTCCGCTGGCGATCTTCACTATGCGTTCTAATTCCGTGGAGATTGTGGAAGGGGCCTGCGCCACCTCCGTAGAAAAGCTTTCTGCAACTCCGAGCACTGCCACATTGAAGGCTGAAGTTCTCGCCCTCGAACCATTGGTGAAGGGTGGGCGGCCAGAACTCACCGAGGCTGCGATAGTTGTATCTGGCGGTCGTGGCACAAATGGCGACTTCAGTGCGGTCGAAGCTTTCGCAGATTCACTTGGCGCCGCAGTCGGAGCTTCGCGCGCGGCAACTGATGCGGGTTGGTACCCACATTCTCACCAAGTGGGTCAAACGGGCAAGACGGTCAGTCCTTCGCTCTATGTTGCTTGCGGAATATCAGGTGCGATTCAGCATCGCGCAGGAATGCAGACCAGCAAAATGATTGTGGCAATTAATAAAGATCCAGAAGCACCAATTTTTGAATTGGCCGATTATGGAGTTGTGGGCGACCTCTTTGCGGTGTTGCCCTCAGCAACCGCTGCGATTAGCGCTCGAAAGTAGCGCCGGGGGAGTAAACCTTTAGACTTGCTGCATGTCGATCTACCTCGATAACGCGGCGACGGTTCCCCTTGTGGAGCCGGCCATTAACGCGCTTACCGCGCAAATGCGCAAGGTGGGTAATGCATCGAGCCTTCACTCCGATGGTCGAGCAATTCGTAAAGATGTTGAAGATGCCAGGCTGGCGCTCTCACAAGTAATCGACTGTGAAGCGAGTGAAATAATTTTTACAGGCAGCGGAACCGAAGCTGACAATCTTGCGGTTAAGGGGTTCTTCTGGAAAGCCGTATCGGCAGATCCAGGAAAAAATATCATTTTAACCTCACCCTTTGAGCACCATGCAATCAAGGATCCCATCGAATGGCTAGTCGAACATGATGGGGCAAAAGTTGTGGAAATACCCGTTGGCGAGGGCGGCGTCGTAAATCTGGAATTTGTGCAAGATTTTATTAAATCTAATCATGACTCCATTGCCCTAATCACGGTAATGCATTCCAATAATGAAATTGGAACACTGCAGCCAATCGCCGAAATTGTGAACTTTGCCGGCGAAATTCCAGTTCACACCGATGCGGTACAAAGTTTCGGAAAAGTCGATTTCAGTTTTGCCAAACTTGGAGTAACTGCTGCAACCATCAGCGGCCACAAGATTGGAGCTCCACTGGGAATTGGTGCGCTAATTCTGAAGCGCGGAATCGATCTCACACCGGTCCTGCATGGTGGCGGACAGGAGCGAGAAATTCGCAGTGGAACTCTAAATGCCCCTGCGATTGTGGCCTTTGCCGCAGCTGCGCAGTTTGCCGCCAAGTTCCAAGGTGAAAATAGGGCTCAGATCGAAAAACTTCGCGACAATGCGATTGCTCGAATTTTAGAATCGATTCCCGGTTCGGCCATCAATGGCAATTCCGCGGCAAAACTTCCTGGCATTATCAATGTTGCTTTCGAAGATACGGAATCAGAAGCGCTGCTCCTTCTCTTAGATAGCGTGGGAATCTCCGCTTCAGCAGGCTCGGCATGTAGCGCCGGAGTTTCACGTCCAAGCCATGTATTGCTGGCGCTTGGTCGAACTGAAGATCAAGCTATGTCAGCGCTGCGTTTTTCGATTGGTTCTCAAACCACCCTAAGTGATATCGATCGCCTCATTGAAGTTCTGCCTGGCGTGGTCGAGAAAGCGCGCAGCGCCTACCAGGTAAAGAAGGGTCGCGCATGAAGATCATCGCAGCAATGAGCGGCGGAGTTGATTCAGCAGTTGCGGCCGCTCGCATGGTCGATGCTGGCCACGAAGTAACTGGAGTTCATTTAGCCCTCTCGAGCAATCCACAAAAATATCGTTCCGGCGCGCGTGGATGTTGCACCATTGAAGATTCACATGATGCAAGACGAGCCGCCGATGTAATCGGTATCCCTTTCTACATCTGGGATATGGCGGATGAGTTTCATGATGGCGTTGTTGAAAACTTTATGGCGGAGTATGCAGTGGGCCGAACTCCCAATCCCTGCCTGCGTTGCAATGAAAAGATTAAATTCGCAGCTGTCATGGAGCGAGCAAAGGCACTTGGCTTCGATGGCGTTGCTACCGGCCATTACGCACAAATGCGTGAGACCGAACTCGGTCGCGTGATGTATCGAGCGGTAGATCCCGGTAAAGATCAGTCGTATGTTTTGGCAGTTCTCAATACCGATCAATTAGCAGGCGCACATTTCCCACTGGGCGACATTGTCAAAGATGATGTTCGCAAAGAGGCGAAGGCGCGCGGACTGTACGTTGCGAACAAGCCCGATAGCCATGACATTTGCTTTGTTCCATCTGGTGATAACGCCGGATGGTTGCGCGATCGTTTAGGGAGCGATGTTGGCCCGATTGTTGATGAGGATGGTAAGAAGCTCGGTGAACATAAAGGTGCGTATACCTACACGATTGGTCAGCGCAAAGGTTTAGGAATCACGGTTCCGGCCGCCGGAGGAGAACCGCGTTACGTTTTGAAGATTGAACCAAAGACAAACACGGTTGTTGTCGGTAACCACGATTCACTTGCAGTTTCCGGAATTGTCGGCGAACGAGCAATTTGGTGTGGTCCAGTTCCGGCAGAATCCACCGAGTACCGCGGCTTTGCACAAATACGTGCGCACGGCGCTCCACTTGCCTGCACCTATTCACATGACGGCGGCAACATCACCGTGGCTCTCGATGAACCGATTTACGGTTTAGCGACCGGCCAGGGGCTAGTTATTTATGATGGCGACCGCGTTGTCGGCTCGGCAACTGTCTGCGCAACCGAGNAGAAATATCCCATGGCTGCTGATCTAATCGCGATTCGTCATCGCATTACCGGGTTATCGGAAGAAATTCGCGACCATCAATTTCGTTATTACGTTTTAGATAAGCCCATCATTTCGGATGGCGAATTCGATTTGCTACTTCGCGAACTCCAAGACCTGGAAGCTAAGCATCCAGAACTCAAAGCCGATGATTCACCGACTCAGTTGGTGGGCGGGGGATTTGCCACTCATTTCCAGCAACATGACCATATAGAAAAGATGATGTCGCTCGACAATGTCTTTGATGAGGCCGAGCTCGATCAATGGTTTGAGCGCATCGCCAAGGCTGAGGTTACAAATACCTGGCTCTGCGAAGTAAAGGTCGATGGACTGGCGATTAATTTGCTCTACGAAAAAGGCAAGTTGGTACGAGCACTTACTCGCGGCAATGGCGTAACGGGCGAGGATGTCACGCTCAATATCAAGACTATTTCTGCGATTCCACACGAACTTAAGGGAAAGGCAATCCCGGATCTCCTAGAAATTCGAGGCGAAGTCTTCTTTCCGATTAAGGCATTTAATGATTTCAATGATTCACTCGAAGAAGAAGGCAAAGAACGCTTTGCCAACCCGCGCAATGCAGCCGCCGGGTCACTTCGCCAGAAGGATCCTCGCGTAACTGCCAGTCGGCCGCTCTCCATGGTTGTGCACGGAATTGGCGCAGCCCAAGGTGTCAGTATCGATTCCCAGAGCTCGGCTTACGAAATTCTCAAGAGCTGGGGAATGCCAACCAGCCCTCGCTACAAAGTAGTCAAGAGTCGTGATCAGGTTCGAGAGTTCATCACCTACTACCTTGAACATCGCCACGATGTTGAACACGAAATCGATGGCATCGTTATCAAAGTCAATGAATTTAGTGCGCAAGAAACTTTAGGTTTCACTTCGCGCGCCCCTAAATGGGCGATTGCATATAAGTACCCACCGGAAGAGGTCACCACAAAATTACTCGACATCAAAGTAAGTGTGGGACGCACTGGTCGAGTCACTCCATTTGCCTTTATGGAGCCGGTCAAAGTTGCCGGATCCACGGTTACCAATGCCACCCTCCATAATGCCCAAGAGATCACTCGCAAGGGAGTTCTGATTGGCGATGTGGTCGTGATTCGCAAAGCCGGTGATGTCATCCCAGAAGTACTCGGTCCCGTCATCGAAAAACGCACCGGCGCTGAGAAGAAATTTGTAATGCCCAAGAAGTGTCCCGATTGCGGTTCCACACTTCGCGCGATGAGTGAGGGCGATGTCGATATTCGCTGTCCAAATTCACAGAGTTGTCCGGCCCAATTGGTGGAGCGTATTTATTACATCGGTTCCCGTGCCGCTTTAGATATTGATGTCTTGGGCTATGAAGCGGCAAGCGCGCTTTTGAGCGATAAGTTAATAAGAGATGAATCCGATCTCTTCGCCCTGACTGCCGAAGATTTAATTCGTTCTGCTTTCTTTACTAAGAAAGATGGTGAGCTCGGGGCTAATGCCAGCAAGTTCTTGCAGGCACTGGAAGTTGCAAAGCGCAGGCCGCTCTGGCGAATTATCGTGGCGCTTTCAATTCGCCACGTAGGTCCGATAGCTGCGCAAGCTCTGGCCAAGACTTTTGGTTCAATTGCGGCTATCGCGCAGGCAACTATCGAAGAACTCGCTGCCGTCGATGGCGTGGGTGGTGTGATTGCCGACTCCCTTGTTGAATGGTTTGGCGTGGATTGGCATCAAGAGATCATTAGCAAGTGGGGCGCAGCCGGCGTTGCGCTAGTCGAGGAACAGAAAGTAACAACCGAGCCCCAAACTTTGAGTGGACTAACTTTGGTTGTCACCGGTTCGCTCCAAGATTTCACGCGCGATGGTGTGAGTGAGGTAATTACCTCACATGGCGGAAAGGCTTCCAGTTCAGTCTCTAAGAAAACTGATTATCTAGTCGCCGGAGCGGCGGCCGGTTCAAAATTGACGAAGGCAGAAGAACTTGGTGTTCAGATTTTGAATGAGAGCCAATTCAAAGCGCTCCTCGCCGGCGGGCCGTCAGCCATCTCCGCTAATTAAGGTAAAGTTCGGCACATGTTGAAGTCACAGATTCTCGCTGGCGAGACCGTTCGCCACCTCTCAGCTCCACCAGTATTTTTCGGTCTATTTGGTTTTGGTGTGCTCGCACTCTTCCTTTATTTAGTTCTTCGTTTAGATCGGGATTAAGCCATCCGAATCGGAATTCTCGGTGGCACCTTTGATCCCATTCATTTAGGTCATCATCAAATAATTAATAAGTTGGCCGATCGTTTTGATCGAATCATGATTATTCCTGCCGGCCAACCCATGCTCCGGGATAGCGATCCAGTCGCCACCGCAGGTCAGCGCATGGAGATGTGCGAACTTTCATTAAACGATCTCTCGGATGAGCTCCAAGAGAAGGTCGTAATCGTAGATATTGAGATTCGGCGAGAAGGAAAAACTTTTACCGTTGATACGCTCGGGCAGCTCAAAGCCTTCTTCCCCCACGATGAATTCNCTCTGATTCTTGGCTCCGATGCCGCCCTGAAATTCAATAACTGGAAGCGAGCCGCAGATATAAAGAAAGCGGTCAAGATCTTGGTAGTTAAACGTCCAGGCGCTGCCAAATCAGAGTTTCCAGAGGTAGAGATAGATGCTTTAGATATCTCAGCTACCGACATTCGCGCGCTCTTGAAAAATGGTGGCGATATTTCAACTGTGCTCCCGCCTTCGGTAGCCAATTACCTCAAGAAGCGAGAGATTTATGCCAGCAAGTAAAGATGCCCTGCTCATCACACAGCGAGCAGCAGAAGTTATTGCCGAAAAATTAGGTACAGATATTGTCGCGATGGATATGACTGGGCAGATGTTGCTCTCTGAGGTCTTTTTAGTTGCGACCGCTCAAAATGATCGACAAGTCGAAGCGATTGCAGATGGGGTCTTTGATGCCCTTGCGCTGCTCGGCCAGAAGCCGGTCCGCCGTGAAGGCAAGGGCCAATGGGTGCTCTTGGATTACTCGGACTTGGTGGTTCACATTCAGAGCGAAGAGCTCCGGGCTTATTACATGCTTGATCGGCTATGGAATGATTGCCCACGAATAGAACTCAATATCTCAGAAGCGAGATAAGTGAGATAGGGTCTGCCAGATACCAAACGGGGCTGTGGCGCAGCTGGTAGCGCACCTGCATGGCATGCAGGGGGTCAGGGGTTCAAGTCCCCTCAGCTCCACCAATAAGTTGATAGAGAAAGCGTGAAAAATGGCCGACTCAATAAAGATACCTGATGGCTGGAACACGAGAAATATTCCGAATCAATCAGGAAAACATATTCTCATAACTGGTGGTACTAGCGGTCTTGGCATGGAGAGCGCAAAAGCTCTAGTAAGCGCCGGCGCCCAAGTAACCATCACTGCTCGCACCGAACGTAAAGGTAAAGAAGCCGCGAAAAAAATTGGTACCGGAGTTCAGGTACTCGAGTTAGAGCTTGCTGATTTAGCAAGCGTCCGTGCGGCCGCTAGTCGAGTGCTTGTCTTGCCTTACAACTTCGATGTTGTTCTACTCAATGCGGGTGTGATGATTCCGCCATTTACTCACACGCTTGATGGCTTTGAATTGCAGATGGGAACAAATCATCTCGGGCACTTTGCATTTGCTGGGTTGATTGCTCCAAAAATTCATGGTCGCGTGGTCGCAGTAGCCAGCCAGGCGCATCGAATGGGTTCATTTGGTGATGGAACTTTTGATGAGATTGAATCAAAATGTTTAGGCGAGGGCCAATACTCAAGGTGGGGCGCATATGGAGCGAGCAAACTTGCGAACCTTCTTTTCATCGCCGAACTAGAACGCCGCCGCCTAGTTCACCATTGGCCGATCATCCCGATCGCCGCTCACCCTGGCTGGTCACATACAAATCTCTTTGCGGCACATACCGAAACTTTTTCCGATCGCATCAAGAGTTTCGCAACTAGCAAAATTGCACAAAGCGCCCAGCAAGGCGCGCTGCCATCCTTAGCGGCGGCAACTTTTCCTGGACTACTAGGCAACTCCTACGTTGGACCACGGGGGATAGGCGAGATGCGTGGGACTCCACGCTTAGTTCGCGCCCGCTCTCTGGCCTATGACCAATCACTAGGCGCCAACCTCTGGGCGGTAAGTGAAAAACTCACCGGCGTCTCATGGGAGAATTCTCTTCATGCATGAGGCCTACGACATTCCCTTTGTTCAGGAGAAGTGGCTTCCAGTTTGGGATCAGCTCACACCATTTAAATCAGGAAATGCCGATGACCCACGTCCAAAGAAATATGTCTTGGATATGTTTCCTTATCCGTCCGGCGATTTGCATATGGGCCATGCCGAGGCATACACACTTGGCGATGTAATTGCTCGCTACTGGGTACAAAAGGGCTTCAACGTGCTGCACCCTATTGGGTGGGACGCCTTTGGTCTGCCGGCGGAAAATGCCGCCATCAAGCGAAGTGCAGATCCACGAGCTTGGACCTATGAAAATATCGCGGTCCAGAAATCTTCGATGCGCAGGTTTGCCTGTTCCTTCGATTGGGATCGCGTGCTTCATACCTGCGACCCCGAGTATTACAAGTGGAACCAATGGCTCTTTATCGAGATGTTTAATAAAGGTTTGGCCTATCGCAAAGATTCACCCGTCAATTGGTGCCCTTCGTGCCAAACGGTTCTTGCTAACGAGCAGGTAGTCGCTGGCTTATGCGAACGATGCGATAGCGTCGTCACAAAGAAGAAACTCAATCAGTGGTATTTAAAGATTACTGATTATGCAGACCGTCTGGTTGACGACATGGCCGAGCTCGAAGGTCAATGGCCAGAGAAGGTCTTGATGATGCAGCGCAATTGGATCGGACGATCGCAAGGCGCGGAAGTGAAGTTTGAAATTGAAGGGCGAAGTGAAGCAATCACTGTTTACACAACTCGCCCCGATACCTTGTACGGCGCCACCTTTATGGTCGTTGCCGCTGATGCCGCGCTTGCCTCCGAACTTGTCGAGGGAACCCAAGTTGCGCCAGTCCTTGCAAAATATATGGAAGAGGTAAAGGCCGCATCCGATATCGATCGACTTGCGACAGATCGACCTAAGAGCGGTATCTTTCTCGAGCGTTACGCCATCAATCCAGTCAATGGCGAGCGAATTCCAATCTGGGCCAGTGATTATGTGCTTGCAGATTATGGAACTGGCGCCATCATGGCGGTTCCAGCACACGATCAGCGCGATCTAGATTTTGCCCGCGCCATGAAGTTGCCGATTCGGTTGGTAGTTGAAACCGGCGAAGAAGATCCTTCCGCAACCGGAATCGCTGCCGCCGGTGAAGGCAAACTCATTAACTCCGGCTCGCTCAATGGCTTAGCGAAAGATGCGGCCATCGCCAAAATTATCGAAGAGCTTTCCGCGAAAAATTTAGGAATTGGCGCCAAGAATTATCGTCTGCGCGATTGGTTAATTTCCCGGCAACGCTTCTGGGGAACACCGATTCCGATTATTCACTGCCCATCATGTGGCGAAGTTCCAGTTCCGCAAGACCAACTTCCCGTTGAACTTCCTGATGCAACGGGTATTGACCTGAAGCCAAAGGGCTCTTCTCCGCTCGGAGCAATTGAATCTTGGGTAAACGTTCCTTGTCCTAAGTGCGGCGCTGCCGCAAAGCGCGATGCCGACACGATGGATACCTTTATGGATTCATCCTGGTATTACCTTCGCTATGTCAGCAATACCAATAATGAGGTCGCCTTTGATCGCAAAGAGGTAGATACCTGGTTGCCCGTAGATCAATATGTTGGTGGCGTTACTCACGCAATCTTGCACCTGCTCTACTCTCGATTTATTACCAAAGTTCTCTTTGATATGGGCAAGGTCGGATTTCAAGAGCCATTTACTAAATTATTAAATCAAGGAATGGTCTTGATGGATGGCTCGGCGATGTCCAAGAGTCGCGGCAATCTAGTCAAGCTCTCCGATGAACTTGAGAAGCATGGNGTTGATGCAATTCGCCTTTCGATGGTCTTTGCTGGCCCACCAGAAGACGACATCGACTGGGCAGATGTTTCGCCATCTGGCTCACTTAAATTTCTCAATCGCGCCTGGCGAATCTCAGGTGATGTCACAAGCAAGCCAGGAGTTGATTTCGCCACCGGTGATCTCTCACTTCGCAAAGTCACTCACAAGAGCTTGAATGACATCTCCTTTGCCGTAGAAACCTTCCGTTTCAATGTCGCGATCGCCAGAGTGATGGAGCTTGTGAACGCAACGCGAAAAGCCATCGATTCCGGGTGCGGTCCATCTGATCCAGCGGTTCGAGAAGCTGCCGAAGCGATTGCTATCGCGCTCTCACTAGTAGCTCCATTCACCGCCGAAGAGATGTGGGAGCGCCTTGGCCACAAGCCGGCGGTCGCACTTGCTGGCTGGCCAGCAATAGATCCAGCGCTACTGGAAGAGGATGCGGTCACTGTAATCTTGCAGGTCAATGGAAAGATTAAAGATCGCATTGATGTGAATCCAAATATCTCAGAGAGTGATCTTGAGAAGTTGGCGATGGAGAACCCAGAAATTAAAGCGGCGATTGCCGGAGCAATAATTACTAAGGTGATTGTGCGCGCACCAAAGCTTGTCAACATCGTTCTCTAATCCACAGAAGCGGCTTACTCTCAAATAACTCGCACGCCCACAGCTCTATCCTGCGCTCATGATGAGCCAACTTCGCCAATGGATAGATGATCGAACCCTGCATTTAGAATTTACCGCAGAACATAAACGCGGCCTTGCGATTATTTCTGGCCTCTTCCTCGCTGTAGGAGTTCTTTATTTCACATTAGCGCAAGGGGCTTCACAAGCATCGCCGACTATCTCGCCCATCGCGCTTCCCAGTAAGGCTGCTGCCATGGCGATTCCCACCTTTGTGGTTGTAGATGTTTCGGGAAAAGTGGCAGAGCCCGGTGTCTACTCTTTACCGAAAGGTTCGCGCGCAATCGATGCCATTAAGGCGGCAGGCAATGCGCTCTCCGGTGTGAGCCTTACCGATATTAATCTGGCCAGCCTGCTCTTTGATGGTGAACAAATTGTGGTGGGCGCNCCCGCCCCGGTCGTGACTGCGCACAAATCTACAAAGAGCAAGGCGAGTTCTGCGATTATTGGAATCAATTCTGCAACGCAAGCCCAGCTCGAAAGTTTGCCAGGAATTGGGCCAGTAATGGCGGCCCGGATATTGGCCTACCGATCCAAGTCAGGGCCCTTTGCCAGCTTAGATGATTTAAAGAAGGTCTCTGGAATGGGTAAAGCTAAATATTCCGAAATTCTTCCTCACATTCGTCTCTAACTATTCGTGCCAGATTTTCGCTTACTTCTCTTTGCTTCAACCCTCTGGATTGGTGCCGCAACCACTGGATTAATACCTGCCCCATTTAGTTATCTACTAGTTTTCTCTTTGATTTTCATTGCAACTATTAAAAAGAACCTTCTCATTATCATCGCCATTGGGTTACTAGCTGGCTCGGCCGGATACTCCTTGCGAATAGCGAGTAATCACGCCTCCGAAATTACTAATTTATCCAAGACTCGAACCGATATCTCCTTTCAAGCAACTGTTATCTCCGATCCGCATTGGTCGACTGCCAAGGTGGTGGGTTCACGCATACGAGCTTCGAATTGGGAGTTTCTCGCCACTGTAAATCAGATAAATTCCCAAAGAGTGCGCACCCCGGTATTAATCATCTCTCCAAAGCAATATCCGTTGGAACTAGGGATGAGTTTTTCCGGAGAGGCCACCGTATTGCCATCGACCAAAGGTCGCGCGGCCGGGCTCCTGCTCATTCGGGGTGAACTCACACCGCGCCGGCGAGCTCCGCCAATCATTTCATTCGCAAACTCCATCAGGCGCAACTTTCACAATCAAGCGCTGCGAATAGGTGGTGAGAGTGGAGCTCTGATTCCGGGGCTCGTCATCGGAGATACATCGCTAGAGAGCCAGAGCTTTATCTCCAGCATGCGCAGAGTTGGGTTGACGCATCTCACTGCCGTGAGCGGTGAGAACTTTGCAATTGTCTCGGCCTTTCTGATGTGGCTCTTTCAATGGCTACTTCCTAAACGAAGATGGCGAATTTTAGGAACACCATTTGTACTTCTGCTCTTTATCTTTTTGGTGCGGCCATCNCCATCCGTACTTCGAGCAACGGTCATGACCGCGGTGCTATTAATTTCAAAGTTCAGGGGAGTGCGAACAAATCCGTTGGCGGCGCTTGGCGCGGCCATCACGCTGCTGATTCTGATCGATCCCTATCAAGCAGTAGATCCTGGTTTTGCGCTCTCGGTTGCGGCCACCGCTGGCATCTTGATTGCCCAGAAACCGCTATCGAAATTTCTGCCTGATCTGCTCGCGATTCCCATCTCCGCAACGCTCTTCTGCACTCCTTTCATCGTCGCTATTTCTGGGCAATTTTCTTTAATTTCGATCCTGGCAAACATTCTGGCTTCCGTTGCGGTGGCGCCTATAACCATTCTTGGATTTATCGCAGCCTTAGCGCCACCAATTATTCAAAATATTGCGCACCTCTTGCTTGTATTAGTTAATCCATGTTCGCAATGGATTGTTCTGATCGCACGCATTGGCGCGAAGGTCCCAGTTCTCCTGCTTCCTAAATCTTGGCTAGGTGCAGCCTTTGTGCTTCTGCTCATGACCTTACTTCTTCGCCGAAAATGGGTGATTATCGCGACCGTGCTTTCGATTTATCTGATTACCTCAATTCTTTCTGATGGTGCATGGCCTGGAAGTAATTGGGCGGTCGTCAACTGTGATGTTGGGCAGGGAGATGGCCTGGCGATAAACCTTGGGGCGAACTCGGCGATTGTTATCGATGCTGGACCCGACCCGGTACTGATTGATTCCTGCCTCTCCGCCCTAAACATCAAACGCATCCCACTTCTGGTCCTAACTCATTTTCATGCCGACCATATTTCAGGAGTGAGCGGTGTCTTGCATGGCAGAACGGTGAATCAAGTGTGGATTACAAATAGCCAAGAGCCAGCAACTGAGTACGAGCGCACGATGAAATTAATTTCTGCATATAAGGTGCATATTGCAGCGCAAGGGGAAGAAACCACTTTCAATTCAGCCAGGGGAGAAGTGCGAATTAAAGTTCTTTGGCCGAAAAGCGAGCAGACCAGATTTGCTTCGCTGCCGGGAGATGGTTCTGCTATCAACAATTCCAGCGTAGCTTTGGATATCACCATCGGTTCTTTGCGCATCTTTGATGGCGGAGATATCGAACCTCCAGCTCAGGCAGAAATACTTACCAGCGCCGCTGTGCGNCCAGTCGATATTCTTAAAGTCTCCCATCATGGCTCGGCCTATCAGGATTGGGCGCTACTGGATGCGCTCAAACCTTCGATCGCACTAATCAGCGTTGGCGCGGGAAACTCTTATGGCCATCCAGCCCCCACAACCCTGCATCAATTGGCTGCGCGTGGCGCTAAGACTTTTCGAACTGATCTAGATGGCGCCATCGCTGTGGATTCAACCCTTAGAATTCGAACCAAGAAGAGAGCGCGGTGGAAGATTTCATGGGGATGACCTTTCTGCAGGGTGGCGAGGCGATACTTGCTGAGCGCGCTATTGCCGAAATTCTCGAACGTAACTCTGGCGCCGTCATCACTCAACTGACAGGTGGCGAGATTGAACTCGGTGCAATCACCGACGCGCTGGCCCCTTCGCTCTTTGGCGATGAGCGCGTAATCGTTGTTAAAGAGATTCAAGATTTAGGCGCCGAACTTAGCGAAGAGATTACTTCTTATCTTGCCAATCCAGATGAGAATGTGGAGCTGGTGCTCTGGCATAAAGGTGGAGTTAAAGGAAAAGCGCTGGTAGACGTTATTAAGAAAGCAAATCCCAAGGTCATTCTCTGCGATACGCTAAAAAAAGATGGCGATAAAGCAGAATTTATCCGCCAAGAATTTACTCGCCTGGGTCGCAAGGTAAATACCGCCGCGGTTCAAGCGTTGCTCGACGCACTCGGTAGCGATATGCGAGAGGNAAGTGGCGCAATTTCACAACTAGCCGCAGATGTTGCCGCGGATAAAACTATTGATGAGGCGAGCGTCGCCAAATATCAACAGGGCCGTATCGAGACAACGGGATTTGATGTGGCAGATGCCGCGATGGAGGGAAAGCGAGATCTAGCACTGGTCGCACTTCGCAACGCGCTTGCCACCGGTACCGATCCAGTCTTGATCATCTCCGCTCTGGCCTCCTCACTTCGCACCCTCGGAAAAGTTTCTGGGGCGCCACGCAACGCTAAATCCTTTGAACTAGCCGGCCCGCTGGGACTGGCTCCTTGGCAGATTGATAAGGCCCGCCGCCAACTCGCTGGCTGGAACCCAGATTCCCTGACCGCCGCCGTGATCGCCGTCGCACAGGCCGATGCCGATATCAAAGGNGCAGCAGCCGACCCGATTCACTCGTTGGAGCGGGCCTTATTGGTGATGACCAGCAGGTAGCCCTTCGCCGGTTCAGCTCGGTCCCAGTTTGAGGGGGCGGGGCTCTGGCTGATAGCCTTACGCCTTCAAGTTAGAGCCCTCATCGGGCCCGCACCGTTCAACAGAAAGCAGCATTCAGTGGCAAACATTAAGTCGCAGATCAAGCGTATTCGTACCAACGAGAAGGNTCAGCTTCGTAACCGCTCAGCACGCTCTGCTATCAAGACCGCTGTTCGTCGCTTCCGCGATGCACTCACTTCAGGTGATTCAACAAAGATTGCCGAAGAGCTTCGCGCCGCCTCCAAGACGCTCGATATCGCTGTCACCAAGGGCGTCCTTCATGGAAACGCTGCTGCGAATAAGAAGTCATCAATGGCTAAGGCCGCTCACAAAGCTGGCGTCAAGTAATTTTTGCTTCACCATTTTCAGAAGAACGCTAGTAATCATAAGAAGAGTAATTGCGTAGAAAGGGTAGGTCATAAGTGCCTGCCATAGAACTCTCGAAGGCGCCACAACCGGCGGCCACTAATCCTGCGCAAATCCGTAACTTCTGCATCATCGCTCACATCGACCACGGTAAATCTACTCTCGCCGATCGCATGCTCGGAATCACCGAAGTTGTAGAGCAGCGAAATATGAGAGCCCAATATCTCGATCGAATGGATATTGAACGCGAACGCGGAATCACCATTAAGAGTCAGGCAGTTCGACTTCCTTGGCGCTCTGGCATCGATGGCCAGGAATATATCCTCAACATGATCGACNCCCCTGGGCACGTGGATTTCACCTACGAAGTTTCGCGCTCGCTGGCCGCATGTGAAGGAGCAATCCTTCTGGTTGATTGCGCCCAAGGAATCGAAGCGCAAACGTTAGCCAACCTATATCTTGCAATGGAGAACAACCTCACCATTATTCCGGTGCTCAACAAGATTGATCTTCCTGCTGCTCAACCGGAGAAGTTTGCCGCAGAACTTGCAAAGTTGATTGGCTGCGAACCAGAAGACTGCCTTCGGGTCTCGGGTAAAACTGGTGATGGTGTAGTTGAACTTCTCGATCAGATCGTTGCCCAAATTCCAGCACCAGTGGGCGATGCAAATGCACCTGCACGTGCGCTGATCTTTGACTCTGTTTATGACACATACCGAGGCGTGGTTACCTATGTTCGAGTGGTTGATGGACACCTCTCGCCCCGCGATCAGATTCAAATGTTCTCAACTGGCGTTCGACATGAAATGTTGGAGGTTGGTGTTATCTCACCTGAACCGGTCGCCTCAAAGGGACTTGGAGTCGGTGAAGTAGGTTATGTAATTACGGGCGTAAAAGATGTTCGCCAATCACGAGTCGGCGACACAATTACCACTTACAACAACCCGACCAAGGTTGCCCTTGCTGGATATAAAGATCCTAAGCCGATGGTCTTCTCTGGTCTCTTCCCATTAGATGGTGCGGATTACCCACTGCTTCGCGAGGCGCTCGATAAGTTGCAGCTCAACGATGCGGCACTGGTCTTTGAACCTGAATCTTCCGCTGCCCTTGGCTTTGGCTTTCGCTGCGGATTCCTTGGACTTTTGCATATGGAGATTGTTCGCGAACGGCTAGAACGCGAAGCCGGTCTATCGGTTATCTCAACTGCGCCAAGCGTGGTCTATCACGTCTTTAGTGACGATGGAAAAGAGATGACTGTTACTAACCCATCTGAATTTCCAGATGGAAAAATTGCAAGCATCATGGAGCCGATTGTCCGTGCAACGGTTCTGGCACCAAGTGAATTTATTGGAACCATCATGGAGCTCTGCCAAGAGCGCCGTGGCACCTTGCTGGGCATGGATTACCTCTCGGAAGATCGGGTGGAGATTCGTTACACAATTCCGTTGGCCGAAATCGTCTTCGATTTCTTTGATCAATTAAAATCTCGCACGAAGGGTTACGCATCTCTGGATTACGAACCAATCGGCGAGGCCGAGGGCGATCTGGTGAAGGTAGATATCTTGCTTCAGGGCGAGCATGTCGATGCCTTTAGCGCCATCGTTCATAAGGATAAGGCTTATGCCTATGGCGTAATGATGACCTCGAAGTTGCGTGAACTCATCCCTCGCCAACAATTCGAAGTTCCGATTCAGGCTGCAATTGGTTCCAGAATTATTGCGCGCGAGAGCATTCGCGCAATTCGAAAAGATGTTTTGGCCAAATGTTATGGTGGCGATATTTCTCGTAAGCGAAAGCTGCTCGAGAAGCAAAAAGAGGGCAAGAAGCGGATGAAGATGGTGGGTCGAGTAGAAGTCCCACAAGAAGCATTCATCGCCGCTCTGACTACTGATGCCGATATCGATAAAGCAAAGGCGAAGGCAAAAAGTTAGCGCGCCGCTCTCGTTCTATATTCACATCCCTTACTGTGTGAAGCGATGTGGTTATTGCGATTTCAATACTTACACTCCAGCTGAGCTGCAAATTACCTCAGAACTCAGCGAAATCTCTCGCTCATATATTGACCTTCTGATTGACGAAGCCAAGCTGGCTCGCAACCAGGCGCCGCAAGCCGGAGCAATTCCAACCATCTTCTTTGGTGGCGGAACTCCCACCCTCATGGAGCCGAGCGATCTAGCGCGAATACTCGAAGAGTTAAAGGCAAGTTTTGGCTTCGCTTCTGATATTGAAATTACGATTGAGGCCAATCCCGACACCTTATCTTTAGAAAAGCTCAGCCAGCTTCGAGCAACTGGAATTAACCGCATCTCTGTAGGAATGCAATCCACCAGCCCTCATGTACTCAAGGTACTCGATCGAACTCACAACCCAGCCAATGTCGGAAGCGCAGTGAAGTGGGCGCGGGAAGCTGGCTTTGAACATGTAAGTGTGGATTTAATTTATGGAACCCCGGGCGAAAGCTTGGCAGATTGGGAAAATACTTTACGTGAGGCGATCGCGCTAGATATCGACCATATCTCCGCTTATGCCCTCATTGTGGAAGCGGGCACAAAGCTGGCCGCACAAGTAAAACGCGGTGAAGTAGAAGTTCCGGACGATGATTTGATGGCCGATAAATATCTCCTCGCCGATAAACTCTTCAGCGCTGCTGGATTCGAATGGTATGAACTCAGCAATTGGGCAAAACCAGAAGGGGAGTGCCGCCACAACATTGCCTATTGGCAAGGGAGAAATTGGTGGGGGCTCGGACCTGGTGCGCATTCGCATATTGATGGAAAGCGCTGGTGGAATGTGAAGCATCCCGCCACTTATCGAGATCGACTTTTTGCCGGCGAATTTCCTGCCGCCGATTCCGAAATTCTTACAGCAACGCAAATCGAGAGCGAGCGTGTGATGTTGGAAATTCGCTTGCGTTCAGGTATCGCGAGGAGCTCGCTCGACGCTGCAGCCATCGATAGATTGCAGAGCTATGTTGCCGGCGCGCAGCTAGATGCTCAAAGTTGGGCTGATGGTTTGGTTGTACTGACACAGACTGGGCGGCTGATCGCAGATCGAATCGTCCGCGAAATCCTCTTGTAGTAAGTTATAGACATGTCAGTGGAGAAAGAGATGCATGAGCGCCAGCTCGAGATTCTTCGCGCAATTGTTGATGAATATGTTGCCACCGAAGAACCGGTTGGTTCCAAAGCTCTGGCACAACGTCATGGATTCTCGGTCTCACCGGCGACTATCCGAAACGATATGGCCGTTCTGGAAGATGCCGGTCTCATCACTCAGCCACATACCAGCGCCGGTCGAATTCCGACCAATAGTGGCTATCGCTTATTTGTAGAACGTCTGGCCGAGATTAAGCCACTCTCCACGCCAGAACGTCGGGCCATCGAAACTTTCCTTGACGGTGCCCATGACCTAGATGATGTACTTTCCCGAACCGCAAAGATGCTCTCGCAAATCACCAAGCAAGTGGCCGTTATCCAACACCCTCAGAAAGAGAAGGTGGTCTTGGCGGGNACGGCTAATCTCACCCGCTCGAATCACGATGAAGCCTTGGCGCTCTATCCGATTTTAGAGGCGCTCGAAGAGCAAGTTGTGCTGATGCGGTTGCTTTCAGATGCGACTTCCTCAATAAAGGTTAAAATTGGCGATGAGCAGCCAGATGAGGGTCTTCGCTCAACGAGCATGGTCTCCATGGGTTACGGTTCCGGAGCTATTGGCATTCTGGGTCCAACCCGTATGGATTATGCGAGTTCAATGGCTGCAGTAAATGCTGTCGCACGTTATATCGGTCGATTTTTAAGTGAGGGGAAGTAAGTGGCAGATCACTACGGCGTACTAGGCGTAGATCGCGATGCCTCTTTCGATGACATTAAGAAGGCTTATCGCAAACTTGCTCGGGAATACCATCCCGATGTAAATCCAGATCCACATACCGCCGAGAAATTTAAAGATATCACTACGGCTTATGAAGTACTGAGCGATCCAGAGAAGCGGCAACGTTTTGATCTCGGCGGCGATCCATTCTCATCAAATATGGGTGGTGGCTTTGGCGGTCAAGCCTTTGGCTTTGGCGACATCATGGATGCCTTCTTCGGCGGCGGTGGTACTCGTGGTCCAAGGCCGCGCATGCGCGAAGGTCAAGATGCGCTGATTAAAGTCGAGCTCTCATTAAGTGAAGCTTGTTTTGGAACCGATCGCGAACTCGATGTCGAAACCGCGGTTGCTTGTACTAAATGCCAAGGCACCGGATGTGCAAATGGATCTAAGCCAAGAACCTGCGAAGTCTGTAAAGGTCGCGGTGAGACCCAGCACGTCGCTCGTTCGATAATCGGACAGGTAATGACCAGTCGCCCTTGTGCGCATTGCCAAGGTTTTGGATCAGTTATCTCCGATCCATGTGGAGAGTGTGCGGGAGATGGGCGCGTTCGTGCTCGCAAAACTATCCCGATAAAAATTCCAGCTGGCGTTGAGACCGGTAATCGAATTCAAATGAGTGGCGCTGGTGAGGTTGGCCCTGGTGGCGGACCAGCCGGAGATCTCTATGTAGAAATAGTTGAAGCGCCGCACGAAACGCTCATTCGCGATGGCAGCGAACTTCATCTCTTTGTTTCAATCCCCATGAGCTCAGCCGCCCTAGGTGGAAGCTTCGCCATTGAAACCCTAGATGGTCCAAAAGATGTGGAATTTAAAGCCGGGATTGGATCTGGCTCAGTCCAGACGCTCAAGCATTTGGGCATGACCAAACTTCGCTCTGGTGGACGTGGTGATCTCCATGTTCATATCGAGGTTTTAACTCCAATCAAGCTAGATAAGAAGCAGGAGGAGTTATTAACTGAACTCGCTAAGTTGCGGGGAGAGAGTTCCCGCGATGTGCGGATCCACAAGAATGGTGAGAAGCACTCCGAAACCTCATTCTTCGGCCGACTTCGCGAAGCCTTTAATCGTTAATGCTCCCACTCTTCTATCTGCCATCGATCCCGACCGGCGAGAGNATTGAGGTATCCGGCGATGTTGCGCATCACGCGATTATCGTGACTCGATTGGCAGTAGGCGAGCAGCTGACCCTCTCTGACGGCCGCGGCGCATGGGCGACCGGAACGATCTCGAGCGCAACCAAGAAGAGTTTTACCTTCCAGGTTTCTGAGCGGGGAAGTCACTCCTCACAGCGACCTTTACTTACCGTTGTACAGGCCCTTCCAAAATCTGATCGCACCAAAGAAGCGATTGAATTGATGGTGGAAGCAGGCGTCGATCGCATTATTCCGTGGCAGGCATCGCGTTCGATTGCAAAGTGGCAATCTGATTCACAAGCCAAATGGCAACAGAGCGCGGAAACTGCCGCCCAACAAGCCAGAATATACTTCGTGCCTAAAGTTGAAGAGAGTGTAAAAAGCGCCGAACTCATCGCTCTTCTTGGCAAGAGTCTGCTCCTGCACGAATCGGCATCGACTCAAATATCTTCAGTCGTGGATAAATCCTGGCTCGAGTATTCAGAAATCTTTATCATTATTGGTCCCGAAGGNGGAGTGAGTGAGGAAGAACTCGAACTCTTTGCCCCACACGCCGCAATCGTAAAACTTGGCACTCCAGTCCTGCGTAGCGCCCACGCCGCGATTGCCGCACTTGCCTCCGTTAATTCGCTATTGGGTCGTTGGTAGTCTTAAATCATGTCTGATTGTTTATTCTGCAAAATGGCAAGCGGGGAGATTCCAGTTCCCTACCTCTTTAAAAGCGATACCGTCTTTGCAATTAAAGATATTAATCCGCAAGCACCTACTCACGCCTTGATTATCCCGGTCGCACATCACGAGAATGCGGCTTTACTTGCCGAAGGTAATCCTGAAGCGCTCTCCGAACTTTTCAGAGTAGCCAAAGCGATCGCAGATGGCGTCGGCCTTGATGGATATCGAGCCGTCTTTAATACCGGCGCCAGCGCTGGCCAGAGCGTATTTCACGCACATTTGCACTTGTTAGGCGGGCGTCCATTCGCATGGCCCCCCGGTTAAAAGTAGGATGTCAGTAATGGAACCTGCTCTGCTTACCGTGCCCGTTGCCATTCCTATGGTCGCACTCGTTGGACCTGGGGATTCTTACTTACGTATTTACGAAAGCACCTTCCCTCATATCACCATCACCGTTCGCGGTAATGAGGTTTTCGCGCAAGGCGATCTTGAGCAAGTCCATCAGTTCCACTCCTTGCTGCAAGAGTTGCTCGTGCTGCTTCGCGGTGGACAAATTCTGAGCGAGGATGCAGTTCTGCGTTCTACTGCGATGGTCAAGCATGATCCGGCAGAACATCCAGCTGACGTACTCTCGCTAAATATTCTGAGCAATCGCGGGAAGACCATCCGCCCAAAGACCTCCAATCAAAAGCGCTATGTAGAAGCGATAGATGAACACACCATCACCTTCGGAATTGGGCCAGCGGGTACGGGTAAAACTTATTTAGCAATGGCAAAGGCAATAGCTGCCTTGCAAGCCAAAGAGGTTAATCGCATCATCCTTACGCGCCCGGCAGTCGAGGCAGGGGAGCGCTTAGGATTTCTTCCAGGAACGCTGCAAGAGAAGATTGACCCTTACCTGCGTCCTTTATTTGACGCACTTCACGACATGATTGATCAAGACTCAATCCCACGGTTGATGCAATCTGGAATTATCGAAATCGCGCCGCTTGCATATATGCGTGGTCGAACCCTCAATGATGCCTTCGTAATTTTGGATGAAGCCCAGAATACCTCGGCGGAACAGATGAAGATGTTTCTCACTCGCCTCGGTTTTGGTTCCAAGATGGTTATCACCGGAGATGTAACACAAGTCGACTTACCTTCCGGAACCCAATCAGGTTTGCGCATCGTCCACGAAATTCTCGGCGATGTTGAAGATATCGCCTTTATTCCATTGACCGCGGAAGATGTTGTACGAAATCGCCTGGTCGGCGAAATCGTCAACGCCTATAGCCGTTTCGATGATGCCAAGACTCCGCCCGCCCGCGCTATTCGTTCTGGAAGTGGTGATCGCTAAGACTTGCTCTGCAAGTCCGCCCTATGGGAATAGAAATCATTAACNCCCTCGAGAGTTCGTTTAACGAGCAGGCTTTAACCTCGGTTGCCGAATTTACTCTTAACAAAATGGGCATCCATCCTGAGTCGGACCTCGAGATTACGATCGTCGATGAAGCAGAGATGACCGCGCTTCATATTCAGTGGATGGATTTACCGGGTCCAACAGATGTGCTCTCCTTTCCAATGGATGAACTCAAACCTTTCTCAGCGACAAATGGTCCTGGCATCATCGGTGACATCGTGCTTTGTCCTGCATATGCAGCAAAGAACGCAGTCAACCATTCGCTTGATGAAGAGCTTGAATTGCTCACGGTTCACGGAGTACTTCATCTCTTAGGCTTTGACCATGCTGTGCCAGAAGAAGAGAAGGAGATGTTTGCTCTGCAAGATCAAACGCTTCAAGAATGGCGAGCCACCCAATGAGCGATAGCAAAACCAAAGAACTCCTACGTTCTATATTCGGAGAGCGATTCTTTCCGCAGACAACCGCCGATAAAGATCAGGAGCTGCACGAGCTAGTAGATGAAGCCAGTGAGCGCGGCCTGGTCGAAGAGTCGGAACGCTCAATGATCCACTCGGTCATTGATCTCGGCGGCACCCTCGTTCGGGAGTTAATGGTTCCTCGTACCGATGTGGTTTGGATGGAGGGCAATAAGACGCTGCGCCAAGGGCTCTCGCTTGCCTTGCGTTCGGGTTTTACTCGCATCCCAGTCATTGAAGAGAACCTCGATAACGTTATTGGAATCGCCTATGTGAAGGATCTGGCAAGGCGCGTGCATGAACGTCACGAATCCGAGCAGAGCGAGCAGGTTGAGCAGCACCTACGTAAGGCCACTTTTGTTCCGGAATCGAAAGAGGCGATTGAGCTTTTGCGCGAAATGCAACGCGATCAGATTCATATGGCCATTGTCATCGATGAATACGGTGGTACGGCAGGGCTCATCACGATCGAAGATATCCTCGAAGAGATCGTTGGCGAGATAGCCGATGAATACGATGATGACCAGCTAGAAGTTGAGTGGCTTGATGAAAATACTGCTCGTATCTCTGCTCGTCTCCACGTGGAAGATTTCGAAGAGTCCTTCAAGACTGAACTCACTCCAGAATCGCGCGAGGATGTGGATAGCGTAGGCGGCTTACTCGCCAAGGAGCTCGGCCGAGTTCCTATTCCAGGAAGCACGATCACAATTCATGGTTGGAAATTAACGGCTGAAAGACCGGCTGGACGTCGCCATCGAATTGCAACAATTCTCGTTACGCGTGTAACACCGGCCGCAGCAGAAAATACCGAGGAGATTAAGAGCCTGTAGTTTGGCGTACGATTGCTCCATGCGCCTGGTTCGTTTTTCACCGTCAGAAAGTGCTGGCCTGGGTACCGACCCACATTTCGGAGTTCTCAACGATCAAAATCAAATCCTGGTTCTCAAAGGTGACCCGCTCTACAGCGGCATTGTTCCCACCGAGACAAAGGTCGCGCTGGCAGATGTCCGACTCCTTGCTCCGGTAATTCCGCGCAGCAAAGTAGTATGTGTGGGAAAGAATTACGCCGACCATGCAGCCGAGATGAATTCGGAAGTTCCCAAGGAACCGATTATTTTCATTAAGCCAAATACCACCGTAATTGGGCCGAATGACACCATTCAATGGCCGAAGATGAGCAGTGAGGTCAGCTACGAAGGCGAACTAGCGATTGTCATCAGCCGTATCTGCAAGGAAGTCCCTCGTGAAAAAGTGGGGGATGTAATTTATGGATACACGATTGCCAACGATGTGACTGCTCGCGATCTGCAGAAGGTAGATGGACAATGGAGCCGGGCCAAGGGATTTGATACTTTCTGTCCGCTTGGACCTTGGATCGAAACTGATTTCACACCAGCCGATCAGAAAATCGTGACCACGCTTAATGGGGTCGTTAAGCAATCTGAACCCATCACTTCTATGATCTTTAAAATCCCGGAAATCATTGAGTTTGTCAGCTCAGTCATGACTCTGCTCCCAGGAGATGTCATTTTGACCGGCACTCCGGCTGGAATTGGTCCTATGGCAGCAGGGGATGAGGTCATCATCACCATCGATGGCATCGGCTCGCTTTCTAATAAGATATCGCCTCGTGCCAACTAATNCCTCCCGCCCCGTCCGCGTTCGATTCGCGCCATCTCCTACTGGGGACTTGCACGTTGGAAATATTCGCACCGCCCTCTTTGATTGGGCTTACGCACGTCACACCGGCGGCCAATTCATTTTCCGTATCGAAGATACTGATACCGATCGCGTAACGGATGAATATATTCAAGCTGCGATCGAAACTCTTAAATGGCTTGGATTGGATTGGGATGAGGGTCCAGAAGTTGGGGGACCATATGGTCCATACTTACAAAGCCAACGTCTAGATATTTATGCCGAGTGGGCAGCCAAGTTCTTGGCAAATGGCGATGCCTATCATTGCTATTGCTCTTCCGAAGAACTTGAAGCGCGACGCGAAGCCCAACGAGCAGCAAATGTGGCACCTGGCTACGACGGAAAATGTCGCACTATTTCACCGGTTGACCTAGCTCGTTATCACAGCGAAGGTCGCAAGCCAGTCCTGCGAATGCGGATGCCAGATGGTTCCACCACATTCACCGATTCAATTCGCGGTGAAGTAACTTTCGATCACAACTTCGTACCTGATTTTGTTCTCGTTCGTGGCGATGGTTCACCGCTCTACACCTTGGCCGTTGCCGTCGATGATGTCATGATGAAAGTAACCCACGTGCTTCGTGGTGAAGATTTACTCTCATCCACTCCGCGCCAAATTCGCGTCTATCAAGCGATGGGTGTTGCACCAGAGGATTATCCAACTTTTGCCCACCTGCCATTTGTGATGGGTCAAGATAATGCCAAGCTCTCCAAGCGAAATGGTGAAGTATCCATCGCCTGGTATCGCGAACGCGGATTCTTGCCGGAGGCGATTTGTAACTACCTCGCACTTCTTGGTTGGTCTCCAGGCGAGGATCGAGAGAACGTGACGATGAAGGAGCTGACCGAGCTCTTCACCGTTGAACGCGTGCACTCATCGCCAGCTCGCTTTGATATGAAGAAACTCGAAGCCATCAACGGCGACAAGATTCGCGAACTAACCCCGGCCGAACTTCTCAAGCGCACTCTTCCATTCTTGATTAAGGATGGAGTGATTACTGGAACTGATGCCGAAGTTGCAGTTGTTCAGACCGCGCTGCCCATCATTCATGAACGTATCGCCACCTTGGCCGAAGTCACGCCCATGTTGCGTTTCCTCTTTGCCGCCAATTTTGAAGTAGAGCCGGATTCACTGCCCAAGATTGCCGATGAACAATCGCAAGCAGTTCTGGCAAAGAGCCTGGACGTCTTGACCGACCTACCTACTTGGAGCCACGAGAGTATCGAGGCGGCGCTGCGAGCAGCCCTGATTGAGGCGATGGCCTTGAAGCCACGGATCGCGTTTGGAGCCGTTCGAATTGCCGTGACCGGCAGTCATATCTCGCCACCGCTCTTTGAATCGATGGAACTCCTTGGCGCCGAACGCTCGCTCTCTCGAATAAAGGCAGCGTTAAAGTAGCCGAATTTTTCAGGGTATTCTTAGCCACTCAATAGTGGGGTATGGGGTAATTGGCAGCCCAGCTGATTCTGGTTCAGCTTGTCTAGGTTCGAGTCCTGGTACCCCAGCGCAATACTGCTCAAAGCTTCAAAATAACTAAATATTTCGTTCTAGGAAATCATGGCCCCGTCGTCTAGCGGCCTAGGACTCTGGCTTCTCAAGCCAGCTACGAGGGTTCGAATCCCTTCGGGGCTACCAGTTTTATCTAAACTCTATTTTTTAGAGATATGTTCAGTCAACCGCGCGGCCGTTGCCACAAGTACCGCGGCATGCAATCGGCCAGGCTGACGCCCTAATCGCTCAAGCGGGCCAGAGATGCTCACCGCAGCAATCACCTTGTTATTTGGACCGCGAACAGGTGCCGAGATCGAGACGACTCCTACTTCACGTTCGCCAATAGATTGCGCCCAACCGCGGCGCCTTACTGCTGAGAGTGTGGCTGCGGTAAATTTTGCATGAACCAAGCCGCGGTGCAATTTCTCTGGTTCATCCCAAGCCATTAATACCTGCGCCGCAGAACCTGCCTGCATGGTGAGAACTGTTCCAACAGGTACGGAGTCGCGAAGCCCGGAGAGACGTTCGGCAGTCGCCACACAAATTCTTTGATCGCCTTGGCGGCGGTAGAGCTGTGCGCTCTCACCGGAGGCATCACGCAGTGCAGTAAGCGCGGGAGCAGCAACAGCCAGCAGTCGATCTTCACCAGCAGCGGCAGCAAGTTCACCTTCACGGGCACCAAGCACAAAGCGGCCAGAGAAATCGCGAGCGACTAGGCGATGAAACTCAAGTGCAACGGCAAGTCGATGTGCGGTAGGTCTGGCGATTCCAGTAGCTGCAACAAGTTCGGTGAGGGAGTGCGGGCCTGATTCCAAAGTCGCCAGGATGCGCACGGCTTTATCTAATACGCCAACTCCGCTATTCTTCTTGTCCACACTCTAATATTGGCATCTCATTATTTGAAATGCAAATTTCGGTCAGGGTTAAAGGAAGAGGTTTGGTTATGGGACAGACGTTAGCGGAGAAGATTTGGGCAGATCATGTTGTGCGCAGCGCAGCCGGAGAGCCGGATCTGATTTATATCGATCTCCATCTCATCCATGAAGTGACCAGCCCACAAGCCTTTGATGGCCTTCGTTTAGCAGGTCGCAAAGTACGACGCCCTGATTTAACTATTGCAACTGAAGATCACAATGTGCCGACCCTGGATATTCTCAAGCCAATCGCAGATCCAGTTTCAAAGCTGCAGGTAGATACTTTGCGCAAGAACTGTGCCGACTTCGGAGTTCGAATCCACTCGCTTGGCGATAAAGAGCAAGGCATCGTGCACGTTGTTGGACCACAACTCGGAATAACTCAACCCGGCATGACTATCGTCTGCGGCGATTCCCACACCTCAACTCATGGCGCATTTGGCGCACTCGCATTTGGTATTGGCACCTCGGAAGTTGAACATGTGCTTGCCACTCAAACCCTTCCGCTGGTTCGCCCGAAGACAATGGCAATTAATGTTGAGGGCACGCTCAAGCCTGGCGTCACCAGTAAAGACATTATTTTGGCCGTTATTGCAAAGATTGGTACTGGCGGAGGTCAGGGCTATGTCTTGGAATATCGTGGCAGCGCAATTCGCGCACTCTCCATGGAAGCTCGTATGACCGTTTGTAACATGTCGATTGAAGCTGGTGCTCGCGCTGGATTGATTGCGCCAGATGAAACCACATTTGCTTATGTAAAGGGCAAGCCACATGCTCCAGAAGGCGCAGATTGGGATGTAGCTCTGGCATATTGGAAGACGCTCACAACAGATGCAGATGCGAAATTTGATGTTGAAGTAAATATCAACGCAGATGAATTAGAGCCATTTGTTACCTGGGGAACTAATCCTGGCCAAGGACTTCCGCTCAGTGCAAACGTCCCCAACCCAGCTGAGATTGCCGATGTCGAAGAGCGTGGCGCAGCAGAACGAGCCTTGGAATATATGGGCTTGACCGCTGGCACTCCGCTTAAATCCATTAAGGTCGATACCGTTTTTCTTGGTTCGTGCACAAACGGTCGAATTGAAGATCTTCGAGCCGCCGCTGCCGTTCTCAAGGGTCATAAAGTCGCCTCCGGAACTCGGATGTTGGTAGTCCCAGGATCTGATCGAGTACGCGTCCAAGCGCACGAGGAAGGTTTGGATAAAGTCTTTATCGATGCCGGAGCTGAGTGGCGTAATGCTGGATGTTCAATGTGCCTCGGCATGAACCCAGATCAACTCGCTGTTGGCGAACGTTCGGCTTCAACATCGAACCGAAACTTTGAAGGTCGCCAAGGTAAAGGCGGTCGCACCCACCTCGTCAGTCCACTCGTAGCAGCAGCAACTGCAATTCGTGGAACCCTCTCAGCACCAGCAGATTTGTAAGGAAGGTAGTGACCATGGATAAATTCATCACCCATACCGGAACTGCGGTTCCCCTCCGTCGCAGCAATGTCGATACCGACCAGATCATCCCTGCGGTCTATCTCAAGCGCGTCACCAAGAGCGGTTTTGAAGATGGTCTCTTCGCTGCCTGGCGCAATGATCCAGAGTTCGTACTAAATAAGCCGGAATATAACGGCGCCACAATATTGGTAGCGGGCCAAGACTTTGGCACTGGTTCATCACGTGAGCATGCGGTCTGGGCTCTGCAAAACTATGGCTTTAAAGTCATTATCTCTAGCCGCTTTGCCGACATTTTCCGTGGCAACTCACAGAAGGCTGGACTGCTGACCGTAGTCCTCCCAGCTGAGGATGTAGAAGCGATTTGGGCGGAAATCGAGAGCAATCCAAAGTCTGCAATCACCGTTGATCTTGAGAAGAAGAATATTACTTATGGACAAAAGAGCATCAGCTTTGAACTCGATGACTATGTCCGCTGGCGTTTGATGGAAGGGCTAGACGATATCGGCCTTACCCTTCAGAAGATTGATGAAGTAAGCGCCTTCGAGTCAAAGCGCGCTTCTTATAAGCCAAAGACGCTGCCAATTAAGGCTTAATTACTCCATAATTTTGGCAAGCGCGGCGGCAAGTTCTGCCGGCTTGCTCAAAAATGGTGAGTGATCACTATCGATTCGAAGCACCTGTGAAGCGCGCTGACTCATACCTTCTTGGGCAAAGAGTGGAATGGCTTGATCCTTTTCACAAATAATGTAAGTCGATGGAATAGTTTTCCAAGCAACCTGCGTGATTGGTTGAGTGAACGAAGAGATGCTTTGGGTGCGAAGTTGCGCCACTGCGCTTTCGGCGATTTCGGGGGAGCAGGTGTTGTAGAAGATATCGGCTGGATTCTTGGTCGTCAGCAGCGTGTTCTCATCGTTTCGCACCCACCAATCCGGATCGACACTTCCACAGGCTGCATAAAGGGTCTCACCTTCATCGAGCATAAAAGCGGTGAGATAAATCAGGCCTTTAACCTTTGTGCTGTCGGCGACTCCCTCAGTAATCGCCAATCCACCATAAGAGTGACCTAGTACGAAACAGTCNCCCGACTGCTCTGCGATAGCGGCTCGAACTATCGCTGCATCGGCATACATATCTCCTTCATCACCAGCGCTCTTGAGCGAGATTGCCTGGGAGGGGATACCTAAATTCTCCAATTCATTGCGAAGTGAATCAAAACCTGCAGCGTTATGCCAGGCGCCATGTACAAGAAGGAGAGTCGGTTTCATTGCTTGAGGATAGTTGAAAAGCAGTTATTTTCCGCTACTTTCAGAGTTCAGTTTGAAAGCCTCAATCCATGATTCAGAGTTTTTTATGCGTAAAAAGTGAATATTTTGAGAGTTCTGATGAATTAATATTTTTCGACACGCCGCGTTAGATATCACCCCTAACTCTTTCGACTGCGTAGATTTCCTATCACGTTAAGCAAATGCTTAACTTTTACGCGTAAATAAGGGGATTTAATGAACAAGGCCCAGTTCATCGCGCTGTTAGCTCCACACTTTGGCGACAGCAAGAAGGAAGCAGCTCGCGCTGTAGATATCGTTTTCGACACCATCGTTCGCAACATTTCAAAGGGCGAAGATGTAATGATCAATGATTTCGGTAAGTTCAAGAAGGTTGACCGTCCAGCACGTAAGGGTCGCAACCCATTCACTGGCGAAACCATTCAGATCAAGGCAAGCAAGAAGGTTCGCTTCCTTCCTGCAAAGGCGCTCAAGGAAGTTATCTCAGGCGCACGTAAGCTTGAGGCAGCACCAAAGCCACCAGTAAAGGTAGTTCCAGTTGCTAAGAAGGCAGCTCCTGCAAAGAAGGCAGCGGCTAAGAAGCCAGCAGCCAAGAAGGCAGTTAAGAAGGTCGTTAAGAAGGCAGCGGCTAAGAAGCCAGCAGCCAAGAAGGCAGTGAAGAAGGTCGTTAAGAAGGCTGCTAAGAAGCGCTAGTTTCTTTACGCTTAGAAAGGGAGACCAGCGATGGTCTCCCTTTTCTATTGCCCGTTTTTCGCTCTGAAAGTCGTATCCTTTGCATATGAGTGGCAGCGCTGACATTCCGTTTTACGCACCTCCAACAGGTAAGCCGCTTGGCACTAATAACTATTTTCGTTTTGCTTCCTGGGTTTTAATTCCCATTCTCAATCTCCTCACAAAACGTGATTGGCGCGGGCAGGACAATCTGCCAAGGAGCGGCCCAGTAATTGTTGCTTGCAACCACCTCTCCTATGTCGATGCACTTGTCTGGGCGCATTACCTATTTAAGGCCGGTCGCGCGCCAAGATTTCTTGGGAAAGAGTCGGTCTTTCGAATTCCGATCATCGGAAAAATCATTTCTGGTTCCGGCCAAGTTCCGGTCTACCGTGAGAGCGAAGATGCAGCCAAGGCACTTGTTCATGCGCAAGCACTTTTGAAAGCGGGACATTGTCTTGGTGTATATCCAGAGGGGACCTTGACTCGAGATGAGAACCTTTGGCCTATGGTTGCAAAGACCGGAATTGCCCGGCTAGCCATCACCACCAGAACTCCGGTCATTCCCTTTGCGCAATGGGGAGATCAAAATCTACTTCCGAGATATAGCAAGAAAGTTGTACTTTGGAAGCGGACCAAAATCACGATTATTGCTGGAAAGCCACTCGATCTCTCGCCTTGGTATGGAAAAGAGAACGACCCGGCCGCGCTCGTGGAGGCAACCGCCTATGTGATGGATGCAATTACCAAGCTTTTGGAGGAGATTAGGGGAGAATCTGCGCCTGCCGTAAAATTTGACCCGCACCATTCAGAGCTACCGCGTACCGGTAACTTCACCAAGAGCAAAAAGAAGTAGAGGCGCTTTCCACTTATGACGACACATCGCGTGACCGTGCTTGGTGCTGGAGCCTGGGGAACCACCATGGCTATGGTCCTCTGCGATGCTGGCCATGAGGTCTTGGTCTGGGGACGAAATCCGGAAGTTGTTGCAGAGATAAATACCTCTCACCTCAATACCAAATTTATTCCAGGCGTTACCTTGCCTGCTGGCCTGCGCGCGACTACCGATATCAATGAGGCTTTCGGATTTGGCTCTTCAATAGTTCTGGCAATCCCGGCGCAATCACTTCGTGAAAATTTGGAAGATTGGAAGGAGAACTTTCCGCGAAATCTCCCGGTCATCTCCTCGCTTAAAGGAATTGAAGCTCACTCACATTTGCGAATGACTGAGGTCGTGGAAGAGGTTTTGGGAATATCAAGTTCACAGCTTGGATTGATCACTGGTCCAAACTTGGCCGGCGAACTCTCGCTTCGACAACCTGCCGGCGCAGTAGCCGCATCGCCATCGCCAGCAATCTCTACTTTGATGGTGGAACTATTTACTACTCCGTACTTCCGGGTCTATCCATCGGATGATCTTGTTGGATGTGAATTAGCAGGCGCCGCGAAGAGCGTGATTGGTATCGCTGTGGGAATGGCGATTGGTTTGGAGTTGGGTGAAAACACACAAGCCATGATTATCACTCGTGGACTCTCCGAAGTTGCTCGCTTTGGAAATGCATATGGCGCAAACCCATTAACTTTCCTCGGTCTCGCCGGAATGGGCGATCTGGTAGCAAGTTGTGGCTCCTCGCTCTCTCGCAATAGAACTTTCGGTGAAGTCCTTGGTCGATCAGGATCGATGGATACCGCTCGCCGAGAAGTAGCGAAGACGGTAGAAGGCGTTGCCTCGTCCCGTGCCATTCTTGAGTTGGCCCACCGAGTGGGAGTGGAAGTGCCCATCATTGAAGTTGTCTCTGATGTAATTGCCGGAACCTGCTCGCCATCGGCTGCCATGGATCGTTTGATGACAGTCAGCCTGCGGGCAGAGATGTTCTCCTAATGTCCAAGATTCGGGTTGCGATTGTTGCCGGCGGCCAGAGCAGTGAACATGAAATCTCATGTATTTCAGCCGGTGGCGTTCTTGCCGCAATAGACCGAGATAAATTTGAACCCGTATTGATTGGCATTACCAAATCAGGCAAGTGGGTTTTGCCCGACCCAGATATCCAACTCGCTATTACCGATGGCGAATTGCCGCAGATTCCCGAAGGCGCTGCGCTGCTTTCGGCAGATCTCAACGGTTTCGCCAGTGCCGTCGGCCCACTCAATATCGATGTCATTTTTCCGGTTCTGCACGGTCCATATGGCGAAGATGGAACTTTTCAAGGCGCCTGCGAAATGGCGGGATATAGATATGTAGGTTCAGGCGTACTCGCCAGCGCTACGGCGATGGATAAATCTTTTGCAAAGGCAATTTTCCGCGCCCAAGGCTTAAAGGTTGCAGACGGAATTGATATTCATCAAAGGCAATGGCCCGACTCGGCCAATAATATTCGTGGGCAAGTCCAACAACTCGGACTTCCAGTATTTGTAAANCCAGCGCGCGGCGGTTCTAGCCGCGGAACTACAAAAGTAAAATCGCTCGACTCACTTAACTCCGCCGTTGAAGAGGCCTTTAATTTTGACACTAAGGTCATTATAGAAAAGGCGATTGTTGGTCGCGAGATTGAATGCGCAGTCTTGCAAGAGCGCGGTCTGACATCAGCTTCAGGCGCTGGCGAGATAAAAATCCTCGGCGATCATGAGTTTTACGATTTCAACGCCAAATACCTGGATAACTCCACAGAGGTGCAGATTCCCGCTGATATCTCTGAGCAAATATCGGAAAAGGTACGAGCAGCAGCAATTAAAGCCTTCGATGCGCTGGGTTGTGAAGGACTTGCTCGGGTGGATTTCTTTTATAGTGAAAACGGTGAAATCATTTTAAATGAAATAAATACCATGCCAGGGTTTACATCCACATCGGTCTATCCAAAATTGTGGCAAGCCGCGGGCAAGAGCTATCGGGAATTGATTACGGTTTTACTTGAGTCAGCGCTCACCCGATCGATGAGCGTGACTCGATAAAAATCTCTTAGTAAGTAGTTACTGGGCAGGTTAGTGTGCGAGTAATCCCAGGAACTGCCTGGACCTTAGAAAGCACTCCACGACCTAGCTCCTCCATTGAAGGGGATTCGGCGCGCATGATGACGTCGTAAGGACCGGTGACGCCTTCAGCAAGAGNGACGCCCGGAATGGCTGCGACGGCCTTGGCAACGCTAGAGGCCTTGCCAACTTCGGTCTGAATGAGGATGTATACCTGTACTGACATGAATCTCTCCTTTGGACGTAATAACCGTAGGCTACTCCCTGAGGGGAGGGCGGAGAAAATGAATAATTATTCAGAGCAAGAGATGATTTCTGCCCTCGCCAAGATCTTTGCGACGCCTAACGAACTTCCCGTTGGTATTGGCGACGATGGCGCGGTTCTTCCCGCTGGCAATGGATTGCCCGTGATTTGTGCAGATATGGCGGTCGAGGGAGTCCACTTCAAACGTGAGTGGTCCACGCTGGGCGAAATCGGAGCCAAAATTGCTGCCGCCAATCTGGCAGATATCTTCGCCATGGGAGCAGTGCCTAAGTATCTCGTTGTGACAGCTGGCCTGCCACGCGGATTCACCAGTGATGAGCTGGCAGAGCTAGCAATTGGAATTAAGAGTGAAGCGCAACTCGTTGGCGCTGCAGTAGTTGGTGGAGATCTCTCGTCCTCGCCAGTACTCACCATCTCCATAACTGCCCTTGGCTACCTTCCGGAAGGCGCAACACCTATCACTCGCGCCGGAGCGAAGGCAGGAGAGAATTTGATTCTCTCTGGTCTGACCGGACGTTCTGCAGCCGGTTTAGCAGCTTTAGAAAAGTCAGTAGAAAATGATTTTGTCGCGCAACATAAAAAACCAAACGTTGGCTACCAAGTTGCGGTATCGATGGCGCAAGCTGGTGTTAGCTCAATGATTGATACCAGCGATGGCTTGCTCTCCGAAGCACATCATCTGGCAGCGGCATCTGGAGTGCGAATCGAAATTGATTCGGAATCTTTGAAAGCAGCACCACACTTTTCCGAGTTGGCAGCGGCTGCTTCGCGATTGGGTATCGATGTCTGGGAATGGATTTTAACTGGGGGAGAAGATCACGAATTCCTCGCAACAACTTCGAAGGTGAACCCCGATGGCGCATTTGTGATCGGAGAAATTTTGCCAGGAAATGGCGTTGAGGTGTTAGGTGTTTCGGCTAATAACAAAACTGGATGGACGCACTTTAATTAGGTATGAGAATTCGACGGATGGTTGCACTTAGCCTCTTGCTTATTCTCGGAGCAGCTCCAGTAAATGCCGTCGCAGATACCCCACCGAAACATGGCGCGTATCAACTGGATTTCATCGCTATCTCAACCGCTATTGGACATGTTGACCTTTATCAAAGCCAAGTGGCGGATATGGTTGCGCGGCTAAATTCCAGTTATTCAAAGATGACCAATGGCCAAATAACTTTCGAATTACGCACTCTCTTAACACCCATCTCAACTACCCAACCAATCAAATCCACTCCCGATATGGTGGCACTTGTTAAGCAGACTCCGGCCGGTGCCGGGTATGCCGGTGTAATTACGATCGGAGTAATTCCCACCGATGGCACACTTCCTTTTGCTGGAATGGCCTGGGGCTCGAATTACTTATTAGTTAATACTGACTTCAACGCCTCATTCTCTGTGCTCACTCATGAAATTGGACATAACCTAGGGCTTACCCACGCCGCCGCTGGTAAATGTGACGCTTCGGGAGTTTGCCGGGCCAATGAATATGGCGACTACTCCGATGTCATGGGCCAATATTTATTAGGCAATATTCCGGGCGCCACAATTGCTCGATTGAGTTCGCTTCGACTTGATCAACTTGGTGTCTTGGATTCCTCCGCAATTGCCTATGCCGATACGACAACCGATATTACCCTGGCACCAACTTATGGCTCAACACCAGGAGTAAAGCTGCTCTATATTCCAATCGACAATCAAAATGGATATGCCATTGAATACCGTCCGGCAATTGGTGATGAACTCCAATTAATGGCCACCCAAATTCCGATACCTGGTCAGAATATGTATTACCCAAATATCCCCTCGTACGGTGTGATGGTTAGGCAGTTGTTTGGATTTGGAAATGACTTTAATTCCGCCGCACCTAAATACACCTTCTCTGGCTATATCGATTTAGGGGCGACAACATCGGCGGCGTGGAGCGCCAAGATGAGTATATTGATTGTTAATTCCCTCGAAGGCAGGCAAGGATTTGATCAAGGAGCCAGTCTCACGCTCTTTGATGGTTCAGTTGTGACGGTCGGAAAATCGGATCCAACAACTGGTGCCATCATCCATATTTCTCGTCCGGCGCCATCGATAGCTCTGACCTTTGACTCAAGTTCCATGAAAGCATCTTGGGCGCAAGACGATCAATTGGCTAATTTTTCGGATGCAGATTTCAGATCAGTAGTCATTCCAAAGTCAGATAGTTCGATGCCCACTGCAAATATCTCATTCATGATTCCGCGCACTTCATCGCGCCTAACGAGCGCGAAGCTTTTGGATAATGGAACCAGCGTATCCAGCCTGGGTTACTCAGATTTGGCGCTGACAAATAACACAACTGCGAAGTTCTCCTACCAACCCGCAACTATCGGCACCCATAAATTTGCACTTCAATTCACCACGGCGCTAGGGGAGAGTGTTACCTCAACCCCGCTCACTTTGACTAGTGCATATGCAGCCCCGAAAGTCAGCGCGCAGGTCTGTATCTCAAAGCCTGGGTGGGAGCCCAATTGCCAGCCGTATCCAAAGTTCACATACGCAGTCTGCATCTCGTTACCAACCGGAACTTTGTATTACCAATCCGGAAGTAAGTGGATCGCCCTTTCAAAAGTCCAAGCCAAGTTAGATAGCGCCACCTGCACGGATTCGGCCAATAAATACTATGAAGTCATCTCGGCCAACTATCCGAGCAGCAAGCCCGGCAAGATTAATTTCAAAGTTATATCCAGAGGTAATAAGGCCTATTCGGATCTAACCGACACTTTCGCGGTGACGTATAACTTGAGTAGAAAGTAAAAGGCCCCCGATTTCTCGAGGGCCTCTTCCAAGTCTTGAACTTTAGCGAGTTACTTTTCCGGCCTTAAGGCAAGATGAGCAGACGTTCTGACGCTTTGGTGTGCTGCCAACAAGAGTGCGGACGCGTTGGATATTTGGATTCCAGCGACGACGGGTCTTGCGCATTGAGTGGGAGACCTTATTGCCGAAGCTAGGTCCTTTGCCGCAGATATCGCAGTTAGAGGCCACGGTGAACTCCCTTAAATCTAGTAAGTAGTGCCTCGATCGATATACGAAGCTGTCTAAGGGGTGAAGATTACCCCGACCACGCGGGAAATGGCTAATCCACCGGATGGAGCGGCCTAGGCGGGAAGATTGGGGCTATGGCCGCCCTCCAAGACCGAGTGAAAGCAATCGTGGGGGATAAGACTGCCGAGGCGCTGGAGAAGGCTTTTGGCATCCTCACCATCGAGGATCTGCTGCGCCACTATCCACGAAGGTATGTCGGACGTGGCGCCCTCTCCGATATCTCCGAACTGCTGCCGGATGATGAAGTCACCGTGCTGGCCGAGATCTCGGCGGTGAAATTGCGAGTCGCCAATGGTCGCAAGATTTTAGAAGTGGTCGTTAAGGATTCCGGAAAGGGTCAACTATCACTTACCTTCTTTAACCAAGCCTGGCGCGAGAAAGATTTAAAGGTAGGTCGTACCGGAATGTTCGCCGGCAAGGTCGGAGTATTTAATGGAAAGAAGCAACTCTCGCATCCGGATTATGAGTTAATTCCTGATGGCGATGATGTGGATTCAGCGGTAGCAGGTTTTGCAGATACTTTCATCGCGGTTTATCCATCGAGTGCAAAATTCCCATCATGGAAATTTAAGAAGTGCATCGATATCGCCTTAGAGTCCCTTGATCCAGTTCCGGATTATGCGCCAGAAGGCGTGCTGAAGAAATATCCCTCACTGGATAAAGCCTTTCGAGATATCCATAAACCACAAACCCTCGATGAAGCTCATCTGGCAAAAGCTCGGCTGACATTTGATGAAGCGCTCTTGCTGCAAATTATCCTCGCCCAACGCAAAGCGGAGATTCGCGCACAGCAAGCCGTCCCTCGTTTGATTCGACATGATGGCATTGTCGCGGAATTTGAAGCGANCCTTCCTTTCACATTTACAGAAGGACAGAGCGAGATAAATAATGAAATAGCTCAGGACATGCAGCAACCACATCCGATGCATCGCTTGCTGCAAGGCGAAGTAGGCTCAGGTAAAACCGTCATAGCTCTGCGCGCCATGCTCTCGGTGGTGGATGCAGGCGGCCAAGCAGCCTTGCTTGCACCTACGGAAGTTCTGGCCCAACAACATTTCTCCACCATCTCCAAATTGCTCGGGCCACTTGCCGAAGGCGGCACGTTGGGTGGGAGCCCACATGGAACGCAAGTGGCGCTATTGACTGGCTCGATGAGCACACCAGCCAAGAAGGAAGTACTTACCCGGATAGCAAGTGGTGACGCTGGAATTGTTATTGGCACCCACGCCCTGCTCAGCCAGGGAGTGGAATTTCGAGATCTTGGCTTAGTCGTAGTAGATGAACAACATCGCTTCGGAGTCGAACAACGCGATGCGCTGCGCGCTAAGGCAAAACTTCCACCTCATTTATTAGTCATGACCGCGACACCTATTCCGCGCACCGTGGCCATGACAATTTTTGGAGATCTCGATGTGTCCACGCTTCGCCAATTGCCAGGTGGGCGTTCGCCTATTTCCACGCACCTGATTCCGGTGCTCGAAAAACCTTCTTACCTCACTCGCGCATGGGAGCGAATTCGAGAAGAAGTTGAGAAGGGCAATCAGGCTTACATTGTTGCTCCGCGAATCACTGGTGCAGAGAGTGAAAAGGTGAAGAGCACTATTACCGATCGAGATCGGGAAATGGCAAAGCTGCTTGGTCAAACTCTCGATGAAGAAGTTGGCGAAGGTGATGACGATATGGCCAGCGTGGAAGAGCTCGCTCCACAATTAGCGCTCGGACCATTGAAAGGGCTACGGATCGCGCCATTGCATGGCAAGCAGAGCGCCGAACTTAAAGAAGAGACGATGGCGGCTTTTTCTAGCAAACAGATTGATGTACTTGTCTCCACAACAGTTATCGAAGTTGGCGTGGATGTTCCTAATGCCTCGACCATGGTGATTATGGATGCCGATAGATTTGGGGTTTCCCAACTTCACCAACTTCGCGGACGAGTGGGACGTGGCAGCGTGCCCGGACTCTGTCTCTTGGTAACTCGGGCGCCAGCAGATTCACCAGCGATGGAGCGACTTGCTGCAGTTGCCGCAACCTTGGATGGTTTTGAACTCTCGCGAATTGATCTTGATCAAAGGCGAGAAGGAGATGTACTTGGTCGAGCACAATCTGGCGGAAAGTCACACTTGCGACTGCTTCGAGTGCTTCGCGATGAGCAACTTATTATCGAGGCGCGCGAGTTAGCCGATTCCATGATTGCAGCCGACCCAAAGCTTGCTTCCTATCCTGCACTTGCGCGGGAAGTGGCGATAATTCGCGAGGAAGAGCGTTCAGCTTTCTTAGATAAGGGCTAGGACTTACCCTTAATCCATGCGCATCATTGCCGGCTCGAGCAAGGGCAAAACTCTGCTCTCTCCTCCAGAAGCGACACGACCCACTTCTGATCGAGCGCGCGAGGGACTCTTCTCTTCTTTGGAATCTGAATTTGGATCTATGAATGATTTAGCCTTCCTAGATCTATTTACCGGGTCTGGCGCAGTTGGGGTGGAAGCCCTGTCCAGAGGCGCTACTTCGGTTTATGCAGTCGAACAACATGAAGCGACCGCAAACGTTGCCCGCAAGAATTTTGAATTGGTTAATAGCCCTGATGGTGATTTCGCGGTAATCAATTCATCGGTAGAGCGATTTTTAATCTCGCCAGGTCTTCCGAAAGGATTTNCCTTCGACATAATATTTATGGATCCGCCATATCCAATGCCTAATGAAGAGATCGAGAAAATATTACGAACAATTTATGAGAATGGATTACTGGCAAATAGGGGATTGATAGCGATTGAGCGGGAGAGTCGAAGTAAGCCCTTTGCCTGGCCGGAGCCATTTATTGCCGAGAAGATCCGCTCATATGGGCAGGGAAGTATCTTCTATGGCGGACTTCCTGCTAGCGTTTTACCGTGAAACGCGTTGTCTGCCCAGGATCCTTCGATCCCATCACTTTTGGCCACCTCGATATCATCGAACGCGCCTCAAAACTCTTTGATGAGGTTGTCATCGCAGTTCTTGTGAACAAGACCAAGACCACCACATTTACTGTCGCCGAGCGCATCGAGATGATTGAGGAATCAACGAAGATGTTTTCGAATGTGAAGGTTGACTCTTGGAGTGGCCTGCTCGTTGATTATTGCAAAGCCAATGAAATTAACGCGATTGTAAAAGGTCTTCGAGCTGTAACCGACTTTGATTACGAACTTCAAATGTCGCAAATCAACCTACAGTTGCAAGGTATCGAAACCCTCTTTATGTCTACCGCCCCATCTCACTCATTCCTCTCCTCATCTATCGTGAAAGAGGTGGCAAGTCATGGTGGAGATGTCTCTAGCTATCTACCCAAGCCCGTAGTGGAGCGGCTACACACACGTCTCGAACTTTTGGCTGCACAAGCCGTGAATAAGAAGTAAGGAGAACCACTATGGATGCAATTGAAAGAATTTATGCTGCCATCACTATGGTCAAAGAGGCTAAAGGAGTTCCACTCTCGGCAAGTTGTGTAATGCATCGTGGCGAAATGTTGGAGTTGCTCGATCAAGTTCGCACATCTTTCCCCTCCGACCTCGAGCGAGCTCAAGAAATTTTGCGCCAACATGAGGCGATTATTGAAGAAGCCCGCGCCTCCGCCGATTCGCTGATCGCACTTGCCCGCGAGGAGGTGGCATCGATGGTGGCTCAGACCGAGATTGTTGCTGCCGCTCGGAAGGAGTCGCAGAAGATTCTTGATGAGGTAGATGCAGAAGCTCGTGCCCAACGCGATGATATTGATGCCTATATCGATTCTCGCTTGGCCACACTTGAGGTTATTCTCAATAAGACTTTAGAAGTAGTTAATCGCGGTCGAGAGAAGCTCGGCGGCGTGGAGACAAAGCACGCCCTCTCTGACTTATCGAATAGTTAAGTGTGACTATGTCGCGCAGCCCATATTTATATGACACCCACGATCTACCGCGACGCGCAGGTGAGATGCGTCAGGTGGAACTTTCGATTGATATCCATGAGCCAATGGGCTTTGACATCTTGGCGATTCCTTCTGATGAACCCGTAGATCTAGAGCTGACTTTGCAAGCTGTTACTGAAGGAGTGTTGGTTACTGCTCGGGTCCTCTCGGTCGCGGTGGGCGAATGCACCCGCTGCCTGGATCCAGTAGAACTTGAAATTGATGAGAATTTCACCGAGTTATACGAATATGCCGAAGATGCCCGGGTTGTACGCAAGCGCGAGAAGAAGATGTCTGAGCGCCAAAAGAAGGCGCAAGAGGAAGAAGAACTTTTAGACGAGGAAGACGAGCTCCGTCAGATGGTGGGCGATGACGTGGACCTGGAAGGCCCCATTCGCGACGCCATCATTCTCAACCTCCCGCTCAACCCACTCTGTTCGGCTGACTGCCCAGGCCTCTGCCCGGAATGTGGCGAGAAGCTGGCCGGTCTGCCGGAGGGGCACTCCCATGAGGTCGCCGATATCCGTTGGGCTGGGCTGGAAGGGCTAAAGCTCGATCCCGAGGCCTAAGCCGCAGAACTGCTCGTTTTTACAACTGCCGAACTTTAAGAGATACTTCTGCCTTAGCGTTAAGCAGAAAATCGCTGCCAGACCATTAAAGAAGGGGAATCTTCATGCCAGTCCCAAAGCGAAAGATGTCCCGTTCCCGCACTCGTCATCGCCGTTCCATGTGGAAGACAACAGTCGCTCCAATCACCGCCTGCGATCAGTGCCAACAACCAAAGCTTCAGCACACAGCATGCCCAACCTGCGGTACTTACAACCGTCGTCAGGTTCTCGAGGTCTGATCTGTCTGACTACTCAAAATTAACATCGGCTCTCGGAGTCGAAGTTAAAGATGAGTTGCTTGAACTTGCTCTAACTCATCGCTCTTTTGCCTATGAATCTGGTGGGCTTCCCACTAATGAACGCCTGGAATTTCTCGGCGATAGCGTCCTCGGCTTAGTTGTCACTGAAGAGCTCTACCAGAAATTTCCCGAGCTCGACGAATCTCGTTTATCTCCGCTCCGCTCTGGCGTCGTAAATATGCGGGCGCTCGCAGCTATTGCAAGAGAGTTAAACCTTGGCGCTTTTGTGCGAATTGGAAAAGGTGAAGAGAGTTCTGGTGGTCGAGAGAAGAATTCAATTCTTGCCGACAGCTTAGAAGCCTTGGTTGGCGCGATTTATTTGGATCATGGTTTTGCGCTAACAACGCAAGTGATCATGAAATGGTTTGCTCCCGTAATTGAATCGGCCAATGCCCAAGGCTTGGGACTCGATGGAAAGACGGCGCTGCAAGAACTTGCCGCAGCAAAAAATTTATCGGCTCCTGAATATGAAGTTACCGATTCTGGCCCCGACCACGACAAGAGTTTTACTGCGATTGCCATTGTTGGCGGCGAGCGATTTGCGCCAGGGGAGGGCAAGAGCAAACGCGAGGCGGAACAAATTGCAGCTCGCATTGCCTACGAGAGCTTGCTGAAANCCCTCAAGTAATACTTTAGATAAACGCCACGAGCCGTTGAGTGCAAATATTGCACCCAGCTTTTCCGATAGGTTCTCCTCGTGCATTTGAAGAGTATGACGCTTAAGGGCTTCAAATCCTTTGCCTCCGCGACCAGTCTGAATTTTGAACCAGGCATTACCTGCGTTGTTGGACCCAATGGATCTGGAAAGTCCAACGTTGTCGACGCACTTTCCTGGGTAATGGGAGAGCAAGGCGCTAAATCTCTTCGCGGTGGAAAGATGGAAGATGTCATCTTCGCCGGAACTTCTGGCCGCGCACCACTTGGTCGCGCCGAGGTTGCTGTCACTATCGACAACTCAGATGGCGTACTGCCCATCGACTTCACTGAAGTAACAATCTCAAGAATTCTCTTCCGCAATGGTCAGAGCGAATACCAACTCAATGGTGAGACCACCCGACTCCTAGATATTCAAGAGTTGCTTAGCGATAGCGGCATCGGCCGTGAAATGCACGTAATCGTGGGTCAGGGACAGCTCGATGCCATCCTGCTAGCAAACCCAGAAGAGCGTCGCGCATTTATCGAGGAAGCTGCCGGAGTTCTGAAGCACCGCAAGCGCAAAGAGAAGGCGCTACGCAAATTAGATTCCATGCAAGCAAACCTTGCGCGTATCCAAGATCTCACCGTAGAACTTCGCCGCCAACTTAAACCGCTTGGCAAGCAGGCAGAAGTTGCCCGCAAGGCCTCGGTCATTCAATCCGATGTGCGAGATGCGCGTTTGCGCCTGCTCGCCGATGATTTAGTTGGATTGCGTTCGACCCTTGATGCAGAAGTGGCCGATGAAACAACGCTCCGCGGTCGACGCGATGAGGTAGAGCGTTTACTCAACGAGAGTCGCGCCCGCGAAGAAGAGCTAGACAGAATCGCGCAAGCAGAAAATCCAATGTTGATTGCCGCGCAAGAGACTTATTACAAACTCACTGCGCAACGTGAAAAATTCCGCGGCGTTCAATCGCTCTCCTCCGAACGGGCACGCTTCCTCTCTGAAGAGGCGGAAGAAGCCCGCTCTAGCGGCCGCGATCCAGAAGCGATGGATGCCGAAGCCCTCACCATTCGCCAAGAGGAGCAATCTCTTCGCGGTGATGTCGCAAATGCCGCTGCTGCACTCGAGGCGGCAACGCTCGAAGTTCGCAATCTCGAGGCCCAACTTCACGTTGAAGAAAACCGCGTCTCGGCAGCGCTTCGCGCAATTGCCGATCAGCGCGAAGGTACTGCTCGCCAAGAGGGTCATATCAATGGACTTCGCTCGCGCATCGATGCCACAAATGCCGAAGTGACCCGCTTAACCAAATCTCGCGATGAGGCCGCTGCTCGTTTACAGAATTTCCAGGAAGAGTTTGCGCTCCTAGAAGCAAATATTGCTGGCCTTGATGCCACAGAACCTTCACTCGATGCAGATTTTGAGAAGGCAAAAGCGACACTGGCAGAGATTGAGGCCGAGCACGCAAGCACTCTTGCTGACGAAGCAACTGCACAACGTTCCCGTTCTGGACTTGAAGCGCGATTGGTTGCTCTCAAAGAATCNCTATTGCACCGCGATGGTTCAGAAGCAATCCTTTCGGGGCGCAGCGAAGCAAAAGTTCGCGGTCGCTTGGCTTCGCTCATCACTGTCACTAGAGGATGGGAAGCAGCCGTAGCAGCGGCGCTTGGCCCGCTAGCAGATTCAATCGTTGTCTCTGATATTTCCTCCGCCGTCTCTGCCCTTACCATGCTTAAGCGCGAGAGCGCCGGACAATCTGAACTATTAGTTGTAGACGGTGGTTTTGCTGGGGGAGTTGCTGGCACGCCATCTGGATTCACTTCACTGGCATCACTTGTCACATCGAATGAAATCTCGGAAGTTATCCCGCACCTCTTTGCCGGCGTAGTAGCGGTTGAAGATTTAGATGAGGCCCAACGAGCACTTCGCGCAGATTCATCCGTTAAAGCAATCACTCGCGAAGGCGATGTAATCACTAGCACTCGCGTTCGCGGCGGATCGGCCAGCCAAAACTCAGCGATTGAAATCTCCGCTCTCATCGAAAAATCCGAGGAAGAGCTGCGCGCAGTAATTGCCACCTGCGATCGTTTCAAGTTCGATCTCGCTCGAATTTCTGAGACTTTGGAGTCGGCTAAGACAATTTACGAACAAGCGTTAGCAAAGCTCAATGATTCAGATGCCAAGATGTCCGGCCTAGCCGAACAGATGGCGGTCGCAGGTCAGAATGTAAAGAGCGCACAAGCCGAAGTTGAACGCCTAAATTCATCAATCGTTGAAGCAACTGCCCAGCGAAGCAATGATGAGAGCGATTTAGCTGCTGCCATTTCTCAATTTGAATCACAAGTGGAGCCAGCAGAGCCGGATCACACTCATCTAGAAGATTTGCGCTCAAAGGTATCGGCTACCCGCTCATTAGAAGTGGAAGCCAGACTACAAGTTCGAACACTCGAGGAACGAGTCACCGCACTTTCCGAACGAGCAACTTCGCTTGAGAACGCGGCTAAGGCGGAACGGGAAAATGCTTCCAAGGCTGTTGCGCGACGAGAAGCCCGAGCAATCGCTGCGATCACTGCTCAAGAGATCGCGGACGCTGCATATGAGGCACTGATCCAGATTGAATCTTCGATTTCAAAGGCTGCGACCGAACGGGAACGCTTAGAAGTTGCTCGCAGCGATCGTGAAGGTGAAATTTTGGCGGTACGTGGACGTGGTCGGGAACTTAGCTCCGAACTCGAACAACTAACCTCCAGCGTTCACAGAGATGAAATTGCCCGGGCTGAACAACGACTTCGGATCGAGCAACTCGAGCAACGCTCAGTTGAAGAACTTGGTGTTGATGTCGAAACTTTGCTTCGCGAATACGGTCCTCATGCAGATGTCCCAACCTTTGTCGAAGATGAAGAGGGTAATTTTGTCCCAGGAGATTTGATCCCTTATCGCCGCGATCAACAAGAGAAGCGATTGATTCAAGCTGAGCGCTCTCTCAATATGCTCGGAAAAATTAACCCATTGGCACTCGAGGAGTACACCTCGCTAGAAGAGCGCCTGCGCTATCTCGCTGAACAATTAGAAGATCTCAAGAAGACAAAGCGAGATCTGCTCGACATCATCAAAGAGGTAGATGACAAAGTTCAACAAATTTTCTTAGATGCTTATAACGATACCGCGCGCGAGTTTGAAAAGATTTTCGCTCGACTATTCCCTGGCGGAGATGGTCGTTTGATCATGACAAACCCAGATGATCTGCTTAATGCTGGCGTTGATGTCGAAGCGCGTCCACCAGGCAAGCGCGTCAAGCGCCTCTCCTTGCTCTCTGGCGGCGAACGTTCACTTGTGGCCGTTGCGCTGCTTGTCGCCATCTTTAAAGCGCGCCCAAGCCCGTTCTATGTAATGGATGAAGTGGAAGCTGCTTTGGATGACACCAACCTTGGTCGACTCCTAGGAGTGTTTGAGGAGCTTCGTGAGAAGTCTCAGCTCATCATCATCACTCACCAGAAGCGCACTATGGAGATTGCCGATGCGCTCTACGGTGTGACTATGCGTGGCGATGGCGTGAGCGAGGTTATCTCTCAACGCCTGCGCGAATCTGAAACCGCCTCTTAAAAGCTTTAGCTCATGGCGCTCTTTAGCAAGCTTTTTTCCAAGATTCGAGGAGGCCAAACCTCTTCGGCAGATTGGCAAGAGATAGAAAGTTCACTCATTGAATCTGATTTAGGCGCAGCCAATGCTGGCGAAATTATTACACTGGCAAAGAAATTAAAGAGCGAGGAAGTTGAGCAGGCCGTCACCGAGACTTTAGCGAGTTGGCTAAGTACCGCCTCGCGCTCGATTGCGCAGTTAAGCGATAGGCCTACGACAATTTTGGTCGTTGGTGTAAATGGAACTGGTAAAACTACGTCTAGCGCCAAACTCGCATCAGCGCTGAAGCGAGACGGCGCTTCTGTTCTGCTAGCAGCGGCAGATACTTTCCGAGCTGCGGCGATAGAACAACTTCAAACCTGGGGCGAGCGACTAGGTGTTTCCGTAATATCTGGAAAAGCTAATGGTGATCCAGCCTCCGTTGCATTTGATGCTGCGACTAAAGCAAAGGCAGATGGTCTTAATTTTTTGATTGTAGACACGGCCGGCCGGCTTCACACTAAATCGGGGCTGATGGATGAGCTTGGAAAGGTTAGACGAGTGATCGAAAAAATCACCCCCGTCGATGAAGTCCTACTTGTCGTTGATGCAACAACTGGTCAGAATGGAATTACACAGGCAAAGGTATTTGCCGAAAGTGTTGCCTTGACCGGCCTGATCCTGAGCAAGATGGATGGCTCGGCGCGCGGGGGCATAGCCCTTGCCATCGAGCGCGAGACCGGGCTACCCGTAAAGTTTGTTGGCACCGGGGAGAGCGCGGGCGATTTCCAGCCTTTTGATGCTCAAAAGTACCTATCTGGGTTAATTGCGTAACACACTCTTAACACAACTCCCCAAAGTGTGACCTCGCCGAAATAGATAGTGCCGACTGGCGTAATCCCGTAAGGGGAATCTACCTCCATCTCAATGGCGAGAATCTTCACTTCACTATTCGGGGGAAATAATGAGTTTTAATACTGGAGATACCGCCTGGATTCTGGTCGCATCAGCGCTCGTGCTCTTGATGACACCTGGTCTGGCTTTCTTTTACGGCGGCATGGTCCGCGGCAAAAATGTTTTAGGAATGCTCGCGCAAAATTATGTGGTCATGGGCGTTGTCAGCGTGCTCTGGATTACTGGCGTTTATAGCCTAGCCTTCAGCGGCAAGGGAAAGTTCATTGGTGATTTTCACCAATTCGGCCTCAACCATATCTGGCAACAAGCTACTGGATTTGAAGCCCTTACTATTCCACCACTTGTTTTCTGTGCCTTCCAATTAATGTTTGCGATCATTACTCCTGCGCTTATTACAGGTGCGACTGCAGATCGTTTGAAGTTTGGCGCATGGACCCTCTTCTCAGGGCTTTGGTTAATTCTCGTTTATGCACCAGTTGCACACTGGGTCTTCTCTCCAAGCGGCTGGTTATTTAAATTGGGTGCCGAAGATTTCGCTGGCGGAACTGTTGTACACGCAAACGCCGGAGCAGCTGCTCTCGCTGTCGTCCTAGTAATTGGCAAGCGCCGCGGTTGGCCAAAAGAGCGGATGCGTCCACACAATGTTCCATACGTACTCCTCGGAGCTGGCCTACTTTGGTTCGGATGGTTTGGATTTAATGCTGGATCAGCCTTATCTGCCAACNCTCTCTCTGCCTTCGCCTTTGTAAATACAAACACCGCAACTGGCGCCGCGCTGCTTGGTTGGATTTTGGTCGAACGTATCCGCGACGGACATGCCACAACTCTCGGCGCCGCATCCGGTGCAGTAGCCGGACTCGTTGCAATTACTCCTGCTTGTGGATTTGTCAGCCCAATGGGATCAATCATCGTCGGATTTGCTGCTGGAATTATCTGCGCGTTTGCCGTGGGCCTAAAGAATAAGTTGGGCTACGACGATGCACTCGATGTTATCGGAGTTCACCTAGTCGGTGGAATTCTCGGAGCGCTCCTGATTGGATTCTTCGGAACCAAACTCACCAATGGCGCTGGGCTAAATGGCGTTTTCTATAAGGGTGGATGGACACTTCTTGGCCATCAAGCAATTGCTGTTGGCGCAGTGGTTCTCTACTCTTTTGTGGCTACCTATATCTTGGCTAAGGTACTTGACCTCGTTATTGGATTGCGCGTCTCGGTTGAAGATGAAATCGCCGGATTGGACCTCTCGCAACATGCCGAAACCGCATATGAGAGCTCTAATTACAGCGATGGTTCTCGTTTCTCAACCTCATCAACCGGAAACTAAGGAGAACTTCTCATGAAACTAATAACCGCAATTATCAAGCCATTTAAGTTAGAAGATGTGAAGAACGCGCTTCAAGCATTTGGTATCACCGGCATGACCGTCTCAGAAGCGAGTGGCTTTGGTCGGCAACGCGGACATACCGAGGTCTACCGTGGCGCTGAATATACGGTGGATCTAGTTCCCAAGGTTCGCCTTGAGGTATTGGTCGATTCCCCAGAAGCGGAGAAAGTTATTGATGTCATTGTCAAAGCCGCTTCAACTGGGTCAATCGGTGATGGAAAAGTTTGGTCCACACCAGTTGATTCCATTGTCCGAGTGCGCACTGGCGAACGAGGAGTGGATGCGATCTAATCTAGTTAATCTAGACTGAACTCATGGGGACCCGAGAGCGGCGCGATCGCAGCGATAAATGCGATGGCGAACTCTCGGGTCTTTTTATATCTGCTGCAAAAGCACATGACGTGACTCTCGAGCGCGTTGCCCTTGCTGCAGTAGGCGGTTATGGCAGGGGAGAGCTCGCGCCCGGTTCTGACCTCGATCTACTTCTATTACATGATGGATCGCTCTCCGAGCAAAACCTCTCTGAATTTGTAAATGCGCTGCTCTATCCATTATGGAACTCAGGTCGGGCGATTGATCATTCGGTACGAACGCGAGCACAGACTCGAGAGACATCGCACGAGGATGTAAAGGTCGCACAAGGTTTACTGGATATTCGTTATATCTGCGGTGCCCGCACAATGGTCGATGCGGTCGGAAGTGATTCGCTAGAGGATTGGCGGAAGAACTCTAAGAAAAACCTTCCTAAGGTTCGCGCCGCTCTGGAAGAGCGTCACGAAAGGTCAGGTGAGCTCGCATTTCTCCTTGAGCCAGATTTAAAGGAGGCTCGTGGTGGGCTCCGTGATATTCAGGCGTTACGCGCGATCGCCCTAACGGGCGCGGATGTGGCGCTGGATCGATTGGCAAGTGCGGGAAGTATCTTGGCGAACGTTCGTGATGCCTTGCATGAGGTGAGTGGGAAATCTCGAGACCAGCTCCTCTTTACCGAACAGGACAAAGTTGCAGCGCTCATGGAGTACGTCGATGCCGATGCGCTTATGTTGGATGTGGCGAAGGCGGCTCGAAGCGTTGACTATGTAATGGATATGACGCTCCATAAACTCGACACCAAAAAGGAGNGCTCTCTCTTTAAACGCGAAAGTGTTGAAATCGTTGGTAAGGGCATCGTGAGCGCGCATCAGGAAATCTCATTAGCCGAAGGTTATGAAGTGGCGCAAGATCCACTTCTTGGCCTTCGTGCTGCCGCAACTGCAGCCCAACTTGGTCTACCTCTGTCCGTGGAAGCATGCACAACGCTTTCCGAACTTTCCCCTGACTTACCAAACCCTTGGCCGCGGCAATCACGCGAGGACTTAGTCACGCTAATTGGCGGGGGCGAGTTCATGGTTGGCGTATTTGAATCGCTAGATCAAGAAGGGCTGATTGAAAAGTGGATTCCCGAATGGGGGCACGTGCGATTTTTGCCGCAGCGAAATGTTTTACACCGGCATACTGTGGATAGACACATGTTGGAGACTGCAGTCAGGGCAGCAAAACTAACTCGCACTGTCCATCGACCAGATTTATTGCTGGTAGCGGCGCTACTTCACGATATTGGTAAAGGGTTCCCAGATCGAGATCACTCAGATTATGGCGCGGAGTTGATGCTCAATCTGGGTAAGCGTTTAGGTTTTGATGCTCATGATGTCGAAGTACTTGTTCATTTAGTCAAAAACCACTTATTGCTTTCAACAGTCGCTACACGTCGAGATTTGGATGATCCTCAGACAATTGAGTTTGTGATGCAAGCCGTTAAATCTCCGGAGGAGTTAGAGCTGCTTCACGCGTTAAGCATTTCCGATGGCGAAGCCACAGGTCGAACCGCGTGGAGTGATTGGAAGGCAGGACTCGTTGCGGATCTGGTTCGTCGCTGTCACAGCGCTATGACTGGAGGAGAAGGAANCCGACCCGCCGAACCAATCCAACTCGCGGCCGATCAAATTGAGCGACTTTCAACTGGAAATCTCTCAGTGGCTATCGAAGAACGAGATGGAATCTTTGAAATAGAAATTCTCTCGCCCGATCAGGTTGGTCTGCTCGCAGTGGTCGCCGGAATCTTTAGCATCTCTCGCTTTAATGTGCGCTCGGCTAGAACCAGGACAATTGATGGCGCCGCCGCGATGAAGTGGATCGTCTCTTTAGATTCAAATGCAGAAGCACCAACTACCTCCCAACTCAACGAGTTGATACGCAAGGCACTAGCAGGCGAGATTGACCTGGCTCGTAAAATTGACGAGCGAATCTCTCACTATCGAAAGAACCCGGGAATTCCGGTCCCNCCCCCCGTGGTCACGGCAACAAATGACATCGCGACTAATGCAACCGTTGTGGAAGTTCGTATGCATGATCGGCCAGGAGTTCTCTATTCCGTTGCCCGTGCAATTTCTAGGTTCGGAGTAGATATCCGAGCGGCAATTGTCTCGACACTCGGCGCGGAAGCAATTGATACCTTGTATGTCACAGATTTCGCTGGAAACGTCTTAAGTGAGGAGCGAGCAAAGTTATTGGCTAACCAGGTTGAGAACTTCTTACTTACCCAATAATCACCAGTATTCAGATGTCGTAGGATGAGCCTATGTTCGAGAGCCTCTCCTCAAAATTCGAAAGCGCTTTCTCTAGTTTGCGAAGTAAAGGGCGAATCAAAGAGAGCGATTTAGATGATATTTTCGGAGAGATTCGAAGCGCGCTTTTAGATTCAGATGTCTCGCTTGAAGTAACAAATAACTTTATCTCCACGATCGATGACAAAGCGCGGGCTGTGCTGGGCGAGTTCAACAAATCTACAAATCCATCGCAAGCGATCTTTGACATTGTTCATCAGGAACTTATCGAGATCTTGGGTGGCTCGGCCCGGAGAATCCGCCTGGCAAAGAAGCCCCCAACCGTCATTTTGCTTACCGGTCTGCAAGGAGCGGGNAAGACCTCCTTGGCTGGAAAACTTGCGAAGTATTTAAAAGATCAGGGAAATACGCCACTGCTTGTCGCTTCAGATTTACAGCGGCCAAACGCTGTTACCCAACTTCAGGTTGTGGGGGAGTCAGTAAAAGTTCCAGTTTTCGCGCCGGAAGTAGGAAATGGTGTTGGCGATCCAGTTGCTGTTGCTAAAGCTGGAGTTAAATTCGCTGAAGATAAATTCCACAACATAGTAATTGTCGATACCGCAGGACGCCTCGGCGTTGATGCCGAACTTATGCAGCAGGCGGCAAAGATTCGCGATGCCATCTCGCCTGATGAAATTCTCTTTGTTGTAGATGCGATGATTGGCCAAGATGCGGTCCGTACTGCGCAAGCCTTCCAAGAAGGCGTGGGCTTTGATGCAGTAGTCCTTACTAAATTAGATGGCGATGCCCGCGGTGGCGCCGCGCTATCCATTAGCCAAGTAACCGGCCGCCCCATCATGTTTGCCGCTACCGGCGAGAAGGTCACCGACTTCGACCTTTTCTATCCAGAACGAATGGCCTCCCGCATCTTAGGTATGGGAGACATTGCCACTCTGGCTGAGACCGCCAAGAGCGCTTTTGATAGCGAGACCGCCTCGAAGTTGGAAAGTAAATTTGCCAGCGGTGAGGATTTCACCTTGGATGACTTTCTTTCACAACTTGAGGCGATGAAGAAGATGGGATCTATGTCCAAATTGTTGGGCATGCTTCCCGGTGCCAACTCAGGTGCCATGAAGAAGCAGCTGGAACAGTTTGATGACTCCGAGTTAATCCGCACTCAGGCAATTGTTCAGTCGATGACTCCCGCCGAACGAGGTGAGCCCAAGTTGCTCAACGGTTCGAGGCGAGCTCGGATCGCCAACGGAAGTGGTCGCGCGGTTTCGGAAGTAAATGCCTTGATGGATCGTTTTGCTGCCGCGCAAAAGATGATGCGCCAAATGAGGAGTGGAAAAGGGATACCCAATATCCCTGGGATGCCTTCACTGCCTGGAATGAGCGGGATGCCCAACGCGGCAGCCCCAGCCAAGATTGCCCCACCGAAGAAGAAATCTAAGTCGGGAAATCCGGCTAAACGCGCTGCCGAAGAGGCGCTTTAACTCGATTTGGCTGGGCTGGCTGCGGCTGGCAAGATTAGCCCCCTGTACAAGGGCCCTCTACCCCTTTACCAGAACATGTAACTAGAACAGCTAGTCGATTGTGACGCTCCCACTGTCACCAATCGCTGGAAGTTCGCCTAATGAAAAGGATAAGCCTTCGTGGCCGTAAAAATTAAGTTGATGCGTCTCGGAAAGATTCGCNCCCCACATTTCCGTATCGTTGTTGCAGATGCTCGCACCGCTCGTAATGGTCGCGCTATTGAAGAGATCGGTCGTTACTCACCAGTCTCTGAGCCATCATTTATTGAAGTGAACTCTGAGCGCGCACAATATTGGATGGGCGTTGGCGCACAGCCAACCGAAGCAGTAGAGGCAATTTTCAAGATTACCGGTGATTGGCAGAAGGCTAAGGGCCTACCAGGAACTGAAGGAACTCTGAAGAAGGCGGCTGAGAAGCCACACAAGCGCATTGCTTACGAAGCAGCAGTCAAAGATGCAATGGATGAGCCAAAAGATGGCGCAACAACAATGAAGAAGAAGGCGGCAGAGAAGCTCGCTGCTAAGTCTGCTCCAGCTGTTGAAGAAGTTGCACCTGCTGAAGTTGTAGCAGAAGCTCCAGCTGAAGCTGTAGTCGAAGAGACTCCAGTCGAGGCAGTTGCAGAAACTCCTGCAGAAGCCCCTGCTGAAGAAAGCGCAGCTGAATAATTATGATCGATGAGGCCCTAGAACACCTCGTCAAAGGCATCGTCGATAATCCCGAGGATGTTGTAATTACCGAGAAGAATCACCGTCGTGGCACAACGCTGGAAGTCCGCGTAAACCCCGAAGATATCGGCAAGGTAATTGGTCGCAATGGTCGCACTGCTCGTGCACTTCGCACAGTTGTCAGCGCTCTTGCCGGTCGCTCTATTCGCGTCGATCTCATCGAGGCCGACGAGGCTCGATAATCGTGCTCCTTACCGTCGCTCGAATTGGGCGCGCACATGGAGTTTTAGGTGAAGTAACAATCGAAGTTCGCACTGACGAACCCGATGAACGTTTTTACATTGGCTCTGTCTTAACGACAGAGCCAGCTTCATTTGGTCCACTAAAAATTAAATCTGTCCGAAATCACAATGGCACGCTTCTGCTTGCCTTTGAAAATGTAACTGATCGAAATCAGGCCGAGAAACTTCGTGATGTTCTTTTACAGGCCGATGTGGATATTGATGCCCCAGGAATTGATGAGGATGATTTTCATATCCAACAACTTCTCGGATGCCAAGTCTTTACCACTGAGGGAATTGAAGTTGGTCCAGTAACCGATCTAGTTCCACTGCCCGGTCAAGATCTGCTGGCAATCAATTATCAAGGCCGAGAACTCCTCATTCCCTTTGTCCATGAATTAGTTCCAACCGTCGATGTAAAGAATAAGCGAATCGAAATCGTTGCCCAAGAAGGGTTGCTGACTGATGAGTAAGCCACGTTTCGATGTGATCACGATTTTTCCAGAGTACTTAGCTCCGATCAATCTCTCGCTCATGGGCAAAGCCCAAGAGAAGGGGTTGGTCGAGATTTCGGTGCATGACCTTCGGAAACACTCGAGCGGCGTTCACAACTCCGTCGATGACACCCCGTATGGCGGCGGTGCCGGCATGGNGATGATGCCAGAACCGTGGGGAAAGGCGATTGATGAAGTTGCGAAGCAAAGTCCAGACGTAGTTCATGATCTAATCGTGCTTACTCCTGCAGGTGAGAAATTTACCCAGAAGCTGGCGCAAGAGATTTCGGAGCTAGATCACGCAATATTTGCCTGCGGACGATATGAAGGCATCGATATTCGAGTATCGGATTATTACGAAACTCAACCCAATTTCAGAGTGCGTGAAATTTCTATTGGCGACTATGTGCTTGGTGGGGGAGAGGTCGCAACTCTTGTCATCCTTGAAGCAGCAATTCGACTTATCTCCGGCGTGTTAGGTAATCCTGACTCCATTGTTGAAGAGTCGCATTCACTTCAAAGTCCTGATGGTGAAAGTTTGGTGGAGTATCCCAATTACNCCAAGCCGCCAATCTGGCGTGGGCTAGTAGTTCCAGAAGTGCTGATGAGCGGTAATCATGGCCTAATCGCGAAGTGGCGAGCGTCAGCTGCGATGAAGCGAACAGCGAAATTAAGGGCTCAGACTGGCGAGTAACCACCTCTCATGAAGTAAAGTCGTCACATGTCCAGTATTGATCCCAAAATCCAATCGCGGTTAATTCGCGAGCTCGAGCCTGTTGTGGCGAAAGAGATTGAGCGCCACCTTGCTACGACAAAGGATTGGTATCCACATGAGTATGTCCCATGGAGCGAAGGTCGCNCCTTCGCCGGGCCTCTCAATGGCGATGCCTGGGAAGCAAAAGATTCTAAACTCACAACGGTTGCGCAAGATTCACTCGTCCTTAATTTGATGACGGAAGATAACCTTCCTAGCTATCACACCGAAATCGCACTCTCAATGGGACGAGATGGTGCTTGGGGATACTGGATTAATCGCTGGACTGCTGAAGAGGCTAGGCACAGCATCGTTCTCCGTGATTACTTGATGGCGACTCGCGGCGTTGATCCAGCCGAACTCGAAGATCTGCGCATGGCGCATATGCAGGTTGGCTATCAAACTCCATATGAGAACGACATGCTTCATACGGTGGCCTACGTTTCTTTCCAAGAACTTGCTACTCGCATCTCGCACCGAAATACCGGTCGCATCTCTAACGATGAAATTTGCGAAGGAATGCTCGCTCGAGTCGCCCTCGATGAGAATCTTCATATGCTCTTCTATCGCAACTTGCTTGGCGCGGCTCTCAAGATGGAGCCAAACGCTGCCATGCGTGCAATCACCGATGTAGTTACAAATTTCCAGATGCCTGGCGCTGGAATGCCTGGATGGGGTCGCAAATCTGTCCAGATTGCACTTGCTGGAATTTATGATCTTGAACTTCACCTCAACGATGTACTCAATCCGGTACTTCGTGCCTGGGATATTTTTAACGTCGAAGGTCTTGATGCTGACGGCAGAGCGGCCCAGGCAGAGCTCAAAGCCTTTATTGAGAATATGGAAGTTGAAGTTGAGCGTTTCAATGAGAAGCGCGAACATCACTTCGAACGCCTAATTGCTCGAGGACAGAGCCCGCTGCGCCTAAATTAGTGTGTGATGGGAATATTTCCGACACGCGGATGGTTGATTAGGCAGAACCCACTCGAATAGGACATTATCCGCCCCATGGCTACTGATTACGACACACCGCGAAAAACGGATGAAGAACTCCACGAGGAATCCCTCGAAGAGCTAAAAGCTCGTCGCGCTGACGCACAATCTGGCCAAGTCGATATCGATGAGGAAGAGGCGGCAGAGAACCTCGAGCTTCCCGGCGCAGATCTCTCCGGCGAAGAACTCACCGTTCGTGTGGTGCCAAAGCAGGAGAATGAATTTACCTGCTCACGTTGCTTCCTCGTACATCACAGTTCACAGTTGGCAAAGGGCGAAGGCGCAAAAGCGGTCTGTAAAGACTGCGATTAATGATCTGCTAGTGAAAGAATGTTTATGAGATCTTTTGCTCTTCTCGAACTAACAATCCAATAAGGCGTTGGATCTTTCGGATCTCTAATATCCATTTTGACCGCGCCCTTAATCCAAAAGCGGATATTTAGGTAGGCCGCCGGATCTAAATTGCGGCCACGAGCCAGTTGTAATTCTTCCTTTGCCAGTGGAAGGAAATTATGAATATAGGCGCGGGCGATAGCGGCGCTTCCAACAAGTAACCATCCCTTTGTCACAGTAATTTTCAGAGTTGTGGATTTAACCATCCATGCAATTCCCAGGAGTTCGACCAGACTGAGATAGAGCGCGGGAGCGTTACCGATGGCGGCCCAAACCGCCAGACTCAACGAAGCGGCCAAGAAGAGGATGAAGGCAATAACTGCCCAAGAAGCGCGCATAGTTTCACTGTAGAGAGCTACCCCAAAGCTCTTATCGTTATGCCGCGCTGAATATTTCACGCCTCTAAGGTTACTCTTGCACCATGGCAAGAATTCCCACGACCCAACCACCTGAGGGAACGTCCCTGCCGGATCGACATCCAAAGGCTCCAGCCCCTGGTACCAAGATCCCCTCCCACTTTGGGCATTGCTTTGGTTGTGGAGATTTACATCCAACTGGACTTCATCTCGTTGCACACGTGGGACAAGGTTTAGATATCACCGCTGAATTTACGGTTACCGATAATCATCAAGGCGCCCCAGGTCTTGCCCATGGCGGCCTTCTCTCATTGGCCTTTGACGAAGCGCTTGGAAAATTGATGTGGTTACTTCGAGCGCCAGCAGTAACGGCGAGGCTAGAAACAGATTTTCTGCTACCGGTTCCGATCGGAACAAATCTTTACATCACTGCGCAAATAACCGGTCAAGCAAATAGGCGAGTCTATGCAAGTGCCGAAGGGCGCCTAGGTGGACCAGATGGCGCCGTGGCAGTACGCGCATCATCGCTTTATGTCATTGTCCCTATGAAACACTTCTTGGAGAACGCGCCCAAGGAATATATCGACCATGTCACAAAGCATCCAGAACTCCTTGCCTTTGTAGATCCGGACTTCGAAATAAATCCATGAGCGTTCAAGTACTTATTACCCGCTTAGATCCGAGCGTTCCGCTTCCCATATATGGAAAGCCGGGGGATGCTGGTGCTGATCTCGCATCTCGAATCGATTTCACACTTCCGGCGGGGGAGCGCGCCCTAATTCCCACAGGGATTTCGATCGCCTTACCCGATGGATATGTAGCGCTCGTGCATCCACGTTCCGGCCTAGCTATCAAACATGGAATATCAATGGTTAATACTCCCGGTACCGTCGATGCGAGTTATCGCGGAGAACTTCAAGTCATACTCATTAATCACGATAAATCGGAGGATTTTCATATTAAAAAAGGCGACCGCATCGCCCAACTTGTGATTCAGCGAGTAGAGAAGGCCAATTTCTTGGAGGTTGCGAGCCTGCCGGGTACCGATCGAGGTACCGGGGGATTTGGTTCCACTGGAGTTACGAGCGCGAAGGAAAAGCAATGAGCTACGAGGGTCACGAAGAAGATAGAGATAAAGTCCTTAACGCACTGGGTGGAAAGAAGGGTTTAATCGACTCCGGTCTTCCTTCGCTTGTTTTTCTGGTGGACTTTAATTTTTCACATAACCTCAATCAGGCACTCGTATCATCGCTGATTCTCTCGGCGATTTTTACGCTGCTTCGGTTGGTCAAGCGCGAAACTTTGCAACATGCGATATCTGGATTTATCGGAATTGGAATTTGTGCGCTTTTATCAAGACATACCGGCCACGCCAAAGATTTCTATCTGCCCGGTCTCTGGACAAATGTTGGCTATGCCATCGCCTACACATTTACCAACCTGATTGGTTGGCCACTTATCGGCATCATGCTGGGGCCGATTCTCGGTGAGAATTTTGAATGGCGATTACATCCTGCGCGGAAGGCAGCATATAAGCGAGTTGGTTGGCTCTGGGTTGGGCTATTTGTTTCGCGATTGGTTGTGCAATATCCGTTATACAAAGCTAATCAAGTCAACTGGTTGGGAACCGCCCGCCTGGCAATGGGTTACCCACTCTTCTTTCTGGTGGGTTGGTGGAGTTGGTTAATTCTCCGCAAAGTTCCGGTGGTTAAAGCTACAAATAATTAAGCGGTAAATACTGCTTTAAGTTGGGCTTCAGCATCTGCAGTAGCGATAAAGAGCAGCTCGTCGCCAGATGAGTAAACATCGTGTGCGTGTGGGGTAATAACTCGACCATCGCGAACAATTGCTGCCAGCGTTGCATTGTTGGGAAGTTGTACTTCCTCAACGGTCTTTCCGCAGCTTGGCGCACCATCTGGCAGAGTTAACTCGACCAAGCTGGCCTGACCGCCACGAAGCGAGAAGAGTTTGACCACATCGCCAACGCTTACTGCCTCTTCAACAATTGCGGCAATGATGCGCGGGGTGGAGACCGATACATCTACGCCCCAGGACTCATCAAAGAGCCATTCATTCTTAGGGTGATTTACTCGGGCAACAACTCGAGGAACTCCATATTCAGTTTTAGCCAACAGTGATGCGACCAGGTTGACCTTGTCATCGCCAGTAGCTGCCACAAGTACCTGGCACTGGTCGAGTTTTGCATTATCTAAAGAAGTGATCTCGCAGCCATCGGCCATGAGCCATTCGGCTTCAGGAACGCTCTCCATTTTGAGCGCCTTAGGATCTCGGTCAATGAGAAGTACGTGGTGGCCATTGCCTAAGAGTTCGCGTGCGATAGCACGGCCCACATTTCCGGCTCCAATAATTGCAACCTTCACTATTAGGCCTCCTCAGGAGATTTTGCGAGGGTTGCTTCGACCTGCGCCAAATCGCTCTCATGAACCATAACGTGAACCAGATCGCCCTCTTGCAGAACGGTGTTGACGTTTGGAATCATGCCTTCGCCGAGGCGAGTAATAAATGCGACGCGAGCGGGTGTAGCGCGTTGGACCATCTTGGATGGCTGACCGAACCAATCCTTATGAAGGTGAACTTCGACGAGTTGGATTTTTCCACTTGGATCGCGCCATTCAGAACGTGAGCCATCTGGAGTTAGGCGACGAATAATTTGATCGGTCGTCCAGAGTACGGTTGCAACTGTTGGAATTCCTAAGCGCTGATAGATCTCGGCGCGCGCAGGATCGTAAATTCTGGCAACTACATTTTGAATTCCATAAGTCTCGCGGGCAACACGAGCCGCCAAAATGTTTGAGTTATCGCCATTGGAGACCGCGGCGAATGCATCTGCGCTTTCAATCCCAGCTTCCAGCAGGGTATCTCGATCAAATCCCACGCCAGCGACGGTACGACCCTGAAAATCTGGACCGAGGCGCCGGAATGCTTCCCGACTCTGATCGATAACTGAAATGCTGTGTCCGGCCGCTTCGAGTTCAATCGCTAGCCCTGAGCCAACTCGACCGCAACCCATAATGACGATGTGCACGAGGGAGACATTACACGCATTAGGTTAGCCCCATGGAATCTAACTCGCCTAAGCGGCTTGAAGTCGGCCAGCGCGTAACTGTTGATATTGGCCCCGTTGCCCATGGCGGNCATTTTGTTGCCCGCCACGAAGGTGCAGTTATTTTCGTTCGCCATGCAATAACTGGCGAGCGTGCAGTTGTAGAAATAACCTCGGTCTCATCAAAGATGGCGCGCGGGGATGCAATCGAAATTCTCACTGCCTCTGAGCATCGAGTAAAGCCGGCATGTGAATTTGCCAAGCCAGGCGGCTGTGGCGGTTGCGATTTTCAACATGTTGAAATCTCTCATCAACGCGAATTGAAGCGTCAGGTTGTACAAGAGCAGTTCTCTCGCTTAGGAAAGATTGAGCTCGACCTAGATGTAATCGGAGTCGAACCGAGCGATGGACTTCACTGGCGTACTCGCATGGATTTTGCCATCTCAAGGAGCGGCACTCCTGGCCTCTTCTCTTCTCGCTCCAATGAAATCACTGAGATTGATAAATGTCTGATTGCAGTTGAAGAGATGGATAAACCAGAATTTTTTGCACGAGTCTGGAAGGGCGATGATCGACTCGAAGTCGCGCTTTCAAGTTCGGGCGAACTTAATGTCTCTCGCGGCGGGCGAAGTATTTCTGGTCCAACCCAACTCCACGAAAAAGTCGGGGAGTACGAATATGAGATTTCACCAACCTCATTTTGGCAGGCACATAAGAAGGCGCCGCAGACCCTCATGAAAATTGCTATCGATCTGCTCGCACTTCGCGCCGGAGATCATGTGGCAGACCTTTATGGCGGTGTCGGATTGTTCACTGCTCCCATAGCTGATCAAGTCGGAGATATTGGAAAAGTTCACCTCATCGAATCGAGCCATCGAGCAACGCTGGATGCCTCTAAAATATTTGCGAAGATTAAGAGCGTAGAAATTCACTCGGGTCGAGTGGAACAAAAGTTGCCACTCATCAAGAAGCTCGATGTCATTCTGCTCGACCCTCCTCGCACTGGTGCGGGCGAGATGGTTATCAAAGCGATGGCGGCAAAGAAGCCTAGAACGATCGTCTACGTCTCATGCGACCCCGCCTCACTGGCGCGTGACGCACGTCTCTTGGAGGATGCGGGATACCACCTCGACCACCTTGTTGGGTACGACCTTTTTCCTATGACCCAACATGTGGAATGCGTTGCTCGATTTATGCGTGACTAAGATATGGGGCATGAGCAAGAACTCCTTTAACGCAAAGACGACCCTGCAAGCAGCTGGCCAGAGCTACGAGATCTTTGATCTCTCCAAGCTCGAGGGATCAGAGACTCTTCCCTTTAGCCTCAAGGTGCTCCTTGAAAATTTATTGCGCACCGAAGATGGCGCCAATATCACCGCCGATCAGATTAAAGCCCTTGCCTCGTGGAATCCAGATGCCGAACCAGATACCGAAATTCAATTCACTCCAGCGCGCGTCATCATGCAAGATTTCACCGGCGTTCCTTGCGTTGTTGATCTGGCAACTATGCGTGAGGCAATCGCCGAACTTGGGGGAGACCCAGCCAAGGTAAACCCTCTTGCACCTGCAGAACTAGTCATTGACCACTCTGTAATTGCTGATAACTATGGCGCCAAGGACTCCTTCGAGCAGAATGTTGATATCGAATACGAGCGCAATCGCGAGCGTTATCGATTCTTGCGCTGGGGGCAGAGCGCATTTGATGAATTTAAGGTCGTTCCACCAGGAACTGGAATTGTTCACCAAGTAAATATTGAATACCTAGCCAGAGTGGTTATGACTCGTACCGTTGATGGAACTCTTCGCGCCTACCCAGATACTGTGGTTGGAACGGACTCTCACACCACTATGGTCAATGGACTTGGCGTGCTTGGTTGGGGAGTAGGCGGAATCGAAGCCGAGGCTGCATTGCTCGGTCAGCCGGTCTCGATGCTAATTCCACGCGTAGTTGGTTTTAAGCTCTCTGGAAAATTGCCAACCGGAACAACTGCAACAGATTTGGTTCTTACCATTACCGAGATGCTTCGTAAACATGGAGTGGTTGGAAAGTTTGTTGAGTTCTACGGCCCTGGCGTCACCGCTCTGCCAATGGCAAATCGAACCACCATTGGAAATATGTCACCGGAATATGGATCCACCTGCGCCATCTTCCCCATTGATGAAGAGACAATTCGCTATCTCGCTCTGACTGGTCGCTCCGAAGCCCAACTCGAACTCGTCGAGAAATATGCAAAGGCAGTTGGACTCTGGCATAACCCAGATACCGCGCCACGCTTCTCTGAGAAATTAGAACTCGATCTTTCAACAGTCGTGCCTTCGATTGCTGGACCAAAGCGTCCGCAAGATCGCATCATTCTCTCTGAGTCTAAGAAGGCATTCGAGAAGGTATTGCCTACCTACTTCTCCGATAAGACTGCAAAGACAGCTATTCCCGCAACTGTTAAGGGAACTGCCACAACGGTAAAGAATGGCGATGTAGTCATCGCATCGATTACTTCTTGCACAAATACCTCTAATCCTTCGGTCATGATTGGTGCAGCTTTGCTTGCCAAGAAGGCAGTAGAAAAGGGCCTTTCTAGCAAGCCTTGGGTAAAGACCACTCTTGCACCAGGCTCCAAAGTTGTAACTGACTATTACGATCGCGCAGGTCTTACTACCTATATGGAGCAACTTGGCTTCAACCTAGTTGGTTATGGCTGCGTTACTTGTATCGGAAACTCTGGTCCACTACCGGCCGAAGTAAGTTCTGCTATTAATGAAAATGACCTAGCAGTCACTGCAGTTCTCTCCGGAAACCGTAACTTCGAAGGTCGCATCAGCCCAGATGTAAAGATGAACTTTCTGGCATCGCCACCACTAGTAGTTGCCTATGCAATTGCTGGAACCATGGATCATGATTTTGACACTGATTCGCTCGGNAATGATAAGAATGGTAATCCCGTCCTGCTGAAGGATATCTGGCCATCACCAGAAGAGATCCAGAGCGTTATTNATTCCTCCATCTCATCAGAGATGTTTAGCAAAGATTACGCAACGGTCTTTGATGGCGATAATCGCTGGAAGTCACTCGATACTCCAAGTGGCAAGGTCTTCGAGTGGGATACAAATTCCACTTACGTGCGTAAGCCTCCTTACTTCGAGGGTATGCCGCGAAATCCAGAACCAGTTAAAGATATTCATGCCGCTCGCGTAATGGCGATCCTTGGTGACTCGGTTACGACCGATCACATCTCACCGGCAGGAAATATTAAGGCCGATTCACCCGCTGGAAAGTATTTGGCCGAGAAGGGTATTGCTCGCACTGACTTCAACTCATACGGTTCCCGTCGCGGAAACCATGAGGTGATGATTCGTGGCACATTTGCAAATATTCGTTTGAAAAATCTGCTTCTTGATGGCGTTGAAGGTGGACTTACTCGCAACTTCCTAAAGAATGGTGAGCAGACCACAATTTACGAAGCCTCCATGGAGTACCAAGCCGCCGGAATTCCACTTGTTATCCTGGCAGGCAAGGAATACGGTTCCGGCTCGTCCCGTGACTGGGCGGCAAAGGGAACTGCGCTCCTCGGTGTGAAGGCTGTTATTGCTGAATCATTCGAGCGCATTCACCGCTCCAACCTGATTGGTATGGGAGTTCTTCCACTCCAATTCGCTCCTGGAGTTAATGCGCAGAGCCTCGGACTTAAGGGTGATGAGACATTCACGATCACCGGGATTGAAGAGCTCAATCACGGCACGACGCCAAAGAGNGTCAAAGTGCAGGCTGGCGATAAGAGTTTCGATGCAATCGTGCGTATTGATACACCAGGTGAAGCGGATTACTTCCGCCATGGTGGAATCATGCAATACGTGCTCCGCTCGCTTCTCTAATACCAAGCCCGCGCTCTACACTTATCCTTATGTTGGAGTCCATCCACGGTCCAAAAGACCTTGCTCATCTCACTTATCAGGAGTTAGGCGCGCTCTCATCCGAGATTCGCACCTTCCTCGTCGAGCAGGTTTCTAAAACTGGCGGACACTTGGGACCGAATCTAGGTGTCGTTGAATTAACGATTGCGCTGCATCGCGTCTTTGATTCGCCTAAAGATGTTTTGGTATTTGATACTGGCCACCAAACTTATGTCCATAAGATTTTGACGGGCCGGGCTCCCTCCTTTGCCAAGCTCCGCCAGCGCGGGGGATTGGCAGGATATCCAAGCCGCAGCGAGAGCGAGCACGATGTCATCGAAAATTCTCATGCCTCCACCGCGCTCTCTTGGGCCGATGGAATTGCACGAGCCTTTAAAGTGCAGGGAATTAAAGATCGTACAGTCGTTGCGATAGTTGGCGATGGCGCGCTTACTGGCGGCATGTCGTGGGAGGCCTTAAACAACATTGCCTCTGCGCAAAATATTCGATTGGTAATAGTCGTTAACGATAATGAACGTTCCTATTCACCCACCATAGGAGGTGTGGCGACCTATCTCTCCACCCTTCGAGCAACCAGCGGTTATGAAAAGTTTCTTGATTGGGGCAAGGGAGTTCTAGATAAGACTCCGGTCGTTGGGCACCCCATCTATAAAACTCTGCATGGCGTGAAAAAGGGGTTGGAAGACATTATTGCCCCTGGTGGAATGTTTGAAGATCTCGGACTTAAATATCTGGGACCTATCGATGGTCACAATATTGAGGCGATGGAACGCTCGCTCACTGCAGCCAAGAGTTTGGCACAACCTGTCATCGTCCATGTAATTACCGAGAAGGGTAGGGGTCACGCCCCGGCGGTAAATGATCAGGCAGAGAAATTCCATGCCGTAGGAATTGTTGATCCGGAAACTGGAACCCCGCTGAACAAATCAGTCGTCAGCTGGACGAGTGTCTTCTCGGAAGAACTCATTAAGGCTGGCCGTGAGCGAGCAGATATTGTTGCAATCACCGCCGCTATGCTCGGTCCAACTGGTCTAGATGCATTCCAGCGAGAGTTTCCAGACCGTACCTTCGATGTTGGTATCGCCGAACAGCACGCGGTAACGAGCGCCGCCGGCATGGCCTTTGCTGGCCTACATCCGGTCTTTGCGGTCTATTCAACATTTCTCAATCGAGCTTTCGATCAATTACTCCTGGACGTTGCGCTCCACAAATCCGGCGTCACCTTTGTACTAGATCGCGCAGGCATCACTGGTGATGATGGTCCATCCCACAACGGTATTTGGGATCTCGCCCTCAGCGGCATTGTGCCGACCCTGCATGTAGCAGCCCCTCGCGATGGCGCTCGACTCCGGGAGACTTTCCGCGAAGCAATTCAGATTGAAGGCGCCCCGTCGCTGGTGCGTTTTCCAAAAGGTGAAGTCCAAGCAGATATTCCCGCCTTCGAACGTCGAAATGGCATTGATGTTCTCTATCGCGGTGAGAGNGCGGATGTACTTCTAGTCAGCATTGGGGCGATGGCCGCCATAGCAGTTGATGCCGCTTCCCAGGCCTATCGAGAAGGCGTCGGAGTTACTGTCATCGATCCACGATGGGTAAAGCCGCTTCCATTGGAACTTATCTCCATGGCTGAACGTTATAAGAGTGTGGTCGTTATCGAAGATGGCATTCGCCACGGTGGCATAGCGAGCACGATCTCTGAAATGTTTAGAGATGCAAATATCAGCGTTCCCATCCACTCCATCGGAGTGCCGCTGGCATTTATCGAACATTCCAAGCGCGGTGAGATTCTGACCGACTTGGGAATGACCGCGCGCGATATCACGCGCGAACTCGTCGAGTGGAGCAGCGCTTTAAAAGATGATGGACTTAGAGCAGAGAAGCAACTCCCGGAGCATGAAAACGAGCGCCGCCCNGGCTCTCGCTAAATCCCTCTCGATCTAAGTAAGGCAAAATTCCGCCAAGGTNCATTGGCCAGCCACATCCCAGCAACATGCAGATATCTATCTCAGCCGGGGTGGCAACGACGCCTTCATCGAGCATCATGCGGGCTTCCTGAGCAAGGGCGCGGAGCGCGCGAACCCGAACTTCATCAACAGTAGATGCTTTTCCTCCCGCAACCACGAGCGCTGCTGCAGCTGGGTTTACCGCAAGTTTTCCATCTTCACCTTTGATGTAGTAACTCTTTACTCCTGCCTTAACAAAGTTCTGCATAGTAGGGGAGATGCGGTAACGATCGCCAAGGTTGTGATGCAAGGTCTCAGCTACATGGAGCGCGACGGCTGGCCCAACTAGCCCAAGGAGTTCGAGTGAGGTCATGGGAAGTCCAAGTGGCTTCATCGCGGCATCGGCTATCTCGGGCGGAGTTCCCTCATCTATGGCATCGGTTATCTCGCCCATAAATCGAGTTAAGAGTCGATTGACCACAAAGGCAGGGGAGTCTTTCACAATCACCATGGTCTTCTTTAGCTCTTTACCAAGTACGACTGCAGTCGCGGTGGTCGCATCATCGGTCGCAGCCGTGCGGGCAATTTCTAGCAGCGGCATGACGGCAACGGGATTGAAGAAGTGAAAACCTATGACTCGCTCAGGATTTTTCAGCCCTTCCGACATCTTGGTGACGGAGAGCGAAGAGGTATTTGTCGCCAATATGCAATCAGGAGCAACAATGGATTCGAGTTCGGTGAAGAGCTGCTTCTTTAACTCAAGTTCCTCAAAGATTGCTTCGATAACAAAGTTGGCATCTGCAAATATCTGCTTATCGGTCGAGCCTGAAACGAGGCTGGAAAGCCATGCTGCACTCTCTGCGCTCAGGCGCTTCTTCTCAACTAGCTTGGCGAGTTCACCGCGGATATACGAAAGACCCTTATCAACCCGCTCTTGATCGAGATCGGTAATTACCACCGGCACTTTGAGATTGCGAAGCATGAGTAAGGCGAGTTGTGAAGCCATCAACCCGGCGCCAACGACGCCTACCTTTGTCACTTTTCGAGCAAGCGCTGGCTTAGGCGCTCCTTCGACTTTCTTCCGCTTCTTTTGAATGAGGTTAAATGCATAGAGCGATGCTCGAACCGGATCGCTCATAATCAAATCCGAGAGCGCAATATCCTCAGCACCAAANCCCTCCGAGAGGGTATTGGTGCGAGCGGCTGTAATTAGCTCGATTGCCTTTGCGGGAGCTGCAATTTCTGCACCTCCATACTTCTTGGCAACTGCCGCCTTTGCGGTAGCGAGCGCGGTATCCCAAGCCTGATTATCTTGAGTGAAATCTGTACGTACTATTTTCCTCGTGCCGCTGAGAACGCTGGCAGCAAATCCGATGGAATTCTCAAGGAAGTCCGCCGGGGNGAATACGGCATCAGAAATTCCTAAGGCGAGTGCTTCCTTTGACTTCAACATCGTATTGTTGTTGAGCGCATTTTGAATAATGACTTGAACCGCATTTTGCGGGCCAATCATTTTAGGAAGAAGAGTTGCTCCGCCCCATCCTGGAACTATGCCAAGAAAGACTTCCGGCAATCCAATGAATGCCGTCGTGGCAAGAGTTCGGTAATGGCAGTGAAGAGCTACTTCCAGCCCGCCACCGAGCGCCAGGCCATTGATGAATGCAAATGTCGGCTTCTTGCTTTCCCCGAGTCTGCGAAAGACATCGTGACCAAGTTTGGCGATTGCCAGCGCTTGCGACTTCTCCTGCACAAATCCAAGTGCTGAGAGGTCTGCTCCGGCGGCAAAGATAAAGGGTTTTCCGGTAATGGCGATGGCGTGAGAACTGCTTTCAAGCGCTGCGCTAATCGCCGCGTTAAGGGCCGCTAGTGATTCTGGTCCAAAGGTATTGGGGCGGTCGTGGTCCATTTGATTGTCGAGCGTTATTAAAGAGAGCGTGCCGTTATAACCAAATGCGGTGAGGTCGACATCGCGAAGTATCGCTTGGGTTACTACTTCTGTCGGTGCACCTTTGGGAAGTTGGATTTCAGCCATGGTTACTTACCCTTTCCTGCGAAGTAAGGGTTTTCCCAGATAATGGTTCCGCCCATTCCGAGCCCGATACACATTGTGGTAACTCCGAATTGAACATCTGGGCGCTCTTCAAATCCACGAGCAAGGTTGATCATGAGACGAACACCAGATGAGGCAAGTGGGTGGCCAACTGCAATCGCGCCGCCATAGGGATTTACGCGCGCATCGTCATCGGCAATTCCAAAGTGATCGAGGAAGGAGAGCACTTGAATTGCAAAAGCCTCGTTAATTTCAAAGAGGCCAATATCTTCGATGGTAAGACCGGCCTTCGCCAGCGCTTTAATCGTGCTAGGAACTGGGCCGTAACCCATAATTTCTGGAGCCACACCAGCAAATGCAAAAGCAACCATTCGAGCTTTAATGGGAAGTCCAAGTTCCTTTGCTCTCTCGCCACTAGCAATAAGCGCAACCGTGGCTCCATCATTGAGCCCCGCAGCGTTTCCAGCCGTTACGCGTCCTTGCGGACGAAATGGTGTTTTCAGGGCCGCAAGTGCTTCCAGCGTAGTTTGCGGCCGTGGTGGTTCATCAACTGTGGCAACGCCCCAACCGAGTTCAACGCTTCGCACTGCAACCGGAATTAAATCGCGTTGAATTTTGCCCGCTTGATATGCAGCGGCAGTTTTCATCTGCGAGGCAAGTGCGTACTTATCAGCTCGCTCCTTGGTGAGGTGTGGAAATTTATCGTGGAGTCGCTCTGCCGTTGCTCCCATTTGAAGTGCATCTGTATCTACTAGTTTTTCGGCGAGGTATCGCGGATTGGGATCCATCCCATCACCCATTGGATGATTGCCCATATGTTCAACGCCACCAGCGATTGCAAGATCATATTGCCCCATCGCGATTGCCGAGCCCACTGTGGTCACGGCGGTTAAAGCACCAGCGCACCAACGGTCAATGGAGTAGCCGGGAACGCTCTGCGGAATTCCAGCCAATAGTGAGGCGCTTCGTCCAATATTCATTCCCTGATCGCCGATTTGAGTTGCGGCGGCTATTGCAACTTCATCAATTGTTGCGGGATCGATCTTTGGATTTCGCTCTAGGAGGCCGCGCATGGTGCGCACCAAAATGTCATCTGCGCGAGTTCCGGCATAAATACTTCCTGCCTTGCCAAATGGGCTTCGAACCGCATCGACTAGTACGACATCATGGAGAGAGCGAGAGTTCATGCCAAGACCCCTTAAGTGGTGGTGTGGCCTCTGATGTTACTCGCGAGTAATGAAAAAGGAAATCGAATTAAGCGGGAAGTGCTACTTTTTTTACAGCGTCTTTCGCTGGATTCTTGGCTAGATATGCAGGAATTATCAATCCCAAGTAAGCCACCCAGATGATCAATTGGAGCCAGGTGAGGGTATTAGCTATTCCCACGGTGCCATCAAGCAGAGTCACGAGGAGCGTTCCGTTACCGCCGGTCCAGTTCCAGGCAAAGGCATGAGCTCCAGGGAGTGCTCCAAAGTTCTGGAGCTCGTTGATGCCATGAGAGAGAACTCCGGCTGCGACAACAAGTAGAGCGGTGCCCGAAATGGTGAAGAACTTTCCGAGATTTAGCTTCACGCTTCGGCGATAAATCGCAATACCCAAAACAATGGCGATGGCTAGGCCAAGGGCCAATCCAATTGTAGGAGCGGTATCAGAAGAAACTGTTTTGAAATTGCTGTAGATAAAGAGCGCCGTCTCTAAACCTTCTCTAGCGACTGCAAAGAAAGCGGCTGCAACAACTCCGGCTCTACCCATGGGAGAAAAAGAGTCCACTTGTTGGTGCAGCGAATCGCGCAATCCGCGGGCATGGCTCTTCATCCAGAAGACCATCCAGGAAACCAGCACAACTGCTGCTAGTGAACTTACGCCTGCGAATATCTCTTCCCCGCGCACCGTGAGTTGAGTAGATGAATAGGAGAGAAATGCGCCCAGGCCAAGACTCAGAGCAACGGCGAGCGCCACACCAAGCCATAAAAATGGGAGTGAACTCTTTCGATCTGTGCGAATGATGTAGGCAACCAAAATGCCAATAATCAGAGAGGCTTCCAGACCTTCTCTCATCGCTATCAGCAGAGTACTTAGCACCCGATAAGCGTATGACCCTGCTGCCTAATTACGCAACTTAATCGTTGCGTAATTCATCTCACTTCAGCTCTCTTCGACTTCCGCCTCTGGCGCGAGCGGAGCTTCCGGAGTCTCTGTCACCAGTGGCGTCGTTTCAAGGAGGGTAGGAGCGATTGCTGCACTGACCAGGGCTACCTGCCAGGGACGCGCTCCTAGGCTCAAAAGCTCGCTTGCCACATCTGCCACCGGGTCGCTCCAGCAGAGGCGGCGGAGGAGTTCGGGGGAGAGGAGATTCTCGGTTGGCATACCCAGCTCTTCGGCTACCGCGGCGACCGCGGCTCGGGCATGAGTAATTCGAGCGTACCCCGGCGCATTTCGTTGCGCCCAGATTTTTACTGGTGGCAACTCCTTGGNAGGCACCCGGAGTTCGGGTTGCTGCGCTAACGGAGTAATTAAGGAGGCGCGATAGATATCAAACCATCGTTCAATGGGATGGCTGGTTAAGCGAGTTCGCTTCGTGAGGATGTGAGCGAAGTCATTTATCTCTTTCGGGCGCTTGGTAGCAAGTTCGACCAGGGAATCATCATTAAAGACCCGACCGGAAGAGATATCAATCTCTCGTGCAAATTCTGCGCGCGCATTCCACATATCCCTAATGATGGTCAGCGTTTGGCGATCTCGAATTTTATGCATTCCGGAAGTTCGGCGCCATGGATCTGTTCGTGGCGCAGGTGCGGGTGCAACCAAGATCGAGGCGAACTCTTCTTCAGCCCATTGAAGTTTTCCTTGCGATTCCAATAAGGCTGCAACTTTGTCGCGCAAATCAACAAGTACATCAACATCAAGGGCGGCATAATTTAGCCACTCTTCTTTTAGTGGGCGAAGCGACCAATCAACGGCGCTGTGTTCCTTTGCTAAAGAGAGATCTAGCATTGATTCCACAAGTGGTCCAAGTCCGACGCGCTCGCAACCAGCAAGTCTCCCGCCCAGTTCGGTATCGAAAAGAATTTGTGGTTCTAAGCCAACCTCGCGCAGGCAAGCTAAATCTTGGGTGCTGGCGTGAATAATCCATTCTTGATCTGCAAAGTCATCGCTCATCTGTTTCCACAGCTGACGATCATTGGCAACGATGGGATCGATGAGGTGCAATCCGCCGTCACGTCTAAATATTTGAATCAGATATGCCCGTTGACTATATCGATACCCAGATGCACGCTCTGCATCAATGGCAATTGGTCCATGGCCCTTAGCTAGTTCACTAATTACCTTTGCTAGTTCCTCATTAGAAGTAACAAGCGGAGGCAGGCCGTTTCGTGGAGCAAGTAATGGTTCGGGCATGGAGTGCTTATTTGCTTCGCGCGAGTTGTGTGACGCCCGCAGGAATGGGTGGTAGCCCCGCAGATATTTCTAATAGATCAAGCCAAGCTCGTACATGGTTCGCGATATTTTCACCGGAATTGGGAGTCCAAGATGCACGTACCTCAACCTCGCTGTCATCTTCCCGATTCTCCAAAGTTCCAAATGAGGCACTTGACACTCGAGTCACAGTCCCGCTTGGTGCACTGAAATCACATTCATATTTTTTGAGAGCCTCAATCAACCAAGTCCAACCGAGATCAATGAGCATCGGGTCGTTCGCCATCTCTTTATCAATTGCAGCCCGAACAAAAGTTACACATCGAAAATTTCCAGACCAACCATCTTGGCCATCTGGATCATGCAAGAGAACGAAGCGACCAGTTGCAGCATCTTCATCTTCGCTGAGCTCTACATCAGCCGTTAGCGCAAAGGCATATGGTGCGAGTTTTTGAGGCGCTGGAACTTCTTCTAGAAAAATTTCGGCCCGAGGAGAGATGGCGCGAATTTCAGCGATGATTTCATCGAAAGCCTTTGTGCGCACCTGCTTATGGTAAAGGTAGACTCGAACAATGGCCTCGATACTCGCCCTACTTTCAAGTCTTTTGTGGGGGACTGCAGATTTTCTTGGCGGAAACCTTTCTAAGAAATTTCACTCATTGGCAGTAACCGGCGCATCTCAGGCAATCGGTCTAATCGTTGGCGCCACGATGATTCTGGTGAGTGGTAGCTACATCTCTCCCAATTTGAGTTGGAATGGATATTTTCTACCGGCTATCGGCGCCGGAATAGCTGGCTTCGCTGGAATCACCGCCTTTTATGCCGGACTCGCAACCGGACGCATGGGAGTGGTCTCGCCCATTAGTTCTTTGAGCGCGATCATTCCTTTGACCTATGCATTTATTCAGGGGGAGCGTCCTCATGTAATTCAATTTTTTGGCATGGCGGTCGCCCTTATAGGCGCATTTTGCGCATCTGGTCCAGAGATTATTAAAGGTCTTCCGTTTAAGCCTTTATTACTTGGCGTGGCGGCTGCGATTGGTTTTGGAACAGCACTGACCTTTATGGCTCAGGGTTCAAAGACAAGTTCACTATTGACGATGACGAGCATGCGTCTGATTACTGTCTCCTTCTGCGTACTGGTGGCGCTGAAAGTGAAGAGCATAGGTGGATTTAAGAAATCGAATTTTTTGCTCCTTGCGGTAATCGGAGCCACCGATTTTCTAGCAAATTTTCTCTTGGGGGTTGCAACAACTAAGGGACTTGTTTCGATTGCGATGATTCTTGGATCTTTATTCCCCATCGTGACTGCGCTTTTGGCCTTCAAATTTCTTCAGGAACAGCTTCATAAGGTTCAATACTTAGGAATATTCCTAGCCGTTACCGGAGTCGCGCTCATTTCAATTAATGGTTGATGCGTTTATAGGTAAAGAAACTCTCGCCATCGCTATCCTCGATTGATTCAACAGCATAATCCGAGGTCAAGAGTTCAAGATCAAAGTGATTCTCAGAGCCTTCGGCATTTGCATGCGTCACATAGAGTCCGTCGAGTACTTGCTGCCTGATTAACTCGCGCAGAAAATTAACTCCACCCTCTATCAAAATAGATTTGTATCCTGCTTCAATCAAAGTTGCTACGGCCTCAATAGGCGAAGAGTTCATGGTGCGATGAATAGGGTTTTTCGCTGCGCTTCCAATATTTCCAGGTGTACGGGTTACCACTACCAACGGCACCGGCGTCTTGCTATATGGCTCGATGCGGGCGGTTTGGCCACCAATAAGAATGAGCTCGGCCTGCTTTCGAATCTCGTGAAAGCGTTTCCGGTCGAGATGCGAGCTCAGAGCTCGGGAATTTCCATTAAAAGTGGTCGTGCCATTGGAGCCAACCACGAGGTTCGCCCAGACCGATGCCATACCCCTAACTTATCGCCATGTTGTAAATGCTGTAGAGGCGGGATGAGAAGGNCGGACTGTCAGTGCTCAGTTCTACCCTTTTGCTATGAAGATCAATTGTGGCTCCTGCCTAATGAAAGATATTGCCTGCGGTGATTGCGTGATGAGCGTACTTTTAGAAATCACCACACCGGCACAGCTCGACTCTGCCAATTTGGGAGCTATCTCTACGCTTGCTGAGAATGGTCTAGTTCCACCTCTTCGGTACGCTCAATAAGCCCACGATAAGCCCACAATAAGCCCACTGGTACCCTTTGCAGATGATTTCTGCGGCAAGCAAGAGACGCACCATTTCTCTGCTGCTCGGATTGGGCCTGCTTCTAGCCCAAGGCTTTATGACTTCGCCTGGCGCTCAAGCAGCAAATCTCAACCAGGTGCGCGCCCAAGTTATCGCTTTGCAACAAGAGGCTACGAGCATTGCGGAGAGCGCTCAACAAGCTCAAGTCGATATGAATAATCTGACCCGAAAGCTCAACAGCGTACAGAACCAAGCAGCGGCCGATCAGGCCACCGTTGCCCAATACTCCAAAACTCTCGGCTCAATTGCTTCAGAGCAATATAAGAGTGGCGGCATCGGCCAAGGGCTGCAATTAGTCTTCTCCTCGAATCCCACACTTTTCCTCGCTGAGGCAGGTTCGCTTGAGGTAATCACTAAGAAGAAGGCGCTCAAGTTACGTCAATATTCGATTGCTAAGCAGCGGCTACAAGCCACTTCTCTCGTGGTCAATGACAAACTCTCCTTAGTTAAGGCCGCGCATGAGAAATTCGTTGCCAGACAAGCCTTAGCCAATAAGAAACTTAAAGAGGCAGAAGCTCTGCTCTCTAAACTTTCGAAGGCTGAACAAGCGCGCCTTGCCGCACTCAGCAATAGCCAAGATAACGCCGATCAGGCTTATTCATTGGCGCAGATCGCTAAAGCAAAGCTCGGCTCTGGTCGCGGGTCACTCGCGTTGCGATTTGCCATCAAGCAGATTGGTGACCGTTATGTCTTTGGCGCAGCAGGAATGGTTTACTGGGATTGTTCTGGTCTAACCCTGCGCGCCTTTCAAGCCGCTGGAGTTTCACTTCCACATTCAGCTGCATATCAATACCACTTTGGTAGAAGCGTCAGCCGTAACGCACTTGCGCCCGGAGATTTAGTCTTCTTCGGACATCCGATTACTCACGTGGGAATCTACCTCGGGGGAGGGCAGATGGTCGATGCTCCTCATACCGGGGCGAGAGTGAGAGTTGAAGCTTTTGGTTCTCACTTCGGTGGACTCTCATATGTCGGAGCTAAGCGGATTTGATTGCAGACCGAAGACCGCTTCTCTTAGTCACAAATGATTTAGGTCCGCACCTTGGCGGAATCGAATCTTTTATCTTGGGGTTAATCAACGAGCTAGATGGTTCTAAATTAGTTATTTATACCTCTTCCCAATCAGGTAGCGCCGATTTTGATGCAAAGTTAAAGGCCGAACACGGCGTTATTGTCATTCGCGATAAGAGCAAAATTCTATTACCTACCCCACGAGTTACTAGCGCGGTTGTAAAAGTTATGCAGCAATTTGGCGCGACAACTATCTGGTATGGCGCCACAGCTCCACTTGCCTGGATGGCGCCAACTCTGAAACGTCATGGAGCCATTCGACAAATTGGAATGACGCACGGCCATGAGGTTTGGTGGGCAAAACTCCCGCCTTTCTCTTGGGCGCTGCGCAGAATGGGCGGCGCACTTGATGTGCTCACCTATCTTGGTGAATTCACTCGCGATGCAATGCGGCCCGCCTTCGGCAATAGCCCCGAGTATGTACGTATCGCCCCAGGAATAGCAGTTGATCACTTCCTTCCCGCTCTAACTTCGACGAAGCCAGTAGAGTTGCTTAGTCGATATGGGTTACGCGATCTTCCAACAATTCTCTGCGTGGGTCGGCTGGTACACCGCAAAGGTCAGGACCGACTCATACAAGCGATGCCACAAGTACTTGCCGCAATCCCTGATGCACAACTTATTCTGATCGGAATTGGACCTTACGAAAAGAAATTAAGGTCTCTCGTAAAGAAACTGCACGTAGAAGATAAGGTGCATTTTCTCGGACGAATGAAATATGACGAGCTTCCAAAGCACTTTCATCTTGGCGATGTATTTGCCATGCCCTCTCGTTCTCGGTTTTTTGGTTTAGAAGTTGAAGGTTTAGGAATTGTCTACTTGGAGGCGAGCGCTTCCGGTCTGCCAGTAATTGCGGGTGCATCTGGCGGGGCGCCGGACGCCGTACGAGAAGGAATAACCGGAGTTACGGTAGATGGAAATAATCTCGATCAAATTGCCTCCGCTCTTATCTCCATACTCTCAAATAAGGAGAGTTCCAAAGCGATGGGAGTCGCTGGTCGCAACTGGGCCGAAGCGGCGTGGAGTTGGAAGTTATGGGGAGTTAAATTCGCAGATCTATTGCGACTTTAAAATTCCGGCTTTTGTAGCCAAATTAATCGCTGCTACTCGAGAATTAACCCCAAGTTTTCGATAGAGCGATTGGGTATGTGATTTCACGGTCGCCTCGCTTAAGAAAAGCACTTCTGCAATTTTCTTCGCGCTTTTTCCACTATCTATTTCATGCAGAATATCTAACTCTCGTTCGGTGAGTGGATTTACTAATCGAATCTCTTGGATTTTTTCGATTTCGCTCTCGCGTTCACCCTTGAGACGTAATATTTCTTGCCGGAGACTGGAACTTATCTCTGATTGCTTTCGTGAAATTTTACGAAGCGCGGCACGTGCCGAGGNGCTTAAGCCGGGGCTACCGATTACTTCATCCAACGAATAGATAACGCCATCGATCTCTGGAGCCAATAGCGAATCGAGTTCAGCGGCAATCTCTACTCTGACATCTGTGCGAGATTGCTCCATCTTTACTCAGATTTGGTAAAGAGGGAGTCGATCTCAGTCGCAAATTCTTGGGCGACCACATGTCGTTTCACTGAGAGCTTGGCGGTGAGCTGGCCACCGGCGATAGTGAAGTCAGTCGGCAAGATAAGGAACTTGCGAATCGATTCTGCCCTGCTAACAGCTTTGTTGGCATCGTCAATGGCGGTTTGGATGACAGCGTTGAGGTTTGGATCCTTCGCCAACTCACTGATGCTGGCGCCCTCCTTCTTATTGGTAATTGCCCAACCCTTGATTGCATCAGGATCGAGCGTTACCAGGGCGGCGATGAATGGCTTGTTATCGCCAACCACCATGCATTGACTGACCAGTGGATGGGCGCGAACGCGATCTTCTAGAACCGCTGGCGCAACATTCTTTCCACCCGCGGTCACAATTAACTCCTTCTTACGCCCGACAATCGATAGGAATCCATCGCTATCGAGAGTGCCGAGATCGCCGGTTTTGAAGTAGCGATCTTCAGTAAAGGCTTCGGCATTTGCGCCCGGGTTTTGCCAGTATCCGCGCATCACAATTGCGCCTTTGATGAGAACTTCACCATCCTCGGCAATTTTGATGGTTGTGCCGGGAAGCGGCTTACCAACGGTTCCAACGCGCTGCGCGCGGGNGAGGTTGAGATTGGAACCGGCGGTAGTTTCGGTCAAGCCATAGCCTTCGAGAATATTTATCCCAGCACCGCGGTAGAAATGTCCTAACCGAAGTCCAAGTGGAGCTCCGCCAGAGATTGCGGCTTCAACACGACCGCCCAATGCGGCGCGAATTTTAGAGAAGACTAGTTTGTCGAAGAGAGCGTGTTTAAGTTTCAACGCAAATGGAATTTTATTGCTATCTAGCGCCTTGCTGTAGGCCACCGCAACATCGGCTGCCTTTCTAAATATTTTCCCTTTACCGGCAGCATCTGCTTTTGCTTCGGCTCCGTTATAAACCTTCTCAAATATTCGAGGGACAGCGAGGACAAATGTAGGTTTAAAGGAAGCAAGGTCGACTTGTAAACGTGCGATATCTCCGCAGTGGGCCATATGAAGTCCGGCGGTTATTGCTCCCACCTGCACCATGCGCCCAAAGACGTGTGCAATAGGAAGAAACAGAAGGGTGGAACCACCTGGTTTGAGAAAGAGTTCACTAGCGCCCTGAACTACATTTCCACATTCGGCGAGAAAATTTCCGTGAGTAAGTTCTACGCCCTTCGGTTTCCCGGTTGTTCCCGATGTGTAAATTAAAGTTGCGAGTGAATCGGGGGAGAGGGNATTTCGTCGCTCCTCCACAATCGAATCATCCAGGTGCTTTCCGGCATTTGTGAGATGGGAGATAGCATCATCGGTTATGGTCCAAACATGGATACAACCATTTGGGCGAACTGGATCTGCCAACTCGCGAAGCGATGGCGTCTCAACGATTAAACCGGTAGCGCCGGAATCTTGCAGAATCCATTGAATTTGTTCTGCGCTAGAAGTTTCATATATTGGCACCGTGACAGCGCCGGTGTACCAGATGGCGAAATCTAAAATGGTCCATTCGTAACGAGTGCGTGCCATCAGCGCCACACGCTCGCCAGGTTGAATACCGNCCGCGATGAAGCCCTTGGCAACTGCGCGAACCTCAGCTTCTAATTCGCGGGCAGTAACTTCGTGCCAGCCCTCACCGATAGGACGAGAGAGCATTACGCGCTCCGGCTCAAACCATGCTCGCTCCGCGATTAGATTAGTGAGGTTTCCAGAGGTCGCCGCAGGCACGATAGCCGGGACTGAATACTCGTTCATGGGTATCACGCTAGCGCGCGAAGTGGGAGTTTGCCTACAACTTAGGCGGGTAACCTTCTGCCATGGCCGATATTTCACAAAATTCCATCGAAATCCAAGCTCCCGCATCCGAGGTTTATGCGACCCTCGCTGCAATCGCCGACTACCCAACTTGGTCGAGTGCAATCAAGAGCGCCGAAATACTTGAGCGAGATGGCGAGGGGCGCGCGTTGCAGGCAAAGCTCTCCATTGACGCCGGGGNAATGAAAGATCGAGTCACGCTCGACTATGACTGGAGCGAGGCGCCGACAAAGATTAGTTTCACACTTGATGATGCCGATTTGCTGACCGAAATGACCGGTGCATACACCATCACAGATAACGGCGACGATGAGACAACCGTGAAGTATGAATTAACCGTTGCTCTCTCTATGCCGGTTCCTTCTATGATGCGACTGAAGGCAGAACGATCAACTATCGATCTAGCTCTTAATGAATTGAAGAAGAAGCTCGAGGGCTGATCTTTGTCAGATTTAACAATTGGAGTTGATGTCGGCGGTACCAAGATTCTCGGTGGAGTCGTTGATGCAACTGGAAAAATAATTCAGATCTCTCGCAGGGATACGCCTAAAGCTGGCGGAGATTTCTTGACCGATGCGATTGCAGAAGTTATTAAGGAACTTGCTTCTGTGCACCCGGTTACACGCGCTGGCATTTCGGCCGCTGGCTTTGTTTCGAATGATCGTAAGACAATGCTTGCCACTCCGAACATCTCAGGTTGGAATGGGATTAATTTACAAGCGGCTTTACAAGCGCGTACCGGATTAACCGTCATCATCGAGAATGACGCTAACTCGGCTGCCTGGGCGGAAGCCAAGCATGGCGCCGGAATTGGTCACGCCGAAATGATGATGCTCACTATTGGTACTGGTATCGGTGGCGGAATAATTATCGCCGGCAAGCTTCACCGCGGCGCATTTGGAACTGCCGCAGAGTTTGGCCACCTACGTGTAGTTCCGGATGGACACTTATGCGGATGTGGTGCGCGCGGCTGTTTTGAACAGTATGCCTCAGGCAATGCACTTGTTCGGCATGCCAAAGAGGCGATCAATGCGGCGCCAGATGCTTCGCACAATTTACTTCAGCGCGGTGATGGAACAGTGGCGGGCCTAACTGGAAAGCACATCACGGAAGCAGCTCGAGATGGAGATAGCGTCGCCTTGGCTGCATTCAATACCACCGGGCAGTGGCTTGGAGCCGGAATAGCTTCGCTGGCGGTTCTCCTCGATCCATCCATTGTGGTGATCGGCGGGGGNGTTATCGATGCCGGTGAAATATTGCTCGCACCAACCCGAGTCGCGCTCGAGCGATATATGCCATTTCTAGGAAAGCACCCGATGCCAGAAGTAGTCGCTGCTCAACTCGGCAACGATGCCGGACTCGTTGGTGTTGCAGATTTAGCGCGTAGCTAAATTACTGCACCATCTTCATCCTCGCCGAATCCCTCATCGCTCTTGGCCGAGCGCCATATAAGGGTTGCAATCCCGCCGAGAAAAATCAGTATTCCTGGCCAAGGACCGAAGCCAATGGGATCAAAGCCAGCAATTAAATAGAGGGCGATGTAAAGAAGTCCAAACGAGATTGCGATAGTCGATGGCCTGATCTCCCGCGAGAAACGTTGCCAACGTGGATTAGGGGCGACAAAATGATCATTTAGCCCCAAATCGGAAAAGAGTTTTTCAAGATTCTCTTCATTCGTACTCTCATCAAGGGATATGCCAGAAACAATCGCTTCGAATTCGGCATCGATAAGTTCGCGTTCATCGATATCGGCCAATGATTCACCGCGAGCTACCTCACCTGTAAGCACATCCTGAATGAAAGTGATGGATTCTTCAACGAGGGCATCGGCATCGAAATCCGATGCCACTTCGTGATAGGAATTTTCAAAGATGACTTCACGAATATCTGCTGAATAGACGTTATCAATAATGGTCTCACTATTTGCCGGATGCACCCGATGATCATCTAATGAGTAGGCCACCATCAATGGCAGATCCACGAGATAGAGATCTTCTTCCACAAGTGCCAGTAATTTATGTAATGAGCGAAGTGCCGTCGTTGGCGTCCGATTTTCTAAGAAGATTTTGCGCTCCGGTGTCGAAAAATTTGCACAGTCAATGGGTGGAGTAGAAATTGTTTGCACAAGTGGGGAAAGGCGAGCGAGCAGAGCACGCGCTTTACTCTCTTCATAAATCAAAGCGTTGAGAAGAAGTGCGCCCTCAATCTCCGATCCTCGAATTTGCGCAAGGCGGAGCGCGATAGATCCACCGGCACCATGTCCGGCAATAAAAATTCGTTCAGTTTTCTCGCGTAAGGTTAGGAAGGCTTGCTCCGCACTTCGATACCAATCAGGCCAATTGTGCGTGGAGAGGGCAGGGGCGCTGACGGAATAACCTTCGGCGGCTAATCCTTGGGCCCACTGTGAGATATTTTTAGGGGCGGCGAGAAAATCATGAAGGAGCAGAACGCCAATTTTTCCGCCGGAGAGCTCAATATTGGCTCTCTCGGGGGATTGTGGGATATCGCTCACGCTCAGATGGTGTCACAGATGCCCTCTGAACCCCTAAATTATTCTCCTCAGGTATAGGTCAGGCACGGGTCTGGTTAAGACCGGGTAAAGATTAGGTGAAGGAGGAGTGATGGTCTATCAAGCGCTGAAGTCGTTCTTGATTCCAATCTTGACGCTGCTCTTTCGTCCCAAGGTCACTGGACTCCGTAACGTTCCACAAAATGGCCCAGTCATCATCGCCTCCAATCACCTCTCTTTTAGCGATTCAATCTTTATGCCCTTAGTTGTTCCTCGCAAAGTCACCTTCCTTGCCAAGAGTGAGTACTTCACATCGCCAGGAATTAAGGGTTTTGCCAAGAAGAAGACCTTTCAAGCGTTGGGGCAAGTCCCAGTAGATCGATCGGGCGGACGGCGAAGTGAAGCCGCGCTCTCTACAGGATTGGAACTTCTCAAAGAGGGCGCCTGTATTGGAATCTATCCAGAAGGCACTCGCTCTCCAGATGGAAAGCTATATAAGGGACGCACTGGAATCGCGCGCATGGCCATCGAATCTGGCGCTGCTGTCGTTCCAGTCGCGATGTTTAATACCGCAGAGATTCAACCAACCGGACAGGTGGTACCAAAGGTTCAGCAGGTCGAGATGATCTTTGGCGAGGCAATGTACTTCGAAGGTGATACTTCAGATTTAAAGTTGCTTCGAGATATAACTGATCAGATTATGCATGCCATTCAGGAAATTTCTGGACAAGAATATGTAGATATGTATGCATCAGAGGCGAAGACAATTATCGCTGCCGCAATTAGAGAGCGAATTAAAGAAGAGAACCGCGAGAAGAAGAGCGTTAAAAAGAAAAAATAGCGTCTTAACCGTTACCCAAAATTTCACGGCGACTGGCAATATATTTACATTGATCGCAGTTTGCTTTTGACTCTGGCACATCACCTGTGACAACGCCGATGAATTCGGCCAATCGATCTTGAAGTGCCTGCGGATCGCGCTTGATGGGATACCAATTGCATGAGAGTTCCATCCCGAAATTACCGGATGAGTTGCCACGAATTTTTACCGGCGACCAGACCAATAAACCTAATGAGGAGATTTTCTTTGGTTCACCTTTGACTGGATTCTCTAGCGCAAATGCATAGGCTTCGAGTTGTGGGGAGTAGAACTGACCCTTATCGCTGGCGCGGGCTTGGAACTTACAGTCGATGACGCCATAAGTGCCATCTGGGAATTCCATCACCAGGTCGTATTTACCTTTAATCGCAAAGGGAGTCGGGGCTCCATCAACCTCAATCGGCTTGGACATAACAAAACCCCCGTGATTGAGCACTTTTCCTTCGGGGATATCAGGATGGAGTTCGGCCGAAGTCTTACCAATACAGCTCACCTCTTGCATCTCGGCAATCTCAGAGACTAGTGGCATAAAAAGGGGAGCTTTAATCTGCTCGTTGTAATACAGCCAGAGGCAGCGGTGACAGCCATTCCAGGAGAAGGTGAGATCGCTGGGAGAGATGTTGGCACGGGCATTTCTTGATAGCTCAATCATAATTTTCCTTTTTTAAGTTGTGCGTAGTCTGCCTCGTAGTACTGACAAAGGCGAGCATTAAAATGTTTCTTAAGAGTGTCGCAAGGCGTTTACAACGGTGAAAATTCCTAAAAGAATCATCACACAGCCGCCCACTATTCGCATGGTGACCAATCGGCGAATTTCAGTGGCCAGCCAGCCACGAATAGTCCCAGCCAATACGCCCCACCCGCCATCGGAGACGAAGGCGAGAACGGCAAAAATTGCACCCATAAGCATCAACTGCGAAGTGATATGCCCCTTGGCGCGATCGACAAAGGCCGGAAGAATTGCGGCAAAGAAGACCATTCCCTTTGGGTTGAGCGCACCTACCCAGAATCCATCGCGCATTGACCTTGCCTTCGATGGTCGGATATCTCCTTGGTTGGTCATATCTTCGGCATGCATCGGGCTGTGGCGAATCGCGTCGATTCCGAGATAGATCAAATAAAGTCCGCCGAGAATTTGAATGATGATGTAAAAGAGATGCGAACGTTGAAGTAAGGGACCAAGTCCAACTGCGACAACGACGGAGAGCGTGAATGCGCCAAGCACATTGCCGGCAACGGTTGCGACCGCGGTGGCACGACCCCATGCGATTGCGCGCGCAATAACAAAGAGCACGCTTGGACCTGGTGCCAAGATGATGACCACGGCCGCAACCACGTACTCCCAAATTCGGGATGGGATCACAATCGGCATTCAATAATCCTATCTAAAGCAAGGTGCCAGGCTCAGTCGCGATGACCTTACCTGGCACCAAACTTCGTATGGTGGTGTTAGTTGCTGCTGCGTACCTTTGCAATGGAGTGCAAGAGGCGATAACCAATAACAGCAACGAGAGTTGCATTAATGATGCCGTTAAAGGTGTAGTTGCCCTTGGTCCAGGAGAGATCGGAAATTCCGATGATCACAGATGAGGCAGCGATGATGAGGTTGGTGGAGTTGGAGAAGTCGACCTTGGATTCAATCCAGATGCGAGCGCCAAGTACACCAATCATTCCGTAGAGCGCAACGCCAACGCCGCCGAGAACGCCAGCAGGAGTTGCGCTGAGGACTGCGCCGAACTTAGGGCAGAGCGCCAAAATGACGGCGCCGATAGCAGCGATCCAATATGCAGCAGTTGAGTAGACCTTGGTAGCCGCCATAGTGCCGATATTTTCCGCGTAGGTTGTTGTTCCAGAACCGCCGCCGATTCCAGCCAAAGTTGTGGCAACGCCATCGGCAACCAGTGCATCTCCCATAACATCATCGAGATTGTGACCGGTCATAGCTGCAACAGCCTTGACGTGGCCGACGTTCTCGGCAATTAGTACGAGAACAACTGGTAAGAAGAGAACGATTGCTGACATCTTGAATGATGGCGAGGTAAATGTTGGCATCGCAATCCACTTCGCTGCCTTAATTCCTTCAGTGTGGAGATCGCCCATTAGCCAAGCAGCGAGATATCCCACGACAAGTCCACCAAAGATGGAGATGCGAGAGAGGAACCCCTTTGCAAGTACAGCGATAAGTGCCACCGCAGCAAGGGTAATGATTGCTTCCTTTGGGCCGGCGACAAAGTTGTTCTTGGCGGCGCCAGCAAGGTTGAGTCCAATCACCATAACAATCGAACCGGTAACAACTGGAGGCAAGAGCCAATCAATCCACTTAATGCCGGCGGCTTTTACGATGAAGCCGACGACGGCAAGGATTACACCAGTGGCAACGACGCCACCAAGCGCTTCGGCCATTCCGCCGCCCTTGACAGCAGCAGCGATCGGGGCGAGAAATGCAAAAGAAGATCCAAGGTAGGAAGGAAGCTTGTTCCGAGTAATGAGGAGAAAGAGCATCGTTCCTACGCCAGAGAAGAAGAGAGNGGTAGTGGGTGGAAGATGCGTGATGATGGGGACGAGGAATGTTGCACCGAACATCGCTGCAATGTGTTGCAGACCAGTTCCGATGGTGCGGGGCCAGGTCAGACGTTCATCAGGGGCGACTACGCCGCCAGAGTTATTTACTTTCCAACTAAATAAGCTCATCGGTGAGCTTCTCCTTTCCTAGGGTTCGCACGGGGGTCAAAACCACCGCGTGAAGCGGGATAAGACTCCGGGGGACGGATCGAGGACCCTAGGGAAGGGAGCTTGTAGATAAGGGTAAAGGTGGCCTACGCCACTTTTTGGCATCTTCACTTCGACACGCCCCGCTGAATATCCAGCCTGACTTGCCTTCCCGGGAGATATCGGTTTAACTATCGCATCGATATATCGAAACGATATATCCAGCCATCATATTTGCGGTTTAAAGGTAAAAAAAAGGGGGGGACGATGCGCACACGCAGCGAGGCCCTCGAGTTCGCTCTGCTGGGCCTACTGAGCCAAGGCGCCCTACACGGATATGAGCTACGAAAGCGCCTCATCGCCATCTATGGCCCCTTTAGAGCCCTCTCTTTCTCTGTTCTCTATCCCCAACTCCGCCGAATGCTCGAGGCTGGAATTATCGAGGAATCCCTCGCGGAAGTTCCCGGCAGATCTCGGCGCTCGCGAATTGTCTATGCGCTCACCGAAAAAGGGGAGAAGCGCTTTGCTGAACTCACTGGGAGTTCCGGTCCTGACACTTGGGATGATGAAAGTTTTGAAGTCCGGTTCGCATTCTTCGGACCTACTCCAAAAAATAACCGGTTGGCGATTTTGGAGGGCAGGCTTCGCCGTCTCTCCGAGAAGGCAGCCATTCTTCGTAACGAGTTGGAGAAATCTCCAGCTGGGATCGATAAGTACCTCTCAGAGTGGCGTCGTCACTCTTTGGAATCCTCTGAGCGTGAAATCGCCTGGTTGGAAGAAATGATAAATACCGAAAGGAAGTCAGCGTGAGCTCAAAAGAAATTCGCGTAGCGATTGTTGGTGTAGGAAACTGCGCTAACTCCCTCATCCAAGGCGTCACCTATTACAAGGACGCCGCCGCCGATAAAGAGATCCCTGGTCTCATGCACGCAGTGCTCGGTGGATACCATGTTCGCGACGTGAATTTTGTTGCGGCCTTTGATGTCGATGCCAAGAAGGTTGGCCTAGATATCGCCGATGCTATGTGGGCAAGTGAGAACAACACCATCAAGTTCTGTGATGTTGCGCCGACCGGTATCAAGGTTCTTCGTGGTCATACTCTCGATGGTCTTGGTCGTTACTACAAAGAGACAATCACAGAGTCAACCGCGGCTCCAGTCGATATCGTGGCAACTCTAAAGGCTGAGAAGGTTGATGTTCTTATCTGTTATCTACCTGTAGGTTCAGAAGAGGCAGCAAAGTTCTACGCCCAATGCGCTATTGACGCTGGNGTTGCCTTTGTTAACGCGCTTCCAGTATTCATTGCATCAGATCCCGTCTGGGCAGATAAATTCACCAAGGCCGGAATTCCTATCGTTGGCGATGACATTAAGTCACAGGTCGGCGCAACAATTACTCACCGCATCATGGCTAAGTTGTTCCAAGATCGTGGCGTTCACCTAGATCGCACCTACCAACTTAACGTTGGTGGAAACATGGACTTCAAGAACATGCTCGAGCGCGATCGCCTCGAATCTAAGAAAATCTCAAAGACTCAATCTGTGACTTCACAGCTTGAGCACGACATGGGTGCAAAGAATGTACACATCGGACCATCTGATTACATTCCATGGCTCGATGATCGCAAGTGGGCCTATGTTCGCCTTGAGGGACGTGCATTTGGCGATGTACCACTCAACTTGGAATACAAGCTCGAAGTTTGGGATTCACCGAACTCAGCAGGCGTCATCATTGATGCACTTCGCTGCGCAAAGATTGCCCTTGATCGCAAGATCGGTGGACCTTTGCTCTCACCTTCAAGCTACTTCATGAAGTCGCCTCCAATTCAATACACAGATGAGCAGGCTCACGAGAAGACTGAAGACTTTATCTCCGGAAAGCTTGAGCGCTAGCCACTAGATAAATTGGAAGAACCCCTCCCGGTCAATGACCAGGAGGGGTTCTTTATTTCCCCACGGAGAGATGGGGCTTAGATCTCCGAATCGGTTGCTACTCGACGTAGGTGAGCAAAACCGAGGAGCGCCAAGATAAGGAACAAGAGGCCTCCGGCATATGCGACATAAGATGCAATGATTGCGACTGAACCGATTGTGGCAAAAGCATAGGAGAAGCCGAGAAGTCCGCGAAGCGTGCTACCCATAAAGAGTGTCTGACGAAGTTGTCCAAGACCGGCTACCTGTGCAGAAAGTGCTGCATCATTTGGGGTTGCTTTGAGCTGAGCACTAGCTGCCATGAATTCGCCGGAAACATCGTCATAAGTTTTTCCGCCGCCGATTGCAGCCATGTGAACCTTGATGTAGTGATCAGACCAAGTGCGGGCTTGTTCGCCAGTTGTCATAGTCATGCCGGCATACTTCCGCATAGCTGCGGCATCTGCTGCTGGAAGGGCTTTGATGCCTGCGGAATCAGCTGCCGGGAAGACAATCTTTTGATCTTGCAAATTAGATTTTACTTGTTGGGTTGCAAAATTACCGCCCCATGAAAGCAAAGCTCCTGCAATAAGTAGACCTACACCGAGCATCAATCCAATCATGCTGGCGATTTTGTCAAAGGTTGTTCTCTTCATTTTATTTCCTCTCACTCTCCGATGTACTAGATAAGGAAATCTGGAGTGCTTTTTCCTTATGCACGCATTCTTGAGCATCTAGTGAGAGGCAGTAGTGAAAATAACGAGTGCTAGCACCTTGCAGAAATGAAGAGGTGGTAGCACTCAGACTTGCGTCACATTGGTGAGCGTGACCTCATAAATGTGTCCTAATCAATGTGGCGAGTGCAGTAACTCTTTCCATCAGAACCAACCTCAAAATGCTGGCAGGGGATATTTAATTTGTCGAAAGAACCATCACCAAAATGAGCCCGGTAAGCTAGTGCCAATAGCACGCGGATATTGGTATCGCTATTGGATTTGATTCCAAATGCGCGTGCCATGCGCGAAACCGTATTCTCGATAACTTTCTCAGAGTGGGCGCTTTCGCGGGCAATCGCTGCGTTGGAGAGGCCGTCGCAAAGGTGAGTTGCTACGAGGTGCTCGAAGGGCGTGAGCTCGCGTGCCAAAATTCGAATATCCAAGAATCTCTCCATTCAAAGGACTTACTCCTCTTAGTATCCACTACAAATCCATATTGCGCCTATATTGAACTTTGGAGAGAGTGGCTAGACTCTCGCCCATGAGTGATATCCCGGAAATCTCGCATATCCGAAGTGAAAATCGCGGGGGAGTCTTAATACTCACGCTCGATCGCATCGAGAAGAAGAATGCAATCACCTCACAGATGTATCGCGATTTAACCGCCTCCCTTAATTCTGCGGCAGGGGACTTTGGCATACGAGCAGTCATCATCGCCGGTGCCTCAGGAATATTTACCGCCGGCAACGACATCTTTGACTTCCTCAACGCACCTGCTCAAGATGAGAGCGCCCCTGGATTCCAATTTCTTGCCGCGCTTCATGAATTTCCTAAACCGCTCATTGCTGCCGTTGAAGGCAACGCCGTTGGCATCGGAACCACGCTGCTTCTCCACTGCGACATGGTTTACGCATCACTCTCTGCAAAATTCCAAATGCCATTTGTTAGTTTGGGGTTAGTACCAGAAGCTGGTTCCAGCGTGCTCTTCCCTCGACTGGCCGGTCATGCCCGCGCGAGTGAAATTCTTTTAACAGGCAGAAGCTTTGGAGCACAAGAGGCTCTTGATATTGGATTAATCAATCAAATTACGGATACCCCGCTTGCGACTGCAGTTGAGGTAGCGACCATAATCTCAGAGCAGCCACCAACGTCAGTTATCAACACCAAGGCACTGCTCAAAAGTAAAGATCACATGGCTATTACACAGGTAATGGCTGCCGAAGGCGAGCTCTTTAGAATTGCACTTGAATCAGATGAAGCGCAGAGTGCCTTCATGAAGTTTATGGAGAAGCGGAAAGGCTGACCATGTCACTCGCCGGAAAACGAATATTTATCACTGGTGGCTCCCGCGGAATTGGTCTGGCCATTGCCCTTCGCGCTGCAGTTGATGGCGCATATGTGGCAATCGCTGCCAAGACTTCAGACCCGCATCCAACTCTTCCAGGCACAATTCATACTGCAGCCGCTGCCATAGATGCCGCCGGCGGGCACTCACTTCCGATTCAATGCGATATTCGCAATGATGATGAGATCGCTGATGCAATCCTGCTCGCCTCCACCGAATTTGGCGGCCTAGACATTCTCATTAACAATGCAAGCGCCATCAATTTAACGTCCACTGAGAAAACTCCAGCTAAGCGATTTGATCTGATGTTTGATGTCAATGTTCGCGGTACATTCTTGACCTCTCAAGCGGCGATTCCACATCTGCGCGAGAGCGCCAAAGCGGGTCGCAATCCACATATCTTGACGCTCTCACCGCCTTTAACAATGAAATCTAAATGGTTTAAAAACCACCTCGCCTACACAATGTCGAAATATGGCATGAGCATGTGCGTGCTCGGTCTTGCCGATGAACTCAAACGCGATGGAATTGCGGTCAACGCTCTCTGGCCCCGAACCGCTATAGATACTGCGGCGCTTGCGATGATTCCAGGCGTAGATACTGATTTCTGTCGGAAGCCGGAGATTATTTCTGATGCCGCCTACGCGATTCTCACCAAGCCGAGCGCCGAAACAACCGGCAATTTCTTTATAGACGACGAGGTATTAGCAGGCGAAGGAGTTACTGATCTAGATAAATATTCAGTCGTTCCAGGGACGAAAGAGTTCTTGCTCGATTTCTTTATCGATTAAGAAATCGATTAAATCTGAATTTCTACGTGCTGATGTTCGGTTTCAGCGATTCCGGATGAGTATTTCTCCTCGTACTTTCCAAATTTCCAAATTAGGACAGAGCCAATCCAGGTGACGACGAACGAAGCAACGATGAAATAGCCGACTTTGCTTAGTTGAATGCTGGCGATAAAGGTAAAAGGTTGATACTTGCCAATATTTGTCTTATCCGCTAACACTCCGACAAGTTCAATTGTTCCAATGAAGAGCGCTACGAAGATGGAGATTCCGGTTGTCGTGAGGTTGTAGTAAATCTTGCGAAGGGGAGAGGTGAAGGCCCAGGAATAGGCCTTGGTCATAAAAATGCCGTCGAGGGAATCCATCATGGACATTCCAGCTGCAAAAATGATCGGCAAAGCAATAATGGCGAGCGGCGGCAGGGTTCCACCTACAGTGCCAATTGCAGCGGTTGCAGATAAACCAAGTAGTCCAACCTCAGTTGCGGTATCAAACCCTAGACCGAAGAGCACGCCGATTGGATAGAGCTGCCAAGAATGATCAAATCCTTTTTTGAAAAAACCACGAAAAATTCGATTCATTAATCCGCGCTCATTGAGAAGTTGTTGCAAATGTTCATGACTAAATTGACCGGACTTGGCCTGCTTCCAGACTCGGATAATGCCCACCAAAATTACCAAGTTGAGAATTCCAACAAGGTAGAGGAAGAAGGCAGAGACGCTTGCTCCGATAATTCCACCGGTCTTGGCATAGTTGTGCTGGAGGCGGGTTGCCGCCTTCGCTGCGAATGCGATTCCTACAGAAAGTGCTAACACAATTGTGGAGTGACCTAAGGAGAAGAAGAGACCAACGCTCATTGGCTTCTTACCTTTAGCCAGCATCAAACGAGTAGTGTCATCAATCGCAGAGATGTGATCGGCATCGAAGGCATGGCGAAGTCCAAAGGAGTAGGCAAGGGCACCGGCTCCGGCATAGACCAAAGTGTGATTGCCATCCATCAAGCTGTGGAATTGCGGCATCGAGTTGTAATGGATGAATAAGCCCCAGCCAATTACGTGGAGGGCTATTACCGTTCCTAGTACCGAAAAAAGACCAGGAAGTTCCTCGCGAGAGAAGCGTAGGTGATCTCGAAGTTTCGGCTTTAAACTCATGCGAGAACCTTAATGCAAATGATTCGCAAATGCATATTTATGGCAATATCAATTGATATGATGGCAGGGTGAAGCGCGCCCTTCTTCTGATCTCCATATCCCTCATTCCGATGAGTTCGGCCTTTGCTCATACCACCTTGGAATCTGCCAGCCCGGCAGTTGGAGCAATTATTCAAACCTGGCCATCCGATCTCTCGCTGACATTCGGTGAGCCACTCGAGCAAATAAAGGGCAAGGAACTCAATTTTGTCACGGTACATGGCGCCGATGGCAGCGATTTAGTAGCAGCGGCACCCACAATCACCAGCACAGTGATCACCGTCCCGGTTAAGGCAAATAAAGTGCCGGGTTTGGTCCTGGTGAATTATCGAGTCGTAGCTGCCGATGGTCATGTATTGGATGGTGAGTACACCTTTAATTATCAAAGTGCCTCTGCAGCAGCCCAACCTATATCTCACAATTCTATTTCTCGGCATGGCAATAAAAACNCCGCCGTGTACAGTGCCACGACGGTGTTAATAGTTATTTCGTTACTTGCGGGCATCTGGATTTACAGACGTCGCAAGCTTTAGCTCTTAGTGAATCGCAACGCCTTCACTTTCGACCAATGATTCACGTCCAATGCGGATCATCGCCAAAGCCACTAGAGCGGCAAGTAGCAAGAATCCTGCGCCGAACTTGAAAGTAGTGGCAAATCCGTGAACTTGGGCGAAGATTTGCACGTTCTTACCCATTGATCCATGCGATGCCGCAAAGGTGGTGGCGGACGAGATTGCCACTGTATTGAGGAGCGCGGCTCCGAGCGACCCACCGATTTGCTGACTGGTGTTGAGGACTGCACTTGCTACACCAGCATCATGTTCGCCGGCACCGTGTAGGCCAGTCGATGCCGAAGGAATGAAGAAGAGCGCCAGGCCGCTACTCATGATGATGAGCGAAGGCAGAATCGCAGTTGTGTAGTGAGATGTAGGGGTAATTCGGGAGAGCAGAATTAGGCCAAGAGCAGCCGCAACTAAACCGGTGACCATCAAGGGACGCGGTCCAACCTTTGGTAGAAGTTGTGAAGCAACACCGGCGAAGACAATGACTCCAGCCGAGAATGGCAAGAAGGCAAAGCCAGAGCGAAGTGATGAATAGTGCAAGAAGCTCTGGAAGTAGATGCTCAGGAATAGGAACATGGCGAACAAGCCAGTTCCTACCAAAATTGCGGCGATATATGAACCGCCACGATTTCGTTCTGTAAGTACGCGCAGAGGAAGAAGTGGGTTCTTTACCTTTGATTCAAGGACTAAGAAAATTCCGAGCAATATTGCAGAGATGATGAAGTATTGGTAGGTAGAACGATTGCCCCAACCATGACCAGCAGCTTGGCTAAAGCCATATACCAATGAGACTAAACCGAGAGTTGCGGTAATCGCTCCTGGAATGTCATAGCTACGATCTCCAGCCGCCTTTGATTCATGGAGAAATGGGAAGGCAAGCAAGACCGCAATAATTGCGATAGGCACATTCACGCCAAGACACCAACGCCAGTTGGCATATTCAGTGAGCGTTCCGCCAAGGATTAATCCGATTGCTGCGCCGCCACCTGAGATTGCGCCGTATACGCCAAATGCACGCGCACGCTCCTTTGGCAGGGTGAAGGTAACGTTAATCAGGGAGAGGGCTGCTGGAGCGAGNATTGCGCCGAAGGCTCCTTGCAATGCGCGTGCACCAAACAGCATTCCTTGCGTCGAGGCTATGCCGCCAAGAGCTGAAGCAAAGGCAAAGCCCAGAAGTCCAACAATAAAAATCTTTTTGCGGCCGACAAAGTCGGCGATACGTCCACCAAGAAGAAGTAGCGAACCAAAAGCTAGTGAATATGCGGTTACGACCCATTGACGGTTTGCATCCGAGATATGTAATGCCTTCTGCGCGCTTGGCAGTGCAATATTTACGATGGAAGCATCGAGAACGACCATCAACGATGCGATTGCGATAACGAGAAGTGCGCGCCAACGATCAGGATCTTGNCCGTTCTCGTCTAATACGGCTTTGCTAGAAAATGCAGACACTAAAAGGCCCCTTATTTATTGGTGGATTGAAGGGATAATCTTCTCGTAAAACTCTCAGTTATTCCTCTCGAAAGGCCTACTTCGAGTTAAATTTTGGTTAACGAACCCTCAAATGTGCGGCGATTAACCTCAAATACATGGTGATTGGGGATCTGCTTCCATCCCTCTTGGCTCCAGCCAGAGGATGCGACCAGAATTCCATCTTCATTCTTGCGATAGAAGAGGTCGTAATACCCCGGACCTTCGCCTTCTGGAATTCGATCGTTATTGTGCTCTGAAATTGTCAGGTATAGATCTGGAGTCATCAACATGGCATTGATACTTGAATATGAGCAATGCTCACGAATTGTATGGACTGCCTGACGAACTCCTTCGTGGAGGCCGAACTTACGGATGAAAGAGATGACGACATAGAAATATCGTTCGCTATCTGTATCTCCACGAAATTGATCAAATAAATCCTTGTCAATGAATGGGTCGAGCGACTTGGGAGGATTTATGGAGCCATTATGGATAAATACAAAATCCTCAAAAGTGAAGGGGTGGGTATTTCCCTCGCTGATATCTAAATTCAGCGTCGCCCAACGCAGGTGAAGTAACGCTCCACTGCTCTCTACTTGAGAGGTCGTCTCTGAATATTTAGAGCTCTCTTTTGCGCGCGCCGTATCAAGAGTCAGAGATTTTTTATCACCATCGAGGGTGGCATAGCCCCAACCATCGCCATGCTTTGCTGAGAGCGCCGTGAATTCGGCAAACTCCGGCCCAGCAATCCCAGTGATGGTGAGATTTTTTGGAGCGACATAACCCATGAGCCGACACATAAGAAGAGTTTAGACCCGATCTTAGGCTTGGGTATCGAAGAAGACGTTCTTGGTCTCGGTAAAGGCATCAAGCGCATCAGGTCCAAGTTCGCGGCCAAGTCCTGATTNCTTGTATCCGCCAAATGGCGTCCAATATCGAACCGAAGAGTTGGAGTTCACCGAGAGATTGCCTGCTTCTACCGCGCGCGAAACGCGCACAGCACGACCAATATCTCGAGACCAGATTGAGCCGGAGAGGCCATATTCAGAATCATTAGCGATTCGAATCGCATCCGCCTCATCTTCAAAGGGGAGAACGGAGACGACCGGCCCAAAAATCTCTTCGCGGTATGCGCGATCGTTGGAATCTTTCGGCGTGAGAACGGTTGGCGCAAACCAATAACCAGCACCTTCTGGTTTATTTCCTTGGAAAGCAATTGGAGAGCCGGAAGGCAGGAATTCAGAGACACGGTCGAATTGAACCTTGGAAATGAGTGGTCCCATTTCGGCGGTATCGAGCGATGGATCTTCCACGCGGAATTTTTTCACGGCAACCTCAAAAAGTTCCATAAACTTGTCGTAAGCAGAGCGCTGAATCAAAATTCGCGAACGAGCACAGCAATCTTGTCCGGCGTTATCGAAAACGGCGCCAGGCGCACCTGCGGCTGCCTTTTCAATATCAGCATCAGCGAAAATAATGTTGGCGCTCTTGCCACCGAGTTCGAGTGTTAGGCGCTTGACCTGGTCGGCGCATCCACGCATGATCTGCTTACCAACTCCAGTTGAGCCGGTGAAGACAATTTTGCGTACAAGTGGATGAGTAACGAAGCGATCTCCCACAACGCTGCCTTTGCCAGGAATCACATTGAATACGCCTTCTGGAATTCCGGCCTCGAGAGCTAGTTCTCCGAGGCGTATTGCAGTTAGGGGAGTGAGCTCTGCCGGCTTTAATACGACGGTATTTCCGGCGGCGAGTGCTGGACCAAATCCCCAACCAGCAATAGGCATTGGAAAGTTCCAAGGAACAATGATGCCGATAACCCCAAGTGGCTCTTTGAAAGTGATATCGATTCCATTGGGAACAGGAATCTGACGACCGAATAAACGTTCTGGCGCTGCGCTGTAATAGTTAAGAACATCGCGGACGTTGCCGGCTTCCCAACGAGCATTCCCAATCGTGTGGCCGGAGTTGAGCACCTCGAGCTGTGCAAGTTCCTCGTTATGAGCATCGACGATGGCGGNGAACTTACGAAGTAGCTTCGCGCGATCGCCCGGAGTTACAAGTCGCCAACTCTCAAAGGCCTTCTGTGCCTTCGCAATGGTCGCATCGGTTTCTGCAATATCTGCTAAGTGAAGTTCTTGGACTGGCTTCTCAGTAACTGGGCTAATAATTGTGTACGTCGACATGACTCTCCTGATGTAGTGGTGGAAAACTATTTACATACGTTCAAAGCCACGGAAGCGTTCCCAGTCAGTGACTGCGCGACCAAAGGCATCGAGTTCGGTATCTGCCATGTGGGTGTAGTGGGCTTGGACATCCTCACCGAAAGTCTCAGCTACCCAGTCACTCGTTGCCCAGAGATCGCGCGCCTCTTTTAGCGAGGTTGGGACTCGTGAAGTTTCAAGAGCGTAGGCGTTTCCGGTAAAGATTGGTTCTAGCGGAAGGTTCTTCTCAATACCGTGAAGTCCGGCGGCAACCATTCCGGCAACTGCGAGATATTGATTGACATCTCCACCTGGAACTCGATTTTCTACCCGCAGGCTATGGCCTTGACCGACCAAGCGAAGTGCGCAGGTTCGGTTATCGCGCCCCCACTTAATTGCAGTAGGAGCGAATGAGCCGGNTTGGTAGCGCTTATATGAATTTATATTTGGTGCGAAGAGGAGCGAGAGTTCGCGCATGTGAGCCTGCTGTCCAGCGAGATAGGCGCGTCCGAGTTCGGACATGCCATCGCCAGCATCTCCCGCCATGATGGCGTTATCGTTCTTGTCGCGGAAGGAGAGGNGGATGTGGCAACTATTTCCTTCGCGCTCATTGAACTTCGCCATAAATGTCAGAGCGACGCCTTGTTGTGAGGCAATCTCCTTTGCGCCCATCTTGTAAATCGAATGGTTATCGCAGGTGCGGAGCGCATCTTCATAACGAAATGCGATTTCGTGCTGTCCGAAGTTGCATTCCCCTTTTGCAGATTCCACGATGAGATCAGCACCGTGCATACCAAGACGTATCGCACGCAACAATTTCTCTACGCGGGCAGTACCGGTGAGGGAGTAGTCGACGTTGTATTGGTTGGCTGGAGTTAAATCCTTGTAGCCCATATTCCAGGCTTCTTCGTAGGTATTGTTAAAGACTATAAATTCGAGTTCGGTGCCGCAGAGCGCAACCATTCCCGCTTTATCGAGGCGATCGAGTTGCGTCTTAAGGATCGTGCGCGGAGAAACTGAGATGCCTTTGTGATGGTGATCGACTAAGTCCGCGACGACCATGGCGGTTCCTTCGTGCCATGGCAGATAGCGAAGCGAGGAGAGATCTGGCGCCATTCCCATATCGGCATAACCAGTCTCCCAAGAGGAGACTTCATAACCTTGCACGGTATTCATATCGATGTCGACCGCGAGCAGGTAGTTGCAGCCCTCGGTTCCGTTCTTGAGGGTGTCGGCAAGGAAGAAAGGCGCATGGATTCGCTTGCCCTGTAGGCGTCCCTGCATATCGGTGGCGCCGACGACAACGGTATCGATTTGGCCGTCGGCAATCTTTATGCGAAGTTCTTCAAGGCTTAGGGGCACGAGTCCTCCAGGATTTGCGGCTGCCTTCCGGCGAGCCTGGGCTATACGGGCAGATTAGCCGCTCTTAGGCGTGCGAGCAACGATTGGCGAGCGTCAAAAATCCGATAAATTTCATGTTAAATCTGCTTATTAACGCTTCCCATTTAGTGAGGCGACCGTCACACTTGGCTTTAACTTCTAGGAAGGCGGATTTACACCTATGGCTAATCACCAGGATGCCGACGCGGCGAAACTTGCCGAACTCGGTTACAAGCAAGAGTTCGACCGCAAGTGGAGTGGATTCCATAACTTTGCGATCTCTTTCTCCATCATCTCAATCCTCTCGGGTTGCTTCACGACCTTTGCGCAGGCTTGGAATAACGGAGGCCCCGTTGCGATTTCAGTGGGTTGGCCAATTATCGCCGCACTAATTCTTATTATCGGTTTCACGATGGCAGAACTTGTTTCTGCAATGCCAACAGCAGGCGGTATCTACTACTGGGCGCTCTCCTTGGGCAAGCCAGTTCACGGTTGGGTGACCGGCTGGCTTAATCTCATTGGTCTCATCACAGTTACCGCTGGCGTTGATTATGGATTTGCGAACTTCTTTGTGTATACGATGAATTTGTATACAAAGTCATTCGACCCTTCAAATTTGAAGCAGATCTTCGTAGTCTTTGCTATCACACTCCTCATTCACATCGCGATGAATATTTGGGGCGCAAAGATCATTCACCAACTCCAGGGAATCAACGTATGGGTTCACGTCTTTGGTGTGGCAGCAATCATTCTCATTTTGGTATTTATCCCTACCCATCACCAGAGCGCTTCATGGGTATTTACGCATCAAATCAATAATTCAGGATTCTCACATGGAGTTTTTTGGATATTTGTTCTGCCACTTGGCTTTTTGCTTACCCAGTACACAATCACCGGTTTTGATGCCTCTGCTCACGTCTCGGAAGAGACTGGCCAATCTGGCAAGGCTTCTGCGCAAGGACTTTGGCGCTCGATTGCCTACTCAGCTGTCGCCGGTTGGATCTTGCTTCTCTCCTTCCTCTTTGCTGCAACCAACGAAGGCGAGATCACCAAGAATGGTGGAATCGTTCAAACAATTTTCGTGACCGCTGTTTCAGGCGGTTGGGCTAAGTTGATCTTGATCATCACCTGCCTTGGTCAATTCTTCTGCGGCATGTCATGCGTAACCGCCGGTTCACGTATGCTTTTTGCCTTCTCCCGTGACCGCGCAGTTCCAGGGCACAAGTACTGGACTCGCTTGGATAAGAACAAGAACCCATCACATTCAGCCTTCGGCCTTGGCGCCGCGGCGCTCATTGTGACCATTCCTGCGATTTGGTCTCCGGTCGCCTTCTTCGCTGTGACATCAATGGCGGTTATTGGACTCTTTGGTTCATTTGCGATTCCTATCTACCTTCGCTGGCGTAAGGGCGATGAGTTCAAACAAGGCGAATGGAACCTCGGAAAGAAGTGGAAATGGATGGCTCCGATTGCAGTCCTTGAGATTGTATTTGTCTCTATCTTCTTCATCATGCCTACAACCCCAGCTGGAGTTTGGTGGAGCAAGGACTTCAATCTCAAGGCCGCTAACTACACACCTGTTGGATTCATCGTCGTTCTCGGTGGCGCGATGATCTGGTGGTGGGTATCTGCTCATAAGCACTTTAAGGGCGCAGTCCGTACCATCGATTAATCAAAAATAACTAGAATTGGCTCGCTCTGCTTATGAGGGCGGGCCAATTTTATTAGGGGAGAAGCTATGGGTGATCGAGTTCAGGGTCGTGTAGCAATTGTTACTGGCGCAGCTTCAGGCATTGGCAAAGCAAGTGCTATTCGGTTAGCCGAAGAGGGCGCCACAGTTATTTGCGCTGACCTCAATGGTTCTGGAGCGGAAGCTACGGCTTTGAAGATAATCGCTGATGGTGGAAGAGCTATGGCCGTCGAAATTGATATTTCAGATTCAGCGCAATGTGATGCAACTGTATCCAAGGCGGTTGATAGTTACGGCTCGATAGATATTCTGGNAAATAATGCTGGAGNAAATCTCCCGAGCGTCTTTCATGAGACGACAAACGAGGCAATCGATAGGACCCTTTCAGTCAACGTCAAAGGCGCCATGTACCTGACTCGTGCTGCATTGCCACATATGTTAAAGAATTCGCGTGGATCAATCGTTAACATGTCGAGCGTCAATGGGCTTGTCTCAGAACCGTATCTCAGCGTCTACTCCGCCTCTAAAGGCGCAATCGTGATGTTCACTCGTGGTATCGCATTGGATTATGCAAAGAGCGGCATTCGCTGTAACGCAATCTGCCCTGGTTGGGTGGATACGCCGATCAATCACGCGCATGCAAAGATGCTCGGCGGATTAGATCACGTCTATAAGACTATTGATTCCTTCCAACCGATTGGTCGCCCCGGAACTTCGCGAGAGATCGCAAATTTAGTTCTCTTCTTGGCCTCCGACGAAGCCTCCTTTATGACCGGCTCTATTGTTTCGGCAGATGGTGGGATGACTGCTCAATAACTGAGCGTCCCCACTTCTGAACAATCGGCTTCCAAGTCTCAATTAGGGAAGCCTGTGCTTCGGCAACTTCCGCCTCGACGCTGCTCTTACCAGATTCAATAAATGCATTATCTGCATGCTCTTCCCAGGTATGAATTATTGAGGCGTCAATTTCTGGGTGGAATTGAACTGCATATTGATTCTTTCCAATTCGATAGATCTGATTCTCGCAGGCCTCACTGCTAGCCAAGAGTGTGGCTCCGGTGGGAAGTTTGGCGACCATATCTTCGTGCCATTGTGCAACCGGCACCGAAGTTGCAAGTGAGAAAATTTCGTCAGGGCTTGAAGTCGGTGATACCTCGTAAATTCCGATTTCAGATTGAGAGGCACGAACCACTTCACCACCAGCTGCAGCGGCTAGGAGTTGAGCGCCAAGACAAATGGCAAAGATTGGAACTCCGCGATTTACTGCATCCAGTAACATCGCTCGTTCATTAGGAAGCCAAGGTGCGATGTGATCATCGAGCGCACCCATATGTCCACCAAGTGGCATTACTGCGGAGATATGTGGTGGAACGAATGTGGGAACCGCTTCACCGTCATATGCGCGCAAGATTTCAATATCAAATCCAATTTCGATCAACCAACGGCCCACTAAATGCGGGGGATCGGTAGGGTCGTTTTGAATTGCGAGCACAGTTGGTTTCATAGTGGTTAATTATGAGGGTTTTTGAACTTTTTTGAAAAAAAGTCCAATTCGCCACACGCAAATTCTCGTAGAAATGCTTTAATTCAAGCGCTCTGATACCTTGGCTTTTATTATGAGTTCAGAGAATGAAAAACTAGAAAAGCAAGCCTATAGAAAACTTCCTACCAATAGCCTTCCGGTATCGCGCGAGCGCGTGGCCGAACTTATGGCGCAAGAGTGGAAGCGGTTCACGAAAGATACAGCGGGATCTAGCGCGGAATTTGATATCGCTAAGGAGAGTGTTCCGCTAGGCGTTACTTCAAGTTTCCAGCATTGGGATCCATACCCCATCAGTATCGTTTCGGCGCAAGGCGCCTACATGACCGATGTCGATGGTCGTAAATTGCTCGATCTCTCGATGGGCTTTGGCGCGATGCTTGCTGGCCATCTAAATCCTGAGGTCGTAAAAGAGATTCACAAAGCAACTGATGAGGGAATGCTCTTTGTAACCCCTTCACCAATTTCACGCGATGCAGCAGAACGCATCTGTCGCCGTTTTGATATTGATCAGGTTCGCTTCGCCAACTCTGGTACCGAGGCTGATATGTATGCAGTGCGCCTAGCCAAGGCTTTCACGGGCAAAGAAGGAATCGTGAAGATGGAAGGTGGCTACCACGGCTCGTATGATCCGATGGCAGTCTCAGCCAAGCCATCGCTGGCCGAAGCTGGACCAGCCGACAACCCAATTCCAGTTCTTGCGCCCGGTACTCACCCTGGTTTGATTTTCGTTATACCTTTTAATGATTTGGATGCAGTGAAGCGACTCTTTGCTGAAAAGGNCACTGAGATTGCTTGCCTGATTGTGGAACCAGTGCTTGAGAACTTGGGAATTGTGCTTCCAGATGCTGGATATCTGCAGGGACTTCGTGACCTATGTGATGAATACAAAGTCATTCTTATCTTTGATGAGGTTAAGACTGGACTTACTGCTGGACCTCGTGGCGCCGGAAATCGTATTGGCGTGAAACCTGATCTCGTCACTCTTGCTAAATCAATCGGCGGTGGACTTCCACTTGCAGCGTTTGGTGGAAAGAAAGAGTTGATGGATGCCGTGACCGATGGGCGAATGGCGCACTTTGGTACTTTCAACGGCAATCCTCTTGCGATGGCTGGCGTGCGAGCAATCGACACAATTTGTACCCCAGAAGCACTCGCTCACGCCGAGGCTCTGAATTACCAAGCACTTGATCGCATCACAGAAATCATCGCCGAATTCCAATTACCTGCTCAAACAGTTGGTATGGGTGTCAAGGGTTGTATTACTTGGGCAACTGAGCCGGTGCGAAACTATCGCGACTATAAAGCTACCGATTTCGAAGTGGCAGAGCTTTCTTGGCTCTGGTCGCTCAACCGCGGAATCATTACGCCTCCGGGGCTAGATGAGCAATGGCTCATCAGTCTTGCGCATGGTCAAGCCGAGATAGATAAATTGGTGGAAGACTTCCGCGAACTTGCGCAGGCTCTTCGCGCTTAATTACTTAAGTTTTGTTCCCAGCAAAGAGTTAAGCGCAAAGTAAACCGCACTGGTCGTCCATGACGGCTCTTGCGGTTTTGCTAAGTTATTTAGCCCTTCGCTGCTGAGATACTTCTTGAGTGTGGCCGGAATTTTCCCGTTGCTCTTTGGATTTCCCAAATCTAGCCAGCGCCAATTCGATTGTGCATCGACAATCAATACCAAATCTGGATGGGTGATGTCGTAAGTATCTGGCTTCCCAGTCAACCAATCCTTGGGGAGAGCTTTACTGTCGCTAGCTTTATATGGGGTCTTCACGCCGGGTGCGCCGAAATAGTTCCAGAGTGCTGCCAGATCTTTCTCGGTTCCGGAAGCAACGGTCCAGGAGGAATCGTTAAAGAGAGCTTGATAGGCATGAAGGCGCGCGGCGGTATCGCGACCGGCGTCGACTGAAATTTCTAGCACCTTAATCTTTGAATCAAGATTGGCTTTGAGTACGGCATCACCAATATCGCGCATATTGGCAGTTGTCATAGGGCAGATCTCATGGCAAGAGGNGAGGAAGTTCGTGATGACAATGGTCTTACCTTTGAGCGAACCAAGCGAAACATTTTTATTATTTACATCAAACAATGGCAGGGCCAGAATGTTCTCAGGAATCTTGGTTGTTAAAAATGTGCCACCACCGGATGAGGCGCCATTAGTCGGTGCTTTCATGGCGGCATTTACCAAATTGGGTGTCAGGATTAGCGAGGCCAATATTGGAAGTACAAGTAACTTACGATTCATAATCCCATATTAGAGCAGATGCGGTCTATTCCAAAGAGATTAGGTCGAGATATTGCTCGCCCCATAAATCTTCATCACCATCGGGCAATAAGAGAACTCGATCAGGCTTTAATGCGCGAACCGCGCCTTCATCGTGGCTTACTAGAACCACCGCTCCTTGATACTCGCCTAGGGCGGCGAGTATTTCTTCTCGAGAAGCTGGGTCCAAGTTGTTTGTTGGCTCATCCAAGAGCAGCACATTTGCAGAGCCGACAACAAGGGTGGCTAAAGCCAATCGAGTTCGCTCGCCACCGCTGAGAACATTGACCGGTTTATGAACATCATCGCCAACAAAGAGGAATGAACCGAGAACTTGGCGGGCTTGAGGTTCGCCAATTTTTTCACCAGAGGCAAGCATGTTCTCTAGAACAGTCCGTTCAAAATCGAGCGACTCATGTTCCTGGGTGTAATAACCGATTTTTAACCCATGTCCAGGTTGGATTTCACCAGTATCAGATTGATTGGTGCCGCCCAGGATGCTTAAGAGGGTGGTCTTGCCCGCACCATTAAGGCCAAGTACAACCACGCGAGAAGAGCGATCGATTGCTAAGTTAACATCGGTAAAGATTTCTAGTGAACCATAGGATTTAGATAAACCTTCGGCCATCAGCGGAGTTTTGCCACAAGGCGCAGGAGTAGGAAAGCGAAGTTTCGCGACCTTGTCGCTTCGGCGAACTTCCTCAAGCCCCGATACAAGTGCTTCGGCGCGGCGCAACATACCTTGTGCTGCCTTCGCCTTGGATGCCTTGGCGCGCATCTTCTCGCCCTGCTTGGCCAGAATTTCAGCCTTCTTCTCGGCGTTGGCACGTTCTTTCTTGCGGCGATGTTCATCCTGTTCGCGCTGCAAGAGATATTTCTTCCAGCCGAGATTATAGACATCGATAACATTTCGATTTGCATCGATATAGAAAACTTTGTTGACGACTTCTTCGATCAATGCCACATCGTGAGAGATGACAACCAATCCGCCTGGATATTTGGCTAGGTAATCGCGAAGCCAGTTAATGGAATCGGCATCTAAGTGGTTAGTCGGCTCATCCAAAAGCAAGGTTTCCGCGCCACTAAAGAGCAGGCGTGCCAGTTCTACTCGGCGCCGTTGTCCGCCCGAGAGAACTCCAATTGCTTCATCAAAGATTCGTTCGGGCAGACCTAAGTTGGTGGCGATTGCCTCTGCCTCGGAAGAGGCGGCATATCCACCGGCGGCATTAAATTCAGTATCGACTCTGGAGTATCGCTCAAGGGCTGCTTCGAGTTCATCTGGTCCAGCGTTTGCCATCTCATCTTCTACCTTGCGCATGCGGAGCATAATTTGATCGAGGCCACGAGCAGAGAGGATTCGACTAAGAACGGTCTCTTCTTGATCTCCAGTACGAGGATCTTGGGGGAGATATCCAATTGAGCCAGTGCGTGTGACCTGACCGCCTGCAGGAAGCGTCTCACCGGCAAGTACCTTGCATAATGTGGATTTACCGGCACCGTTGCGACCCACAAAGCCGATTCGATCTCCGCGGTTGATGCGAACAGTCACATCTTTGACGAGGAGTCTGGCTCCAGCACGGAGTTCAACGCTTTGAGTGGCAATCACTGGTTAATTCTCCCATGCAAAGAGGAAGGGATTTACCAACTCAGAGGTGCGTAATCGCGTAGCTCTCCATTGCAGATGCCATAAAACTAGCTAAACCTGGCGCAAAGTTTTCGTAATGTTCATTAAATCTGGAATCAGCGACATACATTTGCCCAAGGCCGATATATGACTCTTTATTAGGGCTCCAGAAGTTGCAGATCCATTGATAATGGCGTCCGATTAATCCATGTATATGTTCTGAGTTGGGTAACTCTCCTGCCGAAAACGCCTGCGAAATATCCTGAGTAATACTGGTTCCCTCTTCAAAGACTGCCTCTAGCTCCTCGCCCGAGAATCTTGCGAGCCGCGTCTGGCTTTCGGCGAACTCATTCGGCCAGCGCGACTCGGCCTCTTCTTCAAAAGGATTAGGGAAATCAGCCATTATTTACCGGCGAGCGTTCCACCAAAGATTTGCCAAGCAAGTGCTGATTTAGCGACCAAGCTCAAGACAATGTAAGCGCGTTCCCCGCGAAGGTAATTAGCCCACTTTCCTTTGGCCTTGTATTGCTTGAATTGTACGTAAGCAAAGCAATTGAAGAAGAGGAAGAGCGAAATGATGATGCCATAGACAAAGCCGGGAGGTGCAACACGAGGGCTGGCCTTTGGTTCGATGACATTGAAAATAATGATTAACCAAGGGATAGCTCCGGCAATGCAACCAAAGATAAAGGGGAGCCATTGTCCATCTCCGGGATTTGTGTATTTCTCCTGTAGCCAGCCAAAAAGAATCATCGAGGCATTCACCGCGAAGATGGCGATGATGGCTGCGACATCAGAAACGCCACAGAGTTGAGCGATGAGAACAATCATGATGGAGGAGCTAATGGAGTACTCAACCCAACGGAAGATATTTCTATTTTTCATCAGTGATGCGCTGTAACGATCGAAATATTTGGGAGAGGCGACGAGAAAATGGAAGAAGGCGGAGAGCGCCAAAAAGAGCGCCACAACCTTTGCCACAGGAGTATTGAGAATGAGCACTGGCGCTGCGAGTGGAGTACCAGGAGCACCCTTCATGTATGTGGCGTAAATGGGAAGGGAAAAGGAGTTTGCCAACGAGAGCACGGCGCACATGGAGACTAGGTGCAGGACTCCTGCGATGATGTTGAAGCGACGAAGCGGCTTGATATCAGCTGGTGTATTTGAACTCATGGACGAAAGTTTATTCGTGCTTGCGCGCTTCGCGCACGGCAACACGGTCTAAATCAGGGTGCTCGGCGAGAAATTTACTCACGGAAGGACGGTTCCATGCGGCCAGATCACGAAGCGCCCAACCAATGGCCTTAGCAATGAAAAACTCATGTTCGCCGGAATGTTCGTGACAGTATTTCAAGAGCAGGGCGACATCGGTATCTTGCTTGCGCCCGCGCTGGTGTTGTATGGCCGCTCGATTTAGCCAGAAGTTCTCGCTCTTATTCCACTTATTCATGAGTGGAATAAGAGCGAATTTCTCAGTCAACGGAGAAACCGCCGCAGTTCCGAGACTATCGACGGTGTCCCACCACGGATTCATTGTTACTAGGTGCTCAACATGCTCGGCGAGAAATTTTCTATCAGCGCAATCTATAAAGTAGGCGATCATGTCGCAGGCGACATAGCAATATTCGCGGTGGGGAAGTGCCCACAGTGCGCGAGCAGTTCTGCCGAGTCGCTCTGAAGTTGGTTTATCTAAAGTTTTAAAGAACTTTTTACCAAGATCTCGACGCGCCGGGGTCCTCACTCCAAGAAATGGCGAAACATCTTTCATGTACGCCTGCATATCTATGGCGTCGTACTTATCTCCTAATGTGGGGAGCTCTCGCTGAAAGTAGCCAAGTACGGCGCTTTGGAAATTCACCTCTAAAATCTAGCGTGGATGGGCGGCAAACCAAACTCGAGCCTCTCGCTTAGTGATTGTTACAACGACGAATTTCTCGGAAATATCCATTTTCGCTCCCTAGGGTGATTGCTCATTACATTAGACCTACACAATGCGAAAATCGAGGTTTATTAGTGGGGGAGGCACTCAAAGCAGGCGTGTTTAGCGCCGTAAATCTAGAGTGAGACTGGGAGAATATGGAAATGAACTTTGAAACTTCGATTGTTAAGTCGCTCAACCATTGGGGCGCAAATCATGTTGGCCTTGTAAAGTTTGTGGCCAATGATTTCGTTTATCTCGCAATCCTCCTAGGTCTTCTCACGTTTCTCTATATTGAGTGGAAGGTGGCAGTAAAGCCGCTCTTCAGTGCCTTTAATATTCGCAAAGTGATTGCCGATGGCGCCTTATGGCTCGCACTTCCTATGGTTGTAGCAGTCGTTCTCTCCGAATTACTTTCTAAGATATTTGACCGCGCTCGTCCATTTGTGGCTCACCCAAATGAAATCAAAGCTCTATTTCCTCACGGTGCAGATGGGGGCTTTCCCTCTCACCATATGGTCTTTACTGTCGCCCTCGCTATTTGCGTGATAGAAATGCATGATCGAGTTGGTTGGATTGTCATAGCAATGGCAGTAATTTCTGGTATCGCGCGCGTTATGGCTGGAATTCACTATCCAAGTGACATCGTTGTGGGAATTCTAATCGGCGCTGTAATTCCACCGCTTACAGCAAAGGTTTTAAATAAGTTCCGATTTAAACGACTTTAAAATTCACGAATCGGACGCACGTTGTCGTACTGCCCTGAGGTGGAGGACCCGAGTGTGTTGTTCTTCAGGTCCTGTCCTTCGCTTGAGGCTTGAACTAAATATCGCGTGTACGCCTTATTGGTGTTTGCTACATATTCGGTCGAGCTCCAGTAGACCGAGTTAACTTTAAAGGCGTCTTTTCCGCTGGCATTCGCGCCTGGTACTGAAATACAGGTTTGCCCTTGTCCGAATTGAACGATACCCGAGGTATTGATAGTGAGATTGCCCGCAAGAGTGCTCTTCACAAAGAGCGAACCGAGTAACAAAAAAGGCCCCCGATTTCTCGAGGGCCTTGATCGATACAGAGTCGATATTTTAGAGATCGTAGTAAAGCTCGAACTCTGCTGGATGTGGACGCAAACGAACATAATCAACTTCATTTGTACGCTTGTATTCGATCCAAGTCGAGATGAGGTCTTCGGTGAAGACGCCACCACGTGTGAGGTACTCGTGGTCCTTTTCAAGATTGTCGAGTACTTCTGAGAGTGAACCTGGTACTTGTGGAATTGCGGCAGCTTCTGCGCCTTCCAATTCGTAGAGATCCTTATCGACAGGCTTTGGTGGCTCAATCTTGTTTTGGATTCCATCGAGACCCGCCATAAGCATCGCTGCGAATGCGAGGTATGGATTGGATGATGGATCTGGGCAACGGAACTCCACGCGCTTTGCCTTTGGATTCGACCCGGTGATTGGGATACGAATACATGCTGAACGGTTACGTGCTGAGTAAACGAGGTTTACTGGTGCTTCGTAGCCTGGAACAAGGCGGTGGTATGAGTTCACTGTTGGGTTAGTGAAAGCAAGAAGTGATGGAGCGTGCTTCAAGAGTCCACCGATATACCAGCGAGCCATGTCGGAGAGGTCGCCATAGGATCCCGCTTCGAAGAAGAGTGGCTTACCATCTTTCCAGAGTGATTGGTGAACGTGCATACCAGAGCCGTTATCTCCGAAGAGTGGCTTTGGCATAAATGTTGCGGTCTTGCCATTCTCCCAAGCAACGTTCTTGATGATGTACTTGAACTTCATGACGTCATCTCCGGCTTGGAGAATGTCAGAGAAGCGGTAGTTAATTTCCATTTGTCCAGCGGTTCCAACTTCGTGGTGAGAACGCTCAACAAGTAGGCCAGCTTTGCCAAGTGCCATGGTCATCTCATCGCGAATGTCAGCGAGTTGATCCGTTGGTGATACTGGGAAATATCCNCCCTTGTAGCGAGTCTTGTAACCGCGGTTAGGTGTTCCATCAGATTCAAGAGAAGCACCGGTGTTCCAGGCGCCTTCAATCGAATCAATAAAGTGGTGAGAAGCATTTTGTGAAGTCGAGAAGTTAACTTCATCAAATACATAGAACTCAGCTTCTGGTGCGAAGAAGGCAGTATCTGCGATACCGGTGGTCTTGAGGTACTCGACGGCCTTGCTTACAACTCCACGTGGATCACGGCTGTATGGAGTGTTATCAATTGGATTATGAACAGAAAATAGGATGACTAGAGTTTTTTCCTTGCGGAAAGGATCGATGAATGCGCTGCCAGGAATTGGAAGCAGCTTCATATCAGATTCATGAATAGCTTGGAAGCCACGGATGGAAGAACCGTCGAACATCAAGCCATCGGTAAATACAGCTTCGTCGAATGATTCAACTGGAACGTTGAAGTGATGTTGCATTCCAGGTAGATCGATGAAGCGAACGTCGATGAGTTTGACATCGTTCTTCTTAATGAAGTCGAAAATTTCAGATGAACTCTTGAACATGTTTCTCCTGATATTAAGACCTGCATGTGGCTAGGCGCTTCAATGAGCCTTCCCATGAGGATCGGTGATGGGGNAAATATAGGTTTAGGGCGTGAAAAAGCCATAACTGCTGTGTTACAGGAATGTTTCCTAAGCCAAAGGAGGGGTCGAGACTCTTGCCCCTCTAGGCTGGGGGAATGGAGAAAGCAGGACTTGGCAGGCGGCTAGCGGCAATTTTTATCGACTGGGCAGCGGCGCTCTTCACAACCGCACTCTTTGCTCCATTAACGCATTTCGAGGCGCAATTCTTGCCTCTGATTATCTTCTTTTTCGAGGTAGCCATCCTGACAACTCTCACCGGCTCTTCATTGGGTCAAAGACTCTGCGGAGTGCGTGTGCTGGACGTGGATGGTTCGACGTTAACTGTGGGAAGAGTTATATTGCGGACGCTTCTAATCTGTTTGGTTCTGCCCGCTGTATTTATGAAAGAAGGCAAGGGATATCACGATCACTTTGCCAATAGCCAAGTAATTAAAGCGAAAAGAAAATAATTTAGCGCTTAGGCATGCGAACGCCTTTGGGCATTGGACCCTTAGGAATTGGCATGGACATACCGCCAACCGCCTTTAAGCGACCGCGCACTTCACGTACCTGATTGTTGGAGAGCTTCTTCTTCATCTTCTTAAGATGCTTCTGTAATTTCTTAAGCGGAACCTGGCCTTCGCCGTTACCGACAATGATCTCGGTGACTGGTGCGCCAGCAACAAACCGTTCCATCTTCTTGCGCTCATCATTAAGCAGCGCGCGCNCTCCAGCGCCACCTTCCCCGACGAGAATGATTCCTGGGCGACCGACAGTTCGGTGGACCATATCTTGATTGCGGGAGACGTTGACTGCTGGAGTTGTTGAGAACCCGCGACGTATCGCCATAAGTACTGAGGCGCCGGCGCCAAGTTGTCCTTCAATAGATGCAAAGGCTGCTGAGTTTGCGGCGCGAGTAAAGAAGAAGAATGCGGCGAGAATGGAGAGGGGAGTGAAGATAATTCCGAAGTAGACCGGATGGTGAAGGCTGATACCAAGAATGATTCCCCCGGCAAGTACGCCAACAAATAAGGCCGCCATCCATACCAATGTCAGAGGCTTCTCTTTGCGAGTGATTACGAAAGCTTCCTTAACGGTGCCCCATTGTGAAGTTGTGACTTCAGCGGATGGTGCGGCAGCAGCTGCCTTCTTCTTGCGTCCAAATAGTGCCATTTACTTGTGCTCCTCGTTCTTTTCGCGTAGGTGCTCTTCCCATTCTAATTGGACTTGCTCTGGGGTTGGAGCAGTTCCGCCTAAGCGAGCGGGAGCCCACCATTGTCCAGCGTGGGAATCAGGGNATTTATCCTGCACTTCATGCAATAACTCAATCATCTGTCGGCGAAGTTCCGCTTCAGCGACATCAACATCCATGCTCTTGTCGACATAAAAGGGCTTGCCAAATTTCACGTGAATAGGATGCTTATGACGTTTGAAATCAGGTTTTACCTTCTTGGTATAGATACGCTGACTACCCCAAACGATGGTCGGAATGATTGGTACTCCTGCGCCCATGGCGAGACGAACCGCGCCGGTCTTCATTTGCGCTATTTCAAAGGATCGAGAGATGGTTCCTTCGGGAAATATTCCAACAATCTCGCCAGCGCGAAGTGCGCGAAGGGCGGCGACGAATGAAGCGGATCCACTAGTTCGATCAACCGAGATATGGTGCATTCCGCGCATTAATGGTCCGGATATTTTGTGATCAAAGATCTCTTTCTTCGCCATAAATCGAACATATCGATTAACGGGGAGAGCCGCTGTTCCAATGAGCGCAAAGTCGAGATAGCCAATGTGATTCATCGCCAAGATTGCGCCGCCGTCGGTGGGAAGATTCTCGGCACCGGCAAAATCAAATTTCAGGCCAAGGTATTTCCAGAGTGATTTGAGAGCAACTACTACTGGTGGATAGACGAGATCAGCCATTAACTGCAGCTGCCTTCTTCTCCTGGGCTTGCTTGTACAGACGTCCGGCACGATAGCTGGAACGAACAAGAGGTCCGCTCATGACACCGGCAAAACCGATTTCATCTGCCTCATGGGAAAGTTCAACAAATTCCTCGGGCTTAACCCAACGCTCAACCGGGTGATGTTTTGCTGTAGGGCGAAGGTATTGAGTGATAGTCACGAGATCGCAACCAGCGGCATGAAGATCCACAAGTGCTTGGCTAATCTCTCCGCGAGTCTCACCCATTCCAAGAATAAGGTTGGACTTTGTGATCAAACCAAAGTTGCGTGCCTGCGAGATGACATCTAGTGAGCGGTCGTAGTTAAAGGCAGGACGAATTCGCTTAAAAATGCGGGGGACTGTCTCTAGGTTATGAGCAAAGACTTCTGGTCGAGTCTCAAAGACTTGATTAAGAAGTTCGGATTTTCCGCTGAAATCTGGTGCCAGCATTTCGACGCCAGTACCTGGATTGAGTTCGTGAACGACGCGAATCGTCTCGGCATACAACCAGGCGCCTTCATCTTCTAAATCATCGCGCGTGACGCCAGTGATGGTTGCATAACGAAGGCCCATTGCCTTAACCGATTCGCCTACGCGGCGCGGTTCATCGCGATCAACGGGTTCCGGTTTGCCAGTATCAATATTGCAGAAGTCGCAGCGACGTGTGCAGCGTTCGCCGCCAATGAGAAATGTCGCTTCCCGATCTTCCCAGCATTCAAAGATATTTGGACAGGCCGCTTCTTGGCAGACAGTATGTAATCCTTCGCGAGAAACTAATGAGCGAAGTTCGGTGTATTGCGGCCCCATGTTGGCACGAGTTTTAATCCACTCAGGCTTTCTCTCAATGGGAACCTCCGCGTTACGCGCTTCGATGCGAAGAAGTTTTCTACCTTCTGGAGCAATCGTCATTGGGCCACCCTTGCTAGTGATTCATAAAGGTACTTCTCGACCAAAGGAACAATTTCTTCGATGGTGATCCCTCGGCCTAGCTCCTTAGAGAGCGAGGTGACATCGGCATCTGGGAGTCCGCAGGGAACAATGCGACTGAATGCGCTTAGGTCTGGATTCACATTTAGCGCAAAGCCATGCATCGTGACGCCTTTTGCAACGCGAATTCCAATCGCGGCTATCTTGCGATCGCCCTTTTCGTCGCGCAGCCAGACGCCAGATCGTTCGCAATAGCGAACTGCATCAATACCAAGCTCTTGGCAAACTGCAATAAGCGCGGTCTCAATTTCGCGGACGAAGCCGACTACGTCGTTGGAGTTCTTTAATTTAACAATTGGGTAACCAACGAGTTGTCCCTCGCCGTGCCAAGTAATTTTTCCGCCACGATCTACATCGATGACGGGTGTGCCATCAAATGGACGCTCATGCGGCTCTGTGCGACGACCTGCTGTGTAGACCGAAGGATGTTCCAGCAGAATCAAAGTATTTGGACGAGTTCCAGCTACAACTTCGGCATGAATTTTCTTCTGACTATCCCAAGCTTCTTGGTAGTCGACTAGCCCTTGACGCTTTAAAGCTAGCTGCGCTGATGGCGCAGTAGCGGCGTAAGGGGTCATGCGCAAAGCCTAATCGCTCAGGTTGCCCATCTCCACTTGGGTCAGGCGATAGATTGCTCCAGTGAACGGTCTAGCTCAAAATAAGTCATTCCGTGTAGGACTCTTCGGCTATGGCCTTGCTGGACGCTATTTTCATGCTCCTCTCCTAGAGTCTGTGGGCTTTGAAATTGTGGGAGCTCTCACAAATAATCCAGAGCGAATCTCGCACCTAAAGAGCGATTTCCCAGAAGCTCGTGCCTTTTCACATCAAGCGGAACTGCTCAACGAAAAGCTTGATCTAGTAGTTGTAGCCAGCGCCAATGCTTCGCATGCCACCAATGCAATTGCGGCTTTGCAGGCACAGATTCCAGTAGTAGTCGATAAACCTATGGGGCTTAATCTGCTACAAACTCGAGAGATTTTTCATAACGCACAACTTTACGCAACGCCGGTAACGACCTATTTCAATCGCCGATTCGACAGCGATTCACTAACGCTCAAGCGAGTCATTTCCGAAGGAATCATCGGTGAAATTTTCCGTTTCGAATCGAGATTTGAGCGTTTTCGAGAATCGGGTAATCCGGCGTCCTGGCGCGAGTCATCCACTCATGAAGAAGGTGGTGGCAAACTCCTAGATTTGCAGCCGCACCTAATTTCTACTGCCATAGATTTCTTTGGAGCTGCGANCCTTGAATTTTCATCAGTGAGATCAATTAGGGGATTGGCTGATGATGATTCCTTCCTCGCCCTCAAACATGAATCTGGTGTCGACTCCTATCTCTCGGCCTGTGAAGTAAGTGGAAAACCCGGCCCCAGACTTAGAGTCATGGGAAGCAAGGGTGCGCTGGTGATTCCGGAGGTAGATCCACAGGAAGCGCTATTGCGCGCAGGAAGAAAACCAATAAATGGTTCTTGGGGAGATGAGGCTCGATCCACAGGATTTATCCAGCGAGGGGATTCGATTGAAGAGATCATTTGCGAGCCCGGAAATTATGCAAGCTATTACTCACAAGTCAAAGCGGCGCTTGCTGGCGAGGCCGAATGGCCGGTAAGTACCAAGGATGCACTTCTAGTTGCGCAGATAATTGAAGAAGCGGCAGCGAGGTCTACACGATGAAATCAGTAATAGTTGTCGGCGCAGGTTTAGCTGGCTTAAGTGCAGCGCGTGAGCTGATTGCAATGGGTGCAGAGGTCACCATCCTTGAAGCTGGAGCACGGCCAGGCGGGCGCGTCCAAAGTGAGATTATCGATGGATACACAATTGATCGCGGCTTCCAAGTAATAAATGCTCGCTACCCACAAGTTCGCAGAACTGGTTTAGTGGAGAAGTTAAACTTCAAATTCATCAATCCGGACTTTCGTTTAGTAGACGGCGAGGATTCAATTCGATACGGCCGCAGCAATCCACTTTCACTGATTACTCATTCACCATCTACAACCAAGGCTGCCTTCGAGGAGTTCTTTACCGGCGTCTTTTTGGCTAAGCCTTCGGAGGTTGATAAATCAGTAAGAAGAGAGATTCTGCGAAGTTTTCCACTCGGCAGGCCCGGAGTTCCGGCCGGTGGAGTTGGAGATTTTGCCTCGGCGTTGGCGCATGGTTTGGATATTCGTTACCACCATCCGGTCGAACGTATTGCGGGAGGTAAGGCCGTAGGTCCATGGGGTGAGCTCTCGGCGGATGCATTTATCGTTGCCACCACAGCCTCCGTAGCCAATTCACTGCTCGGACTTTATATGCCAAACCAGATGCACCAATCGACAACTTGGTACCACTCGACCGAAGATGAATTGACCAATACTGAATTCCTCGCCGTGCCTAAAAACTCTGGAATTGTAAATTCAATTGTTATCTCAGAACTTGCCTCTGAATACGCCCCAGTCGGAAAGAATTTGATTGCGACCACAACCCTCAACAATATTTCAGAAGTGAGTATTAAGAGCGAGATCAAAGGTTTATTCTCTGCCCACAACGTTGAGTTAGTGAAGAAAGTCGAGATTAAAGAGTCGCTACCAGTTATGGCGCCAGGTTCTAAGCGAGCAATTTATAGAGCTTCTGAGAAGATAGTTCTCGCTGGTGATTATTTGGAGATTCCTTCGCAAGAGGGTGCAATGCGCAGCGGAGTGAGATCGGCGAAACTTACTCTGCAATCAGNGCATTAAGCGCGCCAACAATGTGTGGATAGTCGAATTCAAATCCATCCTCGGTAAGAACTTGGGGGAGTACCTTCTTGGATCCAAGTATCTCGGTCGAAAATCCACCGAGGGCTAGTTTCAAAGCAAAAGCAGGCGCTGGAAACAAGGCTGGACGATGAAGTGCGCGGGCGAGGGCGGCGGTAAATTCAAGATTTGTAACAGGATTCGGTGAGGTCAGATTTACTGGACCTGCAATATTTGATTCCAAGAGGTGGCAGATAGCGCGGATGTGATCATGCAAAGTAATCCACGACCACCATTGATTACCTGATCCCAACTTTCCNCCGAGACCAAATTTGAAGAGTGGCAACATCCGTCCGAGCGCGCCACCGGTTGGATCTAGAACTAATCCAGTGCGAAGTTTTACTGTGCGCACGCCTTCGACAGAATCGGCCGCACCTTCCCATTCGCGACAAACAGTTGCAAGAAAATCATCGCCCGCTCGATCGGCTTCTGTGACTGCGCGATTGCCTGTTTCGCCATACCAGCCCATGGCGCTGGCTGAAATAAAGACCGCAGGCTTGAGTTCATTCACGGCGGTCGCGATGGCAGTTGTTCCAAGCAGACGAGAATTCAGAATTTCGCTCTTGTACTTCTTGGTCCATCGATGATCACCAACACCTGCACCCGCGAGGTGGATTATTGCATCTGCTCCACGAAGCGGTTCTAAATCGACCGTACCTGCAACTGGGTTCCACAAAACTTCATCAGGAGTAATTGGAGCGCGACGAACAAGTCGTTGCACCGTATGTCCTTCTGAACGAAGATGACCAATGAGAGCACCGCCGATTAGCCCGGAGGCTCCGGTGATCGCAATCCGTTGTGGTGGGAGTTTGCTCTTCATGCTCGAAGTTTAGAGACCTAAATCGGATTCAAATCGACCTTCTTCAAGGCGATCTTTGAGCGTGACCAGGAATCGAGCAGCATCTGCGCCATCGACGATGCGATGATCATAGGAAAGGGCGAGGTAGACCATGGAGCGGATAGCGATTGTTTCGCCGCCATCATCTCCCTTCATAACTACTGGACGCTTTACGACGGCACCAAGACCAAGAATCGCAACTTGTGGTTGATTGATGATTGGAGTGTCAAAGAGAGCGCCGCGACTTCCGGTATTGGTTAAAGTGAATGTACCGCCACTGAGTTCATCAGGGGATATTTTGTTATCACGAGTGCGGGCGGCAACATCTGCAATCTTGCGGGCGACGCCACCAATATTGAGATCGCCAGCATCCTTGATCACTGGAACGAGCAATCCACGCTCAGTGTCAACAGCAACACCTAGATGTTCGGCGCCATGATAGGTAATGAGATCGCCTTCAATAGATGAGTTAAGAACAGGATGCTGCTTGAGCGCTTCACAAGTTGCAACCGCGAAGAATGGCAAGAAGGATAGCTTGACGCCTTCTCGGGTTTCAAAGGAANCCTTTGCTTTATCGCGAAGGCGAGCAATCTTTGTTACATCAACTTCAACAACAGTTGTGAGTTGAGCGGAAACTTGAAGTGACTCCACCATGCGAGCAGCAATCACCTTGCGCAAACGGCTCATCTGAACTTGAGTTCCGCGAAGTGGTGAAACCGCTACTGGAGCCTTTGGTGCGCTTGAAGAAGTTTGGGCTGGGGCAGTAGCTGTTGCTGCAGGACGGACGGCCGCTGCTAGTACATCTTCCTTGCGAATGCGGCCACCAATTCCGGTACCAGTAACTCTTGCCAGATCGACTCCATTTTCCGAAGCTAACTTGCGAACGATCGGAGTGACATATGCATCTGAAGGTTGAGAAACAGGTGCGGCTGCAATTACTGGAGCAGGTGCCGCTACAACTGGAGCGGGTGCTGCAATTACTGGAGCAGGTGCCGCTACAACTGGAGCGGGTGCTGCAACAACTGGAGCGGGTGCTGCAACAACTGGAGCGGGTGCAAGTGCCGGTGTAGTGGCTGGAGCAGAAGTTGAAGAACCAATTGTCGCTAGTCGTGCGCCAACCGGAACTGTTGAGTCTACGGAAACGTCAATAGAAATGATTACACCTGATACTGGAGATGGAATCTCGGTATCGACTTTGTCGGTAGAAACTTCTAGTAGTGGTTCATCAACGTTGACGGTATCTCCGACGTTCTTGAGCCAACGAGTAACTGTTCCTTCGGTAACGCTCTCACCAAGCGCTGGCATAGTGACGAAAGTGCCAGAACCAGTTGGGGAGTTGGTTGCGGCAGGCGCAGCAGGTGCGGGTGCGGCAGCGACTTGTGCTGGAGCAACTGGCGCAGGTGGAGGTGTTGGAGCAGGCACTTCGGCAACTATAGGCGCAGCCGGAGCAGGTGTGCCCGCAGCACCATCGGCGATAATCGCAAGTTCAGCTCCAACTGGAACTGTTGCATCGACGGCGACAACAATCTTTTGGAGAGTGCCGGAAACTGGTGACGGAATTTCAGTATCTACTTTGTCGGTCGAAACCTCGAGCAGCGGCTCATCGACATTGACGTGATCGCCTTCGGCCTTGAGCCAACGAGTAACAGTGCCTTCGGTAACGCTCTCACCGAGAGCGGGCATGGTGACGGAAAATGTCATTTCTTTCTCCTGTTATCCGTGTGCGTGAAGAGGCTTACCAGCGAGTGCAAGGTGCGCCTCACCAATAGCTTCCGACATTGTTGGGTGAGCGTGAATAAGATTTGCAACGTCAGAAGCTTCTGCTTCCCAGTTGAAGATGAGTTGTGCCTCAGCAAGTAATTCACCAACGCGTGATCCGACCATATGAATTCCAAGTACTGGACCATTCTTAGCGGCAACTAGCTTTACGGAACCGGNGGTCTTGAGAATGTTGGCCTTTCCATTTCCAGCAAGATCATAGTTAATTTCAACTACATCATGACCGCGCTCTTTCGCTTGCGCAGTTGTGAGACCAACTGATGCAACTTCTGGCTCGGAATACGTAACGCGCGGAACACCGTCGTAATTAATTGGACGTGGATTGAGGCCGGCGATCTCTTCTGCAACCAGGATGCCTTCGGCAAATCCCACGTGTGCAAGTTGCAGAGTAGGAATCAAATCTCCAACAGCCCAAATTCCAGGAACATTTGTGCGGCATTTTTCATCGACCAGGATATATCCACGATCCATTGAGAGGCCTTGCTCTTCGTATCCGATATTTGCAGATACTGGACCGCGGCCCACAGCAACCAAGAGCACTTCGGCAGTAAATGTTGAACCATTTTCCAAAGTGACGGTGACGCCATTTGGCCCCTTAGTCATTGAGGCAAATTTTGTTCCAACTTCAAAGTTAATTCCACGCTTGCGGAATGCGCGCTCGAGTTGCTTAGAAGAGGATTCATCTTCCAGTGCAACCAGACGTGGCAATCCTTCGATGATGGTTACTTCCGCACCAAAAGATTTCCAAACTGATGCAAACTCACAACCAATCACGCCACCACCGAGAACGATGACGCTGGAAGGAACTCGCTCCATCTTCATTGCCTGTTCGGAGGTGATTACTTGAACGCCGTCGATCTCAAGACCCGGAAGAGTGCGAGGGNATGAACCGGTGGCAAGAACCACGTTCTTGCCGGTGTACAAAGTGCCATTCACATCAATGGTGTTTGGTGAAACTAAGCGGCCGTGACCTTCTACGTATGTAATGTTTCGTGATTTAACCAGACCCTGCAAACCTTTGTGGAGTTTGGAGATGACTCCATCCTTATAAGCATTTACTGCCAACATATCGATCGAGACGAACTCTGCTTTAACGCCGAAATCACCAGCGTGACGAGTGGTATCTGCAACTTCTCCTGCGTGTAAAAGCGCCTTGGTCGGAATACAACCGCGGTGTAAACAGGTGCCACCGAGCTTGTCTTCCTCAATCAGTGCAACGGATAATCCGAGCTGAGCTCCGCGAAGGGCGCAGGCATAACCGCCGCTACCGCCACCAAGAATTACGAGATCAAATTGCGACACAGTGAGCCTTTCTCATGGAAAATCTCTGACAAGCAAGGCCGTTAGCCCCTAGGGGTTAATCTTGCCACGAATTGAGTAGCGCGCCGCCCCGAGTTGCTCCCTAATCAAGCTTGTGATGAAGCCAACTCAAGCAGGGTGACCAGGGAGCGAAGTGCGACTGCGGTTCCTCCGACTGGGGTATATCCATGCGCCGAACCTTCGTTGTAGGCAGGGCCAGCGATATCTAGATGGAGCCAAGGAGTGTTTGGCGAAACAAACTCGCGTAGAAAAAGCCCCGCCACCAACATTCCACCCATCCGTTCACCAATGTTGGCGATATCAGCCACCGGGGAATCTAGTGAGGCGCGAAGCTCTTCTGGAAGTGGCATCGGCCAGAAGGCCTCACCGGCCTTGTTGGCTGCCGAGAGAAATTGNCCTGAGAAATCCACGTTGTTGGTCATTACGGCGCTAGTCCTGGTGCCGAGGGCAACAACTTGAGCTCCAGTCAAAGTGGCGACATCGATCAATCCATCCAACCCGCCGGCTTTAGCGCCAACTTCTTCCGCGCGCATCATGGCATCAGCTAACACGAGTCGTCCTTCGGCATCCGGATTGAGAACCTCAACGGTCTTGCCGCCGTAAATGGTGATGATGTCGCTCGGACGAGTTGCATTCTCGCTAATCATATTTTCGGCAAGTGGAGCCCATGCATCAATTGCGACGTTTAGTTTTAATTGTGCGGCTGCGAAGATAGTTCCGACAACTGCGGCCGCACCGCTCATATCCGATTTCATTGCCTCCATACCTGCAGCAGGCTTTAGCGCGAGTCCACCGGAATCAAAGGTGATTCCTTTTCCTACAAGGGCGAAGCGTTTCTTGGCTCTAGCGGGCGCGTATGAAATGTGCAGCAGCCTTGGGCTATTTGCAGAGCCTTGGCCAACCGCGGAAATTCCACCAAAACCTTTCGCCTTAAGGGTGGTGGCGCTGAGGATTTCAACTTTTAGTCCAAGTGAGGTGGCAATCTTTTTTGATCGCGTTGAGAATGAATCTGGAGTTAAGTGACTTGGGGGAGTGTTAATTAAATCTCTCACGAAATAACTTTGCTCGGCAATTATTAAAGCTCGCGTGATTGCTTTCTTTGCGGATGAATCCTTCTCAAGCTTGCTCAAAACGGCGATCGCGGAGATTGGGTTTTTAAGATCGCTCTTTGAGTTAGATCGAAATTCTGAGAATTGATAATTTCCTAGAAGCGCACCTTCGGCGATTGCAGCTAGCTCGTCCACCGAGTCGTGCGGAAGAGCGATGGCGAGATTAGATGTTCCAGCAAGTTCACGAACGGCGGCACCTGCTGCTCGACGAAGCACCTCAGCGCTCACTTTCTTTGCATCCTCACCGAGGCCGACTGCTACGTAGATTCGATCGCTCTGGGCCAGTTTTGTCACCTGGTCGGGCTTAGCGCTTGCCCCAATCGAAAGGAATAAAGGCAATAGTTTTGATGTATCCACACCACTGTGTCCGGCATGAAGTACCGGTTTGGATTTTCCGCCAGAGATCCCGAGAACAATTGTCTCTCTTGTCGCGGCCTTTGCTGCCAGGGTTACTTTCGTCTTGATGCTCATGGCGCTGAGCCTACGCGATGAGAATGGGAGATTGCGTATATCTTTGGGATATGAAATCNCCTCTCTATGACTGGCATGTAGCCGCTGGCGCAAAACTTGCCGACTTCGGTGGCTGGGATATGCCGATCGAATATCCAAAGCCAGTTGCACCAGATAAAACCGGAGGTGTTATTGCAGAGCACACAGCGGTCCGTGAACGCGTGGGCATCTTCGACGTTTCGCATTTAGGAAAGGCCTCGATTGTCGGACCAGGAGCAAAAAGTTTCGTCAACAGCATTCTCACAAATGATCTTGAGAAGATTGAACCTGGAAGCGCGCAGTACAACCTCATTTGCGATGAAGCGGGCGGAGTCATCGATGACCTGATCGTGTACGAGAAGAGCGATGATGATATTTTCTTAATTCCCAATGCGGCTAATTGCTCATCTGTTGTTGAAGTTTTTGAGAAGAGCGCGCCTGCCGGAATTGTTGTAACTAATTTGCACCGGAGCTATGCCGTACTCGCTGTCCAAGGGCCGCTTGCCAATCAAGTACTCGCTGACCTCGGAATAGTTGTTGAATTAAAGTACATGGCATTTACTGAGGTAAAAGTGTCGGCACACCCAGAATGGGGATCAATCATCATCTGCCGAACGGGATATACCGGTGAATTTGGATATGAACTTCTTCCTGCTTGGTCCGCTGCTGAGTCAGTATGGAAAGCACTGGTAGAGAGCGTTCATCGCCACGATGGTCGAGTTTGCGGGTTAGGTGCCCGAGATACCTTACGCACCGAGATGGGCTATCCGCTTCATGGCCATGAGCTCTCACTCGAGATCACTCCATTACAAGCGGCTGCCGGATGGGCAGTTGCGCTGAATAAAGAATCCTTTATTGGGCAGGCAGCTTTGCGCTCTGAAAAGGAGAGAGGAGTAGCTCGGATTTCACGCGCTCTGCTCTGCAGCGATCGTGGAATCCCACGAGCGGGAATGAGCGTGCTCAATCAAGCTGGTGAAGTCATAGGCGAAGTCACGAGCGGAACCTTCTCGCCTACGTTGAAGACTGGTATCGCCTTGGCGCTGTTGAAGCCGGAATACAAGGCAGGCAGCGAATCTGAAGATGTCGTCATCGACGTTCGCGGCCGCACAAGCACCGCGAAGGNGGTCAAACTCCCTTTTGTGGAGTCTCACGTTCGTTAGAGAGCTTTTGCTCCTTGGAAGCCATGATGACGGCCTGGCCGCCATCTAACGTGTAGACATCAATTCGGTCGTCGAATGCGCTGCGCAATTCTGCGGAGTGGATAACTTCGTTTGCCGCTCCAAAGATTGTTACTCGCCCATGATGCATGATCACCAGTTGTTCGGCATACATTGAGGCAAGAGTGATGTCGTGCATCGTGGAGACGATTGTGACTCCACGCTCCTTTAAATTTTCTATGTTATTCAATACCGATATTTGATGATGTAGGTCCAGCGCGCTCGTTGGTTCATCCAAAAGGATGAGCTCGGGCTCTTGCGCCAATGCGCGGGCAATCAGCGCACGTTGCATCTCGCCACCAGATAGTTGGGCGACGAATCGTCCCTGCATTCCAAATAACTGAGTCTCTTCCAGAACTTTCTTCACAAGTTTTCTAGAAGAATTGCTCTCCCGCCCCCAGCCATCTTTTTTGGCACGACCGAGTGAGACATATTCGAGCACGCTCATACCAATTGGAATATTTGGTTGCTGTGGCACATAAGCAACATTTCGCGTCTGGTCGTTAAAGACTTCTACTCCCGCGTCGCGAAGCGAACCAGAGTAAGCAAGGGTTCCCAGAAGCGTCTTGAGAAGCGTTGTCTTGCCCGCGCCGTTAGGTCCTACCAAGCAGGTCCAGACTCCGCTCTGAATTTCCAAGGAGATATCGCTTAGAACTTCTCGTGCACCAAGGCGAACCGTTAAATCTTGGATGGAAATCATGCTGCACCTACTCGCTTACCTCGTAGAACAAAGAGAAAGAATGGAGCGCCAACAAAGGCGGTAATAACTCCAATAGGTAGTTCCGCCGGAGATAAGAGCGTTCTAGCTCCAAGATCAGCCAGAACCAGAAATGCTGCACCGGCGCAAGCTATGGCGGCAAGGGATCGATTGGTGACTCGACGAGTCAAACCGCGAACTAGATGAGGCACAACAATTCCGACAAAACCAATGAGGCCGGAGGCCGAAACCGCAGTTGCGGTTGCAAGAGTTGCGGCCGCGACTGCAATAAGCCGAATTTTGCGCGGATTAATACCGAGCGAGAATGCTTCCTCGTCACTGAGCATCAGCCCATCCAATTTTCTAGCAATCAAAAATAGCGTAGTCAGTGAAAGGGTTATGTACAAAGCAGACCAGCGAATTACCGACCAACTCGCAGATGTAAGTTCACCAAGGATCCATGAATAAACCGGTCGAAGCGCTTGTGAATTTCGCTGCTGGAGATAGGTCTGTATTGCAGTAGCAAAAGATCCAACCGCAATTCCAGAGAGAAGTAAGGTGCCCGGATCTGCAAAGAATTTTCCGGATATGAAAAAACTCGTCACCACTGCAAGCACGCCACCCGCAAAGGCAAAGAGGGGGAGAAACCCATAGGCCTTTCCGTGAAGCGCTGTGAAGGCGAGCGTTGCGCCGAGGCCGGCACCGGCTGCGGCTCCGAGTAAGTATGGATCTGCGAGCGGATTTCGAAAGACACTTTGGTACACCGCTCCGCTTGTCGATAAGGCCGCTCCAACCAGGATCGCAAGTAAGACTCTGGGAAGTCGAATATCAAGTAAGAGGGTGCGGTCCTGGCCTTGCAGAGCGTGGGGTAGATGCAACAAAGTTCTTATAATGGAGTTGAAGGAGATGGCAACCGGCCCGAAACTAATTGCGAGCAGCGCTATCGCCATCAGAATGAGGGCAGAAGAGAGAGTTATCTTCCAACTCCAACCTGAAGGGATGGCGCGCTCTGACTTCATTGGGCTAAGAGACCTTGCCGAGGGCGGTTCCAACAAATTGATAGAAATCAACTAAACGTGGACCCCAACGAGAGGGAATATCTGTCGGGAGGGCAATGACTTGTCCCTTACGAACTGCAGTGATGTTTGACCATCCTGGTCGCTTGGCGACGGTGGCCGCACTTTCGCCATAATCGGCATCAGCGAGAAAGACGACGCGGGGATTGGCCTTGATGAGATATTCCGGCGTTAGTTGCGGATATCCATATGAGTCAGCGGTTGCTGCCGCATCTGCGATATTTGTGAGGCCAAAACTCTTGTAAACCTTGCCAATAAAAGTATCAGAGGTGGCGGAATACAAAGAGTTATCGAGTTCATGGAAGAAGGTCAGTGACTTTCCACGGTGATATTTAGCGATTGAGAGCGCGATTGCTTTTTTCATATTGGAAACGTTGGTTGATGCTGCGGAGACCTTTCCGGTGATTTTCCCTAGCGCGATGATTTCAGCGTAAGCCTCCTCGATGGAGTTAGGGGAGATCTCCCAGAACACTTTGATACCAAGTGACTCCAGCTGCTTTTTTACATCTCCCGCCTTTGTAGCGGTTGAATTGAGTATTACTAAATCCGGGTGGTAAGCGGCAAGCGCTTCCACATTTGGTGTGAAAGCAGAGAGCTTGGTCATAGGCGCATTGCTGGGATAGTTTGATAAATCATCTACTGCAAGAACTTGCTTTCCAGCGCCGATTGCGAAGAGATCTTCTGTGGCGCTCGGGGAGAGCGAGATGATTTTGGTTGGCAAGGCCGCATGTGCCATTGGGGCGGATAGCGGAGTGAATATAAGCGTCGCCAGTGCGACTAAAACTCTCTTCTGCATAAAAAAACTCCCTCGAGTCTCGAGGGAGGAAGCGGGTTCTAAAATCTTCTTAGAAGCCCAACCTTCCTCCGAGGTTGGATACATCAGCGATTCGTTAGGCGACCTGGCTTAGATCTTGCGATCATCACAGTTGCGGGACAGCGCCGGATTTACACCGGACTTCGCTAAACGCATTGCTACTAGAAGTGTGAACTCCTAGTGCGAGCAAATTAGCACACTACGTTGTTGGTGAGCTCTTTTCCTTGCGGTGGCGTCGACCAATTCCATAGGCAATTACGATTGCGGCGGTAAGTGCAGCTCCAATTGCCACAAATTGAATCGGCTCACTTCGAGAAAAGTCATGATCAATCCGAATCCCATGTTCACGATTCTCGCCCTTGCCCAGATCATCACCCGGCTGGGTGGAGTTGACTACGGGAGCTGGCGTACCAGTATCAGCATGAACAGGAAGCGTCCCAGATAAGGCGACTGTTAGGGCAATGCCTGTCATAGCGATGAACTTTTTCATACTCATAAGAGTACGCTCTTTTCATGGAATATCGCCGCCTTGGAAGTTCAGGAATGTATGTCTCAGAAATTTCCTATGGAAATTGGATTACGCATGGCTCTCAGGTGGAGCAGGAGTCGGCTATTAAATGCGTTCGCGCCGCGCTCGATGCGGGAATCACCNCCTTCGATACCGCCGATGTTTATGCCGCAACGCGCGCTGAGGTAGTCCTGGGGAAAGCCTTAAAGGGCGTGCGTCGTGAGAGTTATGAATTATTCACAAAAGTTTATTGGCCAACGGGCACCGGCAAGAATGACCGCGGCCTCTCGCGCAAACATATTATGGAATCAGCTAACGCTTCATTAAAACGACTTGGTACTGACCATATCGATCTCTATCAAGCGCATCGTTTCGATTTTGAAACTCCACTCGAAGAGACGCTGGCAACCTTTGAAGATTTAGTACGCAGCGGCAAAGTGCTTTACATCGGATTCTCTGAATGGAACGCCGAGCAAATTTCAGCAGCTCTTGAAATCCAGAAGAAGAATGGTTGGACCCGATTTATCTCTAGCCAGCCTCAATATTCCATGCTGTGGCGCGTAATCGAGAAGGAAGTTGTCCCACTTAGTATTAAAGAGGGAATCGGACAGATCGTCTGGTCACCAATGGCGCAAGGAGTTCTGACCGGCAAGTACCTGCCTGGCAAGAAACCGCCGGCTGGCTCACGAGCCACGGATAAGAAGAGNGGCGCCGGAATGATCTCTGGTTGGATGCGAGACGAAGTCCTCGTTGCAGTACAAGAGTTGGTCCCGATTGCTAAAGATTTGGGAATCTCCATGTCGCAACTAGCGCTCTCTTGGGCGCTTGCCAACCCAAATGTTTCTTCCGTCATTATGGGCGCAACTAAACCTGCGCAAGTAAAAGAGAATGTGAAGGCATCGGGTATAAAGCTAAGTGCCGATGTGATGACGCAAATAGATAAGGCCCTAGGTTCACTTCCGGAATTTGATCCGAAGAAGACCCAGAGCCCTAATCCACGAGCTTAAAAAACTATTTGGCTTTCTTGCCCTGACGTTGAACGTTTGGGGCAGGAGCGCGCATCTTTCTCATCTGAGTTGAACGCAACCAGCCATACATGCCAAGTCCCTTGGTTGACTCACCTGGAAACTTCTCATTCACCAGCTTTTTGATTTTGCGAGTGAAGATAAATCCAGAGAGAATCGAATAGAGCATTGCTCCGTACATAAAGAGAATTGCCAGGAGTTGGACGCCTTTATTTGGAATAACGGTCAATACAAGGACAACCATGATGATTGGTAGGAAATATTCGCCTAGGCTTCGGCGAGAATCAACGAAATCGCGAACGAATTTGCGGACCGGTCCCTTATCGCGAAGTGGAAGGGCGCTCTCTTCACCGCGCATATATGCAGCTCGGGCGGCTAAGCGCTTCTCCCGAGTCGCTGCACGATCAACGTTCTTTGCCGCACGCGACGTAGCTGGTGCTAGCTTGTTGGTAACGGTCTTAGCCTCAGCCTCTTTGCGCTTAGGAGTGGGCTTACCCTTTTTGCCGGTGGAATCTTCGTTTGTGCTCATGTGGTTACGGTAGGGCCAGCATTCTCTCTAAAGCAACTTTTGCGTGAAAAGCCACCTCTGTGTCGACCTTAATCTGATTAATTAAGCGGCCATTGACGAGGGATTCCATGGCAAAGACCAAGTGCGGAAGGTCGATGCGGTTCATGGTGGAGCAGTAACAGACGGTTTTATCTAGAAAGTGAATTTCGCGATCGGTGTAGGTATTAGCTAAGCGCTGTACCAGGTTGAGTTCGGTCCCGATTGCCCACTTAGTGCCCGGCGCTGATGCCTCGATGGTATTAATGATGAACTCAGTACTTCCTACAAAATCAGAACCAAGAACTACTTCATGCTGGCATTCCGGATGAACCAAGATATTGACACCAGGAATTGTCTGGCGCATATCGTCGATATTTTTTGTCGAGAAACGACCGTGCACCGAGCAGTGTCCACGCCACAAAATCATCTTGGCGCCCAGAATCTGCTCATCTGTTAAACCACCATTTGGTTTCCAAGGATTCCAAAGGACGCAATCTTCCAGAGTGAAACCAAGGCTTTGGATTGCGGTATTTCGACCCAAATGTTGATCGGGTAGGAAGAGCACCTTCTCGCCCTTTTCAAATGCCCATTTAAGTGCGCGCGGAGCATTAGAGCTCGTGCAGACCGCNCCTCCGTTCTTTCCAGTGAAGGCCTTAATTGCGGCACTTGAATTCATATATGTAATAGGAACAGTGCGAGCTGCTACGCCTAATTTTGTGAGCGTTTGCCAACAATCATTTACTTGAGTTGCCGTTGCCATATCGGCCATCGAACAGCCGGCGGCCAGGTCGGGCAGGCAGACCTTCTGCTCCGCTGTCGTGAGAATATCTGCGCTCTCCGCCATGAAGTGGACACCACAGAAGAAGATGAATTCAGCTCCAGGATTATCGGCTGCGGCTTGGGCAAGCTTGAAGGAATCACCGGTGATATCGGCAAATTGAATTACCTCATCGCGTTGGTAGTGATGGCCCAAGATCATCGCTCGCGAACCGAGCGCCTTTCGCGCTGCACGTGCGCGGTCAACGAGAGCCGGGTCACTGGCGGCCGGCATCTCACCGGTGCAGGAGACCCCGCGTTCACTAGCCAGGTCTTGGCCTTGGCCGAGTATGAGCAAGTCTTGCAGCGACATACGTACATCTTATGGAGTAATCTTGAGATATGAGTACTGAGACCACCCAAGACATTTCGATTCAAACATCTGCATCTACAGGCATCCTCCTTACCGAGGTAGCTGCAACAAAGGTAGCCTCACTGCTCGCACAAGAAGGTCGCGATGATCTGAGCTTGCGCGTTGCTGTTCAACCTGGAGGTTGCTCTGGACTTCGCTACCAGCTCTACTTCGATGATCGCGCACTTGATGGCGATACTGTTACCGAATTTGGCGCAGTTAAGGTAGTTACCGACAAGATGAGTACTCCGTATCTCATGGGAGCTTCTATCGATTTCGTTGACACCATCGAAAAGCAAGGCTTCACCATCGATAACCCCAACGCACAAGGATCTTGTGCTTGTGGCGATTCCTTTAACTAATTCCGTAGCACTTCCTATTTAATAGCCTCCATGAGAGTTGCTGTTGCTGGGTCGGTAGGTCGCGACCATTTGATGACCTTTCCGGGAAAGTTCACCGATTCATTTGTTGAGGGTTCGCTCGACAAGGTTTCGTTGAGTTTTCTCGTCGATGGGCTTGATATCCATCGCGGGGGAGTCGGCGCAAATATCGCATTCGGCATGGGAGCACTTGGCCTCAATCCAATACTCATTGCAGCTGTTGGAAAAGACTGGGCTGATTACGATGCCTGGCTCTCTCGACACGGTGTTGATACCGGCCACGTCAAGATCTCGACCGAGCTTTTCACTGCAACTTTTACCGTCACCACGGACCATGACCTCAATCAGATTGCATCCTTCTTTCCAGGTGCAATGAGTGAGGCACGCGAAATTGAACTTGCTCCCATAATTGCCAAAACCGGACCTTTTGACCTGCTCGTGATCTCACCCGATGACCCTGCTGCGATGATTCGACATTCTGAAACTGCTCGCGCACTTGGGATTCCCTTTGCCGCCGATCCATCACAACAGATGGCACGCATGTCTGGTGATGAAATTCGCCTACTCGTGGAGGCAGCGGATTATCTATTTCTCAACGAATATGAGCTAGCTCTTGCCATGCAGAAAACTGGTTGGAGCGATGAAGAGTTATTTAGCAAAGTCAAAGTTCGCGTGGTAACTCTGGGCTCTCAGGGCGCGAAAGTTGAAGAGCATGACAAAGAGACCATCGTGGTTCCAGTACCAAAAGAGAGATCGAAGGTTGATCCCACCGGCGTTGGAGATGCTTTTCGTTCTGGATTCTTGGCTGGGCTCTCGTGGGGTTTTGGTCATGAGCGCTGCGCGCAGATTGGCTCAATGCTTGCAACCTTCTGTATCGAAACCAAGGGAACCCAGGAATATCGTTTTGATAAGAGTCAATTCATGGAGAGATTTATCGAGTGCTATGGAAGTGCCGCAGGCGCAGAAGTCGCGGCAGTACTAAATCCCAGACTTATTGGTTAAGCCTTAGTTATCCTAAAAACATCTCGCTCCTCTTTAACTGCATGATTGCCAGTCATTCTGCTCCATGCAACTAAATCCGGCTCGGTTGCTGGATCATCGCTGAGAAGCAGGAACGAATAACCGGAGCCTTCGCTTTTAATTTTCTCAGCACTTTTAATGATTGGTAGCGGACATCGAAGTCCGCGACAATCGAGTCTCTCAATTTCCACGTAACTCTGAAACACAATCTACGAGCGCAATCAGCAACCCATCTACTTCTTCTGGCGTAATTTCATGATGAATCGTAAGCCGTACGTTTCCGTGGGTTAAGCGACCCATCGCGGCGAGGACATGACTCGGTTCCATATTGGCCGAGATGCAAGCAGAACCCGAGTTGATCTCAAATCCACGTTGGCGCATCTTGCGTACCAGCTCTTCGGCTTCGACATAGAGAAAAGAGAAGGAGAGCAGGTGGCTGGAGGCATACTGTGGCTCACAAGCAAAATCCACATCGGTTATTTGCTCAGCAACATAGCCACGGATGCGAGCGTTGATCTCAGCAATCTTCTGCGCAACGTTCTTTTGGTCGGCAGCCCAGCTATCGATAGCAAGGGCACTAGCCACAATCAGCGAGAGCGGTGCTCCGCCAGGAACAATGCGATTGTCATTGTGGGGCAATGGGTTTCGCCAATGTGAACCGGTTTTTACCGCCAAAATCCCCAATCCGTTTGGACCATACCAAGAACGCGAATCCCAAAGTGCAGTGCCCCAATTGTGAGGCAGTGAAGTTCGAGTTCCGCTGGATGTGGCATCGACAAATATTTTTGCTTTGGTTTCTGCTGGCGCGGAATTAATGACACCGGTTTCGCCATTCATTAACTGCACTACAACCACATCGTCTTCGGCGGCAGAAGGAAATTCAATGAGACCGTTTTGCGAAACGGGAGCAACTTGGGAATTGATTCTGGATTCAGAAACGGCAAAAACCTCTTGCTTATCAACCGCTGAATGAATCAGGCAGCCATCAGGGGAGAGCAAGCCATTTATGCCAAGGTGAAAACCAAGGTTTGGCTCCCCGAGAAAGTGAAGTTCATCCGCCCTGGTGCCTAGGTGGCCAGCAAAAGTCTCTCTGGCTTCTTGTAGCAAAACTGCCGCACTGCGGGCGTCCACCGAACCTCCAGTCGGTTCGGGCCAGCTCTGTTCAAAGATTGTAGGAATGGCCATTTTTGCCCCGTCATGGAGGGGGNGTTCTGCGCCAAACCAGCCTGTGATGAGAGCCACGCGGGGAAGGTTACCGCTGGCGGAGTTCGTAGGCGAATAGGGCAGATATTCTTACTCCCATGCATTTAAAGGCCATTAAGCGAGCCGTCCTTTCGACAGCCATCGCCTCATCAGTCGTCCTGCTTCTTAGCTCTTGCTCCTCATCTGGCAACTCCAGTGAGTCGAGCTTTGGTTTTCCTAAGAACGCTTCCAGCGTCAATGACACTTCACATTCGCTCTGGAATGGTGCATGGATCGCAGCAGGCGTAGTCGGAGTATTCACTGCGATCTTGATTATGTGGCCAGTATTTCGCCATCGTCGCAAGAAGGGTGACACCTCATTCCCGAAGCAGACTCGCTACAACGTCCCATCAGAAATTGCTTACACGCTTATCCCTTTCCTTATCGTCGCAGTGCTCTTCTACTTCACCGCAAAAGATGAATCGAAAATTACCAAGGTACAACCAGAGACCGTTGCGGCTCACAACATAACCGTCAACGCCATCCAATGGTCATGGCAGTTCACCTACAACGATGCCGCTGTGCATCCAACGATTACTGGCACACCGGAAAAGATTCCGACCCTCGTCGTTCCACAAGGGGAGAGCGTTCGCTACACACTTACCTCTAGCGATGTGGTTCATGGATTCTGGATTCCGGCCTTCATGATTCAAATGCAGACACTTCCGCACGTCACCAATCACCTGCAGTTCACGGCAAACAAGATCGGTACCTACCCTGGTCGTTGCAACATCCTCTGCGGCCGTAACCACTCCCAAATGTTGTTCAAAGTTAAAGTAGTTAGCCCAGCTGATTACACCACTTACATCAATTCCTTGAAGGCGGCTTAATCATGACTACATATGCCACACGCCCTGCTGAAGCAACCGCTCCAGCCTTTGCTCCGAAACCTTCCAAGGGTCGTCTCTTTGTAAAGTGGATTACCTCAACCGATCACAAGACCATTGGATACATGTACTTGATCACTTCGTTCGCCTGGTTCCTCATCGCCGGCGTTCTCGCTCTTATCCTTCGTGCCGAACTTGCGCGCCCAGGACTTCAATTTGTTTCAAATGAGCAGTACAACCAAATCTTCACTATGCACGGAACCATCATGCTTCTGATGTTTGCGACGCCACTCTTCGTCGGTTTTGCAAACGTCATCATGCCGCTGCAAATTGGCGCAGCAGATGTGGCCTTCCCGCGTCTGAACATGTTGTCCTACTGGCTATACCTCTTCGGCGGAACAATGGCATTTGCCGGCTTCCTTAGCCCAGGTGGCGCAGCTTCATTTGGTTGGACTGCATACGCGCCCCTTGCCAACTCACAATACTCACCTGGCATCGGCGGCGACCTTTGGGTTATTGGTCTTGCCATCGGTGGTATCGGAACAATTCTTGGTGGCGTCAACTTCATCACCACAATTTTCACCATGCGCGCACCTGGTATGACCATGTTCCGCATGTCGATCTTCACCTGGAACGTACTACTTACATCGATTCTGGTATTGCTTGCGTTCCCACCACTTGCAGCTGCATTCCTTGGTTTGGAATCAGATCGACTTTTCGGATCACACATCTTTGATCCAGCAAATGGCGGGGCCATGCTCTGGCAACACCTCTTCTGGTTCTTCGGCCACCCAGAGGTTTACATCTTGGCCTTGCCATTCTTTGGAATTGCCACCGAGATTCTTCCGGTCTTTAGCCGCAAGCCAGTCTTTGGTTACAAGGGCTTGATTGCAGCGACTATCGGAATTGCGGCACTTTCAGTCTCTGTTTGGGCGCACCACATGTTTGCCAGCGGACAAGTCCTCCTTCCATTCTTCAGCTTCATGACCTTCCTCATCGGAGTTCCTACCGGCGTGAAGTTCTTCAACTGGATCGGAACCATGTGGAGAGGCTCTCTCACATTTGAGACCCCAATGCTCTTCATTCTTGGATTCCTCATCACCTTCCTCTTTGGTGGATTGACTGGAATCATCTTGGCTTCACCACCACTTGATTTCGCGGTCTCTGCCTCATACTTCGTCGTTGCTCACTTCCACTATGTGCTCTTTGGCACCGTGGTCTTTGCGATGTTTGGCGGTTTCTACTTCTGGTGGCCAAAGATGACCGGCAAGATGCTCAACGAGCGCCTTGGCAAGATTCACTTTTGGACACTCTTCTTTGGCTTCCACCTCACCTTCTTGGTCCAACACTGGCTTGGAATTAAGGGAATGCCACGTCGTTATGCCGACTACCTTGCTACTGATGGTTTCACTACATTGAACACGATCTCCACCATCGGAGCATTTTTGTTAGCGCTCTCCATGATTCCGTTCTTCATTAACGTATGGATTACTCGTAACTCACCAAAGGTCACCGTTGATGATCCTTGGGGTTATGGCGCATCTCTTGAGTGGGCAACATCTTGCCCNCCTCCACGCCACAACTTCTTGACCATGCCTCGCATTCGTTCCGAGCGTCCGGCATTTGATCTGCACCATCCACATATGGCGCATACCGATCTTGAGGGAGGTCACTAAGCATGAAAGCTGGATACAGACTCTTTATTGGCTTAGCTCTCTTCTATGCACTCATGACCGTTATTTATTGGCAGGTCGGCGGAGAAGCTCTTGGAATCACAGCGCTTCTTCTCAGCTCTGGTCTTGCGCTCATGATTGGCTACTACCTCTGGTTCACAGCAAAGCGCCTAGGCAACCAGCTCCCAGAAGATAACAAGGTGGGCGAGATTGCTGACTCAGCTGGCGAACTCGGTTTCTATTCACCGCATTCATGGTGGCCGCTTCCAGTTGCACTCTCTATGTGCGCAGCCGGACTTGGTCTACTAATTGGTTGGTGGCTAACCTTGATTGCTGTTGGCGCCCTTGTCATCAGCATCCTTGGCTTCGTACTTGAGTACGAAAAGCCTTCGGTTTCTGCTCACTAGTATTTCGGTCATTGCGTGGCAATCCTACGTACAGTCGTAGTCCTTGATGCTGCCAATTTAGATTCGGTCAGTGATTTCTGGGCTGGGGTCAACCAACCAATGAACAACTGGCGGCTTTTCTCAAGAGAATCAGTCTCTAACTTATTGCAACAANAAAAANCCCCCGCCGCATCTGCGACAGGGGTTAATTTCTCTACTTATTAGTGGTGCTCGATTTCCTTAGCCTCAGTGAGGGTAGGAGTTGGAATCTGTTCCGCGTGAGCAACGCTAAAGCGCTTACGCAGCTTGCCCTTGATGCCGGTGGCACCGCGGACTCCGTTCTGATCAACATCAGGAAGGGCCAATGGAGCGCTCTGCTCGTGTTGAGTGAGGGTGTAAATCTTCTCAGGAGAGAGTGGCTCATGAACTTCTACGAACTCGCCGTGAGGCAGCATCAGTAGGCGTCCAGTCTCACGTCCATGCAACACAAGCTCGCGGTCCGCACGTTGTAGTGAGAGACAGAGTCGTTTGGTGATAACAAAGACGATTGGCGGTACGACAAAGAGGCCAATACGTGTAAACCACATGATGCCGTTAATAGTCAGATGGAAGTGGGTAGCTATGATGTCGTTACCGCCGTTAATCAACGCAACCAACATGAAAGCGAGTGACATAGCGCCGAGTGCGGTGCGGTTTGGTGCATTGCGAGGACGATCCAAGAGATGGTGCTCGCGCTTGTCGCCGGTCATCCAGGATTCAATGAATGGATAGAGCGCCATTCCGGTAAAGAGAATGCCTGGAATGATCAGACCGGGAATCAAGATATTCCAAGAGATGGTGTGACCAAAGGCGTGTGTCTCTAGTGGGGGAGCGGCACGAACTAGACCATCGAGCCAACCCATGTACCAGTCTGGTTGGGAACCAGCAGAAATTTGTCCAGGTGTGTATGGACCGTATAGCCAGATTGGGTTGATCGAGGCAAAGGCGCCAAGGAAAGCTGTGATACCAAAGACAATGAAGAAGAAGCCACCAGCTTTAGCCATGTAGACCGGCATAAGTGGGTATCCAACAACGTTCTTCTCTGTACGTCCGGGACCAGGATATTGAGTGTGCTTCTGGTACCAGACCAACATCAAGTGAATGGTGATGAGGGCCAAGAAGATTCCGGGAAGCAAGAGAACGTGAACCGTATAAATGCGCGAGATAAATACATGGCCCGGGAATGCTCCGCCGAAGGCGAAGAAGGCGAGGTATGAACCTACGACTGGAATGGCCTGAATGATTGCTTCCGCGATACGGATACCTGTTCCTGATAGGAGATCATCTGGAAGCGAGTAACCGAGGAAGCCTTCGACAATTCCCAAAGTAAGAAGTCCGACGCCAATAAGCCAGTTGAACTCGCGTGGCTTGCGGAAGGCGCCGGTAAAGAAGACGCGAAGCAAGTGAGCAACGATGGCCACCATGAAGATAAGTGCAGCCCAGTGGTGAATTTGGCGCATCAAGAGTCCACCGCGAACATCGAAGGAGATGTGAAGGGNGGAGGCATATGAAGCGGACATGCTTACATGTTGCAGTGGCATGTATGAGCCGTTGTAGACGACTTCATTCTGGGAAGGATCAAACCAGAAGGTAAGAAAGGTTCCGGTTAGAAGCAGAATGATGAATGAGTAGAGCGCAATCTCACCGAGCATAAATGACCAGTGATCAGGGAAGACCTTGGTGAGGTTCTTCTTGAGCCACTTAGCTGCTCCGGTGCGTTCGTCGACGTAGTTTGCGACGTTGCCGGCTATTTGTTCCTTCTTACTCATGATGAGCGCTCCCAGAAGCTAGGTCCGATTGGTTCAGTAAAGCCTTGCTTTGCTACGAGGTAGCCCTCGGAGTCAACGGTGATTGCCAACTGTGGAAGTGGGCGAGCAGCAGGTCCGAAGATAACTTTCGCGGCTCGAGTCACATCGAACGTTGATTGATGGCATGGGCAGAGCAGGTGCTTTGTTTGTTGTTCGTATAAAGCAACGGCGCATCCCATATGTGAACAGATTTTGGAGAAGGCGATGATGCCTTCATGAGTCCAGGAGAGACGCTCGGCATCCAAGTTGAACTCTTCCGGACGGATGCGAATCAGGAGAACAGCATCCTTGCCAATATTTTCTAGAGTTCGCTCAGTGCCCGCTGGAAGTTCAGGAAGTACTTGCGCAACAGCTCCTACTTCGAGATCTTCTGGCTTGATCGGGCGACCAGATGGGTCGAGAACTAAACGGGTGCCAGATTTCCAATCAGTTGTTGATAGGTATTTGCGGGGCAGTGGACCGAGGTCGCGTAGAAGTACAAGTGGGGAAAGTCCAACCAATCCCACTGCAAGACCAAGAGAGCGCTTGATTAATGAACGGCGGCCAAGACCAGCAGCTCCAGCACGCTCTTTAACGGTCGCGACAAAATCTTCCCGATCCTTATCTTCTGATCGGAATTCATGGCGCTCTGCCACAACTTCGGTATCAGGCATCAATGTACGCGCCCATTGAATTGCACCAAGGCCGATAAAGAGAAGGGCAATTCCAAGACCCGCGCCGATACCAAGTTGTTGTGCATTGGTATCGCCCATGATTGGAAGGAAGAGAAAGGNGGTGGACTTTACAAAGTAGTACGAGCCAATGAGTAGCAATGTGCCAAGAGCAGAGATGACAAAGAGAATAGCGACTTTCTTCTCGGCCGCTTTTGCTGCGTTCTCATCATGATCGGCTTTGCGATGTACATGCTCTGGAAGACCTGGATCTTCAAACTTTTGGATATCTGATGTCATGTGCTTATCTCGCCTTCGATGCTAACCATACGGCGATGCCGATGAGTAATCCGAGTCCTAATGTCCAAGCAAGCAATCCTTCAGTCACCGGACCAACGCGACCAAGTGATGCGCCACCAAGTGAAGGTTCTGATTGTGCGGCTTTGATCCACTTGATGATAGAGAGCTTCTCGGCGGGNGAAATTGTCTTATCAGAAAACTTAGGCATGGATTGAGGTCCAGTGATCATTGCTTCATAGATGTACTTTGGATCAACTCCCATAAGTGTTGGGGCATATTTTCCAAGAGTTAAAGCGCCACCTTGAGCAGCAAAGTTGTGGCACATCGCGCAGTTATTGCGGAAGAGAGTTCCACCTTGGGCAGTGTTTCCATCGCGCTCGTAATTAAGCGACGTTGGATCAACTGCTTGTGGCCCAGGCGCGAGTGATGCGACATATGCTGCAAGCGCTGCGGTTTGAACCGCGTCATAAACTGGCTTCTTTCGCATTGCTTGTTGGCTCATATCGGCCATTGGCATACGACCGGTGCCAACTTGGAAATCAACTGCCGCCGCGCCTACGCCAATAAGTGAAGGTGCAATTGCACCGCCTTCGGCGTTAAGGCCGTGGCAGGAAGAGCAACCCTGTAAAAAGATTCGCTTACCTTCTGCGATTTGTGAACTCTGTTGTGTGACAGCAACGTTCTGTGCGGCAGGTGCTTCGCTCGCGACCGAGAAAGTGGTTCCGAGTCCAATGAGTGCAACAACCAGAAGCGCTGGCGCAGCCCAGCGGTGGCGGCGGTAACGAGATAATTTCTTAATACCCGATGTCATGAAGATTCCTTACTTAATCAGGTAGATCGCAGAGAAGAGTGCGATCCAGACGATGTCAACGAAGTGCCAGTAGTAAGAGACCACGATTGCTGTGGTTGCTTGCTTGTGGCCAAACTTCTGAGCTTTGAAAACACGAACCATAACGATGAGAAATGCGATTAATCCGCCGGTTACGTGCATTCCGTGGAAACCTGTCGTTATATAAAAGACCGAGCCATATGCGCGCGATGAGAGCGAAAGTCCATCGCGAACCAAGTTTGCGTATTCATAAATTTGTCCGCCGATAAAGAAAGCGCCCATCAAGAATGTGAGAGCGAACCACTCGCGCATTCCCCACTTGGAGAACTTCCAAAGTGATGCTGTGCGTCGAGCTTGAAAACGTTCGGCTGCAAATACACCAAATTGGCAGGTAACTGATGAGAGCACCAAGACCGTGGTGTTGATCGCTGCAAATTTAACGTTGAGCATTCCAGTTGATTCTGCCCAAACCTTTGGTCCCTGCACTGCACGAGTAGTGAAGTACATGGCAAAGAGCGCGGCGAAGAACATCAGTTCGCTGGAAAGCCAGACGATTGTTCCTACAGCTACAAGATTGGGTCGATTGACCTTGGTCTGCGTGGGGGCCATTGTCGGCTGGGTTGTCATAGGGTGGATTATTCCTGATTTCGCAGGCAAATTTCGCAGCTACGGGGCGCCAACCCTTAGGGGGTGGCGGTGAGACTCGACACACGGAAAATGCTGCTTTTGATGGGTAAACTTTGGCCCATGAGCAGTCTAAATATCGTGGTCTATTCCGATGATCAGAGCGTCCGAAATACCATCGTCACGGCGCTCGGCCAGAAAGTTGCCGCCGACCTGCCAGAGCACAAGATCCACGAATTTGCGACCGGTCCTGCCCTCCGACTTTATGTGGATGCCAAAAAGCCAGTCGATCTCTTTATATTGGATGGCGAATCTGTCCGTGAAGGCGGCCTAGGAATAGCTCGCCAACTAAAGGATGAACTTTTTAACTGCCCACCGATTCTGGTCATTACGGGTCGGGCCCAAGATAACTGGCTTGCTTCCTGGTCAAAGGCGGAAGATATGGTTGTTCATCCCATCGATCCATTTACCCTGGCTGCCAAGGTGGCTGATTTGCTTGCCCCAAAGCGGATTGCAGTAACTAAGTAAATTTCGGCTTTCGCACTGGTACCCGTTTTAGGAACTGAACCAGATTCTCGACGGTGGTCACATCATGTCCGCCGAGCCGTTCAATCAATCCATGCAAAACCTCGACCGTGGCTCTGGCATCATCCAGCGCCCGATGATTTGGAAGCACCTCTGTTTTAAAGAAGGCAGCCAAAGTTCCTAGCTTGTAGTTAATAACTTCCTCATAAGAGACCAGTAGCCGAGCCAATGAGACGGTATCTAGTACCCGAAAATCTGGCCATTTCCAGCCCGCGGTTTTTGCAGCAGCTTTGATAAACCCCATATCAAATGGAGCATTGTGAGCGACTAAGTAATTCTCGGAATGCGGGCCAAGAAACTCCATAAAACTCGGGAAGATTTCGGTAATGGTGGGAGCGCCGCTGAGCATTTGATCGGTGATTCCGGTTAAGGAGGTTATGTAATCGGGGAGCGCAATTCCTGGGTTTACGAAGGTGCTGAATTCGCCAATCAATTCGCCGCCGCGAACTTTGACGGCACCAATTTCGGTGATGCCATTTCCATTTGTTGGAGCAGCACCCGTTGTTTCAAGATCTATGACAATGAAAGTTGTTTCTGCCAATCCGCGTCCAGCCTCTTCAAAGCCGGGCTGCCAACTGGATTCGATCTTCACCTCTTAAAGGTAGAGCCTGATGCTGACATTTTGATATAGATTCGTGGCATGTTGAACTTACCTAAAACCGATCTCACTGTTTATCCGCTCTGCCTAGGTGGAAATGTCTTTGGTTGGAGCGCGGACGAGAAGGAATCTTTCCAGGTTCTAGATGCCTACTTTGAGGCTGGTGGCAATTTCATCGATACCGCAGATGTCTACTCGGAATGGAAAGAGGGGAATGTCGGCGGGGAATCTGAATCCATAATTGGCAAATGGATGAAGGCTCGTGGAAATCGAAGTTCTATTGTGTTAGCTACCAAAGTAGCGATGCTCTCGACCAGGCCAGGGCTAAGTTCCGCCAATATCAAGTCAGCGATCGATGACTCGCTCCGCCGGCTTCAGACAGATTACATCGATNTTTATTACTCCCATCAATGGGATGAGAAGGTGGAGCAGGAAGAAACGCTCTCAACATATTCCGAACTGCTTAAAGCGGGCAAAATTCGATATATCGGAGCCTCGAATTTCACTGGCGCGCAACTCACTCAGGCGATGGAAATATCGCGGAAGAATAATTACCCCTCATATGTAGCCCTTCAAAATAACTACAACTTGCTCCATCGTTCGGAGTTTGAGAGCGATGCTGCTCCAACCGTTCTCAAAGACGAAATCTCCGCCATCCCATATTTTGGATTGGCGCGCGGATTTCTCACCGGCAAATATCGAGCAGGAAGTACGGTTGAGTCCGTTCGTGCCGGGGGAGNGACTGATTTCCAAACGCCACAAGGCTACGCAGTAGTTGATGCGCTTGAGGAGATCGCTCGTTCTCATTCAACGACAATTTCAGCTATTGCACTTGCCTGGATTCGCTCAAATGCCGCAGTAAGTACTCCCATAGCAAGTGCCCGAACTGTGGAACAATTGCACGAGATAATGCCGATTATTAGCCTCGATCCCAGTGAAAAATCTTCACTCGATCAACTCTCTGAAGGGTTATAAAGATGAGTGACCCAACCGTATTGAAGACATTTCTCTGGTACCAAAATGATCTAGAAGGCGCACTCAACTTCTATAAGGAAACCTTCAAAGATGTGGTGGTCCGCGAAGAGAATCGAATGGGTCCAGACGCCCCGCTCTTTACTGCAGATTTCACTATTTTTGGCCATGAATTCATTGGAATGTGCGTTGAAGGTGGGCCAGTCTTCAATGATGCCGTTTCGCTCTCCATCCAATGCGATGGACAGGAAGAGACAGATCGTCTCTGGGATGCGATTACCGCTGAAGGCGAAGAAGGAAAATGCGGTTGGTGTAAGGATAAGTGGGGAGTGAGCTGGCAAATAACGCCAATTCAGATGCGCGATTACTTAGGAAATCCGGACCCAGAGAAGGCGCAGGCTAATTGGATGGCACTTCGCAACATGGGCAAGATTCAACTCTCTGACTTCCAGGTGTAACGCCTTCTAGAATTTAGCGGCATCAATGACGAAGCGATATTTAACGTCGCTGGCGATGGCCCTTTCATACGCGGTGTTGATGTAGTCAGGGTTGATTACTTCAATCTCGCTGACGATATTGTGCTTAGCCGAAAACTCCAACATCTCTTGGAGTTCTGCTGTTCCGCCAATCATTGATCCTGAAATCGAGCGTCGTTGACCCAAAAGAGCCCCCGCTTGAATGGGATATGGCTTTCCGGAGAGGCCAATAAATACAAGGGNGGAATCAAGCGAAAGCATCGATAGATATTGGTTGATATCGATTTCTGCCGCAACAGTATTGAGAATTAAATCGAAGTGATTGGAATATGGTGCATTGAATTTCTCGATATTGGTGGCTACAAAATTATGCGCCCCCATCGCTTTAGCATCGCTCTCTTTATTTGGAGAGTGAGAGAAGACAGTAACTTCGGCGCCCATTGCAACTGCATATTTGACGCCCATATGTCCAAGACCGCCAAGTCCAATAATGCCAACCTTTGAACCCGGGCCTACATTCCAATGCTTAAGGGGGGAGTACAAAGTAATTCCTGCACACATTAGTGGAGCGGTTGCGGCAAGGTCGAGTGAATCAGGAATCGTGACTGCATAATCTTGGTCGACCACAAAATTATTTGAGTAGCCACCCATTGTTACTGTGGTTCCATCGCGCTCAATCGCGTTATATGTGCCAGTCATACCTTCTGCGCAATACTGACCTAAACCACTTTTGCAGGCATCGCATTTGCGGCAGGAATCTACATAAACTCCAACGCCGATTAGATCGCCCACGGCAAACTTGGTGACACTTGAGCCAATAGCGGAAACTCGGCCGGCAATTTCATGACCAGGAACCATGGGGAATTTCGCAGCGCCCCACTCTTCTCGGGCTTGATGTATATCTGAGTGACAAATACCGGCGTAGAGAATCTCAATCGCTACATCTCCAGATCGGAGTTCACGTCGTTCAAACTCGTAAGGAGTCAGCGGAGCCTTTGGAGTGAGGGCTGCATAACCACGAGTTTTCATATTGCTCGATTCTGGTTTGAGATAGATAAGACGAAAGTGCTGGTGGACCGTACTGGGATCGAACCAGTGACCCCCACAATGTCAATGTGGTGCTCTACCGCTGAGCCAACGATCCTTGCTGAATTACTCGGTTATCTTACTTTCCTGCCCGCCCAAAGTCATCTTCGATGCGCTCGATATCGTCCTCGGCAAATGATGTGCCGGTTTGTACCTCAATAAAGATAATTTCTTCATTTCCGGTATTAGCTAAACGATGGAGAACACCGATCGCAAACTCCACTGTGTCACCTGCTTTTACCGGTGATTCAACGCCATCAATTGTGACGATGCCGCTGCCCTGAACGATGAACCAATGCTCGGCGCGATACTTGTGCCTTTGGTATGAGAGGCGAGCGCCTGGGTTCATCCAGATGCATTTGGTCTTATGAGTAGAACACTCTTGTAAGACTTCATAGCGACCCCAAGGTCGTTCTGACTTCTCTAGTTCAGGCATTTATTAATCTTTCCATATCTTGAAGAGTTGTCGGTGCATCTTGTGAGTGAATATGGAGGTCGGAACGGGATTTGAACCCGTGTAGCAGGATTTGCAGTCCTGAGCCTCGCCTCTCGGCCATCCGACCAAACTTTTCCTACTGGAGAGAGATTCATTCATTCTCTCGATGAATTTTCTGAGAGCGGACGACCGGGTTCGAACCGGCGACCTGAACCTTGGCAAGGTTCCGCGCTACCAACTGCGCTACGTCCGCATATTTACTTGTGAGGGCGCAATCTACCTCAAAGGTGGGGTGGCAAACCAATCGGAGTTGGTANCCTTGGGTTATGTTCGCAGAAATCACCGTAACAGTAGATGGCAAGAGCCTTACCGTTGCGGGGGATAAGCGCCCCACCCACCTCTATGAGGGCCGTTCCGAAATCGTGGTCTGCCGAATAAATGGCGCCCTTAAAGATTTATGGACCGAACTAGCTGATGGCGACGTTGTAGAAGGNATCGCGATCTCGTCCCCTGATGGACTTGCGGTTCTACGACACTCAACTGCGCACGTACTAGCCCAAGCCGTCCAAGAAGTATTTCCAGAGACCAAACTTGGCATCGGCCCGCCCATAATTGATGGCTTTTATTACGACTTTGATCCGAGCAAGCCATTTACGCCGGAAGATTTAGAGAAACTTGAATCGGCGATGCGCAAAATCATCAAAGCCGGTCAACGATTTCGACGTCGCGTCGTAACTGACGAAGAGGCAAAGCTCGAGCTGGCACACGAGCCATATAAGTGCGAGTTGATTGGTTTGAAATCATCAGCCGGAGATGATGATGGTTCCAGCGTAGAAGTTGGTGCTGGCGACTTAACTATCTACGACAACTTAGGTCGTGATGGCCAACCGGCGTGGAGCGACCTATGTCGTGGTCCGCATCTACCTTCGACGAAGCTGATTCCAGCATTCAAATTAATGCGCACTGCTGCCGCTTATTGGCGCGGCTCTGAGAAGAATCCGATGCTGCAACGAATTTACGGAACTGCTTGGGCTTCTCAAGAAGATCTCGATGCTTACCTACAGCTTCTTATTGAAGCCGAGAAGCGCGACCATAGACGCCTTGGCGCAGAACTTGATCTCTTCTCATTTCCAGAAGAAGTTGGTTCCGGCCTCGCCGTATTCCACCCGAAGGGCGGAATTATTCGTCGGGCAATGGAAGATTATTCACGCCACCGACATGAAGCTGAGGATTATCAGTTTGTTTACTCTCCCCATCTAACTAAGGCCNCCCTCTTTGAAACTTCTGGGCACTTAGATTGGTATTCCGAGGGCATGTATCCACCAATGGTGATGGATGAGGAACTTCATGCCGATGGAACGGTAAAACGCCAAGGCCAGAAGTACTACATGAAGCCTATGAATTGCCCTTTTCATAATTTGATTTACAAGTCCGGTGCGCGTTCATATCGCGACCTACCACTTCGACTCTTTGAATTCGGAACGGTTTATCGGTACGAGAAATCTGGCGTAATTCACGGCCTAACTCGCGCCCGTGGCTTTACCCAAGACGATGCCCATATCTATTGCACCAAAGAGCAGATGGCCGGCGAACTCGATAGCTTGCTTACATTTGTACTCAATCTGTTGCGAGATTACGGTCTGGAAGATTTCTATCTTGAACTCTCCACTCGCAATCCAGAGAAATCAGTGGGCGAAGATGCGGAATGGGAAGAGGCGACGCAGGCACTTCGCGCCGCCGCCGAGAAGCAGAAGCTAGAACTCGTCATGGATCCAGGCGGAGCAGCCTTCTATGGTCCAAAGATTTCAGTACAGGCTAAGGATGCAATTGGTCGTACCTGGCAGATGTCGACCATTCAAGTTGATTTTCAATTGCCACAACGTTTCGATTTGGAATATCAAGCAACTGATGGCACCCGCAAACGTCCAGTCATGATTCACCGGGCGCTCTTTGGATCCATCGAACGATTCTTTGGCGTTTTAACCGAACACTATGCGGGCGCATTTCCTCCGTGGCTTGCTCCAGTACAAGTTCGCGCGATACCTGTTGCCGAAGCCTTTGAACCGTATTTACAAGGCGTCGTAAAGCAGATGCGCGCTGCCGGAATTCGAGTTGATATTGATGCGTCGGATGACCGCATGCAAAAGAAGGTTCGTAACGCACAGATGGAGAAGATTCCATTCATGATGATTGCGGGCGAGGAAGACCAGAACGCTGGGGCGGTTTCTTTTAGATATCGCAACGGGGAACAGAAAAATGGAATCTCCATCGAGGAAGCGATTGCTGAAGTAACTGCTGCGGTTGCACATCGAACCCAGATTTAGTCGAATGAGTGATTCACCTTTATTGGGCGGGGCAGGAATGCCTGATGCTTGGTCCCGGCTTTGGGCGCCACATCGTATGAGTTACTTGACCGGTGAGAATCGTCCGCTACCCGGAAATGATATTGAATGCCCTTTCTGTCGGATTCAGAGCTTGAGTGATGAAGATGGGCTAGTCGTTGCACGAGGCGAAAGCGCTTATGTCGTGATGAATCTCTATCCATATAACGCAGGACATTTACTTGTTTGTGCCAATCGACACGTTGCCGACCTCACGGAACTCACAGATACAGAACGAGAAGAAATTTTTGCTCTCACTGCTCATTCAATGAAGACACTTCGAAAAGTAAGTAACCCAGCAGGTTTTAATTTAGGAATGAATCAAGGCGCGGTCTCCGGCGCGGGNGTTGCCGCACATATTCATCAACATATTGTTCCGAGATGGAGTGGTGATGCCAACTTCATGCCAATTATTGGCCAGACAAAAGTTCTCCCGCAACTTCTCTCTCAAACCAGAAGCGATTTAGCTGCTGCTTGGTAGTAACGCAAGATATTGATCTAGTTCAATAGTTCCTAAACCGTTGACCGGTGAATAGGGAAGTGCTGGAAAGAGTAGGGCTTGGACAAAGGCGTCATCTCCCGCTGCTTCGAGCGCCTCTAAATACTCTTTTCGAAATTCAAAGACTAAAACTTTATGCTCAGGATCGCTCTCCTGAATTACTTGCTCGCCGTTCACGTAGTTGTGAATCTTGAGTGAGTCGAGATCAATAAGGGCTGCTGGAAGTCCAGCATCATCATGCAAGACTAGAAAAGGCGTAACTACTGGATCTAATTGTTTACCGATGATGGCCGCCATGTCATCAAAGTCCATCTCGGCTGACTCTAAATCGGAGATGAGAATGATTGTTGGGATATACAAATCACGGAGTTGGCTCCAGGTCTCCACCTGTTCTTGGGTTGCTCCTGTGAGTGCGCTGATATTAAAGACGGCTAGTTCGGCCCCATCCAGAGGACCCTCGGTCAGACTGTGCCTACCAGCGAAGTCGGATGGAAAAGTACCAGCCAAGAGCGTAGGAATTTCGCCTCTTGTTGGCGCGGAAATTAGGTCGCTCATAGGGCAAAAGCCTACGATGGTCTTGATGTTCGGAGCACTCTTACGCGCACCTATGACCCGACTTATTACGCCCCTTAGTCGAGGTCTCCTCTCCATGGGCATTACCGCCAATATGGTGACTACGACCGGCGCGATTGGCACCATTGCAAGTTCCATTTACTTCTTTGGTACTGGAAAACTTTTTTCCGGGACGATCGTCATTACCGCCTTTGTACTCACTGATTTGCTCGATGGGACGATGGCCAGACTCTCCGAGAGCGGCGCAAGTAAGTGGGGNGCCTTGTTGGACTCGAGCTTGGATCGAATCTGCGATGCCGCCGTAATGGGCGCGCTGCTTTATTGGATTATGGATCGCCATCCCAACCTAGTACCCGTACTTCTCGTTGCTTTGATTTCGAGTGGATTGGTCTCTTATATAAAGGCCCGAGCAGAATCGCTAGATATAACTTGCAATGGGGGATTAGCTGAGCGAACTGAACGATTAATTATTCTGCTGGTTGGAACTGGTCTATCTGGGTTAGGAGTGAGTTGGGCGCTCTCGCTCGGGATTTGGACGCTTGCGATTACCGCAGTCGTCACTGTTCTCCAACGTCTGCAGATTGTTTATAAGGCAACTCGGTGAAGACCCTTATCTATTGGGGCTATAACACTGCGTGGAAGCTCTTAAGAGCGTTGCCCGAGCGAACGGCATATCAAAGCGGAAACGCTATCGCAGATTACATATACAAGAAGAATGGCTCTTCGGTGAAGAGATTGCGTTCAAATTACCATCGTTTTCATCCCGAGCTAGATCAATCTCAACTTGAAGATCTAGTCCTTCGCGGAATGCGTTCCTATATGCGGTACTGGGTGGATACATTTCGATTTCCCGGTTGGAGCAAGGAACGTATTCTGGGTACCGTCACGATAGAAAATGAATCGTTTTTGCGTGAACCCATGTCACAAGGCACTGGTGTGATTGTTGCTCTGCCGCACGCTGGAAATTGGGATCATGCCGGAGCATATTTCTGTGCAACTGATGCACCACTGGTCACAGTCGCCGAACATCTAGAACCAGAGAAGTTATTTAGAAAATTTCTGGCATACCGAGAAGCGATGGGTATGGAGGTTTTGGATTTCAATTCCCGAGTGATCGCAACCTTGGCACAACGGGCGCGAGCAGGTCGTTTAATCGCTCTTGTTGCAGATAGGGATTTGTCGCAATCCGGCATCAACGTTGATTTTGCGGGATTTCCTTCGCGCATGCCGGCCGGTCCTGCTCTGCTCTCGATCCAGACGGGAACGCCGCTGATCACCGCATATGTGCAATATTCTCCAAATGGAATTCACATTATCTTTGAGCCGATTATCGAAATTCCTGCCTCCGGGAGTTCGGTCGAAAAGGCGCAGGCTATGACACAAGTGATGGCAGATCGATTCGCTTTGAATATTGCGAATAAGACCGAGGATTGGCACATGCTCCAGCGAATTTGGATCGATGGCGACTTCAAGGAACGCGCATGATGACCAAATCGCTCAAGATTGGAATGGTCTGTCCATATGGTTGGGATACGCCAGGTGGAGTGCAGATACATATAAAGGAGCTCGCCGAATATTTGATTGCACTCGGGCATGAAGTGTCAGTGCTTGCTCCAGTGAGTGATGAGAGCGTATTAACCGAACCTTGGTTGGTTTCGGCTGGAAGGCCGATTCCAATTCCATTCAACGGNGCGGTAGCGCGCATTCTCTTTGGTCCACTAGCTTCATCTCGAGTCAAGCAATGGATCTCAGCAAATAACTTTGACCTTTTACATGTACACGAACCAGTAATTCCTTCGCTCTCGCTACTTTCGTGCTGGGCCGTACAAGGACCTGTGGTTGCAACTTTTCACGCTGCCTCACCCAAGCAGAAAGCCTTATATGCCGTTGGCCCTATTCTCGATCCAGTGATTGAAAAAATCACGGCGAAGATTGCGGTCAGTGAGATGGCGCGCGCTACGCTCAAAGATCACTTCGATACTGAGGCAGTCGTCATTCCCAACGGAATAGACACCAAGAAATTTCGTGACCAAAGTTTTAAAACAGAATGGAAATTGCCTCAAACAATCGGCTTTATCGGTCGCTTTGAAGAGCCCAGAAAGGGACTTCAAGTACTGATCTCAGCGATTCCAATTATCGCGACTCGCTATCCAAATTTCCGACTGCTGGTCGCAGGTCCTGGAGATGCTGATTCATTCTCCAAGAAGCTCCCGATTGAAGTTCTGCGCCATCTGGTCTTTCTCGGCAGACTCAGCGAGGAAGATAAAGTGAAGTTCTTTCACTCAATTGATATGTATGTCGCACCAAATACCGGTGGTGAATCCTTTGGAATAATTTTGGCAGAAGCAATGGCCTCGCAGACCGCGGTGGTGGCCAGTGACTTGCAAGCATTCTCCGATCTCCTGGGTGGCACGGGCGCACTTTTCGCATCCGAAGATTCGGCGGATCTAGCTCGCGTGATTATCGAGCTTTTCGATGATGAGAATCATCGATCCCAGTTAGCTCTATCTGGATATGAGAGATCGCAATCCTTTGCGTGGGAGAGCGTGGCGCAAGAGGTCTTGGCGGTCTATGAGATGGCGCTGGTTGGAAATTCAGGAATCTCGCTGGAGTCGGAGAGCCGAGTCTGGAATCGGTTAAGAAATACGGGTGGGGGAGAATGAAAACACTCATAACGGTTGTACTCCTATTACTTGTACTGGCTTGGTATCTCTCCTTTCTTGCCTCCCGCCTTGATCGCCTGCATCATCGAGTTGAGACCTCATGGGAGCATCTAGATGCCTTGCTCCAACGCCGAGCAGCCGTTGCTCTAGAAATAGCCCACTCAACTGGAATCGATCCGGCCACCTCGCTGGTTCTGACGGCCTCGGCATACCAAGCGCGCGAGGCGACTATCTTGGAGCGAAGTGATTCAGAGAGCTCACTTTCGCAATCGTTGAAAATGATTGCAGATCAAGAATCTAGCAACCCGATTGATCCCGATCTTCTCAAACAACTCAAAGAGATTACGGACAAGATAAAGATTGGAATTGTGATTCATTTAGAGGCGGTCAATACTGCGCGAACTGTTCGCGGAAAGTTCTTTGTTAAATTATTTCGACTAGCTGGCCATGCACCGTTGCCTGTGCGCTACGCCTTTGAGGATGATGTCCTATGAAACTTCTCAAACCATTCCTTCTTTTGAGTTCTATTGCGCTTCTTAGTGCTTGTTCGTCGCCCGTTCATACGGGGAGCAAAGCAGTGCCTACAAATGTTTTGACTGGATTGCCAGGTACAAATGGTCCGGTTCTGGCAGTGAAGATAGACGATACTTCTGCGGCGCACCCACAGATCGGGTTGGAAGCAGCCGATGTTGTGTACATCGAACAAGTTGAAGGCGGATTGACTCGCCTCGCCGCAATCTATTCGCAGTACCCCGAACATATTCCTTCTTCAATCGGGCCAATACGTTCTGCTCGTATCAGCGATATCGATTTACTGGCGCAATATGGTCATGTGGCTTTTGCTTTTAGCGGAGCGCAATCAAAGTTCTATCCCGTACTCAACGCGGCAAATATTGAGAATGTCAGCGCCGATCGAGAGCCTGCCTCTATTTATTCCCGAGATCCTGGTCGAACTGCGCCAACCGATATGTTGTTGGACCCAACTAAGTTGTTGGATAAGACCATCAAAACAGAGTCACGTAACGTGGATACGGTTAAGAGCGTCGGCTGGAACTTTGGCACTCTTTCGATTGATGCCAAGACTCTTAAAGCGATTGGTGCAGTAAGAATTGAGAGCGCTTCACTCAAATGGCCGGCATCTAGTTATCAGCTCAATTGGAGCGCCTCGCTAAAGCGATGGATGATCGACTATCGCCACGCACCGGATATGAGTGCAAATGGCTCGCAATTATCGACCGAGAATTTCGTTGTTCAAGAGGTCTCCATTACCGATTCGATTTATCACGACAAAGTTGGTGGCATCACACCTTTTAGTAACACCGTAGGAAATGGCGCCGGCTATCTGTTGCGGGATGGATATGCCATCCCTTTGACTTGGCACCGGCCAACNCCCGAGGCGGGCACGACCTGGAACTTCTTAGATGGCAGCGAGTCGAAATTCACTCCTAGCCATATCTGGATTGCGCTCACCGATAACCAGCCTAGTTTCACCTATCCCGCAACGGCAAAGTAGACTTCTAAACCTATATTCCGCGATTTAACACCCAGGAGATAACGATGTCAGAGAAGAACGATTCCCTAATCGGCACCGCTCGCGTCAAGCGCGGTATGGCAGAGATGCTTAAGGGNGGCGTCATCATGGATGTGGTAAATGTTGAACAAGCCAAGATTGCTGAAGATGCTGGCGCTGTTGCAGTTATGGCACTTGAGCGCGTACCGGCCGATATCCGCGCGCAAGGCGGAGTCTCCCGTATGTCAGATCCAGATATGATCGAAAAGATTCAAGCAGCGGTATCTATTCCAGTGATGGCAAAAGTGCGCATCGGACACTTTGTAGAAGCTCAAGTTTTAGAGACACTCAAAGTTGATTACATCGATGAATCTGAAGTCTTAACTCCGGCAGATTACGAGCACCATATTGATAAGTGGAATTTCACTGTCCCATTCGTCTGCGGAGCGACCAATCTTGGTGAGGCACTTCGTCGAATCAATGAAGGTGCGGCAATGATTCGCTCTAAGGGCGAGGCTGGAACTGGCGATGTTTCAAATGCCACCACACATATGCGCAAAATAAGTGGTGAGATTCGTAGACTCTCTTCACTTCGGGAAGATGAGTTATATGTTGCGGCAAAAGAGCTGCAAGCGCCTTACGCACTTGTGAAAGAAGTTGCTGAAACTGGAAAACTTCCAGTAGTTCTCTTCACAGCGGGCGGAATCGCTNCTCCAGCCGATGCAGCAATGATGATGCAACTCGGAGCAGATGGTGTATTTATTGGTTCCGGCATTTTCAAATCAGGAGATGCAGCAAAGCGCGCCGCCGCCTGTGTAAAAGCCACCACTTTCTACACAGATCCGAAAGTTGTTGCCGACGCTTCACGCGGTTTGGGCGAGGCGATGGTGGGAATCAATGTAGCTGATATCCCAGTACCACATCGTTTGGCTGAACGCGGCTGGTAATTTTTTATGAAGGTTGGAGTACTCGCACTCCAAGGTGATTTTCGCGAACATCTAGCGACGTTGCATACTCTCGGCGCGCAGGCTCGCGAAGTCAAAACTCTGGAACAACTCCAAAGCGTCGACGCCTTGGTAATTCCGGGCGGAGAGTCAACGACGATGAGCAAGTTAGCTATTGCTTTTGGCCTCATGCAACCTATTCGAACTCGAATCTCGGACGGGATGCCGGTCTATGGCTCGTGCGCGGGNATGATCATGCTTGCAAATACGATCCAAGATCCAGCGTCCGGGCAGGAATCATTTGGGGGATTAGATATCGTTGTTCGTCGAAATGCTTTCGGAAGGCAAGTTGATTCTTTTGAGGCTGATTTAGCGATAAATGGAATCCAAGGCGCCCCAATGCGCGCAATATTTATTCGTGCACCATGGGTGGAGAGTTACAGTCAGGCGGTTGATGTGCTGGCGAGCGTGGAAGTGGATGGAGCCTCGCATCCGGTAGCAATCCAACAGGGAAAGCTTTTAGCTACCTCATTTCACCCGGAGATTTCCGGCGATAATCGCGTGCATCGCTACTTCCTTGAGGAGATTTGCCAGAAGGCTTAGCACGGCTGTGGAGAGTTCTACTAAAGTTTTTTCCACTAATTTCTACTAACATTGCCCTATGAAATTAGTAGGGGGTTAACATGTCAGGCCATTCCAAATGGGCAACAACTAAGCACAAAAAGGCAATCATTGATTCCAAGCGTGCGAAGAACTTTGCCAAGTTAATTAAGGGAATCGAAGTAGCTGCCCGAGCTGGTGGCGTTGATATTTCTGGCAACCCAACCCTTTATGATGCAATTGCTAAAGCAAAGAAGAACTCAGTGCCTTCCGACAATATTGAACGTGCAATCAAGCGCGGTGGCGGACTCGAATCTGGCGGCGCTGATTACCAGACCATTATGTATGAAGGTTATGGTCCTGGGGGAGTTGCGCTCTTGATTGAATGTTTATCTGATAATCGCAATCGGGCAGCCTCTGAAGTACGAGTTGCCGTCACTCGCAACGGTGGAAACATGGCCGATCCCGGATCTGTCTCCTATATGTTCAACCGAAAAGGCGTAATCATCGTAAATAAGGCTAATGGAATTACCGAAGATAAAATTTTGGAAAGCGTGCTGGAAGCTGGCGCCGAAGAGGTCAATGACTTAGGCGAGGCTTTTGAAGTTGTCAGTGAAGCCGGTGACCTTGTTGCAGTTCGCGAAGCCCTACAAGCGGCTTCGATTGACTACGAATCTGCAGATACCTCCTTCCTGGCTGATCTCTCAATCCCGCTTGATGCGGAGACCGCAACCAAGGTATTTCATCTGATTGACGCCATTGAAGAGTTGGATGATGTGCAGAATGTCTACGGAAACTTCGATGTCTCCGATGAAGTCATGGCGAGCCTCTAAAAGTAACTAGCGCCGCAGCAAGTACGCTGAGCTCATGCGAGTTCTTGGAATAGACCCTGGCCTGACTCGCTGTGGAATTGGCATCGTTGAAAATGCGACGGCTCAAAATCTAGCGCTGGTCAGCGTAGGAGTTATTTATACCCCTACTGATTCTCCATTAGAAGCGCGCTTGCTGGATCTAGAGAATCAATTGAAACATTGGATTGCAGAATTTAAGCCCGATGTGATCGCAGTTGAACGAGTCTTCTCACAACTCAATGTTCGAACTGCAATGGCAACCGGCCAGGCGGCGGGAGTAGCGCTGTTAATTGCCGCGCGCGCCGGCATTCCAGTCGTGATGCACACTCCCTCAGAAGTTAAAGCAGCAGTTACAGGTTCTGGCCGCGCAGATAAGAAGCAAGTTGCCCTTATGGTGCAAAAGCTCTTGAAGTTAGATGAGATTCCAAAGCCAGTTGATAGTACTGATGCCTTGGCACTTGCCATATGCCATCACTGGCGAGGGGCAGGAAATAACCGAATCGCAGCTGCGTTGGCGAAAGAGAAACTCAGGCTAAAGCGGGTGGGTGCAAAGTGATTGCTTCTGTTAAAGGTCCGGTAAAACACGTAGGTATTTCCAGCGCCGTCATTGAAGTTGGCGGAGTCGGAATGCTCGTCAATATTCCAGCATCCTTGGCGGCATCACTTGTTGTTGGCAGATCTACTGAACTCTTTACGCAACTAGTTGTGCGCGAAGACTCATTGACTTTATATGGTTTTGAATCAATGGCTGCTCGTGAGTTCTTTGAGTTATTGCAATCGGTATCTGGAATCGGACCGAAAGTTGCGCAGTCTGCGCTCTCACTTATGGATGATAAAGAGCTAGCAAGTGCAATCGCTCATGAGGATACCGCTACCTTGGAGCGTATTCCTGGCCTCGGCAAAAAGGGCGTCGCACGGTTAATTCTTGAGCTCAAGGAGAAAGTGGCGCATCTCTCCGGTGGTACAACCATGCAAACTGGTGCTGCTTGGCGAACTTCGTTGGCGAGTGCACTTATGGGACTGGGTTATTCACAGAAAGAATGTGATGCGGCGATGGATAAGGTCAGTTCGGAACTTGGCTCAACTGCAGTTAATNCCCCGCTCTCAGAACTCTTGAAGAGCGCTTTACAAAATCTAGGTCGTGGATAGTGAATGAGAATATAAGTTCGGTATCTGCACATGAGGATGAAGTAAATCTGGAAGGCGCGCTGCGCCCGGAGAATTTAAAGGAGTTTGTCGGGCAGTCCCGGGTTGCCAATCAACTCGACCTTTTACTATCTGCTGCTCGATCTCGACAAGCACCAGCCGACCATGTCTTACTCTCCGGCCCTCCCGGGCTTGGCAAAACCACTCTGGCAATGATTATTGCAAGTGAGATGGGTGCACCAATTCGCATTACTAGTGGTCCGGCCATTCAACATGCGGGAGATTTGGCTTCGATTCTCAGCACATTAGTTGAGGGTGAAATACTTTTTCTCGACGAGATACATCGCATGTCGCGGCCGGCAGAAGAGTTGTTATACATGGCGATGGAGGATTTTCGGGTCGATGTGATTGTCGGAAAGGGTGCTGGCGCAACAGCAATTCCGTTAGACCTTCCTCATTTCACTTTGGTTGGGGCAACTACTAGGGCGGGTTTACTACCAAGTCCATTACGCGACCGTTTCGGTTTTACTGCACAACTTGATTTTTACGAAGATCAAGAGCTGGCACATATTGTGCAACGAAGCGCCGGTCTGCTCTCGGTTTCAATCACCGAAGACTCTGTAAATGAAATAGGTTCGCGTTCTCGTGGCACACCGCGTGTGGCCAATCGTTTGCTCAGGCGAGTTCGAGATTATGCCCAGGTTCATAACGCCGGGACTGTCACCATAAAGGAGACCCAGGCGGCACTGGAAATGTATGAAGTCGACCCGCTGGGACTAGATCGATTGGATCAGGCAGTTTTGGGTGCGATTGTTCATCGCTTTAATGGTGGACCGGTTGGGCTTTCTACATTGGCGATGGCGATTGGCGAAGAGGCAGAGACGATTGAATCTTTGGCGGAGCCCTTCCTTGTGCGCTCTGGATTTATCTCGCGAACTCCCCGTGGAAGGACAGCGACGAAAGCAGGTTTTGCCCACTTGGGCGCAACCCCGCCACCTGACCTACCGGATATTGGGACCAGTTCACTTTTTTAAGCCATAAAACTCGGCCGGCTTTGGGTTTTCGACAGGGCCACCCTTAACGCCTAGACTTGCGCCTCATGTCTGCCAATAATGTGAAATCCGCTAGCTCCAAGGGAGCTAAATCGTCTGGTCGTCCAGGACGTACTCTCGCCATCCTTCTAATCGCGGTAGTTGCCTTTGGCGCACTCTCGCTCGTGCAAGGCGCGACCAAGTTCAAACTCGGTCTTGACCTTCGCGGTGGTACGAGTGTGACTCTGCAACCACGCGTAACAGCGGGCGGCAAAGTAACAAGTGCGGCCATCGATCAAGCGGTCTCCATTATTCGCCAGCGCGTAAACTCACTCGGCGTCGCTGAGTCAGAAGTCTCTGCACAAGGTACGGGCGCAAATCGCCAGATCGTGATCTCGGTACCTGGTGCCACTGGTCGCAGAATTGTTGATCTTGTTGGACAAACTGCAGAGTTGCGTTTCCGTCCGGTCCTCGTGGAGGGNGCTGGAAATGGTGGTTCGCTTTTAACAAAGAGCGATACTAAAACCACAACTCAGGCAACTCTTCCAACCGGCGTTACTCCAGCCCTTAACGCGGCTTATGCAGCACTTGATTGCACCAAGGCCACGAACCGTCAAGGCGGTGGGGGAGATGACCCAAATGCAGCAATCGTTTCTTGTAACCGTTCTGGAACTAATAAGTACATCTTGGCTCCGGCGGAAGTTCTAGGAAACCAAGTTTCTAAGGCTTCAGCGGCGATCGATCAACAAGGTGCTGCCGGTTGGTATGTACTTCTCAACTTCAATGGCGTTGGAACTACTAAGTTCGGCGCAATGACTTCTCGCGTAACAAAGCTTGCCTCACCTCAAAATCAAGCGGCGATTGTCCTTGACGGGCTGGTAATTTCCGCTCCCCGCATTAACGAAGCAATTTTGACAGGAAGCGCTCAGATCACTGGTGGATTCACGCAAGCTGATGCAACTGATTTGGCGAATGTACTTAAGTACGGCGCCCTGCCACTCGCATTTGATCGCGGCGAAGTTCAACAAATTTCACCAACCCTGGGTTCTGATCAACTTCATGCTGGCCTGCTTGCAGGCGGACTCGGTCTCTTGCTCGTGATCTTGTACTCGCTGCTCTATTACCGAGGACTTGGTCTAGTTTCTGTCGGCTCACTTCTCGTCGCCGGAGTCGTCACAACTCTCTCGTTCTTGCTTCTCGGAAAGTGGATTGGTTTCACGCTCACATTGGCTGGCATCGCTGGTGCAATTGTCTCGATCGGTATCACGGCCGACTCATTTATCGTCTACTTCGAGCGGTTGCGCGATGAGGTACGAGATGGTCGTTCACTTCGCACCGCGGTTGAAACCGGTTGGGCGCGAGCTCGCCGTACCATCATCGTGGCTGACTCGGTCTCGTTGATCGCATCGATTTTGCTCTATTTCTTTGCGGTAGGAAGCGTACGTGGTTTCGCCTTTACCCTAGGTCTTACGACTTTAGTTGACTTGATTGTTGTCTTCTTCTTCACCAAGCCACTTGTTTCATTCCTAAGTCGGGTTTCGTTCTACGCCAATGGCCATAAACTCTCCGGCTTTTCTTCGCAGAGTCTCGGCGTTGTTACTACAGAGAAGGAGGCTTAATCAATGAGCCGTTTAACTGGTCTAGGTGGACGTCTATATCGCGGAGAAAGCTCCGTTGATTTCATTGGAAAGCGTCGTCGTTGGTATGCGCTCTCAGGTCTAGTCCTCATTCTTTCTGCAGTGGCACTTGGCGTTCAAGGCCTGCATCTTGGAATCGAATTTAAGGGCGGTTCAGAGTTCACAATCACAAAGGCCGGCGCCACTATTGCGCAAGCTAATGATGTACTCAAGAGCGCTGGGATCACCGGTGAGAACGTTGTCCAGAAAATTGGCACCGATAAGCTCCGCATTCAAACCGGCTCACTCTCCAACGCCGTATCAAATGATCTCCAGTCCAAATTAGCTGCTGCATTTGCTATAGATATCAATAGCATCGACACCCAGAGCATTGGGCCTTCATGGGGCAAAGAGATTACTCATAAGGCGCTCTATGGCCTCTTTGGATTCATCATCGTTGTGATGATCTACCTCGCTATGGCATTCGAGCCAAAGATGGCGTTGGCTGCGATTATCGCCGTTATTCACGACGTATTCATCACGGTTGGAATCTATGCGCTCGTTGGCTTTGATGTTACGCCGGCAACAGTTATCGGCTTTCTTACGATTCTTGGTTATTCGCTCTATGACACTGTCGTTGTATTCGACAAGGTTAAAGAAAATACTCGCTCAGTCACTAGCGTTGGCAAGATGACCTATTCGCAAGCAGCCAATCTGGCTGTCAATCAGACTCTGGTTCGTTCATTTAACACTTCGCTCATCGCTTTGCTACCTGTGGCATCAATTCTCTTCGTAGGTGCAGGCCTGCTCGGTGCCGGAACGCTTAAGGATCTTTCGCTGGCGCTCTTTATCGGTTTAGCTGTTGGAACTTACTCTTCGATCTTTATTGCTACCCCTATTTTGGCAGCGCTTCGTGAACGCGAACCAGCTATGAAGGCGCTAGCAAAGAGAGTCAACGCACGTGGGGGATTAACTCCGACTGAAGTTAGTGCGGCGCAAGCGAGCGTCAGCGCAGTGCCGGCTGGCTCATCCGATAAAGCCAATCGTGCTCGTGGTCCGCGCAATCAACCTAAGCGCAAGCACCGCTAAAAACAGCGCTCTCAAATCACGGGTAATCTAGGAGCATGAAAAAGCTCCTAGAACCCTTAGAGAGCAAGTTTCGTGCGCATCATCCCGATGCTTCCTTAGGAAATCTAGAACGCGCATATGTGATCGCTGCCAAGGCGCACGAAGGTCAACTCCGTAAATCCGGCGAACCGTATATCACTCACCCAATCGCAGTAGCTGAAATATTGGCCGATATTGGACTTGATGAGGCAACGCTAATTGCCGCCTTATTGCATGACACCGTTGAAGATACCGAATATTCATTAGAGCAACTCACGAGTGATTTTGGATCCGAAGTAGCAGGCTTGGTTGATGGAGNGACCAAACTAGACAAGCTCACATATGGACCAAATGCAGAGGCAGAGACGCTGCGAAAGATGGTTATCGCGATGTCCAGAGATATTCGCGTCCTAGTAATCAAGCTTGCAGACCGGCTTCACAATGCCCAAACCTGGGGATTTGTCTCGCCTGAATCCTCGGCGCGTAAGGCGCGCGAGACCTTAGATATTTACGCTCCACTAGCTCACCGTCTTGGTATGAGTGCAATTAAGTGGGAGCTGGAAGATCTCTCATTTAGAACACTTGAGCCCAAGAAATATGAAGAGATTGAACGCCTGGTAACTGAACGCTCACCTTCCCGCTCTAAATTTACCGAGGATGTTATTGCGGCTATCGAAGTAGATCTCAAAGAAGAGGGAATCCAAGCAAAGGTCTCTGGACGTCAAAAGCATTTATATAGCGTCTATCAAAAGATGGTTGTGCGCGGACGAGAATTTGGTGAGATTTACGACTTAGTTGGCATCAGAGTATTAGTTGAAGATGTACGAGATTGTTACGCAGTACTAGGGGCTATTCACGCCAGGTGGAGTCCAGTTCCAGGCCGATTTAAAGATTACATTGCGATGCCGAAATTCAACTTGTATCAATCGCTGCACACGACAGTTATTGGCCCAACCGGCAAAGCGGTAGAAATTCAAATACGAACCTTCGATATGCACGCGAGGGCTGAATACGGAATCGCTGCCCACTGGAAATATAAGATCGCCCCTTCCAGCAATGAGCAAGGCACAAGCCCGGATATGGCATGGTTGAAACAACTTCACGAGTGGCAACAGGAGACTGCGGATGTCGGCGATTTTCTCGACACCCTTCGATATGATTTACGGACGCCAGAAGTCTTTGTCTTTACCCCTAAAGGTACGGTTGTCGCACTNCCCGCCGGATCTACGCCAGTGGACTTTGCCTACTCGGTACATACAGAAGTAGGAAATAAATGTGTTGGCGCAAAGGTCAATGGCAAGTTGGTACCTCTGGAATCGGCGTTGACTAACGGGGATGTAGTAGAAGTTCTTACGAATAAAAGTGTCAACGCTGGACCAAGCCGCGATTGGCTCAACTTCGTTCAGTCTCCAAGAGCTCGATCAAAGATTAAGGCCTGGTTCACTAAGGAGCGCAAGGAAGAGGCGGTCGATGCCGGGCGCGAGTCGCTCGCACGACAGATGCGAAAAGTGGGACTCCCTCTTACCAAGATTTTTGCTGGCCAGGCGATACTCGAGTTGGCGCACGAGCTGCATTACGCCGATATCGAAACCCTCTATGCCGCAATCGGAAATGGGCATATCTCGCCGCAAGCGATTGTTGAGAAGCTTGTTGCGGCGATGGGTGGGGATGAAACTCATGCAGAGAGTGAATTTGAAAGTGCCATCAATCATGCGCATATTAACCAGGTGCCCCGAACTACCTCTGGTGTTGAAGTTGAGGGTGTAGGAGATGTACTCGTAAAGCTGGCGCGCTGCTGTACGCCGGTTCCGGGTGACGAGATTATTGGTTTTATAACTAAGGGCAGTGGCGTCTCGGTACATCGAACTGACTGCATCAACTTGGATGATCTCAAGGAACATCAAGGGGAGCGGTTAACGAAAGTTAAGTGGAACTTAAGTGCCAAGACGCTTTTTTTGGTAAATATACAGGTGGAGGCGCTGGATCGAGCGCGCTTGCTTTCAGATCTCACAAGAGCGCTCTCGGATCAGCATGTAAATATTCTTAACGCTGCGGTGAGCACAGCTAAAGATCGAACTGCTTTCTCAAGGTTCACCTTTGAGATGGCAGATGCCACTCACTTGGATTCAGTATTAGCAGCGGTACGGCAGGTGGAAGG